>Ga0228711_1000543_pt1 | contig 47351 bp, 36 predicted proteins | sample MedpolnodulmetaG_2_FD_177996 | JGI IMG/M metagenome (GOLD analysis project Ga0228711, IMG submission 177996) | Root nodule microbial communities from Medicago polymorpha collected in Santa Monica, California, United States - brown nodules | ecosystem: Host-associated > Plants > Roots > Nodule...
CCCCCCTTGTGTTTTTCTCACCTTCACATTTCTGCAGCTGTTATTCTTATCTTGTTGCAGAGGCACGAACAGAGTAGTGGAGGAAGTGGTTGTACAGTTCATACAATTGTCCTTTGTCAACGCTCTTGATAGAACACGCATCCAATGCTTTCAAATTTCATCTCAAGAGCCGTTGTTACACTCTTTTAGTCTTCTGCAATGCTTAGGCGTGATTAAATCAATTACCCAACCTTTGAAGCTTTAAGTCTTTCATCTCCTGATGAACTTCAGCTTCTGGTGATCTTGCATCTGATGAGGTGCTTCTAACGAACTTGCTTCTGATGACGTCATCACTTCAAGAGCACCTATACTTCAGATGCACTTTTCTTCAGATACTTTAAGCTTCCTTTTTGTTGATTCCTTTGCTCTCTTTTGTTCTTCCAGAACCTTATAAAGATGTCAAATTTTTGTCTATGGTCCTGTACACTTAAACAAATATTAGCATATCCAATTGACAATTTTTAATATCTTGTTATCATCAAAACTCTAAGGGTAACATATGTTAAACATATTTCGTTCCAACAATCTCCATCACTCTAAGGGTAATGTTTGTTAAACGTATTTTGTTCCAACAAAATATCATTAAGTTTAATTAATATTTGAAATTTGACTTGTTACATGGATGAATGGCAATTTCAAATTCGATTAGCAATAACTACGTGTTAATTTTTCTTTTATTCTTCATGAAATATCATTAAGTTCAATAAAGCTCATTATTTTTTTCTTTTATTCGATTAGCATTACTAACCTCTTCTATTCCATATGAGCAATAAGTTTCTTTTATTCACAATGAAACATCATTAAGTTTCATAAATATTTGAAATTTGACTTGTTAACCATCATGAGCATACGGATCAAGATTTAACACATTCGATTAGGAATAACTACATGGTAATTTTCCTTTTATTTTTTATGAAATATCATTAAGTTCAATAAATATCATTACTTTTTTCTTCACTAAATGCATTAATTGAGATGACTTTGTATATACTAACAATGCTCCTATTTTGCACAATTAACGTGACTCAATAAAAAGACATACTTTATCTTGGCATGAGTATTAAATTGCCAATAATATCATTTAATTCTTTAATCACATCTGTTTTGATATGATTAAACGATATTAAAAGCAGACAAAGAATAATTAAATGATATTATTGGTTAGTTTTCCTGAAATGCATACAAGTTGACTTGTCTTTTATGTGTTTACTCGATCATTATTGAAAGCCCATTTTTAGGCATACCAAGCGCACCAACATTTATGATATAGAGAGAATTGAAAGTCTGTTTTGATTTAGGGCTGAAATCATGCATCTCTATAGTCTTAAGTTTTAGTTGAGCTTTCAAATCTCATGGAAGGTCAAAAGATCTACGGCTGAGATGTAGGGGGTGTTTGACTGAGTTGATTAACATTAATACATGAAAGGTTATGAGATCTACGGCTGAGATGAAGGGAGTGGTTGACTGAGTTGATTAGCATTAATTATGTATTAGGGAGGGAAAATGAGTATGATTAGCACCGTTTTCAATTGTTATTATGACGTTTTTGTATGAGAAAGAAAGTGAGGAGTTTGAATCAACGACTATGATTAAGTGTGTGGTTGGGAGATTAGATTAATAATAATTACATACTTAGGAGGGAAAAATGCAAGTGATTAGGGCAAACATACTAGCTCATCAAATCTAGCTTTTATAATAAAGGATGAAAGATGGCACTTAAGTCAAATACTAGTAAAACATCATGGTAGTCTTTACCAACATACGAGGATCATGTTTACTAAATGGACATTGTTTATTATTCAGTTTAAGTCACTCAAGTACTCATGAAACATTATATTCTCTAAGCAAAATCGCATCTTTACAAAAATGCAGTGACCTACCTACAATCCAAGTACTCTGGAACTGTAGAAGACAAGCCAAATGTAACACCCTTGTCCTGGATTTGCTGGTATTTAGGCCTTATTTGCGTCTGTGAATAGTGTGGCTAAGAGTTTTATTCTTTAGATAGAGTTTTAGATGCTTAAACTTTGGTCTAGAGATGCTTTCTCCTGACCTAATTGATTAGGTTATTAGTCCTAATCAGAAGTGAATGGGAAAAGCATGTACAACCCATACCAAAACAACTGCTCCATCTAAAGAAATGAGCTGAAGAAACAGTTGCTAGCCTTCAACCAGAGACTTAGCAATCCGAAACAGACAAAGTACACACTAAAAACAACTTCCACACCATACCACTTTATCTAAGAATTCTGCTCTTTATCCAAATGGTTCTGCTCATTCCCAAGTGAAATGACAAAAATGCCCCTACGCATGTTAACTCACGCTAGTGTTAAATTTGCGTGAGTTAACTCACGCAGAGATTTACACAGGATTTACACTAGCGTGAGTTAACTCATGCTGAGAATGAATGAGATTTGCACTAGCGTGAGCTAACTCATGTTGCGGGAGTTAACTCACGCAGGGGCATTTTGGTCATTTCACTTGAAAATGAGCAAACCCATTTGGGTAAAGAGCAGTACTCTTTATCTAACCTCTAGGACATATGGGATAGCTTCATATTTTAATCCTTTAGAAAACCTAGCCTAATAAATGAAGGTGATTGTTCAATAAACCCCTCAATTTGCTTACAATTTCAGAAGAGTAATCGTCGGAGGTTATGACCCGATTGGATTTTACCCACAAAAAATTACCATTGGCAGTTACAACCCGGCCAGTTGAGATGTTTGACAGGCTTATCGAACAAACTCCATAAATGATTTCAAAACAGTTGAAGTCTGTTCTCGTTTATAATCCTTGTCTGCCGCTATTTGGTGATTATCCTTTCAAAATTAAGTAATTTGAGCAGCAATTGCACCTTCCTCTACTATTGTGATTCAAATTATTTTTCGTGGGATGCACGAGGCCAATCTTATAGTGCAACACATAAACGACACACAAGAAGTCATGTGGCAAGTTACTATAATGAATTTAGATTAAGGATGAAGAGGTTAGAGTACTCTTGACTTTTTAAAAAACGGTAGTTTGGCAGTTGATTTGTGCATTGTTGAATTGTTTGTGTTATTTTAATTGATTAAATGCTACGCAGTATATGACTGTTGATTAAATGACGAAAACGTTGCAATCTTAAATTCAGGTGACCGAATGTGTTTCACACTACTATGCAATCAAACCAAACATATTACATGTCAGTTATAAACCATGGATACAGACACGGACATAACATAGACATTGATACGCCGACACTCCTAATAATTTGAGAAAATCACATAATTCAGTGTAGTTATATGTGTGTCGATGTCGAACACGACACGTGTCCGACACTAGAACACCCTAATCCGAGGAGTATTCGTGCTTTATAGCATGCCAGTAATAATGTCATAACAGTTGAATTTTCTAGATCAAACAGAACTAGCAGAATATGAAGTCAAGGAGTAAACATACGTTCATGAAATTTCCAGAACACATTGTGAAATTGCGACGTTGTGGAAGTAATTAGTAAATTACTAGGAAGTATTGAAGTTGTGCAGATATGGAATGTAGTTGAAAAAAGAGTCATGCCTATTTTGCAAATTTACCTAATTGTTGTTGGTGTGTAAAACTGATGTTCATTTATGTATGAACTTTGATAGAAAACACAAGTAATTGGAACCCTAAACTTTCAATATAGCAGCTTGAATGTGCATTAATATACATATACAAAATATCTTAACGGTTAAAAATATGTGCCACTAACCTATCTTCTAAGGAAAATTAGATCAGTAGCTACCAGTGATAAGGTTTCTTCTCAGTGTAAGAGATTATAACAGATTATTAATGACTGAGTTTCTATTACAAAGTTAACATAAACAACCAATTAATATGGAGGAAACATAGGAAATGCACCATAGCTAGATGTTGATGATAATAGTCCACCCCTACTCCCTTGGGCGTGCCAACCATAACGAACTAAGTGCTCGTAGTCTGGAAATGTAATCATTTCTGACAAGGAGAGCCCTTGCAGCCTGACGTGTCGTCAAAATTCTTTGCAACTGTTGCAGAGTTTCTTGCTTCAAGAGGTCAGCCTAAAAAGCATGAGAACAATACTTATAAACTTTTGAAAATGATAAAACCATGTGTTTTTGAACTACTTGGCAGAGAAAGGAAGGACATACTGGAGTAGGAATATGGTGAAACAAAAAATTCACATGAAGACGGTAACTTAGGGTTTGAACATCTGTTTTACCTTATGAAGAAAATCCTCTAGGGATGCAAGATAGTTCATTGCAAATGCCATCTGGCCCATGTAACCAGATACATTTCCAGAATCTGTACTGGATACTGAGGGGGTAGAGGAAAGTATCCCTAAAAGAGATTGTTTCAATGATTCCATGCCGTGAGATAAAGCATCCTCAGCCTGCTGGGTAGACTGCTGAAGACTACAAATTCCCATCAACTGATTTTCAGTTAGCGGCTCGAGGTGGTTCTTTACTATCTGAGTTATAAACGAAACGAATATGAGAGTCAACAAATTAAGAATAATTAATTATATGGTTCTACGCAAGTGATCAAGTTACTTGCAAATGAAGTACTTTTGAATTGACTATCAGGTGTCAGCTCAGCAATAAGAGCTTGACTTTATAACACAAGGGACAAGGTCCAAAATTCCTCGGAACAGTTGTAAAATAATCATTAATGTCAATTAAATTAATAATAATTTCCTCATTCTCCAATTAAAAAACACACTATGAATTGGTCAGTCACCTTGAGAATTTCAGATGAACGGAATGCACCATGCCAAATAAAAAATCTTTCTACTGGTGTCTTCCACAACCCATAGAGCATGTGAAATACATCAGTCTTTGCCCCTATGCTCTTTAACCTAAATAACTCATTATGATGTGCCATAACACCATCGACAAGCAGATGCAATTCATTATCGCCCATTTGAGAATTTAACGCCGATCTTAGATCATTGAGCATACGTTGATGCTCGTCAACCCAATGGGCGTATTCCATGTCAAATGCTAGAGCACCTGAATGATCAATAAACATTATCACAACACGGTGGGCGGAATACAAGAATCATTTAGTTGTACATTGATGTATATGTAAATAATATATGCATCACATGAAATAGCATTTTCATTACCATTTCCAACAGAAGAATGACCTTGATCTCCAGGATTTGCAATAAACATACCCTGCATTAAAATTCACAGCCATGAGGGAAAAAAACAGATTGTGCATAAACATCAACTGGAAATAGAAATCAACAACTTGATGCACCTGTTGACGTACTCGTTGAAGCTCTTGCTCTAATTGCATAAGCTTGACTCGACTGCTCTCCAGCTGTTGTACATATGCCTATTAAAACCAACATCCATATATATCATTAAAGCTTAACTATCCTTTGAATTCAGTAACACCTTGGTCTAGAACAAAAAGATAGATACATATGCAAAAGGTAATTCCATATTTCCATTGAGACCATTTACCTTCTTCCGTAACCGGCTTTTCCTTGCCGCCTCGCGATTCTGAGCAAGTCTGCGAAGGGTCTAGAAAAAAGAGCATCCAAATCAGGAATTAGATTGAAAATGTTAATACATATTATAGCAAAGAAACAATCAAGAACAAAAACCTTGTGATCTTCAGCTCTGAACTTGGTCTGATTATTAGAGTGAGCGTTTCCTCTATTGGACTAACACAGTTACAAAAACGCTATCAGATGTCAGCAAAACACACACAACTCATCTAAAAGAAACATCTTCACAAAATATCAAAAAGATACTTAGGTATCTCAATTCATGATGGTTCAAAAAAGACAATTAATCTCGCATAACATAATATTCAACTTGATTAAGAAAAATTGAGTTATTGTATTGTTTGTATCGGTAATGTAATCTGTAAAAAGTAAAACATGTTTGAGAAATGGAGAGGTAACCTACTTGGTGTTTATCATCGGTATCGATATCAATATCAGTGGAAGTATCATCAGTCTGTTGGCTATTATTATCAGCCACGCCGGAATCAGCCCAATTCTCAACATGACAATTTCCCAAAGGCAAGGAAGCTATTCCCTTGTTGTACATCAGTTGCTGCTGCTGCAGCCCTGCATCCGAACACCCTGCACCATTTGAAGCAATCTCTGCAGACCCAACATTCTATGAAAACACGCATAAAGCTTAATCAGATGCAAAACAAACAACATAACGATAAACTATACTCGCTAGGGTGACTAAAAATTGCGAAACCCAGTTTATTAAGTCCATTTTTTTGATAAAATTAGGGAAGGAGAAATTATTATTAATTAATAAAGTGGTGTTATATGATCATTTTACAACTATCTCCGAGAGGGATTTGAACATCGCTCCTTCGGCTTACAAGACTAAACTCTAACGACTGAGCTAACACCTCATAAAAATTACAGAATCAAGATAAATTCTTCCCAGTGTCACCAGTTTTGTTATTTATAATTAATTTAAAATGAGGAAGAGGAAATTTTTTATTAAAGTGAAACTAATAGTCATCGTCTCCGAGAGGAATCGAGCACAATACCTTAAAGTTACGATGTCAAACTCTTTTCACCGAGGTAACACCTCAAGTGTAAAATAAATTTGTGGACTATTCTTTCTCAGAAATTGAATTATGCTACATTTTTCCACAGGGACTAAAATAAATTATGTTATGAACAAAAAAGGTAAGAGAGAAAAGAAGATGATGAACCATGTTAATTGTTGTCCCATACTGCATGTCACTACCACCAATAACAACATTGTTCGACTTTACACTACTAAACATACAACCTGCAAAAAAAAAAAAAAAACAAAAAATAATAAAAAAAAAAAAAAATAAAAATAAGTTTTTTTAAAAAAAAACAAAAAACCAGAAAAAAAAAAAAAAACAGTTTAGATTAGAAATAAACAAAATTATACTATATAGTTTTTCTAAACCAAAACACATATAAAAGAAGAGAAAGTTACTTGAAGTTAAATCAACAGCATCTTGTTGTGGAAAGAAAGGAGAAGAATGATGAAAGTCTCCAATATCAGAAAAACGCATTGTGTTTCTGTTTATGTCTTCTCCTCTGTTTGTTTCATGAAAAAACCAAAACAGCATGAACCATTTTTATTACAAGAGAATGAAAAAGCAAAAAACAAAAACACAACAAACATACCTAAGCAAGAATGGCTGGTGGCAATAGAGTTGAGAGTTTGATTGAGCTGTTTTGAAGCTTTGCATAACTATTGATAATGTGTGTTAAGAATGTTTCTGTGCTAAAACATAACACACATAACGTAAGAGAGGTTCTTGTTTCTGTCTTTATCAAAGAAGCAGAAACAGCAGCATAACCAAGAGAGAAGAATCAGAAGATTTATGAGAAGTGAAGGAAAATCTTAATGTATCTTTAAGAAGAGGATTGCGTATTGATTTGTATTAGTACTTTTCTTTTTTTAATATTATATTTTGAACCTAGAATTTTTTGTAACAGTTACTAATACAAGGAATCAAGGATACAATATGCCTTGGAAAAAGTGAGAAATATACTGGGAATAAAATAAGAATAAGAAGTGAAGTGATAGAATGATGTGATAATAATTGTTTAAAAATGACATGAATGAAAATATATATTATTAAACTTAACTTTTTAATATTGTAATAATAAGGGAAATTATCAATGGACATCCAAATATTTATCGGAGGATATTAAACAGTGCCCCTGAGACATTGATTAAACAGTTAAAACATGTAATATTTTATTAAAAAATAATGTAATAATTACTTGATGAAAAATAATGGTTTATATTTCTAAGATAAATTTTTTATTTTAGATTCTTTAACCAGTATATCAGGGACACCGATTAATAAGATCCATATTCATTTAGACTTTGAGAGATTAAGAAAGAGTAGTGGGATAGATATAGGTTAATACGTGATAATAGAAAAGAGATGAAGGATATTGCATATTATATGTAGGGGTTAGGATTCGAACCCCAGACACTCTATTTCTCCACATTTAATCATGTGAGCTCTAGCCATTAAGCTACATGACAAAAAAAAAATGAAGATTTCTCTCCAAAAAATAAGAGATGAAGAGACTATATGGTATTAAATGGATGTATGAAAAGTAGAAATGTCTAAATATTATCATCTAATTCTTTCCAAAAAAAAATTATCTCATAATAAGACTTGTACTTTTCACTTTCTATTTTTGTCAACCATAGTTTCGATTCTAATTTATAGATAGATCATACTAACCCGTGACTTTGGAGCATTTGTTAAAGAAATTAAATAGTTAAATTTTATATCAAAAAGAATTTCATGAGCATTTATTAGAATTTTCATTTTTTAAATTAAGCAATTTCGATTAATTTGTCAAGGGATTGTTTAACTTTTAGAGATCATACTAACAAGTAGTATCATAAGAGCATATTCAATAGAAGTATTTAAATGAGTTGATAAGCTCATTCTTTATTTTTATTTTATTTTTTTATGGGAAGAACCATGATGTGTGACAATGTGGGTGGCAAAGAAATGACTGAAATAGCTTAAATAAATTATCGTCTCGTCAAATTAAAAGTTGACTGTAAATAAAAAAACATTAAAAAGTGTGTTTCATAAAAGTTACTTAATTTTTCCATTATTTAAGCGGTGTATGTTTGAATTAGAGCTGTCAAAAATAGGCGGGGCTAATAGGCCGGTCCATTAACCCATATTTTGGGTCGGGGCGGACCTAAAAACTAGCCCAAAAATGTACCTGAGCTTTTTTGGCCCAAGCCCACTTGACCCATACAAAAGTTGGTCGGGCCGGCCAATTAGCCCATATTTTATTTGATTTTTGTTAAAAAACAGTATTTTTTTTAAAAATTATTAACTAATTTAAAATTTATTAATAGCAAATATTTAAATAAATAAACTTAATAAATATGAATGAATTTAACTTAAAGTTTTAAAATTTTATAGTTTATAAATTATTAATATGATTTAATTGAAGGAATAATCTAGAGTTTAATTATTATTCAATGTTAATGTAAAAATTATTTACATTTTTATGTCCATTCGATCATATTTTATCAAAAAAATAGTGGTGAGTAACTAATACATAAAAAAGAGTGAATAAATTTAAAAATAAAACATAAACAGGTATGGCGGGACTGACCCATGACCCACATGGGCCGGACCGTCTTTAAAATTTACGGCCCAATTATAAATGGATTGAGCTGGGCTGGCCCATTTATATATTCGAGCCTCTCGGGTCGGGCCGGTCTGGGCCGTACCAACCCATTTGACACCAATAGTTTGAATTGCATAGATTTGATGCAGCATTGTGGGAGTACTTAATAATGGTTTTAAAACTAAGTTTAAACTTCTATATACTTGTCATCGGAAATGATACATGACCATTAGTTAAATAAAATTCAAAATAGTAATTTTGGATTGAAAGAGACCATTTGTTTTGTAAAACAATTCCTCAACACAATTTTTTTTAACTTAGGTTCTGTAAACGCTTGTTAACATTTTATAATTTATAACAATGATCAATATCCATATTTGCACCATCCGTCCAAAATATGTTTTTTTTTAATGGCATATGTAAAATATCTTTGAATTGCATAAATCCGAATTACACGCATGAGATTTCGGATTTTGTGTGTTCAAATATCATAGTTCTATTTCCAATAATATATTATTGAAAAATGATATTTGTACAATCATTTTATGATATTTTCTGTACAACATTTTTTCTCATACTCATATGATGATGTTCTTATATCTTTTTTTTTTTCTCTCCGTTGTTTTTTATCAACAAAAAAAAATAAAGTTGTCACTAAAATTGTTATCAAATGGATACACAAATATCATTGCTCATTAGAGGTAATGGGATTGGGAGGTGTTAATATATAATATAAGCATAATAATAACCATTATTGCTATCTGACTCGGGATTTTATTTTCCCAACATCATACAGATACAGTCACACACTGTTCAATAACCATCTCAATCTCTTCCCCAGAAGACGTCTCCTTCATCTTCTTTTTTCTGTTTTCTCCTCTTTATTCATATTCCTACTCCTAAACCCTAACCTACCTACACCATTTTGCTTTTATTTTCCATTTTCCATGTAATCAAAAGCATAATATATACTAGACTCTAAAAAGGTGCTGAATTTCCACTCAACAAAGTCGCATAACAATTTTGATATGTTATTTTATTAAAAAAAAATAATTACTATCTAAAAAGAACCCATTCAGATTCATTGCATGGTATATATCACTTGGTATGGTAAAACGGCCACATTCGAAAAACAAAAACATAATAATATCCGTTGCTAAGCAAACACGTGAATTTCATTTACTCAGTGAATTTTTTTTTTAGGGGATTTACTTGGATGTCTCATTTTGCTCTATAGGATTTTTATCTCATTATTTCTAATTTCATAAATTTACAGACTCATTTGGAACTGAAGTGGATTTGGTTGTCTTTTGAAATTTAAATAAATATATATGTATAGAAATAATTTATTGAAATGTGTGCATTGCATTAAATGCAATGCAATGCACACATTTCAATAAATTATTTCTATATTTGAATGATTAACTTGTGTCTTAATGATACAAGTTAACATTTCCCTATATATGTATATATAGTTTTTGTTCTGAGTTTTGATTTGAATTTCATTTACGAGATAAGTTTTATTTTTTAGTTAAATTACTCTTTTTATTTCGTATCACAATGAATTAACTTAATAAAAAAAACTGATAAAAAAAGTTACAACTAAAAATTGACAAAATTGAAACCCCATGCACAAACTAAGTGTGAAAAAAGTTATTTTGAGATCTATTTTATAGCTCACGGATTTTCTGAAATGTGAATCGCATTATTTTTGTTTAAACTCGTGGTGAAAAATATAAGTTTTTTATTTAAAATTATTTAATATGAATTTTACTATTTTAAAACTTAAAATGATATAAATATTATAATTTTTTTAATCTCAAAGATGTCAAGTCTCAAACCGAATACCACAAAGTTGAACCGTGAATCTTTAACTAAATGATATCTCAGAAAACCGACTTAAATATTATATACTTATAATTTATTTATTTGAGCAAATAGTCACTTTATTCCCCGACTCTGCACCTCGCTGTTACAAAGGTTCTTAACTCATGATTAAATATAAATAATTTTCTGACTCTGCAATTCCGTTATCACTTTTGTTCATGCCGTTAAAAATTTCTGTTAAATGATGATGTGGCATATGTTTTATGCTAACAAAGAGTATGACGTGTCGCAGGGACTAAAGTGAAAGTAGAAAATTGTCAATTTGGTCCATGAACTGAAAATCAATATCCTCAAATTGAATCTCAAATCCCTAACGGTAAACACGAAATTTCACTAAGGTCCCTGAACATGCATACTTACTATCAGCTAGGTCCTTGACTATGCATACTTACTATCAGTTAGGTCCTTGACAACAGGCCCAACCTTGGGTGAGTGCAAGGTGTTCAACCGAGCCGGGCCTCCAAATGCTATGGCCCTTAAAAAAAATTAAGTGTAATACCTACCCCCACTTAAATAAAAAATATATATATGTTACTTCTTTTTATTTCTTCGGTACATGTTTGAGTTTTATTTAAACTATAGTTCTCCTTACTGTGCATAAATTTGATGTTATCAAACCACCCTCAATTTGTATAATCACTTAATTAGTCAGTTTGTAAAGCTGTTTCATCGAAAGAATCACAACAATCATTTTTTCTTGCATAAACCATTCGTTTTCCCCTTTCCCACAATGGAGTGACAAGTCCAACCGACATCGTTATGTAAATTTCACATCTCTTTCACTTAATTCTTTTTTATTTCGTTTCATATTTAAAACTTCTTCTGATTCTGATTTTTTCAATGAAGCTTAGTTACACAAAAAAATAAGTTTTTATTTTACTAGGGGCCTATTTTAAAAAGAGAGCCGAGCCTCCTATTTCATAGGAACGGTCCTGCTTGACAGTAAACACGAAATTTCACTAAAGTCCGTGGCAATTAGCTCCAAATATATACAAATACAGTATATAAATAACACTATTGGAAATGTTCAATAGTAACCCCTTGTTCACAACCTATTATATTTAATTTTATCATTACTGTTTGGAAGTTATTAGCACATAATATATTTTTGTTTGAATTCATATGTATGGAGAGAGTTGTTTTTATTAGCAAAGGTAGGTTTTAACTTCAAAATCTAATTCACTAATGAATAATAAGCATATATTATAGAGTTCTAATCATATATCCACTATATAGACAGTTTATTTGAACTCTGTAAGTTGTATTTTTCACAATTTAGTGTGCACACTTGAATTATGCCATTTTGGAATGATGATTTTGCTTTATGTAACTCTGGTTTTTATTCAGCCACTATACTATGGCAGACTTAATGTAATTTTAATTTTAATTTAGCAACTACTATGGCAGATTTGATAAATAAATTCTGGTTTGATATATAATGCTGGTTTGATCTATAAATACAGGTTTGATCAAGTATAAGATTATGGTGTACCAGTTCAATACATAATTTTCTTAATTGCTTTATCAATCATATAATGTAGTTTGTATAAATTATGACGTATTAGATATAATGATGAATTTGTTTGAATTTATTTACAACTTGTCAAGGATGTTAGTGAAATTTCGTGTTTACTGTCAGAGATCTAACTGATAGTAAGTATGCACAGTCAAAAACCTAACTGATAGTAAGTATGTACAGTCAAGGACGTTAGCGAAATTTCGTGTTTAGTGTTAGGGATTTGAGATTCAATTTGGGGACATTGATTTTCGGTTCAGGGACCAAAGTGACAATTTTCTACTTTCACTTTAGTCCCCTTGACACGTCATACTCTTTGTCAACATAAAACATGTGTCACATTATCACTTAACGGAAGTGCAGAGTCAGAGACTTATTTGTATTTAATCCTGAGTCAAGGACCTTTTTAACAGCGAGATGCAAAATCAGGGACTAAAGTGACTATTTACCCTTATTTATTTGGTAATATTTTTAACAATCTAAATCTATATCTATATCTATATATATAGGCTCTCCACATGTATTAAATGATGATTAAATGCTGCTTTTCTAATAGGCTCTCCACATGTGCATTGTGTCACTTGCGAAATGATGATTAAATTTCCCAATTTTTATGACACTAATTATATAAGACAATGTTGATTGGCAAGATTAAATTTCCCATTTAGTTTTTCTCTGCCGTCATTTAAATTTGTTAATTTTTTTTTTATTTGATCAAACAAAAAACAGTAATTCTAGGAATGCTTGATAATCCTTTGGGAAAAAAAAAGGAAAAAGCCCCTATATTATTTTCACCTGGAATAGTACCATTAAAATAATTACTTTTTTATTTGAACAAAAAAATGCACAAATTCTAACAATATATTATAATCACTTAGATAAAATAAAATAGGCTCTACAAAATCAGGACCATTTTATTGTAAAAAAAATAATCAGGACCATTGACTAAAATGAAACCATTAATTTCGAAAAGTTAGGAGACAAAACAATTTGCATTTAGGAATAATACAAATAGAAGTAAATTCTCTTTATTATCAAACAACATAAAATCTTATATTTATGGTATTATTTTGACCTTAGAAAAATCAGGAGACAAGACAATTTTTATTTAGGAATCATACAAATAGAAGTGAATTCTCTTTACTACCAAACAACACAAAATCTTTTATTTATGGTATTATTTTGACCTTGCACGCGTAAGTTGATGATGTTAAAAAATAACTGTAATTCTAAGAATGCTTGATAATTGATAATCGTTTAAATTTGTTAATTCTAAGAAATAATAATTTTATTTATGGCTTTTCTCTGTCGTCATATAAATTTGTTAATTTTTTTTATTTGATCAAACAAAAAATAAAAATTCTAAGAATGATTGATAATCGTTTGGAAAAAAAAGAAAAGGAAAAAGCCCCTGTATTATTTTCACCTGGAATAATATTTAAGTTTGTCAAAAAAAGGGAAATACTTATAAAAAACCGCAGTCAACAAAAAATTAATAGTCGAATTGAGAATTACTTGATTTGAATTACCAATTAATATTCCATAAAACCAATTAATTTTTCAAATTTTCAAAAGGTCATTCTAGAAATCACAAACTGAAATTTGATAGTTTTAAATGTCTTGAAGTGGTTCTCAACTTTGAAAAAGTTTTGGGCGTTAAAGTGTGGTATTTTCAGCCTATAAATAGAAGCAACTCAAATGTGAAAAAGTACACATTTTTTCTTCAACTTTGTAGAAAAACTATCTTTTGTATTTTGAGTACTATTTATTTTGTTATGTTTTTTTCATCTTTCATGAATTTATTAAAAAAAACTAAAATCACTTCTTTTTTTTGCAACCAAGACTTCAATGGATTTGTGAAATTTATTTTTCAAACATAAAACACGTTTTCTGATAATATTTTTTTAAAAATAATTCATTTCTTTGATTTGTTTTCTTCTAATTAGTGCAATTTAAAAGAAATTGACAAATTTAAGGAAAACTTAATACCTTAATTTCGTATATGATGTATACTTTTGTGTCTCATATATTTCTTTTGTAAATGCTTCTCCATTACTTTTGATTCAAATATTGTCATGTTTTTCAACATCTAGAGCTTTGCTTAGGATTACTTTTTTGTTTTTTAAAAAATGCTCAGGATTACTTTTTGATAGCGAGGATTGTGTATGAAATGTCAAAATCTCAAAAATCACACTCACTTGAGTATTCCTTCTCACAATATTCCTCATTCAAAGCATATACTACTCATTTTATACATCTTACATTTAGTTTGGATTATTTCGATGAAAAGAAATGTCTTTATCCAACTCTCCTCTACGCGTCCAATTTGAAATTTCCCCATTCATTATCTACCATTAAAAACATTTACCAATAATTTAAAATTTTGAGTATTCTAATTTCCTAATTTTTGAAAGATGGGTTATCCATCATTTTTCTAAATTTAAGCATCTTTCCTGTCAACTTCATATGCTTTCAAAATTATGTCCAAGTTCAAAAATTTAAGACAATAGTAAAAACAATCGGGACTTGAACAATTAGTGCATTTAATGAAAAAAAATTCGACTTAACAAAAGTATCTATTTTAGGTTTTGATATTTTTTTCTTTATATTTTTCTTTTTATTGCAGGGATTTTTGTTTATGTTTTTGGTCTGAATCAAAAGTTTAAATTATAATACATTATTTATTTTATGAACTCAAGTATAAGATCATAATAAATTGGAAGGTTTGTGTCAAAAAAATATAGAATGATTATCAAGTGGTTAGTAGATTTCATCAAATGACGAATTGGTCCGAAGAGCCTAAATTCGATTTTTAGGCGGAATATTTCTCGGTCAAGATGTACTTCCTGATCGAACTCAAGGTTACTAAAACCCTCACTTCGAATGCATTGAAGGGTTTACAAAAAAAAATAATCTATACACCCAAAAGAAAAAATATATATATCTCTTGAATTAGAAATAATAACTGAAATTTCATAAATAGATAATCTTTTATATTCCATGCAATTTATTATTTCATTAAAAACACATCATCAAAAATTTGTAATTCAATACATAGAGAAATTGATGTTGCTAATCAGTAATTGGTGATCACATATTATTGCTAATCGGTTTTGAATTTTCTTTGCGCTCTAAGAGGGGTATTCGCATCCTATAAATATATAAGAAACAAAGGAGAGAAGGCATGATGTTTAAGCAAACTCATCTTAGTAAAAAAAGAGTGATTTCTTTGTCTTTTGATTATTATCACGATGTGTTTTTTTTACTTTTTATTTATATAATTGTTTATTAAAAGAATGATTTTTGGATTCAAGTGAGTCAGGATTGACTTTTAATTTTAGCGGAGACAATTTTCGTTGGCTTGATATTTCACATCGTTTATGTAATGATTTATCTTCTTGTATTCTTCCACAATCAATTATATGCTACGTTAACAAAAATGAGGTCCAGAAAGGGTCTCAAGATATTGATTCTAGACGATGAACAAAGAGTAAATACTTCAACTACAAATATCAATTATCATGTAACATTTAACAATGTCTAGTGTAACACCCTAAACCCCATATATTATTTTCTAATAAAAAAATAATAATTAATTAAACATGCAAGGGTGTCACACATCTTTTCTTCAATTAAAAAAAACTTCATTTATATTAAAAACGTAGCAGTGGAATAAAAAATTTCAAAACATCAAAGTATCTGTCACATCATTTGTATCAACATCAAAAGTGAATTCAAAGACGAATTTTGAAACAAATCTAAAACAAAAATAATCTCCAATCCCTAGTGTCACAGATCAGAGCATCGACTCGATATAGACTCCCGAAAGCGATAAGTAAACGAGTAGACTTCAAAGCCATCCTCAGAGACTCACTGTTACTAATCTCACCCTCTAGTGGCGGGTTGGGCGCCTACACCCTTGTGGTGTAGATTTGCAGGGAGAATATATTCAACATAAGAAATGCATAAACACATGTCTAGATTCAGATAAAAGAACACAACAATTACCTTTAGACATGTATACATCACAGTTAGATAATATTCACTTTTAAATACAAACCTTCGTTTAATAAAAAATTAATAGGCATCAATCAACATCTTATAATAACATATAAATATCAACAACATTTAAGAATATCAAGTAGACATTAGTCAGATCATTCACACATATAATATCAATATCATCTAATAATAACAAAAATAAACTAATATTAAAAATCGGACTGTTACATCCCGGACAAGAGAACATGCTTATTTTCACATGATAAGATTGGTATATACGTATATATCTTTTTTACCCACATACAACTATTTTGGATCGTTTGTAAAAAAAAAACTTTGGATCCATTTCTATTTTCTTTCTTTCTCTTCATTTGTATACATAGCGGTGTCATTCTCCTATTGTATGTTCCTAGCAAGTGGTCACAATTAAAAATGTTCTATTACTTTCATTTTTTATTTTTCTAATTAGCTTTAATCATATTATCTAAACTTTTATATTATCAAGTTTTGTTGATATTTTCTGTTAAAATAAAGCTATTGTTGATATTTATTTAAATAATTATAGCTATTGAATTGTTTTGTTTGATTTTTTTTCCTTCAGTTTAGTCGAAATGGTAAATAAAGACCACATACACATTATCAAATGATTTTGTTTGATTTCCATGACCTAATTGTTAACTTCTTTTTTGGCGATGGTTCAAGTATGAGTTAAGTTGACCCGATATTTTTCTAATACTAAAATTTGTTTTTTTTTTATATTTTTCTTAATAAAAAAAACGAATCTCAAGTTTCACTCAGGGTTTATAATAGTTCCATATCAAAAATAATATTGAATGCATTAATTAAGACTATAAAGTCTATCAATATATATACATTAAATATAAATCAATTGAGTTTTATTGATGAAAGTTACTCATTCTTCTCCCTAAAATTATGTAAATGATCAATAAAGCTTGCATAAATTGTGTAAATTCAAAATTCAAAATGATATTCTTCAATAACATTACAGTTGATTCATAAATGTGTATTTTTTTTAGAGAAATGATCTGAAATGTTTAGCAGTTCCTAATGTAGTTTGTTGATATAAGAATGAAGTTTTCATATATTCCATTACAAATGTTTCGATATATAACAAGATTACATTGAACTTAGGTACACACTTTTCTATGTCCATTCATTCTCATCCAAGTAGCATTATTGATTATTTTTTTAATAGTATTTGTATTCCTATTCTTTGATGGAGCTTTAACATTGTAGTCCTTCCATTTCTAAATACATGTTGCCGTCAACCACTTTACACATGCCCGCAAATTTGAGTATTAATATCTTTAATTATATATAATAGAAAGTTATGAAAATTTGATTTTTTTTTGAAAATATTCACTAAGACAAATTGAACAACATCTTACTTGCTAAAATTTGTATATAAATATTAGTTAAAAGGCTTAATTACACTTTTGCCTCCCTAAGTTTCTCAAAGTTGTGATTTTGACCCCCTAAAAAAACAACTTTTTTCAAGCCCTTAAGTTTACTTTCTATTGCAATTTTAGCCCCCTAAGTTTACTTTCCAGGCCCCCTAATTTCGAGTCAAAAAGTAAACTTAGGGGGCTAAAATTGCCATGAGGGGCTAAAATTGCAACAGAAAGTAAACTTAGGGGGCTTAAAAAGAGTTGTTTTTTTAGGAGGCCAAAATCAAAACTTTGGAAAACTTAGGGGGCCAAAAGTGTAATTAAGCCTAGTTAAAAATAATGGTCAAAGTAAGTTAGATGAATAGTGCATATTTTAAAATTGTGACATGTATTTTGAAACGGATGGGGTATTTCTTTTCCCAGATATTAGTTGAAGGAGAATGAAATACAAAATAGAGTAATGTTTATTCTTTTAAGCAATGTTCATTTATTTTTCGGAAAAAGTTAATACAAAACAAGAAAGAGTTTTGCATTTAATAAAAACAAATAGTGTGATAATGCTAGGAACAACAAAGATTTAATAAAAAATGTCAAAAATAAAAAATTGGATTTTTTTTTAAGATGTGTTAGGAATAACCAGGAAAAAGTTGAACATAGGGATCACAAAGCTAAACCAAGAGATTTATCCAAAACATGCAATTCAAAGGATAAATTACAAACTTGGCTTTGAAGGTAGTGGGTTATTAGGCACAATTTTAAGATAGACAAAGTGCATCACACTAAATTTACATGGGTTGGTAAAGATGATTTACCATCAAATATGTATCATTTCACTTCACGAGCTGGTATCTTCTAAGACAAAGTTAGTTTTTAATTCGTTCTTAATTAGTTTTGCGATGAAACATAAGTTTTTCATCTCTTTTAACACATGTTGTGTTCCCATTTAAATTGATTTAGGTTATTAAAGTTAGGTGTTTTTTTTTATAGAATCCTTTGCATGTATATCACATAAGTTTTTGGATCAAAGATCTTCATTTATAACCTAGAATAAGTCTGTTTAGATTCGCGAGCTTAGCTCAGTTGGTAGGGACAATGCATAATATATGCAAGGTCCGGGGTTCAAACCCTGACTACTGACCACCACAACAAAAAAAATGATATTTTTTTTATGAAAATAAACTCATGTTTAAATAGAGCCCACTTCATTTTATTGCACTCAAATATAAAAAGTAATTTTTTGACAAATAAGATCAAAAGGTGTCATTAAAAGAATAAAATAGTCGATGAAGATCGACTTATTTGGTAAAGAGTTAACTTACATGCAAAGTCGTGTGTTCAATTTTCGTTATCAGCGTGATTACCTCTTTGTAGCTGGAACTTAAAATGATAAAATAATTTAAATAAATAGAAACAATTGAATAAAAAACCACCTCAAAGATATGTGTATAACCTTTATATATAGATTATACATACATTTTAACATGTATATTAAATATTATCAATATAAATTAAAATATATAAATAAAAAATCAGCAAAATATTCCCCATGCACGACACAGGTTCCAAACTAGTAATGGTTAAATTAAAAGTGATGGTTGTCGGATATGGGAGTGGTGATCCACAACCAAGTGCCTGCAACAATCGAAGAGACGATCAAAGTAGTGGTAAAAAATAAATGGAAGTGTTTGGAATATTAGTTGGTGATGATCAGTGGAGGTTAGTGGTGGTCGCAGGGATCAAACTGGTGGTTGTAAGAAGCCTCTAGTGCATCATGTTAGAAATAAAACAAAACCAAAATAATACTAAATTTTTTTTTAACAAATCAAAGATGCTTCCAACCGCACAAGGTGTGCAAGGAGGAAGCACATCAAAATGTTACATAATTACAAAGTCGAGATATCCTTTAAAGGACCAACCAAGAAAAGAAACTAAAACATACAAAGTAACAGGTGTTTCCATTAGTCGGTATAAGAATAAACTAAAGCCGACTGTTTTGATTTCAGCCATAAAAAAGAATTCAGCTTGACTTTTTCAAGGAGAAAATATGTAGTAGCTGTCGCGTTTTGGAACACACGATTGTTCCGCTCCTTCCAAATCACCCAAACAGTTGCAAGCCAAATTACATTTAAGAATAAATAAGAAGATCTTGGCATACCCGCCATCTTGGTAAATTGAGTAAAATGATGTCGAAGCCATCAGAAGGCACCGAATAGATTCCCAACCAAGACCTCACACTAGACCATAGCTCGCTAGAACGTTACAACCAGCCACACACATGCCATCCGTTGGAAGAATACCCCGGTGGACAATATTATCTCTTGTAGGAAGCCGATTACGGAGAAGACGCCACACCATTATCGACACCTTTGACGGGATGTGTTTGACCCAAACATCAGCAACCTGTGACCTGTCTGTATTTTCTCCTGTTGCTGTAATATAACGATAAGCTGCTTTCACTGAGTACCCGTGAGCCGGATCTAACAACCACCTCCAGGAATCATGGACATTATCCTGCAAAACAATGTTATTTAAAAGAACAACACACTCCCTCACACTATCCTCCTCCCACGCAAACAAACGACGCCTTCACACCCACGCCCTTCCATCACCGCCCCACCCCAACCGCCACATCTCCTCCACCTTGCATTCCTTATCGACGGTCAAATCAAACAAACGAGGGAAATTAAACCGCAACAGAACATCCCCTATCCAGTTGTCATACCAAAAAAAGGTATTCCGCCCGTCGCCTACCACCCTCCGTATGTTCTCGTCAAACCACCTCCCAACCCCCTCACCAACCCCCTCACGCATTCTACATATCATTTTCCACCACACTGATGCATATCCATCTCCTTCCCTAATACAGCCCCCTACCTCCCCATACCAAGCTTTTAACACCCGATACCACAACCCCTCTCTATCCACCATCAACCTCCCACACCACTTCCCTAACAAAGACAAAGTAAAAGCTCCCACTCTCCTTACCCCCAATCTTCCATCCTCCTTAGGTAAACATATCGAGTCCCACTTAATCCAAGTCAATTTCCTAAGATCCTCACCACCACCCCAATTTTTTTTTTTAAATATAGATTCGATAGAAGAAATCATACCTGTAGGGGCTTTGAAAAAGGAAAGAAATACTAAAAATTTGTTATTTTAAAGTTAGTCAAATTGTGTCCAGGTTAGATTAAAAAATCATTTCAACCTCGTTTTATTTGAACACGTTTTATTTTCAAATTTACAACCCTGAAGAAAAATTCATTGGGCCATAAAGTATCAGCAACTATATATTGCTTGGACACAAATACAAATGAAAAATGTTTAGACGCACTAGCACAAATGAAGAAAAATAAATAAGAAAGAATCTAGTCACATCATTCAATTATTTTTTCTTTTAATTTTTTTTCCATTTACATGTGTGTGCCTAATCATTTTTTATTTGTGTTTGTGTTTAAGTAAGTATTTCTCCAAAGTTTATCTATAATATTTTAACAACTAACACGATGAATGTTGATATGTTTCAAGTCCTATTTATTATTTTCATATAATTTAGAGAATCAATAAGACAATGTGGCATTTAAGAAATTAAATTGATAATCTATTTTAACAACTTCTTACTAGATATAGATTATTATTTTATACACCATGAACATCAAATCTCCATACTTCAGTGTCTTCTGAAACATCTTAGATAGGTGTTTTCAAAGCATCCTCAACAGAATGAGGCGACACATAATGATCCAAAACATGAATATTCAACTTGTTTTGATTTGGCAACATGAGATCATGAACTTTTGAAAGACGTGTCTCTCAGAATTAAAGAAGAAGGTTGAGTTTGCATTTAATTCCTCGACTATTTATTTGTAAACACATTTATGTGTTGACCATTACCTATTGTCCTTTTGATGCCTGGCCTCACAACAAACATAGTTTTGTAAATAATTTGCTACACATAAATGATTGGTACCTTTTTTTTAAACTCGACAAGTGACAACGAGGGGAATAGAAAACTTTGCAAAGACCAGCAACAAGAGAATATGGGTATACAACATACGCCAAGCATTGTTTCCCCTACAAGGAATATTAAAGCTATAAAGATTTTAAAACATTTACCTCCTTTTTTTCTTTGCAATAGCCAACTTATCCGACATTAACCACTTCATACCTCGACACTCTAGGGTCTTCACACACATCATAATCCACTTAATCTAAGTCTCCTCCTAACTTCCTTAACAAAGCCATATTCCATTATGTCATATGTTTTTCTCGTATAAACTTTTAACACAACCTCACATTACAAAACATGGATAGCGATAAAAATGAACACCAATATTTAACGTGGAAAACCCTCTAATACCGAGAGAAAAACCACGGGACAAACTCCGAAAAATATTCCATTATATTTAAGAATATTACAATATTCTCTCCACTCTCTTACACACACAAGAGATACAATATAGTGTTTCCCGTGAGACCTACTTCTATTCTAATGCTATTATTTTATAGCACCTAGAAGTTATAGAGATGATACCCACCCGATGTATTTTTCCCACACTCTCTGGATTTACTCAACACTTTATTTTTCCTCTCACACACTTCTACACTCACAGAAGCTTTGTATTTTCACTTCTGCTTCGATGCTTTCATTCCTTCAAGTACCCCTCTATTTATAGAGGAAATCAGCTGATTAAGAGTTAAATGTTATGCACCCCTTTCACACCATAGTCATGTCCTTAATGTGTGAAAACTATATTTTATGTCATGCTTTCAAACTGCTCCACCGCAAGCTATGTGTGTTCTCTGCACAACCTATACATAGCCAAACTATTTGAAAGGAAAAGCTAAGCCATGCATTTAATGTGTAGAAGACTTTGGCAATTGATTGTTGCAATTTTCCTTTTGGCTGGAACATGCCCCACGTGGTGGGACCAACAATTCTCCCCCTCCAGCCAAAGGGAGATATCCTCACAATTGATTCACTTGCGATCCATGCCGATCAACTCGGCACAAAGTTGAAGCTTTTCACGTGCTACAACTTTCGTCAACATATCTGCATAATTTTTATCAGTGTGAATCTTTTCCAACATAAATTGTTGTTCTTCCGCTGCTTGACGCAACCAATGATATCTGACATCAATATGCTTTGTACGAGAGTGGTACATCACATTCTTACTCAAATCCTAAGCGCTTTGACTATCGCAATGGATAACGTACCTTTCCTGCTTCATTCCCAATTGATCAAGAAATCCTTTTAGCCAAAGCATTTCCTTCCCTGCTTCAGCCATGGCAATATATTCCGCCTCAGTTGTTGATAAGGCCACACATTTTTGCAATTTAGATTGCCAAGATACAGCTCCTCCTGCAAAAGTAAACACAATTCCTGAAGTAGACTTTCTACCGTCTAGGTCACCTGCCATATCTGCATCTGTGTAGCCTTTCAAAATCGAATTTGATCCTCCAAAGCATAAGAACTTATTAGAGCTTCCTTTCAGATACCTCAAGATCCACTTCACAGCTTCCCAATGTTCTTTACCATGATTGGAAAGAAACCTGCTAACAACTCCAACTGCATGAGCAATTTGGCCTGGTGCAAACCATTGCATACATCAAACTCCCAACTGCTGAGGAGTAAGGTATTGCATCCATAGCTTCTTTTTCATCTTGACTAGTAGGACAACTCACTTTGCTGAGTTTAAAGTGATTGGCTAACGACGTGCTAACTAGTTTAGCACCCTTCATGTTGAATCTTTCTAGAACCCGGTCCACATACTGTTGTTGTGACAACCATAGCTTCCTAGCTTTCCGATCTCGCAAAATCTTCATGCCTAAAATTTGCTTTGCAGGGCCTAGATCTTTCATGTCAAAGGATTTTGACAATTCCTTCTTCAAATCACCAAACATATCCTCGTCTTGTCCCACTATCAACATATCATCTACATATAACAAAAGGATGATGAATTTGTTACCTCGAAATGTTTTGACACATACACAATGATCTGCTGTCTTGGTATATTCATGACTCATCATGAACGAGTCAAATTTCTTATACCATTGTCTTGGAGCTTGTTTTAATCCATACAAGCTCTTCTTCAATTTGCAAACCAAGTGCTCCTTTCGAGTCTTCTCAAATCCTTCTGGTTGAACCATGTAGATCTCTTCATCTAAATCTCCATGAAGAAATGCAGTCTTTACATCCATTTGTTCAAGCTCCAAATCCAAGCTAGCAACCAATCCAAGTATAACTCGAATTGAACTCATCTTAACAACTGGAGAGAAGATTTCATCAAAATCTATTCCTCGCTTTTGTCCAAAACCTTTTACGACTAAGCAAGCTTTGTACTTCACTAGCTTGTCACCATCTTTCTTGAGCTTGAACACCCATTTATTCTTCAAGGCTTTTCTACCTTCAGGAAGTTTCAGAAGTTCATAAGTATCATTTTTCTGCAAGGAATCCCTCTCTTCTTGCATTGCTTTCATCCATTGGATTTTATCCTTATGAGTTTGAACTTCTTTGAAACTTTCCGGCTCCCCCTCATCAGGGATGAGGATGTACTCCGAACTAGGGTACCTGGTAGATGGATGATGATCTCTGCTTGATCTTCTGAGCTGAGATGTTGGGGATTTCTCCCCATCCTGAACATCTTCATCATCATCACCATCTTCAATGACTGGCTCACCATCAACCCCAGGGTCTTCATCAAGATCTCCTCCTTCTGTGGAAACTCTTACAAGAGGAGTGGTACGTGTAAGATCAACCTTACCATAACGTTTAGGAGTTTCTGGAATAGTAGAATATGACATAGTTTCTTGCTCATGAAACACTACGTCTCTGCTTCTAATAATTCCTCTCTTCTTTGGATCCCATAACCTATAGCCAAATTCCTCATCTCCATAGCCCACAAATATGCAAGGAATGGCTTTATCATCAAGTTTTTGTCTATGCTCCTTATTTACATGAGCAAAGGCTTTGCATCTAAACACCTCCAAATGAGAGTAACTTATATCATGTCCGGACCATACTCTCTCAGGAATGTCAAAGCCCAAAGGAACAGATGGAGATTTGTTAATCAGGTAGCATGTGGTTTGAACAGCTTCACCCAAAATGGCTTAGGCAGCTTAGCCATTTTTAGCATACAACTAACTTTCTCCATAATGGTTCTGTTGATTCTTTCAGCAACACCATTGTGTTGTGGGGTGCCAGGAACCGTCTTCTCATGTCTGATGCCGCGATCAGAACAATAACTTTTAAATTCATGGGAAGTATATTTACCTCCATTATCTGAACGAAGACACTTCAAAGGTTTACCAGTCAATCTCTCCACCATCGATGAAACCTTTTGAAGTACTGAAACACCTGATCCTTGCTTTTAAGGAAGTACACCCACACCTTTCAATAAACGTCACAAAATATCTTCTACCACCAAGAGTCTCCACTTCCATGGGTCCACACACATCAAAATACACCATATCCAATATATTATCTTTCAGCTTTGAAGTTCTACTAAAAGATACTCTATGTTGCTTGCCAAATAAACAATAATCACAAGGATTCAACTTAGTACCTTTGTCAGATGGAATGAGGGACTTCCTTGACATATTTGCAATCCTTTTTCACTTAGATGAGCCAGCCTTTTATGCCACAAATCTGGCAAAGCAACATTCTCGACTGCATTCAAACCACCATTGATCAGCTTGACTTGAGTTTTGTAAAGCGTCGAATACACAGCGCCTCTAGCAACCATCAACGATCCTTTGGTAAGTTTCCACTTTCCATCAACAAAGTTGTTTTGAAATTCGGCTAAATCAAGAGCATGGACAAAGATTAGATTTAGACACAAATCCGGCACATGTCGCACGTCCTTCAGTGTTAGTGTGAAACCAGTATTGGTTTGAACACAAACATCACCAATTCCAACAATATCTGCAATGCTATTATTGGCCATCTTTACTTTGCCAAAGTCTCCTACTTTATACATCTTAAAGAATTATTTGTTGGAAGTAGCATGATAAGAAGCTGCTGAGTCAATGACCCATTCAACACATGAATCTGCAACATGACATTCTTCTTCTTAAACAGAAAGCAACACCACTTCCCCATCAACTACTAGGGTAGTGGTATTTTCATCTACGGGCACTCACGTTCCTGATGCATCAGAAAATCTTGTATGGCATAAGCAGGTTCCATTGAAAGTTTCCATTGTTGCTTGGAGATTACCGAAGGATAGACTTCCAACAAAACTCAACCTACAAAGGCGCGGTATTCTCCAGGCCGCAGCACTTTATGCGTTTTGGGGTGCGGCAATGATGAGTCTTCAACACATTTGTTCCTTCATTGCGCTGTTTTTGGCTCGTTATGGTAGCATAGTAGGTCGTGGATTGGCGTGTATGGAGCAGATACTCAAAATATTAATGACCATTTTCATCAATTTATTCACTATATAGGTCATTCAAAGGCGCGTCGATCCTTCCTTCAATTACTTTGGCCCCTTTGTGTTTGGCTGGTGTGGAATGAAAGAGATAACAGATTGTTCAATAACATTAAAACACCTATTGGTCAGCTCATAGAAAAAGTGAAATATCATTCTTTGTGGTGGCTAAAGGCCAATAAAACCACTTTTGTGTACGGTTATCAGAATTGGTGGTCGGACCGTTTATCTTGTCTGAGTATCGACTGACCTTGTTTTGTAAATATACTTTGTGACTGGTTGTTTTTCCAGGTTGGTCCCTCTGGTACACCTTGTACTAAAGGGTCTCCAACGTCGTAGCTAATATATTCCATTTTGATTTTTTTAAAAAAAGAAAAGATATCTATGACAAACACGTGCGATAACACGGACAATTTTCTAGTTGTTTATGAAGAAAAAGATTTATACAATAGAAGCAGCTTATTTTTGTGAAAATTGGAGATAACTACGTTATTTTTTTGGTTAAATGATGTTTATCCTATTATATGCAAATTTTTGGATTCCAACATTGTAATTTAATGATTTGTTGGTTTTAGATTTTCATGACATCAAATTTCAAAATTTAAAACTTTCATCCAATATATAAAAAAAGAGTAAATGCTAACGAGTACCTACAGAACACTGTTTAAGGATTTTAAAAAGTACATTTTAATGGAAATCCATGTTATTTTTTTGTTACAATTTTTTAGTAGGCGCATGGAATAACCGTATTCCAGAACCCACACCCCAAAATATGGAAGAAAAAAATTGGAAAATGATAATGAATAAATTTTTATAAAAATACGTATATTTAATGCATTAAAATTTGAAGTGTTTAATTTTTTTTAAAGAATAATTTTAAAATTTAAGATATTTAAACTATGCTTTGGAATTACTCGTTAAGAAGACTCTGAGGAAATTAAAAGATTGATCTTGTCTCTCGTGATAGGGTCTCTCCCTGCTCATCTGTGGTCTGAGATGTTATGAATTCTTAGCTCTTTGATTTCTGAAGAGTTTTGACAGAGTTGGAGATAGATACCATTGCTCTCTCTCTTCCTCGAATTAATATTCTTATTATATCACGAATATAGCTAGATACAGCTTCTAGGAAAGCGTGTAGAAGGATGATGATCAGGTTGTGGACAAAAACGACCAAAGCTAAAACACAATTTCTGTACAGTATCTTATAATTATCGTTTGAATGAAAAGTTATTTTTGTTTGTTGTTTACAAATTCATCATTTTGTCTTTATACTAGCTCCGTCTTATATAAGAAAAAAATTCATTTTTAAGATAAATTTGATTATTGATGTATCTGATTTAGAATATAGACCACATATATTAATTATTAAATGTATGTGAAAAGTCAATTATTTCTTATATATAGGACCGGATAAAGTATAACTTTAAAAAATATTAACAAGTATCTATAAGACATTGTTTAAACATCTAAATGTAACAACTTTTGTATTGAAAATTGTACAGTTATAAATTGAACATATATTTAACTTGTATTTTTGAAATAAAATTTCATTTTATGATTTTCTTAAACAATGCTATTAGGATATCATATAAATTTTTGCTATTATCCTCGTATGAAAATTTTGTCTACGAGGTCACAACTACCTCTATATAAATTCTAGCTTTTTATAAGTAGTCATAATTTGAATAAGAAGATAATTTTAATTAATATATAAATTGTTACAATTAATATATTACTATTTTAACATCATAAATAAATATTATCATTATTTTTAATTCTAGCAAAGTTGTGATTAATTATCACAAATATTATCATTTTATTTTAGCATTCCATTGTAACAATTTTTGTGATAATTTTATTTTTTATTGGTAAAAAATAATAGAGAAAATACAAAAAAAGAAAATAAGAAGATAACGTGAGTATGTGATATAATTGTTTAAAAATTATCACTAAATGATTGTACGAATATCATTTTTCATTTTAATAAGAAACTCTTATTAAAACTTACTCCTCCGGTCTCAAATATAAGAAAAGATTCTTTTTTTAAGTTCATTGAATAATTAATGTATCTGCTTTACAATGTAGACCAGATACATTAACTACTCAATGAACCTAAAAAAAGGAATCTTTTCTTATATTTGAGACCGGGGAGTATGTCTTAGCATCAAATACAATTAACATATTACTATTTTAACATCATAAATAAACATTATCATTATTTTTAATGCACATGTAATATTTTTTAATTTTTTTAAATAGTTGAGGAAGGAGAAACTTTTTATTTTCATTAAGTTAAAATTTTATAATGATTGTCAATATGATTCAAAACTCAATACTTTAAAGTTAAACAATCAAGTTTCTCTCAAAAAAAAAAAAAAAGAAGTTAAACAATCAAGTTCTTGTACATCTTGTGTGGAAGGACTTACTTTACTTATGTTTCGTAATATATTTTATTTTATCTTTTAAAAAAAAATTTATACAAATGAAAAAATATTAAATTCATTAATATATGTTTTTTTTAACAAGGCAAAATGAAACTTATATTAACGAAACGTTCTTTCTGACTGGCACAAGGAATGCTAGACAGAGTTAAAACAAAGCTTACAAAGTTCACCTACAATGTACAAGAGCTGAAAAGCAAAATTACATTGCAATATCCAAACAAGCCAAGCAAGCCAAGAGATTAAACCACCAACACTGATAACTAAAAGCAAAAAAAACATCTTTTGCATTCAGCCATAAAAAAGAACGTAGCTTCACCTTGTCCATTAATTCATCAATAGACACTACCTTGTTATTAAAAATCATGTTATTATGTTCTTTCCATAACACCCAAGTACACGTTAGCCAAATTAAAATAAGAGTCGAATGAAGGCGTCCGTGATTACCTCCCAACTGGCCAAACTGCAAAAAGTGTTCAGTCGAAGACATAGGATCAACCCCTTAAATAGTAACACAAATGTGCAATTGATACCGAATGGTGCCGAAAATAGGACAAGTAAGAAACAGGTGATATGTCGTTTCCTCCATCCCGCAACCACCCACACACATCTGATTATCATGATGTAAAATACCGCACCTAAGAAGATTGTCCTTTGTAGGAAGCCTTTCACGAAGAAGACACCAAGCAAAAACCATAAGTTTCAAAGACACCTCCTTATGCCAAATCTGATTCGATGGAGCTAATTGAATAGGTTGCTCGATAATAGTTAACATCTGGTAAACACCATGGACAAATTAACCTTTGAAAATATATAATAAATGATAGGGCAAGTAATAATTAAAAGCTTAAAACTTCAAAATATATTTAAGTATGTCAAATGATGTTGACTTAAGACTTTAAAGTATGTTCATCTCAAATCTTATATTCAATTTTTCTCAAATATTTAAGTATGTCAGATGATATTGACTTAAGACTTTAAAGTATGTTCATCTCAAATTTTAGATTCAATTTTTCTCAACGTTACACATCTTTCTAAATAATTTTTCTCAACGTTACACATCTTTCTCAACGTTACTCCTTATATTTTGCGCTTCTTTGTAGAATAGTCCTTACATTTCATTAAATGTTTTTAAAATTCTCACATTTTATCTCTGTTATCAAAATTAGTCTCTACTGTTAATTCTCTAACGAAATGTTGATATCGCAGTTAGTGGCTCCCAATTATTTTATGATTAAATATGTTTTTGATCCCTACATTTTGCGTGACTTTGAAGAATAATCCTTATTATTTTAGGGATTTTAAAAACATTTATTGAAATGCAAGGACTATTTTTCAAAGTCACGCAAAATGTAGGGACCAAAAACATATTTAACTTTAAAATAATTGGGACCCACTACCTGTCACATCAACGTTCCGTTAGAGAATTAACAACAAGGACTAATTTTGATAACGAAGATAAAATGTGAGAATTTTAAAAACATTTAATGAAATGTAAGAACTATTCTTCAAAGAAGTGTAAAATGTAAGGAATAAAAAAATATTTAACTCTTGTTTTTTTAAATAATGCTCTAAACCAACGGTTAACATTTTTCAAAATAAAAATATGGGTTAAATATGTTTTTGGTCCCTGTAAATATGTAAACTTTTCGTTTTAGTCCCTCTAAAATTTTCCTTCAACTTTTAGTCCCTATAAAATTTTCAATCTTCACTTTTGGTCCCTCTTTTAAAGTAAACTCATATGTAGAATTCATATTATTTAATAAAATTTTCCAGAAAAATTCAAAATATTATAAGAATCACTCCAAAAAAATTCAGAATTTTTTCACAAAACATGAATTTTTTTATATTTTTTACGGTTCAAAATTCATATTTTTTTGTTAAAAAATTCTAACTTTTTTAGGAAATTTTTTTAGAATATTTTACACATTTCTGCATAATTTCATTAAAAAATACAAAAAATAAATTAAAAATAGGGACCAAAAGTAGTGATTGAAAATTTTATAAAAACTAAATGTTGAAGGAAAATTTTAGAAGGACTAAAACGAAAAGTTGATATATTTATATAGACTTAAAACATATTTAATCCTAAAAATATTAAGGATAATGGGTGGTGAGTAACAGTAGATATAGTCAGAGTTAATTAAAAGCAAATCCTTTGCTTGAAAGAAACCTCAACCTCATAGCTTTTGCATTGGTTTGGATACATGCCTAAAACCGCGCAGTGTAGTATAGTTGTGTGTATTTTAGGGGTCTCTTTCATTAACTGCAACGTGTGTCAGAAACCTTGCATGTACGTTTTACGCTAATGCTAGCTAAACCCTCTGATTCTGACTCTCTAGGCTCGAATTGGAATGCGTTATGACGCATTTTATACTGCATTCGTACACTTGATGGCGTGTCAGGATCTCTTTTTAGAACCATGGTGAGTGTGACTTTGTGTACTTGTTCTATATCTTTGTTTTGTCACTAGTGCTTAAATGCTACACTTAACTAGTGAACTGTTTCTATTTTTTCAAATGAAAGTAGGAGTGGTGTATAGTGTTTGAACTTGTTTATAGGAGGAATTTTGACTTTATGATAAATTAGATTTTAATGATATAATAGATGTGAGATGTTTGACAAAACTTCAAAATTCCCTAAAAAAAAAACTACAAAATAAGAAGAAATATATGGAGTTGTGAAGATTAAGTAAAATGAATTGAATGTTGAGTTTTATATTAGTTGGAAATTAACTAGATAAGATATTATTATAGACTTGTGATCTTTTAAATTGTTATGTGCTCATGGCAGTGGTTTCCATGGAGGGAGAAGGTTCAATGACACAAAGGGTGAGTTTTTAGGGAAAAAAGATGATGAATTATGTATGAACATTGAAGAGTTTAGTACTTTGAAGAAAAATAAATAAAACTAAATAGTTGAAAAAAAATCAATTTTTTTTATCAAAATAATCTCCTCTGACAAAAAAATAAAAAAAAATCAAATTTTTTTATTTTTTTTTATCAAATTCATTCTTGTATACAAGACATTTAATTTGGGATTTCATGCAAATGCTTAACGTCACAAGTCAACACCGTTAACGAAGAGACTTGACCAGTGAAGTTAAATTGGTTTAACTGCTAACAGTATTAACGCCAAACCTCTCCATTTCGATTAATCTGGAGGGAGAAATTGACTGATTTGGTAAAAATTCAAAAGCGTAATTATTCGATCTCATGGATTACTAGATCTTTCATTTATTTTATCCAAACAATGTGCAACATTATAATATATTACCACACATTTGTTCAGTGATGTTTTTCTACTCATTTGATATTGTGGCTAAATGTATAAAGAAATTTAGAATGACACAACCATGAGTGAAAAGTTATTTTTCAGCTGGACTGCTCGATCTGTCTCATGACTTGCAACATAAAAAAATGGGAAGCCCATGGCCGACTTTAAAACATAAATCCATTCCTTTGAAGAAATCAATATTAGTATGAAGGTTTTTTCATAATAAGATAGCAAATAAAAGCAAAGGAGAATTTATGTAAAATTGGTGTACTTACACAAAATCTAACACAATGTGTTGCAGATTGTAATGGGATGAGACCTGTGTCACATCCCTTCTTTGATTGCTATTTATATTTTAAAGCGTGATATGTAATTTTTAAGTGGCTTGAGATTAGCCCTGCATTGTATAATGAGGTAGTTGAGGATTTCAACCAATGTGCTCGTTAAGGACCAAGAGGATGTTTAAAAATTAATAGACTATTATGTGTGTGGATTGCATGAATATGGGTCATTTGGAAAGCAAGAAACGCAGCGGAGTTTGGCAATAAATATGTGAGGATTGATAGCGTAGTGGAGTAAGTCTCAGTTTATACAATTTGTAAATGGTGTTTGAATCCTGGGGGAATGTCAAACCAAAACTTGCATCCTCCTATACCCATGCGTATAAAATTCCCCAAACATATTTTCCCTTTTTTTTACATAAATGACCATATTTGATGCATCTTGTTAGCACACCCAATATAGCTCAAAGCTACTACCCTCAACATCAAACACATTTTCTTCTCCAACTTGTTGCTATATGAAAGTTACATACACTATAACACAGCACATAATGAAACTAAAAGATGTAAAGGATTGACATATATATCACGGATAATTTAAGTAAACAGTTCTTGTACAATACCATTTGGTGATTCCTCAAATTCAGGTGTTTTCTGGTACACGAGAATCAAGGTGATCGTGGGTTAAAACTTCCCTTGCACGTGAGCTCCTATGTTGAAGTCGCTGGTGCAATGTTTCGGAAATCTGGTTGAAAAACTCATGGTCCCATCTCTGAATCAATAATGGGTCTTCCGCATAACAAATATATATGGATGTCACTGCACTTTCCACCACAACCATTGCCACTCCGACCTAAAAATTCACATGTCATGCCTATGTTCGGATGCATATTCAGCAATGCGAGTTGGAATCATCTTCATATTAAATCAAGATATAACACATACTTAATATGGATGATACATGCACCTAAGATGCGATGGAAATGAACCTGAGATGTGATGTGTATATGGAATTAGGGCTGGGCTTCTCTAAATTTAGGTATTAGGACTTCAGAGAGGAAAGCAAGAGTTTTACAAAAAATTAGTTTAAATACCATGCACCTACAACGTAAAAATGTTTTACACATACATCGAACCATATATCTCATTCTCACTGCAAAGGTTTTAGGAAGTAATATAATAAAATTGCATCAATGTAAGATATGGTTGTATAAAATCTTTACATTGTCGATAAATAGTCCTTAAACTCTATCTACTTTTAAAATTTTAATAATTTCTTTCAATTAATGGCCACATTGTCTAATTATTTAATCTAACCTCACTTTATACGAGCCAATTCCATTGATGGTAAACAACAAGGCAACAATGTTATGTTACCCAATACTAAGTAGGGGGCATGAATCAAACAGGGCCATAATAATCTATATCATATCTCTATCCAACTCATTAATCTTTAGGTCTTTCCTAGTAGTTTCTCTTATAATATTTCTAGGTCTTCCTCTGCCTCTAACGATTTCATTACCCTGCTTTTGATCTATTCTCCTTGCTACAAAATCTACATGTCTTGTCTACACATGACAAAACCACCCAAGTCGAGTTTCCACCATCTTTTCTACAATAGGTGCTACCCCAAAATCTCTCTCTATTGTTAGGATCAAAAGTAATAAAAAATCAAGGAGGTTGTGAACTTACCAATATCATGCCCATGAGCATAGATGTAGATCCAATCATAAAAGCTCTATCACTCCATTTCATCCATGCCCAAACACCAGAGCAAGTTCCAGTTATCAGCCCACCTAAAATGGTTCCCATTAACAGCACAGCACCTGAACAATCATACGCCACAAGTGCTTCAACTCCCGTTGATTGAAATAACTCCCAGGCATCTCTAGCAGAACGGTTAAAGCTTTTACCATAAACACCAATCTACAAGGGAAATGGGAGTGAAACATGCTAGTGTAAGTTTTCTGATTTCAATTTCCAAGACAGTGTAAACTAATAGCTAGACTAAAATGAAAATTCAGCAGTATCTCATAATTAAATGTTGATTATTGAGATGCACAATGGGCTACCTGGACATAAGCATACTTGTTAAAGAATCTGACAAGAGTCTCCACAAGATGGAAAAGGAAATCAACACAGCAAAGCAAGCACTCATTCTTCCCTATCTTTGACCGGATTCCTCTTATCTGAAACGAATCAAAATTTTGATGTGTGTACATGAGAAATGAATACGTAGAGGAAATTAATAACTTCAAATAATTCACAAAAAAGAAAATTGTAGTTAATACCTCCCATCGCAGTGTCCTAATAGCAGCTGTGAATAATGAGCCATAACAAATGCTGCCAAAAGATGTCGTTAAAGCATACTGTAAAGATTTCATTATGGAGTTAGCCGGAACTGATGCAGCCTCGCAACCACCATGGATACTAACACGAACCAGTGACCCAGACACTATGACATGTACTGTATTACAAAGCACAGCACCTGTCCAAAATAAGCTTACAGAGAGGACCTGCATACATGCATAAAAATAATAACCAATGAGATAAGCATAAGCTAACACAATTTGCATCCGTATGTAACCAACAAATCCAACAAGAACAGACAGAATGAAGAGCAAAACTTGCCAGCTCACCACAAGAAGCCACCAGCGTCCACCGTCACCCATGCTTGAAGCTACAACACCAGCAGCTCCAAATGACCACAAAGCCATCCATAAGAGCATGACAGCCATAAACGCATATGCGACTCTCATAACCTCTGGAAGATTCCATACCATCTTAACAGCCTTTTGCAGAACCAACATTGTAAATGGAAGTCTGGAAAACAAAAAACGACCAAAGCCACCAGAAATCAACTTAAATGACCGAAATAATTATATAAAGCAAATGGAAGGGAATGAAGGAAATATACTATAATAATAAGAAAAAAGACAGCAGAAAGCTTCTAAAACATAGAAAATTACAACACCGATCTGCCATAAAATGAAAGTATCCATGTCGCGAATTTTCTTAAAAGGTAAATAGCTGTTTCTATGCATCTCCATGGAATGGAGACAGTTAAGGTCTGTTTGGGAGTTCAGGAGGGGAGGGCTTTGGGAAAAGGGAAGGAGGAAGTGGAAGGAAAGGAGGACTTGGGGAGGGACAGCCTTTGGGGAGTTTATTTTTCTTCATAGTACAAAATTCCCCATGTTGTTATAATACTCTAAAAATTAAACGATTTTTATTCATAAGCATTCTCTTATCATTCTCTACCGAATTACTCTATCAAATAAGGTGGAAGATTTCTATGTCTTTCCCTCTCAACAAAGTCCACTGCTTCCGTCCCTTCCAAACTCCCAGACTAAACCTAAAGTTATTACCATAGACCTGATTGACAAACTGTGATATTTTAAATGAAACTTCTTACAGGACTAGTTTAGCAGACGTCCAAATTTATATCTAAATAATTGAATCGCTGAAAATGAGAGTCATAATCCAGGCATTATAAAAAGAAATAACAACAGACTATAAAACTCAACTCTTTTAAATTTACAGAAGTTGAGTAAATTTGTCAACACTCAAGGTCAATTTAATAAATCAATTCATGTATTGGGAACTCAGGGAAACATTTAAGATTCTCTCTGAAATTAAAAGGATTGTATTAGGAGGATAAAGAATAGGATAAGTAGGTGGAGCTCTTAAAATATTGGAACATATTGACCCGAAGATGAACATTACGTTTGTATATTTTTTTAAGTAAACAAATTGAACAGGTTAAATCAAGGAGAATGTGAAATTTAAGAGAGATCAACCTCTTAAAAAATCTACCTCTCATTAGATTAACTATTTAACTTTCAAAGCAACTTCACTACTTAATCAATTTCATTTTCTATCAAGACAAAACACAATTTCATGTTCACACAAAAGGGTGATTTCATAGAAATTATCAAATTTTAAAGAACAAGAAAGGTAATCAATCTCAGGACCTATTTGAATTGATTTATTTGAGCTTGTCTACTTACATACGTACTTTTGACCCTGTTTGGAAGAGGTTGGAGAAACAACTTATAACATATCCATAAGCTAATTCCAGTTAATTTCTATAAGCTATGCTTATACCTTATATGACCTTTCACAAGTTATGTTTACAGATTATATGAAAACAATTTGAATTTATCTTTTGTTACAGAAATAGAATATTCATAAGCACTTATATGATAAACATTTATGCTATAAGCGCTTACTTAAGTTGTTAATACAAACAGGTTCTCATAACTCTTAAGGTAGTTTCAACTATTAACTTCACTAATGCTTAAAATAAAATCAATTAGCAACAAGAAAACAACATCAAATCAAAGGCAGCATAAAATGTATTCTAAAAAAGGTTAACTACTTACCTATCTATGACAGATATAATATACAAAAACTGCAGAGCTGCTCCAATAGCAAAAGCAACACCCCAGAAAAACTGGTGAGCCCAGAAACACAAAACACTGATCACAGCAAGATAAGTGGTAAGAATATGGACCGACACCTTCATCATCTGGATTGCGCGTGAACCCAACAGCAACAACCAACTCCATCCAAGAGCAGTACCAACGCCGCCAGCGACAGCATAGAGTGGCCAGTAATCCTCTGTCAAACCAGCCTCATTCTCCATGAACCGGTATGTGTACTTATCAATGTCAAGCCTGTTCTTTTTCTTGAACCTGTTAACGCCAAGAATCACAAGGACAAAACCCACACCAATCAATTGGATCACAAATAGTATTAACCAGAAGACATCGTGCCAACGCCTTTTTTGCTCCATGTTCACCACTTCACTGATGTTGTTGTTGCCACTTTTCCTATACTTCTCCTGCATATTGTCAAAAATCCATATAATATACTCAGATGCTAAGGCTATGTTCGGCAAAAATAATGGATGGCTGATAAGCTAGCTTACAGCAAATGAACTTATAATGAATAACTTATAAGCTAGCTTATGCTATGAGGTAGCTTATAAGCTTATAGCGGATAAGCTTATAAATATGAAATGACATAAAAAGGTATGCTTAATTAATATTTAATTATTTTTTCAAGTAAAATGAGAGAGTATAATGAAGATAAAAAATGATAAGCTATATAAGCTAATTGAATTATTGTATGTTTGGTTACCCTTTTAGAGGGACCAAAATTGATTTTAGAGATGTAGAATTGAGTCTGACATGTTTGCTGATTTTGACGCAAAAATTGATTCTATTTATCTTTTTTTTTGTGATTAAGAATTGATTGTTCTTAAAGCTGGGATTTGTAGCTTTTGATCCTAGAATTGATTTTTATACACAAATTTATAGTTTAACTCACTATTCATGGAAAGTTTTACATAAATGTATCCAATCAGAAATCAATTTACCTTCATAATCAATTTTTTTAGTCAGAATCAATTCACTAAAAAATCAATTCTTGTTGCTGCAGTTATCAAAATAAACACTATAAGTTTGTGATAAAAAAATGTTATCTTTTGTCATGAGCATATAAAACTTACAAAAAAAATGTTATCAAACGAGCTCAAAATTTGGTATGACTAATCAAATCCTAAAAAAGAACACAAGTTCAAAGATACCAATAGAAGAAAAAAAATGAAATGAAGTGAAAACCTCATAACTAGGGTAGTACCTGATTGTTGGTGGCAGTGGAAGAATCCATCATGGTAATTGTCATAAGATGTGTAAAAGCATTGCACAGCTTGTTGGAGAGAGATGAAGTAGGAAAAATAAAAGGTTTGTATTGTAGTTATTGAATGTGATAAAAGAAAAAGGCCAAAAGTTGTAACGAATAATAGTAAAAACAAACAGAGAGTGATTGAACAAGAGAGTTGAATACGAAAATAGAAAGGTAAACTAAAAGTGTCAACAACTAAGAATGTTGAGAGTTTAGGCAGAGGGAGATTCCTTCCTAGGTGGTGATGCCACGCGCCATGATTGTAATGTTGCCATGCGCCATCTTGTGTGTTGTGTTGTCATCAACTAACTTTAAAATGGGGTCACACTACTATCATTTCATCAACTACTAGTGTTAGTGTTATCATATGATATGCTTAGTAGTAGTTCTACTAATAATTGTCGTCAAACATATCTCAAACATTTGTCGGTGGAATCATCATAGGCCTTACCAAAACCAATTCTAGTTGTGTGTATGTGGGTTCATGGTGAAACATTGTGATAAAATGTAGTGAAATTATAACGATAACTCATGCTGCTAGCTAAAAGCAAAAGATAATGGTCATGATCAAGATGCTAATCAATACTGTGCATGTGCATGAGAATTAGTTGATACCACAACTTCTTTCTTTTACGAACATATTGATTGATTTCTTACGTGTCTCATATATTTTAAATTATATAATAAAAAAATTGAAACATCTTTGAAAACCCTTCAAAATACGTTAAAACATCCTCCACAACATATTATTTTGCCCCGTGTCTTGGTCGAAAAATTATCTTGGAAATATAATTGTTACTTTTGACTAATTAATTATTACATAACTTTTTAATAAAATTTTACCTCTTTTAGCTGCTTAACCAATGCACCAGAGACACGTTCTCCTAATTTAAATAAGGTGCATGAAAAGGATGAAAGATGGAATAAAAAATTTCCTTCCGCCTCAAACAGAGATGTGATCGAGTCCAACAAAACTAGGTCAAAAGAGTTAAAAAATTACCGAACTGGTTTAAGGGGTTCCATAATACACATTAGCACACTTTGTCATGGGTTAGGATCACTATCTTTTTCAAACTCTCTTTAACATATATAAGTGAAACTAATTTTTCAAATTTTAGAATCCACGTGAATTTCAACCAATCAAAAAATAAGCGTTAAAAAGAGAATGTTTCTAGCACTTTTACGTAGAGAGAGGCAGAGAGCTATGATCACTCCTCTTGTCACAAGGTTGTAGATAATGCTGCTATTTTCATTCTATTAGAACATTATCTACGTTTGTTGTTCCTCATCCCTATCGGTGTAAACTTGGGTCTCTAATGAACAAATGGTCGAAACCAAATAATAAAATCTCCATTAAAATTCTCTAATTTTTTCAATTATCACATCTCAACCATCAAATACGAAAGAGGGCTTCTGTTCAATGGTCTGTGTACACCCTTCATGATCCAATTGGTATCAATCCGAGAGAAACAAAGGAAGCTGAATATAAGTTCCTTAAAACTCAATTCATTTGTTTCCTTTGATTATGTCAAATTGATACCAACAAGGACACCATCTCATTTATGAAAAGAGGGATGATCGTGTTCTTTCAAATGCGACATTAATCATTGTTGGCATTTCAAATGACATATCAAATAACCAGCTATAAAAGTTTTATTATATGTTATTCATTATTCATAATCATAGGTTGTTGTCTTCATCATAAGATAATCAAGTTCTGCACAAGTTATGTCTGTTTTTCTTTGTTTTTTTAAGGGGAAATTATGTACACCCGATATTTTCTATCTCACCCTTAATAGCATTAACGCCATTGAAAAGGTGTCATCAGCAACCATCACCTGCAGGTTCAATTGAACTGAGTAATCCATTGCCTCTAAGTTGCATACAGTGATCTTCAGCATCAGCTTGGGCACATATAATCACCACTGACATTCCATTCTGGTGAGCTTCTTGCATGATGTTAACTGCATTATCAAGGGTCATTCCGGGGATCACCTTCATAAGTACCTGGACAACATACTCCCGTTTGTTGAAGTTGTCATTATGCAATATTACACGATATGGCGGCGCTGTTTTCCGTGATTTCCTGCACATCTTAGAAATGCCAGAATCAAATACTTTCTTTTTTTCATTTTACTCTACAAAGACAGAAGTCATAAAAATTAACCAATCGGCACAACAGAACAACACGACATCTAAATCACTACAGTGGATCTCCAAGTTCAATTTCATCGTTAAGTTCTACGCTTAAACATCCTATCATATTTTCTAAATGACTAACTAAATTATTTTGAAATAAAAAAAAGTTTCAAAAGCAAATCTATTATCATTTCTCTTCTTCCAAACCATCAAGTATTACTCGTTTTAGGACATACCTTAAATTATTATCACTAATAACAGGAGCCCATTGAAAATTATCAAAAATTTCCCATTGCACAATAACAAGTATCTTCAAATGTCAACGGTCAATATACTTAATGTAATAAGAATCACCTAATCAAATTCAGAAAAACAAATATTCTTGATGTTTATAAAATATTAAGTTGATTATCAGCAATCATAACTTTCTGCTTACTTCAAATCAAATTCAGATTCCCGGCCTGGGGTGGCTTTCTCAATAACTGGCTTTTCCAGGATTCCTCCCCCTTTACCAGATCCCTTTGTTAATACAGCCATGGGAACACAGAGATTGGAACATGGACCCTTACAAAAAGAATATTTGTCCCCTGTAATGCAAATGTTCAAGAAGTATACATACTTAAAACACTCGATCATATGCATAGGATGAGAGAAGGTCATATGGAGACCAAATATAACAAATTTCAATCACAAACATAAATTGTGAAACAAATGCAATTTAAAAGGGGAACACAGCCCAATATAACATTCATAGTAAGCATTAAAAGGAAGGGAGGAATTTTACAAGTAATTAAGATAATTAAGAACAAGAGAATATAATGCTTCATACACAAATGAAAATGAAGGTTCATGAAATACATATGCAGTGTACACAAGGATATTTTAGATATGGAAACTATCCTTTCAAATTTTGATAATGTTGTGAACGATCATTTTACCTAGATGTAAGAATTTATTTACACGTGTGAACAATTTGACTTATGCCAATAGAGCCACAAGCTCAACATCAGCAGATGTAAAAATTTCTTCTGATTTTTTTTATTTTTTATTTTCAAGTGATTAGTAACCAGTTTATTGCTAGTTTGTTAGCCTATATAAAAGCTTTATATAATCACTTCGAAATCACTTCACTCATTCTAATACAATTTATATTTCCAGTCTTTGTGTGTTCTCTCTCTTCCATGATTTCGATCAAGATTTTTGTGGTTGTTCTCCTATCCCTATTGGGGTAAGTCATAAAGAATAATCGCTATCACTCTGGAACTGTCGCCCTACGTGAAATAGTACGCACCTCCAATTCAAACTTATTGTTCGCAAGATTTCAAGTCGGAATGGATATTCCAGAGCCATGTGATTCTTAAGGTTTGTGGTTGAGGTTTTCTCTATGTTGTTTTTTTGCCAGATTTGAGTTTGTTGGTTAACACAAAGTGGCATATGAGTTTCATGTCTTACAAAATGCTTTATTTCGGCTCAATCAGCTGTTGAGCTGTATATATGCTTTTATCTGAAAGAGCAAAGTGCTTGGATTTTTCAGCCACTTTCTATATCATTCATCTTTTCATGTGCATTGAGTACAGGGGTTGAACCTCTTCTATAATGTGGTCGGTGTGAATATTATCAGAATTGCCATGACCTTCCTTAGGTGGTTAAGTTGGTTTGCTTTTGTTAAGTAGCTAGAGATTGGTTAAGTTGGAAGTGTTGTGAACACCTTCCAGTTTGCGAGGAGTTCTTATATATATAATTAGAGATTGGTCATTAGTTTACATGTTCAATCATTGTATTTTCTCTCTTACAAGGCCTCTATCATCAAGTTTTGTCACACTTATTTATCATTTCTAACGATCAGTTATTGACCAACAACAAAATGCTCAACTTGTTTTTAGCAAAACTAGATAAAATTTCATTTGCCGCAAATTCTCAACATACTCAAAACTTCACTAAATAATTGACCATGGCAAAAATTGTGAGTGTGCGTGCGCGCAATTTATGGGTGTTTAATTCAAAACTTTGCTAAATAATCTTCCGAGCGAAACCAACCCGAAAACCAAACAATTCTTAAACTCACTAATAACAACTTGATGCTAAAACATCAATTTACATCTGAGTAAACGGTCATTTTGGTCTCTGAATATGTGAGACGCAGACACTCTCATTATAGTTCCTAAATGTATACAATTGCAAATACAACCACAAATGTCTCTTTAGTTTTTAATTAAAGGGACTAAAAAAAAACACATTTGAGAACCAAAATGACTAACCCACGACACACTCGAGGATTTGCTTGCACTTTCGATATATTCAAGGACTATAAATGACAACACCTCACATACTCAGGGACTAAAATAGTTCTTCACAGCCATATCTTATAAAATAGCACAACATTAATCTGGATTTGCTAAAACCACATGTGTAACTGGTTTTGCTAGTCTTTAACTCAAAATTAATCTGATCAATTAATTACACTTCCCTAAAGGTTTAAATTTAATCACTTGAACCAAATGTAAAATTAATTACAATAAAATAACCCAGATAATAAGAATTAAACCCTGACTCCTATAAATGTAAAATTAATTTAAACAAGAGAGAAAGCGAAATCAGAGAGAGAGAGAGAGAGACCTGATACGAAGAGATGGTTGGGAGAGAGACCCATACTCCCACAAATTGCACTCTTCATCTCTGCGCTCTTGTATCTTTGTATAATTGATTGATGATTCATCTTTCTGCGTTTTCTTCATTCACTCACCTATAAATAAATGAGAATGGAGCAAAATAAATATTGGAAATTAGTTTTTTATCCGCAAATAAAATTCACTACGGACCGGTACGGACCAATATCTTGGGTTCACACGAATATAATAAAATAAATCATGTTTTAAGTATTTTTGAATTAATTGATGCACATGCAGATAAAATTAATTGAATTTAGTAAAATTATTAACACATATAGAATAAAATAAACATTTTTTAAGTATTAAGACTCACAAAAATCTGTACTCGTTATTAAATAAGTAAAATTATACGATTATCGTATCATATTACTTAAATAAAAATATTCTCGTCATGAAATAGAATATAACTAGATTTCTTAATTAATGTTTTTTGTTTGATTAGTAGTTTGTTGTTAGAGTGGATGTGTGATATAATATTTTTGTCTTATCAAAATAGAAGAAATAAGTTTAAGTGGTGTCGACTCTATGGAAGGTGATTGACTTTGTAGCTTCAAGAGGCATTTCCAAATCTCACATGAAACAGATGTAAAATGATCATTAGTGCCACAATTATTAATAATAAAATTTAAGGAATATATTCTACATAATTTTGATTATTTTATAATATTGCATTTTTCTATAAAAAAAAAATCATTTTACACGTTGATATTCTAAACAATTTTAAAAAACTATTAATTCTCTCACGATTCTCATTTCTAATTCATTTTGCATAAGGTCAGAGAATTCCTTACACATGTTTTCATTTGTTGAGCCAAAGATGATATCTGTAACATCCCGTTTTACGCTAGATTTATTTTATTTATTTATTATGTGTGTTTATATGTGCTTGTGTGTGATTAATTGTCTTTCTGTGTATTTTATTCGAGATTAGTGGATTTTGGCTTTAGAAGGGTATTTTAGTCATTTTAGACTCAAGAGTATTTTGGTCATTTGCGAGCAAGGGTAAAATAGTCATTTCACTTGGAAGATTATTTTTAGTTTTTTTTAGTGAGGATAGTTATTTTTACTAAGTTAATAGTGTGTTGGAGTAATTATTCAGAGACGATAAATGTTCGTTATTTTGATGGTTTAAGTGAGTAGCAACTTGGTGAATTAGTTGGTAAGAATGTTGAGCCATTTAAGACAATCAGAGACTAAGCCCATTTATGCGAAGAGTATATAAACACAACACTTGTGAGAATATTAGGTCTTTACATTCATTCACTCATTTCAGAAAAACATTTTGAGATAGAGGTAGAGAGAAAAGAGGAGCTAGAGAGAGAGAGCTTGGGATTGGTGGCTAGGAGCTAAATTGAAGCTAGGGTTTGGAATCTTGAAGAACTAGAGGTAAGGGGGATGGTTTCTCTTCATCAATTAATCATAATATCTTATTTTTCAATTACGGGTTTAAGTGCTTTTGTGATAATTGTGACCTTTTGTGGTTTTGAAGGATAAAATTCGTGCTCCTAATTCATGTGAATTTGTGGGTATGATAAACTTCATGAAATTGTTGTGTTACGTGCTTAAACTTCACAGTTGTTGTTCTTAAGTTGTTTTGAAAATTCTTGATTAATTGAGTGTAAATCATGAATTGGTGAGTGATTGTTGTTGAAACTTGTTTGAATTTACTTCATAAATGTTTGTTTATGTTTGTATGTTGTTGGGGTATGAATTGGTGTGGTTGTTTATGGAGTTTGAATGAAAAATGAGAAAATGATGGTTTTTGGTGAAAATGAACTAGATGATGATGATGAATTTGAGGTGAATTGATGTTATGATTCGACGTTTGTTGTTGTTTTGAATGCCTTTTGATGTTTATAAACTAGTGTGTAAGTTTTGGGGTCGAATTTGGAGTCAAGGGGATCAAAATTTGGGATTTTGTGTGAAAAAGGGTGTGTTCCCGTAAGAGAACAACCATAATAGGGGAACTATTATGGAGAAATTTCGCTATAGCGAGTTTCTCAAGAACAACACCCTATGTTTTGGGTGTTCCGGGCTTTGGGGGATCGATCCGGACCGTTTCAACTGATCCTTTTCATGTAATTAACTGTATTTAAACTTCTAAACCTTTGGAAACATAAATTAAATTAGATTGAACTTGGTTTTGTGAATCATATCTTAAACCTTTTCGAAAATGTTCAAGAACGTGAGATTTTTCGAAAAACCGTTTTCTCAAAACCTAGAGAAATGTATGCAATTAAGTTGCAAAAATCATTATATGGATTAAAACAATCCGGACGCATGTGGTACAATAGACTAAGTGAATACTTACTTAAAGAAGGCTACAAGAATAATCAAATTTGCCCTTGTGTTTTTATAAAAAAAATATATCCGGTTTTGTAATAATTGTTGTTTATGTTGATGATTTAAATATCATTGAAACTACTAAAGAAATTAAAGAAGCAAGAGAGCACTTAAAGAAAGAATTTGAAATGAAAGATCTGGGGAAAACTAGGTTCTTCCTTGGTTTACAAATTGAGTATACTAAAAATGGTATATTGGTACATCAATCAAATTATACAGAGAGAGTGTTAAAAAGGTTTAACATGGAAAATGCAAACCCTTTGAGTACTTCAATGATGGGAAGAACACTTAACGTTGAAAAGGATCCCTTTAGACCTAAGGAAGATAATGAAAGGGATCTTGGCTATGAAGTGCCATATCTAAGTGACATTGGGGCACTCATGTACCTTGCTAACTATACAAGACCTGATATAGCTTTTACAGTGAATATACTGGCGAGATCCAGTTTATGTCCTATAAAGAGGCATTGGAAAGAAATAAAACATATATTTCGATATATCCGAGGTACATATGATCTTGGTTTGTTTTATTCTAACAATACAAAACCAGTTTTGCTTGGTTATGCAGATGCATGATATTTGTCAGATCCACATAATGCTAAATCACAAATAGTGTTTACATATGGTGGCACTGCAATATCATGAAGATCTCAAAAGCAAACATTTGTAGCAACTTCTTCAAATCATGCTGAAGTAATAGCCCTTCATGAAGCAAGCAAAGAGTGTAGATGGTTAAGTTCGGTTTTGCGACATATCCAAGGAGCTTCTGGTTTAACAATTGATAAGAATCCAATAATTTTGTATGAAGACGATGTTGTATGTGTTACTAAAATGAAAGAAGGTTAAGTCAAAAGTGATAGAACCAAACATATCCCCCTAAGTTCTTCTCATTCCCACAAGAACTTGAACGAAACAAAGAAGTGGATATTCAATATATTCGTTCGAGTGATATGTAGCAGACCTCTTCACAAAGGCACTCCTTACATCAGTTTTCGAGAAGCACATACAAAGTATTGAAATGGGTCAGCTTCAAGATCTTTAAAGAAGAGCAGCATGTGTTTGGTTGAGGGGGAGCATAATGTTGTACTCTTTTTTCCTTATTAAGGTTTTATCCCAACGGGTTTTTCCTAATAAGGTTTTTAACGAGGCAACATATGTTCCAATCAAATTATACTCAACAAGACTTCAATGGAGCACCGTGATAGATATTACAAAGGGTGAGTGTTATAAAAAATTATAAAAATATAAATTATCCTATCCTATAATTATAGGTCTTACTATTTAGGTTGAAATATCTATCCATAATGTCAACTTACAAGAGTAATGGTAAATTACCTATTACCTATGTAAATGTCAAATTAGAATAATAAAACAAATAACTTCACACATATAATAGTGGTAAATTTAGTAGTATAAATACCACACTTTGATTCATGTAAAAATACACCATTTTGAGAAATAAAAACATATCATCATACTTCCTTTTCTCTTGATTTACTTAATTTGGTAAATCCTAGTACTATATATTATTATAAATTAAAGTAGTATTTTATATCATCTTATTGGTTCACTAATATCATAAAATAAGTATTTAAATATCTAAATCTTTAACATTTTTTTTCTACTAAAAAAATGTTTGTGTTTTTTAAATATAAATATATGAATATCCTATGTGGCATGCCAAATCACAACACAGTCATTAAAAATTGCCAGCATGGCACTGCCACGTCATCAACCGTTAACTCCATTTAACAGCAGGGACCAAAATGGTGGATGGAAAATTTTGTGGGGACTAAAAAAATAAGAAATTTTTTTGGGGGACGAAAACGAAAACTGTGAATATTTATAGGGACCAAAAACATAATTAACCCTAAATATAATAAAGAATGCCTTTTCATTTAATAATAAAAGTCATGGAGGAAATTTTAAGTTTTGATTAAAAAAACTTCGAAAAAAAACTCTAACAATAAAAAACATGACAGACAAGAGATTGAGTGAGAGAGGCGATGATCACTGGCATCGCCAAAGGTCGTCGCACCGGTATCGTTCATCGGGGGGGGGGGGGGGGGGGGGGTGGTGGCAGGG
>Ga0228711_1000544_pt1 | contig 47342 bp, 21 predicted proteins | sample MedpolnodulmetaG_2_FD_177996 | JGI IMG/M metagenome (GOLD analysis project Ga0228711, IMG submission 177996) | Root nodule microbial communities from Medicago polymorpha collected in Santa Monica, California, United States - brown nodules | ecosystem: Host-associated > Plants > Roots > Nodule...
GATAATGTAATGCTGAAGCAACATCGATAATGATGTAAAATCTATGAGCAAGGTCCAATGTTAATGAAGGTTGTGCAATTGAAATCTCAGGATGCAACCATTGTTCTAAGCTTCCATTTTTCATGTACTCAAAAACTAGAGCTTTAAATTCTTGACCTTTGTAATCTGTACTAGAACAACATGTTAAAACCTTAACTAAATTCCGGTGTCTGATATTTTTGAGTGCATTACATTCAACAACGAAACTCTTGTGAGCTCCCTTCTTTTGGAGGTTCAAGACCTTTACTGCAACAACATTATCTTCTGACACAAGATTTGCTATGTACACAGAACCAAAACATCCTGATCCAATCAAGTTTCTATCGCAGAACCCATCAGTTCCTCGATGTAATTCTTGGTATGAAACCTTAGCTAGTTGATCAATTGTTTGTGAATCGAAAGATCTGTTTTGATTTCTTTTCCTCATCCAGTAGGTAGTTTTAATAAATGAAAGTATGAGAAGAAAAGAAACCACACTAACTATCACAACAATCAACTTGAAACTTTTGTTTTTTGTGTTTCCTACACTTGATAGGACATGGTGGTAGATGTAACTCTAAAATGCCTCCACAAAGCTTCTTGTTTCCGGTCACTTCTATTTGGGATACATTTCCAAATACACCATTTGATGGTACTTCGCCTTCCAACATGTTAAAAGAAACATTCAAATATTCTAAAACAGAGATATTTTGCATAACATCAGGAATTGATCCAGACAATTGATTTCTTGAAAGGTCTAAACTTTGAAGACCTTTGAGAGAAGCCATAGAGGACGGTATTGTTCCACTGAAGGAGTTCCCTTGCAATTGAAGGTATTCTAAGGTTGTGCATTCACCAATTGTTCCAGGAATATCACCAGATAGATGATTCTCTGATACATCTAGCTTACCAATATTTTTTAACATACCCACTTCTCTTGGTAAGGTACCACTAAAAGAGTTTCGTGACAAGTTCAATATGTTTGATAAGGAAAAAAGATTAAAAATTGCTGCGGGTATGGTTCCTCTTAGCTTATTATGTGAAAGTTTCAGAGATTGCAATTGTCTGCAGTTTCCAATGCTTGGAGGAATATTTCCTTCTAACATATTGTGATGTAAATCCAAATGATACAATTGACTGAGATTTCCAACAAAGGGTGGTATATGTCCTGACAGATTGTTTCTTGACAATATTAACATTTGCATCTTTTGGAACTTCCCAAAAGTAATTGGAATAATTCCTTCAAAGTGGTTATTGCCCAAGATCAGTAGAGTTAAGCCAATTAAATTGCCTAATTCTGCAGGAATTTTTCCGGATATCTGATTACACCCAACATATAGTTCAGTAAGTTCAGTGGATAAATTGCCAACACAATTTGGCAAATTACCTCCAAAATTATTACCAACTATAGAAACCATTTGTATTTTACTACAGTTTGTCAAAGATTCTAAAAACTCTAAATCCTTAGTTGAATTGTCACCTAAATTGTTGAATTCCAAATTTAGATACAATAGATCTTTTAGCCTTCCTAGAGTTGGAACATTTCCGACAAAATAATTTTTGCTGAAATCAATTAATGTAAAGGCAGAAGATGCATTTATAATGGAAGTAGGAATTGGACCAGAGATTTGATTCATGCCAATTTCAAAATATTGGAGATTGTGGAGGGTGTGGAACATGTTGGGTGGAAGAGAGCCATGAAAGTTATTGACTGTTGCTGAGAGCATAATAAGTGATGAGATATTGTAAAGACAAGAAGGAATCATACCAGACAATTTGTTCTCACCCACAAGTAAACTTGTCAAGTTGTTGAGGCGACATATTTCTTGTGGAATATCTCCCTCCAAATTGTTATAAGTAACCCAAAAATCAGTTAAGCATGAAAGATTTCCTATGAATGAAGGGATTCTTCCAGTTAAATTATTTTTCTTAGCGGACATTACTTGAAGCTTTTTCAAAGATTCTATTTCAATTGGTATTTTACCAATGAGTTTGTTCCCATTCAAATATAAACGTGTGAGACTGGTGCAGTATGTCAGGTTTGAAGGAATTTCTCCTACAAAAGAGTTATTGCTGAGATAAAGGTGTTGCAATTGTAGCAACTGACCCAACTCTTGTGGAATTTCTCCATGGAAGTTGTTGTCTACAAGGTTGAGCTTTTTCAAATAAGTGAGATTACCAACATGAGGAGATAAAGATCCATGTAACTGATATTTTCTTAGGCTCAACTCTGTAACTCGTTGATGCATGGGATTGCATGTGATTCCATGCCACTTGCAGAAGTGGATGGAAGAATTCCAAGATTCAAGAGCATTATATGGATCACTAGATATTGATTCTTTGAATTTGAGCAATGCCAAATGATCAGTTTGGTTTGTTAGTGTGGCCACTGCCATAATTTTGTTTGGACCAAACCGCATTAAATTTAAGGTAAAAAGAAAAAGAAGATGAAGGTATAAAAGTGTAGGTGACAACAAAGAAAAGAACTTCATTTGGTTAAGTGGTTTATGCTATCTTGTTTTGTTTGTGTTCGATAGTTATGTGAGAATGGTTAGGAAGCATGCATTTAAATATTGGTGGCAGTAGCTAGCTAGTGCTGCTGCGAATTTTAACATTTTATTAACTTCACACACACAAGGCGAGAGATCTATTTTTTTTTTTTTATGTTTTTTTACAAAATCACTTGTAATCTACTCACTAAGTTTTCAATTATAATTTTAGTTTTACTCTGTTATTAATAAAATGATTAATTGTAACATATATTAAAACATCTTTACTCAATTTTTTATTATTAAAACATCTTTTATAATTAGTTTGTGGAATAGTCACTGATGATTGAAATATAATAAATAAATAAGTTTTTATTTTAAGAAGTTAATAAATAAAGACATTTTAATGAAAAAGAATAATAATAAATATTATATTGATATTATTTAATCAACGTGTATAATTTTAGACAAAGAAAAATAATACTAAAAAGACGCCAAATTTAAGACGGACAGAGTAATATAAAATTTTTAATTACTACTAAATTTTCATTATTGCCCTTAATTAACTGATCTAACAAAATCACTAATTTAATGGATTAATTTGTCAATTTGACTGTTTACTCTCTTCGATCTTGAATGTAAGAAGAAAAACACACTTATTAAGAAAGTGAATTGACTATATTTAAGCCATGATAAAAAATTATACCTTTTCAATTTTCCCCTTGTCTTGGAATTATACATTTAAGTCATGAATGTGACTTTTTAACTTAACAAGGGAATGCGAAACAAATTGGATATAAATTAGGCTTAATTGCAGTTTTGGTTCCCCTTTTTATTCAATATTTGGATTTATGTCCCCCCATTTTTAAATCCTCGATTTTGGTCCCTCAATTTTTCTTACTTTTTAAATTAAATCCAATATTTCAATTGACACACCTATTCAAATTGCAGAGGATATGTGTGACAAGGGCAAAGGGAAATCAATTAAAGAGGAAGTAGTTATTGATGTTGAATATGATGTTGAAGGTGAGAGGAAGATGAATTTGTTGAACGTGAAGGTGTATCTGTTGAAGTTGAAGGTGAATATGGTGCTAAAGAAGTCGATGAAGATGAATTTGTTGAAGATAAAGAGTATGTGGCAAACAATGATAAAACAAGTGATGATTATATTGAAGAATGAAGATGAAAGTGATTTTGAGGAGAATTGTGATTGGAGTGGTGTTATTCCATAAGAGACAGTTAAGGAGGTTAATTCTAACATTGTCCCAAGAGAGATAGATATTAACCTCGTTTCTAATATGACAATTGATGTTGAGGTTGAAATCTTGGATTTAATTTAAAAAATTAGAAAATTGATGGACCAAATTTGCAGATTTAAAAATAGGGGGACCAAAATCCAAAAATTGAAACAATAAGTATATTAATTGTTATTTGTAAAAATTTCGCAAGATTACCAATGTAAATTTTTTCTTTTAAAACAATTTTTTCGTAGTGGCCGTAATTTAAACTCTAGACTTTACATATATTATGCGTTTTTCTTATCAAGTGAACTAAACTCACGAAGACTTTCAGTTATGCGACCCATGTTATATTAAAAAGTCAAGTCAATTTATCGAAGAGACACTAAGCACGTTCCTCCCCCGTTCCTTCGTGCATTTAAAAACTGAATATCATTTCCGATTTAATGCTTCCTACAATTATACATAGGTACTCTTAGCATACTTTTCAAGAAATCTAAAACGAAAATATTATCTTAAAAATTGTGTATTTAAAATATTAAAATTCTAAAAAGAATTTTTTTTATCTAAAATTTATTAATTATTTCTTTCTTTAAATTATTAACAATTGTCATAAGAACATTTCTTAACATGACCCTAGTTAAAATATCTTTCATGAGAATTAATGTCTCACCTATCCACAACTTTGTCGGGATGACTTTTGGGAGAAAGGATGCTTACTTCTCTTGACTGCAATCTATTTATACAGTCCTTTCATGCTAAATTACAAGTCTTTTTGAATAAAATGTTTTCTTAATTATAAGTCGTTTTATATATAATATTAGTGAAACATTAATGTTTTTTATTCTATTATACCTCTATTTATTACTATTTCTATTTTTAATTCTTTAATTCATTCTAATACAATTTGTTAAAGACAATTTTATAAAACAACTCATAATATCTCGTTAAAAACAATTTTGTAAAACAATTTATATTGTCTATTTTCTATTTAAAATTAATTATATTTCTTAATATATGTGAAATGACTAAAATAACATATAATTTAAAATGGAAGATGAAATGATTTATAAAAATATAACCCGAAATTGTCTTCTTGACATCTCAACTTGGTACAATCCAAGTCCACAACAATTTTCCACATCCACGTAAATATCAATGTGAATTTAATTATATTTTTAACCCTAAAAAAAGAGATTATATTGAAAAGTCAAGCCAATTGATCGACCCAAATATCAATGTGAATTTAATTATTTTTTTAACTTCACCCTAAAAAAATGAGATTATGTTGAAAAGTCAAGTCAATTGATCGAACAGACACTATAAGCCCAGGACATTGACGTCAAAGTGAACTTACACTACTTTAATTCCACGGCTGCTACAATTCTGAGTTATAGGTTAAGATATCTTTAATGGTAATAAATGTCTCACCTATCCTCAACTCAACTTTGTCATCAGCATAATTGAAATATGACTCGAAATTAATGTTGAAGCAATCATGGTGTGATTGGAGGTGTCGAACAAGTTGGGAAACAATTGAAAAAGCACTGAGCAATCTTGGTGTGATTTCAGCTCGCTAAAAATTGTAGCGCGATAGCAATTGTGGTGCGGTTATGGATATGGATGCACAAGTATTGTGTACGAGTTGAATAATCACGGCACCATCCAAACCAATCGTTGCACGATTGAGTCCGGGTTTAAACACTATATATAAGTCTCGCAACACCATCCAAACCAATCGTGGCGCAATTGAGTCTGGGTTTCAACACTATATAAGTCTTTATTCGTTATTTTTTGGGGAGACCTTGAGGAGAGAAAATCTTGGAATCTAAAGGAGAAAACTTTTAGGATTTAAAGACAAAGGATTGAATGTTTTTGGTGATGAGATTTTTGAGTTAGAAACACTTCACAAAGGATTAAAAAAAAGTTCTATGTGAGAATCTAAAAAATAATGAACCATTTCATCTTCCATTTTAAAAATAATGATTCATTGTTTGTTTTAAATACAATGAATGTTTAGGATTCATTGCAGGTTTACGTGACTTAGAAATGAGTAGAAATTAGAGTTTGTTCTTTGTGATTTTGGAATCAAACTTCTTGTAACCTCTTTGTATCACCCTTTTTATATTGGATTCGAGAGTTGTTCTCTTCCAAATATAGGATAAATTGGTCTGATAAAACAAAAGTTGTCATCTAGATAATCTCATCCCTAACAATAGAGAAATTAGCCGCTCATGGCTTGATTACAAAGAATAAAAAGGATTGAAAGAATCAGACATAAAGGTGGAGGGTGAGAAGCTTCAACTCCAGTCCTCTAGGTCGAACAACACCTTCTCGGAACCTCTCTAAGTATTTCTCTCAAATTTCTATCTAAAATTCTGTGAACCCTTTCAAAATATGATGTTTGAGCTTAAATAAATAACCTGAAACGTGAAATTGCGCCCAGGCGCAAATGACATGACCGTATTAATGACTTTTGGCGCCCAGGCACAGCTGTTTTGCGCCCAGGCGCAAACTGGCAGTAGCGAAACTGTTTTGACTCAACTGGATGCGCCCAGGCACAACTGTTTTGTACCTAGACGCAAAATGGCAGCAACACTGGTCTTCTGTATTCTGATTGCACCCAAGTGTAAAATGACAACATTAACCTTTCTTCTTCCAAATTTCTATTCTTGTGAAATGACTTTCATGGTTGACTTTCCAAAACTCCTTAGACACCTTACCACTTCTAAAACTTAATGTAAACCTGTTAAAACACACAAATAAACCAAATGCTCCAAGGATTGTCTGGTCAGTGAAAAATCAACACAAATCAAATTTTTTTCTCGAAATATCAGATGATGAAGATTTTTACTATAAAAAGAGTAGAACTAATTAGAAACTAAGAAAATCAATTAAAACAAAGTCTAAAACTAACGGAAATTAATATAAAAATGATGAGTAATCACAACTCCAAACTTAAATTGTTGCTTGTCCTTAGGTAATGAAATAGTCGACAGTCCAAGTTTGCACAAATTTAAAAATTGACATACCTTTCCGAGAGGCTGTTCAGATCCTTGTTCGTTCCACGTCAGACGTTGACTAGCTTACTACTTTCGCTAAAGCGGGGCAAACTTAGAGAAGATAGCTTATTCTTTCAACCACACCATATTCCCTATTCTCTTCCTTACCAATTTTCAAAGTCAGTGAGACTGGTCATGACATTTTCCCTCTCAAATCAACATGTTAATGCATTTTCCTATGAACTTGAAAAAAATTCTAAACAATAATTCAAAGTTAAGTACCATCACACACACTTTAGACGTCTTTCATGGTTATAATGTGGTTTGGGTTAAGGCTGGATAAATTTGGAAAAGTAGGCTAAACAAAAGAATTGGAGTTAGATACACACTATGGATCACTAAACATTAAAGTACTTCCAACCTTCAATCCCTTTGCCAAAACAACATGGGAACTAGTAAAACTGCTTATTCATTTTCTACATATTTTTTTTCCATTTTTAAAGAGACCAATTTTTTGATTTCTTGAATCTTTTTTTTTTTTTTGTGTAGACAAATTTTTTATGGTTAAGTCTACCATTTCTTTTTTGTTTACCAAATTTTACTAGTACCCCACCCCAAACTTAGTTTCAAACCAATATCAAGTATCTATGATTCTATCTAACCACTACAAGAAATGTAGCATTTTACCAAGGGCAGAAGCTATGGCAAAATGCTAAAAGCCTTGTCAACTGGACGTTTGCCAGGAGCAGAATCACCAGCAAATCTTCTCATCGCAAATGAACCTGTCAGGGCTTTAACTCCTGGAAAACGCGCTCCTGGCACAGGCCCTGGCTCAACCCCTGGCAAATTGTGTCTGCATAATTGCAGGCTTTTATGACGCATTCTGGTCAATGCAGGCTTTTGCAGACTGTGTCAGCATCACATCAGTCATATTCAAAACATGCCAAGGACATTGCGAGGGGTTAACACTTGGCAAATTGTGTACGAATTTTTTTAAAGAACGTTTTTTATTTGTTTAAAAAATCAAAATATTAAAATTTAATAATTAAAATAATTTTAAAAAACATTTTAACAAGAAATAGTTTATACTTATTACGGTATAAAACTGCGGAGGTTTTGTTGCAGAGGTTGAAAACCCCCGCAAATTGTTAAAAAAAATATTAAAAAAAATTAATCACAATATTGAAACATTCATTAAAATATGATCAAAGTTACATAAAATATTATAATCAAAGTTATATAAAACACACTACAAACATAAAATGTGCGTGATAATACAACACAAAATTAATAATAGCCTAAATATAATCTATACTAAATATGAACATTAAAACAAAAAATCAAACATTTCTGGTACTAGATGATCCTCTTGCATACATAGGTGGATTAGGCTCCCTTGCATCTATATGTGAACTATGCTCCCTTTCTTAAATAACAAAATAATAATAATAAGAATACTTGGTGAAAATAATCAAAATCACAGTTAAAAGACTCATGAATTAATCACTAATCATATTTTTAAGCTATATTATCATTTCAACGTATACAACAACCCAAGATGAACCACCTACCTCTTAAACAGTCTTTGGCGATACAAATAAGGAGTGGGTTTTGAACTTATAATTGGCTTATAAAGCAAACAGATACAAATGAGACTACAAACCAGGCCAGTCCTCCTGCAACTAGATGATCAAGCATTCCAGGCCAGGATATGTGGATTTCGTATGACTTCTCTTTGCTATCCATAGGTGCTTCTGCCCATCTATCTCAACATAGCCATTCATATGGACTCCATAAGCCTATTCTTCAAAGAGAAGAAAAGAGATTAAAGATGACATACTGTAACCAATAAGAGCTTTAGGATACAATCTGGACTATCAATTAGAAAGTCTGTCGTAAAACAAATAGAGTGCAGTTATCAAATAATCTTCAAAATAATTTCAACAGTAAGATTGCAGAGTAGCAACATTCAATTCCAAAAAATAAATGGAAGTTAGATTTTCATTTTCAATTTGAAAATGAATTAATACTGGACTGGTTTATTTGAAAATTTATTATCATAACTAGTAAAACAGGTTTGTCAAATGAGGATTTCACAGGGTATAGCTAGTAAAACATAGACAAGAAATGTAGGTTAGGTAGTTACGCATTAGAAAAGCATCCAATAGAATGGAATGATGGAATCTAACATATTATAAACTTATTATCATAACTAATACCTCGTTCTGTATACCTGGAATATGCTTCTCTCCCAAATGCTCGATTACATAGCCAACTGTGCTGGTTCTTTCCTCAGCTGTCTTCACTCTTCAGTAATGGATGCAATAAAACAGAGTTATCAAAGGGACTTCCATCATTGAAAAAAACAAACACGTCGTTAAAGCCTCTCAAATGCTCAACAAACCTGAACAATTTCAAAGTTTATTCAAAAAAATATTCATGAATAACAAAACATGATATGACACACGCATCTTACAAGAAAAAAATGAAGAAACGGAGAAATTTTACCGATTGTGAATGAATCCAACAACGTCACCCTTAATGACAAATGGAAGAAATTCAGATTGTTTGTCCTACAAGCAATTTCAAACTCAATAACACAGTCTATTTACAAAGGAAAATTAACTATGCACCTGCCAGCAAATTCACTTTAACATCAATTTTATGTTTACTTAGAATTTGTTCAACCTAAAACAAATCACAAGTGAAGCATAATTAAAAACAAATCTAGTACTTACAAGTGAAGCATTTCACTTGCTTCCAAGGCTCACAAATAGCTTCCCACACAAGCAAAAATCAAAGTCAAGACACCTTCAAAACAATGGAATATGAATTAACCAAAAAGGATCAAAACAATGTTGCACATCAGAGCATGCAGTTATCATATGTCATAACCAATCCAACAATCAATACAAGTAATCACAAATTCCAACTCTTTCTAGTGACTTTTAGAAATTCTAATATGATCGAGTACTTGCATAATAAGAAAATAATGGACTTTCCTTTGCTTAAGTTGCCAAGCGAAGGATAAATCAATTATATGAAGCCAACCAATTAAGGTTGGGGCAGTATAAGTCCTGCGTTTTGCTTCTGGAGTTTTTGGCTATCTGCTTGCCTATCAGTGGGGTTCGGCACTGCTGTCATATGTAGTGTTGGGGCTGTTTTTGTGTCCGCTGCTTGGGAGTGCTGGTTCTGTTTCAGGGCTGCACTTTGTTAGGTTGGTTTTTGGGTAGAGGTTCCACATATATACGGATTTTGGTGTTTTAACGTCTAGGTGTTCCGCATATATACGGCACCTTTGTAATTTTTCTGTTTTTAGTCCAAGTTTCTGTGATACTTTCACTTACTTGGTTTAATAAATTTTTCCATTTAAAAAAAAAAAAAAAACCAATTAGTTAATGAACATGCAGGAAAACTTAATTAACTATAAGCAACCACTTTTAAGAACCATGCCAGGGAAATTGAAAATTTAAATTTTGTGAGGGGCTTACCCCTGGTAGGTGGAAATCATTGCCGCCATATGCTTTTGCAATTTGCCAGGAGCATTTCCTGGCTCTACCCCTGGTTTTTTTGCCAGGAGTGGTTGCCCCTGTGTTTGATCCCCGGCTAAATGCAAGTTTTCTTGTAGTGAACTCCAAAGAAATTAAATAGATGTAACATGTTGGGTTTAAAACTAGTAACATGGTTTGTCATGAAAACAACAAAGAATTTTGCATGGAGGCTCCGAGGAGATAGCAAAGGATAATCATAATAATAAGGGTGGCTTGAAAAGGCTCAAATTACCAAACAAGTGTCTCGTGTGTATGAAAATATTACCAATAGACTATAGAGAACCAATGCAAACTCGAGGAAAATAACATTGAAACATGGATACTCACATATGAAAGAAATATGGTAAAAAAAAAAGGAAAGTATTTGGCTCAAATTTCTCACCAGTTATGCTATAGAGAAAAGTAGCAGTGATTTTGATGAGCATCTTCCGCAGCAAGCTCCATAGTCATGCTCTTGAACTTTAGAAGTAAGTCAGCCTTCTGCCTTAATGGTAAAAACAGTTCTATGAGAGAAAAACAATTTTAAATTTTTGAAATGAAAAGGTTATAAAATTCATGCGAATTCAACCAACATTGTTACGAGTAGCAACCAGGAAGTGACCATGTGATAATTCTTTTTTATTTAAGAACATTAAAAAGCAGAAAGAAAAATAATCGAAAATCGCCTACTGACGTGGGTTGCCTCTCATGAAGCGCTTTTTTAACGTCATTAGCTTGACGCGTCAACCACTGTTAAGGTGGAATATATGATACAAAGAACACACCATCCTTGTTCTTCCTTCTGTTGGGTAAGAACTCCATGAACTTGAGCAATAGATGATGTTGCTTCCATATCCTTTTCAAGTGGACATTAATGAACAAGGCAGAAATGGCATTTAGGACTTCACCAATCTCTTCCTTTTTCCCTGCCTTGTTGCTAAAGAAAATTGGAGGAATGTTTTGTTGAGAAATTTCTGGTTGGACATCTAAATCTCTCCAAGGTTGAAATTTTTGAGTTTCCTTGCAAACTAGATCATCATCGATGTTTATTAATTTCCCTTCAACTTTCTTTTCCACAACAATTTATTTATTTCCAATATCCAACTTCTCAAAATCAACAACCTGCTCAAATAACCTCTCACATTGAATCTCAAATCTTTCAATTGAAACTTTATTATTATTATTATTCATGAATTCAATCAAGACATCCTTGGAATGAAAGTTCTTGTCATATGAATCTTTGTGAAGAATTTGAGTAGGTAGCATTTGCTTCCAATTGATCGTTTTCAAGACCAATAGTTCTTCACCTTTTGATGGTTGGACATAATAATCAAAAGTGTCACTCATATGTCCTTCGCTACAAAAAAATCAAATCTATAAGGTTGAAACTGAAGGAGATCTTTTTCAAATGCATCTCTCGTGATTTACCCTTTATGTACCTGATATTGTGCAGAAAGAAGACAAGTTTCAGTTTCATCCAAAAGTTGTAGAAGAAGATAATCATCAAATTCTTCCGTACTATGTGGTGGTTAATTATGTCAACAAAGAAGAAAAAACACGACTAGAACTCGACACATTAGAAAACTTAACAAATAAAAATAAAACATAAATTTTATTGCAGAGCAAAAAATTTCAATTAAGAAAAAATAAAATTCAACAGTGATTTGACAATTCCCGGCAACGGCGCCAAAAACTTAATGACGATTTCTAAATTTCTAAAATTAGAATTCCAAAGCTATACATATCACCTTTGATTGGTAACTTAAAACCCATCATACTCTGCAGTGTAATGCAAATAAGTTAATACTTGGGAGCAATTTTGCCATGCCAAAGTCACTCACATGAGATACCATAGAATCATCAAGAAGAACATTGCTAGGCTTTAAATCGCAATGAATGACAGGTTGCTCACATTCGTGGTGAAGATACTGAAATGCCGAAGCAACGTCAATAATAATATTTAACCTTTGTGCAAGGTTCAATGTTTTTCGTGGACCTGCAATATCTTTTGCTGGATGCAACCAACTGTCTAAGCTTCCATTGTTCATGTACTAAAAAACAAGAGCTTTAAATTTTCACCTTTAAAATCTGTACTGGAACAACTTGTTAAAACCTTTTCCAAGTTTCGGTGCCTAATGTTTTTGAGTTCATTGCATTCAACAATAAAACTTTTGTCAGCTCCCTTCTTCTGAAGTTTCAAAACCTTCATGACTACAACTTTATCCTCTAACTCAAGAGTTCCTAAGTAGACAGGGCCAAAATTTCCAGACCCTATCAAGTTTCTTGTTGAGAATCCGTCGGTTCCATCATACAAGTTTTTATATGAAACCTTAACCAGAAGTTCAATTGTTGCTGCTGAATCAGAAGATGGCATCCTTTTTATTTTCTTTATGCAATAGATAGTTAGAATATATAGAAGTATAAGAAGAAAATAAGACACGCTAACTATCACTGCTATCAACTTCAAACCTTGATGTTTTGAATGTTTCTTTCCTTTTAAAGGGCATGAAGGTAGGTGCAATTTTGGAATACCTCTACAAAGTTTATTGTTTCCGGTTAGACAATTTTGGAGTACTCATGGTGTTTTCAAGAATTGAGGAATGCTCTGCTAGACAATTTATCTTTTTCTTTTGTATTTGTTAATTTTATTTTCCTAGCTAGTAAAGTGGGTGAGGTTTCTTTGTTAATTTGTTTAATAACTTGTTCTTAATTTCTGCCCGGATCATAATACTTCAAGATCTGTCAATAAATAATGCAAAAGTATTTATGGAAATAAAAACAAATAGAAAAAGATACTTTTTACATGATTTATGCACATGAATATTAAATCACTTGATGTAGGCATGTTGTTAGTTCGTCAAGGATTGTTTATTGACTTGCTAAACTCTAATATTTGCAGCAAGGGACCAAATTGGTGCATTCATTGCAAAGAAGCATTTACCTTGCATATAATCATTGTAAGCATTAGGTCCATATAGTTTGAAACAAAACAATCCTTTCATTAAATAAATCATGATCTATGCAATGAAATAAATAAAAAAACATAGAGCCTTTTTCATAAAGAAATAATCAAGCAAGAAACTGTACCCAAACTACACATGCAGAAATATGAGTAAATCAAAAACATTAAAAATAAAAGCATGTAGGATATACAACCCAACATGATGTGAATTAAATCAGAGATGTATCTCTATAATATTACATCAGATAACAACATAAATCATAACCATTGGACCATCTAACCAACACTTCTCAGCTAAACCCTAGAGCTTTGGAAACTTTGTTGTCCTATTTTCGTCTTCTGTAGGCAACTTCTGCTCACGATCAACCATAAGATACACAAAAAGATAAAAATGTATAGATGAGATGAGAGATCATAAATGTAAGGAAAACAAAGCATAGAAACATATAAACATAAACAACCATTTATTAATAAACTATCTTAACGAATATACCTCTATATCATGTGATCTGTGGTTGTAATGCAACTTGTCCTTCATTGAACCTCAGTAGGAAAGAAACTTTTAATGATATTGAGCTCCCTTATAACATCAACCATGCTCATTCTTTCTTTTGGTGATTCCACTGAACATGAAAGTGCAATCCTAAAAATTGAAAGTAAACATTTCTCAACGTTGGGATGTATACTGCAAGTGTTCCCATTGTGAGCATTGTGTTCTAATTCAATTGGGAGAATAGACCGGTCCACAATCTCGAAAAGGTGATTTGGAATGGAATGTTTCACATAATTATGGAGATTATGATCATCTTTGAACATTTCATCTGTGGGTCTCCTTCCAGTTAACATTTCCAATATCAGTATTCCAAAGCTATACACGTCACCTTCAATTGACACCTCAGATCCCATTCCATACTCTGAAATGATATGCATAAAGTTCTTGTAGTTATCATCAAAATAGTAATAAAAAATAAATAAACCAGTTTATAAACAAGAGTTAAAAGTTCAAATTCACAAATTTTACAACTTAATAAAACAATGTAAAATCATACCTACGGGAGCATAACCAACTGTCCCCTTTATTCCAATTGTGCTACTTTGCATTTTTGAGACTTCATCACCTGAGATCGACCTTGCTAAGCCAAAATCACTAACTTTAGCTACCATGGAGTCATCAAGTAGAACATTTTCCGGCTTTAAATCACAATGAATAACAGGTTGCTCGCACTCAAAGTGAAGATAACAAAGTGCTGAAGCAACATCAGCAATAACATTTAACCTTTGCTCAAGATTGAATGATTTGGGCTTATCTATTGTTGGATGCAACCAACTTTCTAGGTTTCCATTTGTCATGTACTCAAATACGAGAGCTTTGAACTCATTGCCATTGTAATCTGTGCTGGAACAACATGTCAAAACTTTAATAAGATTTCGGTGTCTAAGATTTTTTAGTGCATTACATTCAGCAATGAAACTCTTGGTAGCTCCCTTCTTTTTAAGATTTAGGACTTTTATGGCAACAACTCCACAAATCGACTCAATTGTTCCTTTGTAGACAGAACCAAAATTTCCTAATCCTATCAAGTTGCTTGTTGAAAACCCATTGGTTGCAGTATGCAGGTTTTGGTATGAAACCTGAACCATAATATCATCAATTGGTGAATCAAATGATGGTATCTTTTTTGTTCGCCTCATCAAATAGATAGTGAGAATAAATAGTGTAATGATAACAAAAGAAACTGCACTAACTATCACAACCATCAACTTAATGTTATGGTGTCTTGCAGGTTTCATAGCTTTAGGGCATGGCGGCAGATGCAACTCCAAAATTCCTCCACAAAGTTTATTGTTTAGAGTCACTGCTAATTCACTTGCATTTCGAAAGACACCTTCAGTTGGTACCTCTCCTTCCAAACTGTTGAAAGATGCATTGAAGTATTCTAAGAAAGAAATATTCTGCAGACCTTTTGGAATTGAACCCGACAATTGATTTTTTGAAAGGTCTAAATACCGAAGACCTTTGAGAGATTCCAAAGAGGATGGTATGCTTCCGTTGAATGAGTTCCCTTTCAAAAGAAGATATTCTAAGCTTTCACATTCACCCAATGTTTCTGGAATTTCACCAGACAGACGATTTTCAGAGACATCAATTTGCCCAATATTCTGTAAATGGCCAACTTCATCGGATAGTTTACCACTCAACATGTTCAGTGATAAGAACAATCCTGTTGTTAAAGATGAAAGATTGAATACCTCTGGAGGTATGACTCCAGTAAGTTTGTTTTCTGAAAGGTATAACATTTGTAGGTTTTTGCACTTCCCTACACTTGAAGGAATATTTCCTTGTAACATATTTTTCCCTAAGCCCAAATGATACAGCTGACTGAGGTTGCCTATGGAGGATGGAATTTCTCCTGACATCTTGTTTCCACGCAAATCTAACACTTGCATCTTTTTAAAATTGCCAATAGTAGAAGGAATATTCCCTTCAAAATGGTTATTTTCCATGGTCAATAGAATTAAATTATTTAGATTTCCTATTTCTAAAGGAATTTGCCCATAGATTTGATTACCCCCAAGATACATTCGACTAAGTTGGGTGGTTAAGTTACCTATGAAACTTGGCAAACTACCTCTAAAATTATTAAAGGATATACCAAGTGTAGACAACTTACTACAATTTGTGAGTGGTTTTAAGAACTCCAAACCCTTAGTTGAATTGTTACCTAGATTGTTGAGGTACAAATCTAGCCATGAAAGATGTTTTAGCTTTCCTAGATTTGGAACTTGACCGATAAAATGATTTCGACTAATATCAAAAAGTGTCAAGGTGGAAGCATTTGCAATTGAAGTGGGTATTAAACCAGAAATTTGATTCATGCTAATTGAAAAATAACGGAGGTTGAGGAGGGTGTGAAACATGTTGGACCAGAGAGAGCCATTAAAATCATTCACTGCAGCTGATATCACAGTCAGAGATGACATGTTATAAATACAAGAAGGAAATGTACCAGAAAGTTTGTTGGCAACCACTGATATTTTTGTCAAGTTCTTGAGGCCACATAGTTCTCGTGGAATAACTCCCTCTAACTTGTTATAAGATACAAAAAGAGTTGTCATGGATGAAAGGTTCCCAATGAATGGTGGGATTTCTCCGGTCAAATTGTTTTCTGCAATCCTTAATGTCTGAAGCTTCCAAAGAGAGCCAATTCCAACTGGTATTGTACCAGTCAGATGATTTCCACGTAAGTCCAATCCACGAAGATTAGTTAAATTGTTCAAGGTTGTTGGAATTTCTCCTATGAAGGAGTTATTGGGGAGAGAGAGTTCTTGTAATCTAAGCAACCAACCCAGTTCTTGCGGAATTTTTTCAAAGAATCTGTTGTCTCCAAGATTTAGACTTGATAGAAAAGAGAGATTGCCAACATAAGGAGATAGGGATCCATGCAAGTTGTATCCCGATATGTTCAACTCTGTTACTCTTTGGTTCTTGGGGCTGCATGTGATTCCATGCCAGTTGCAAAAATGGATTGAACTATTCCAAGAATCTAAGACTCCATTTGGGTCATTGGAAATTGATTCTTTGAATTTGAGCAATGCCAAATGGTCGGTTTGGTTTCCTAATGCTAAGGCATTAGTTCTATTGGAGCCAAACCATATTAGGATTAAAGCAAAGAGAAGATGCAGATGAAAGTTTACATACCAAAATATAGATAACGTGAAAGAAATAGACTGCATTTTTTTCTTCTTGAGGGGAAATAGACTGCATTTGTTTAGCTAGGAACAAGAAGTGTTATAGAGCGTTTGTTTTCTTATGGTTATTGGGAATTTGATTTGATAATTAATAGACTGCATTTGTAAGGATTTAAATAGGTAACATGTAATAAAAACTACAAAGACCAAATAATTTTTGAGAAATGCTAACGAGTGGCTCTGTGACACTTTTTAAGTACCTTTAATAGTAAGTTTTTATGAAAATATGTGTATTCAATGCATTAGAATATGTAATAACTGACTTTATGAAAGAATAATTTCGAAATTTGAGATCCATAAAGAGTGTCTAGAAGCACCCGTTTGCAAGACCAATAATTTAATTATGTTTTATTGCTTATGTAAAGTCAATGCGTGTCTTGTACACAAGGACATTTCCTTTTAGTATTTCAACTTAAGAACAGTCTCTGAGATTTTATGGCAATGGTTTCTAGTGGAGTAGGTGGATGATGTTGCTACACATTGACTAATATAGTCATCAGTTATGGAAAGTTACTTAATTAAAGTGTGAGTGGTTTTTTAGGATTAAAGTCAAGACACGAGCATTTCAACTTGACATTCCTTTCTCCAGGGGTGGAAGACTAGAATATTGGTGTGTTCAAATCTTTGCTCAAATAAATTTTTGGTTCCTATAAAAATTTTAAATTTTGTTTTTAATCACTCTAAATTTTCTTTTAACTTTTTGTCCTCCAAAATATTTTTTGTCATTATGTTTGTTCCCAGCTTTTAAGTTAGGTCATGTGTACCTTTCATATTTTTGAATGATTTTTTCCGAAACTATTCAAAATATTATAAGAATTTCTTAAAAAAATATAACTTTTCTTGATAAAACATGAATTAATTTGAAATTTTATGGAAAAAAACATAAAAATTCATATATAATTCATCTTTTATTAAAAAAAATCTAAAATTTTGTAGGAGACAATTTTATAATGTATTAAACATGTCTGTATAAAAAAAAAAATTGTAAATGACACACATGTGTTGACTTAACAGCAGAGGTCAAAAGTAGTGACGGAAATATTTGAAGGATAAAAAATTGAAGAAAAGTTTTAGAGGGAGTAAAAACAAAATTTTAAATTTTTATACGGACAAAAAAAACTTGTTTGACCCTTAAATTTTTCTATTATCGGGTATAAATCATATATAATGTGTTTTCTAACCATTTAAGTCTTAGGTTAGGTTGTAAAAGTCATACACCTACAGTTGAGTTGAGTGTGACTTATAGTTACCTATAAGTGTACAATGAATATTTCAATGGTATTGTTATAATTTTAACCGTATTATTTAAACAGAAGTCGTATGATGTAAACTCTACTCTTTAATAAAAAAATCAAATGCAACTGCTCTATGGTTAGAGACATAGACAAAACAATATGTTATTACTCAGAACTAGTCTTGTTCTACATATCCATAAATCCATAATGCCGAAAACTTATTATAGTTATTAGGTTTAAACTTTCTATAGTCCACCTTATGACAATTACTGTGGAGAGATCAATGAGGAAGCATTTCAAATTCTTGTATAATTCCTTGGGCTTCTCTACATTGATTGCATGCTCTGGATTCTCAACTACCACTAGTTGTGTTTGGAAATGTGTTAAACCATGTTCTTAGGTCCATATAGGATGAGAAAAACCAACTCTTTCATTAAAAGGTTTTTTTTCACTTTTCATTCTTTTAATATTTTCCATTCTACAAGACATGGACAACTTTGTATGAACATTGCTTCTATCCGTTAATAGAAACATTTTTTATGGTACAAAAAATTAAGATGTTGGATCTGACACCTAATTACCCCTCATGTGATCAGGTGATAAAGAGTTACATGAAGTTAAATAAATAAAAAGAATTTTAAATGGGGCCTAAAAGTGGACAGTAGGAGTGGGATTGGACCTTTCGGATTAGTCGGTCATTAAGCTAGATACCGAGTTTTCGATGGAAAAAAAAAAGCCTCTGTCATAAAGAAGTAATCAAGTGTCAGACTGGATCCAAACCATACATGCAAAAATATGAGCAAATCAAAACATTGAAAAGAAAATCATGTAGAAAATATAACCCAACATGAAATCACATAATCAGGGATCTATTCATACATAAGATAACAGAAATCATAACTACTGTATGAGCATCCCACAGTCAAGCATAAATAGACTAAAAGATAAAATGTATAGATGAGAGATCATGTGATTTGTGGCTGTGATGCACCTCGCCTTCGTTGAACCTCAGCAGGAAAGAAACTTTTTATGATATTGAGCTCCCTTGTTACATCAACCATATTCATTCTTTCTTTTGGTGATTCCACCGAACAAGAAAGTGCAATCCTAAAAATTGAAAGTAAACATTTCTCCACATTAGGATGTATACCGCCAGGATTACCATTGTCGGTATTGTCTTCTGATTCGATGATAATAGCTTGATCCACAATATAGAAAAGGTTATCTGGAATTGAAAGTTTCACATAATTATGGAGATTATGATCATCTTTAAACAATTCATCTGTGGGTCTCCTTCCAGTTAACATTTCCAGTACCAGAATTCCAAAGCTATACATGTCCCCTTCAATTGACACCTCAGAACCCATTCCATACTCTGAAATTTAATAAATATCATCAAAATCATCAAAATATTTACCAAAATTAATCAATAAAAAACCATTTTTATAAACAAGTGCTAAAACTTGAAACTCATAAATTTTACAACTAGATAAAACAATGTCAGGACGTACCTGGGGGTGCATAGCCAACTGTCCCCTTTATTCCAATTGTGCTAGTCGGCATCAGAGAGACTCCAACACCTGAGAGCAACTTTGCTAACCCAAAATCACTCACTTGAGCTACCATGTAGTCATTAATAAGAATATTTGCAGGCTTTAAATCACAATGAATGACAGGTTGCTCACATTCGTAATGAAGATAACAAAATGCTGACGCAACATCAGTAATAATATTTAACCTTTGCTCAAGAGTCAGTGATATGGGTTGATCTGTAATTCCAGTTGTGGGATGCAACCAATTTTCTAAGTTTCCATTTCTCATGTACTCAAATACGAGAGCTTTAAATTCACTGCCTTTGTAATCTGTGCTGGAACAACATGTCAAAATTTTAACTAGATTTTTGTGCCTAATATTTTTTAGTGCATTACATTCAGCAATGAAACTCTTGTGAACTCCCTTCTTTTTAAGGTTTAGGACTTTTATGGCAACATCTCCACCCACCGACTCAAGTGTTCCTTTGTAAACAGAACCAAAATATCCGGATCCTATCAAGTTTCTTGTCGAGAACCCATCGGTTGCTTGGTGTAGGTTTTGGTACGAAACCTTAACCATCTGATCATTTATTGGTGAATCCAAAGATGCATTTTGTATCGTTCCCCTTTTCCAATAGATAGTTAGAAAAGATATCATAATGAAAAGAAGAGAAACGGCGCTACATATCCCTACTATCAACTTGAAGTTATGGTATTTTTCAAGTTTAGGGCATGGCGGTAGATGCAACTCTAAAATTCCTCCACAAAGCTTATTGTTTCCAATAACTATCATTGCACTGGCATTTCTAAAGACACCTTTAGTCGGTACCTCTCCTTCCAACATGTTGAATGATGCATTGAAGTATTCTATCGAAGAAATATTTTGCAAAACTTTTGGAATTGATCCGGATAATTGGTTTCTTGAAAGGTCTAACACTCGAAGACCTTTGAGAGATTCCAAAGAGGATGGTATACTTCCATTGAATGAATTCCCTGTCAAAATAAGGTATTCTAAGCTTAAGCATTCTCCCAAGGTTCTAGGAATCTCACCAGACAACTGATTTTTAGAGACATCAATCTGCACAATATTTTGTAGTTGACCGACTTCATCAGGTAGACTTCCACTCAAAAAGTTTTGGGATAAGAACAATCCTGTTGTTAAAGATGAAAGACTCAAAACCTCTGAAGGTATGTCTCCTCTGAGGTTGTTTCTTGAAAGGTATAACATTTGTAACTTTTGAAAGTTGCCTATACTTGACGGAATATTTCCTTCGAACATATTTTTCCCTAAATTCAAATGATACATTTGACTGAGGTTGCCTATGGAGGATGGTATTTCTCCTGACAGCTTATTTCCATGCAAATCTAGTACTTGGATCTTTTGAAACTTCCCAATAGTTGAAGGAATCGTCCCTTCAAAATAGTTATTTTTCAAGCTCAATAGAATTAAACTATTTAGATTTCCTATTTCTAAAGGAATTTTCCCTGATATTTGATTGCTTGCAAAATACAGTCGACTAAGATGGGTGGTAAAATTACCGATGAAACTTGGCAAACTACCTCCAAAATTATTATGGGATATAGAAACTGCTTGCAAATTACTACAATTTGTCAATGGTTTTAAAAATTCCAAATCTGTAGTTGAATTGTCACCAAAATTATTTATTTCCAAATTTAGCCTCCAAAGATAGTGTAGCCTCCCTAGACTTGGAACATTTCCAACAAAATGGTTATTGCTGATATCAAGTTTTGCAAGTGTAGAAGCATTTTCAACAGAAATGGGAATTAGACCTGAAAATTGATTATTACTGATTGCAAATACTTGAAGATAAGGGAGAGTGTTAAACATGTTGGGTGGAAATGAGCCATCAAACCGATTATATGCAGCTGAGATCATAGTAAGATATGACATATTGTAAAGACACAAAGGAAATGTACCAGATAGTTTGTTGACCGCCACTACTATCTTTGTCAAGTTTTTGAGGCGACATATTTCTCTTGGAATATCTCCCTCTAAGTTGTTGTGAGAAACTGAAAGATCTTTTAAGAATGAAAGATTTCCTATGAATGGTGGGACTTCTCCGATCAAATTGTTTCTTCCAATAGTTAATCCTTGAAGCTTTTGAAGAGAGCCTATTTCAATTGGTATTTTGCCGATCAAATTATTCCCACTCAAGGATAAGTATTTAAGGTTGAAACAATTTGTCAAGTTTGTAGGAATTTTTCCAGAGAACGAGTTATTGGTGAGATAGAGTTCCTGTAATTGTAACAACTGACCAAACTCTTGTGGGATTTTTCCTGAGAATTTGTTGCCTGCAAGGTTGATGTGTATGAGAAAAGTGAGATTGGCAACATGAGGAGAAAAGGATCCATGCAATTTATATCCAGGTAACTTTAACGATGTAACTCTTTGATGCATGGGGTTACATGTGATCCCATGCCAGTTGCAAAAATGGATAGAACCATTCCAAGAATCAAGGATTCTATGTGGGTCATTGGATATAGATTTCTTAAACTTGAGCAATGTCAAATAATCACTCTGGTTTCCTAATGTAAATGCAATTGTTTTTGGGCCGAAGTTGAAAATAAGGAGTGAAAAAAACCAAATTGAAAATGTAGGAAACATGAGGGAAAAAGGCTTTGAGAAAATAAGAGGGTGTGTTAGATAGTGGAGTTTGAGTATTTTAGTTAGAAAGGTGTGTATATATACATGTTTGATAGTTGAGCGGGAACACTGAAGATTATTCCCTTTGGGTTTGATACTGAAGAATATTTTTTTTAATTGTGTTGTCCCTCATGAATTTTAAATACTGTAAGTAATATGTTTTGATATATTAAATTGTTAAATTTTTTATTTTTTTTTGTGAAATGCTAAATTGGGATTTCATAATCGGTTCGAGAAAATTTCGAATGAAGCACATTCCATCATTCTGTTACATTATATATATATGGTTGAATACTCTTCAAACTATTGGAAAAGGCAACACATAACATATACTTTCTTAGCCTACAATTAAATGGTTTGATCATTTAATGATTCTTTGTGACTGGTTACTGAATTACTTTTCATTGCTTGTTATACAAAGTTTCTAGCACTTGGATGGAATGTAAGGTCATGGCATAGATGTTGGACTTTATATTTTCCCTTGGTATCTTGATATTTATACATTGAGTATCAAAATATTACATTTTTTTCTGTCAAAATCACATTCTTATTTTGTGGGTGATAGTTCACATTATTAACCTACATACACTTAACCTGTTCTTATTTTCTTTTGAATAGTAACTACAATCGATTGGTCCTTCTTTTGTGAATTGTGATTATAAGTATAGTCAAATTTGTCTGATCATTTAATGATTAATGAATTTCTTTTATTGATTTTTATATAAGTTAGGGCCGTTCCTGAGTAACTAGAGGCTCGGTTCTAATGTAAAAATAGGCCCTTAATAAAATAAAAACATATATTTTTTTAAAAGAGCAATTATCAATTTAAACCAATATTTTAATCAATAATATAAAAATAAAACTTCAAACAAATATCTTTATCAATTTTTTAGGTTGTTATTTTCTTTAATTTGTACAAAGGCAAAAATAAAAGGTTTATAATGTTTTTTTAGAGAATAATTATAATGACTGTTCTTTCAAATGAAAAATTATGACAATTGTTGTTCATGCTTTATAATTATATTGTGATTTTATTTTTAAATATACAATCAAATTTGTTTGAATTGGAGAGAAGATTGAGGAGACTCAAATCCATAATAAATTATGTCCAAGCCAAAAAGGCCTCTCATACTAAAAAAAATAGTTAAAGAAGAAAAATAGAAAAGAAAAATTAATTAAAGAAAAAAGGTTTTTGGGTTAATTAGAAGAAAAAGGGAAAAAAAATACTAATTAACAAAAGGATTTGAGTTGAGGGTGTTGAACCTGGACCAAGACAAGACAATTCTAGCTCATGATGCTACCACTAGGCCGCTTCAGTTCTACAGTTAAGTTTGTCACACCATTGTATATATAAATATTTTACATGCAGTATATATATATATATATATATAAAATATTTGGGCCCCAAATTTTGGAGGCCCTGTTCTTGTGCTTTGGATAGAATGTAAGGTCATGGCGTAGATAGTGGAGTTTATTTTCTCTTGGTATCTTCATATTTATACATTGAATATCGATATCAAAATCTGACTTTTTCTGTATATATCAACATGATATTATTTTACAAAAGCCATGCCTGCCTCAAGGAGATCCCTTCAACTGAGGCAACTGAAATCATCACTTTAACTTATATAATGATTTTTTTTTTTGAGGGATCTTAGATAATAATTATTAATTACTTTGAATGTTTGATATGGTAGTTTTACATTCTGAATTATTCATGTAATTCATATCTCATAAACCAAAGCTATATATTTTTCAAAAAATAAAATAAAAAAGGCTCTGTTTTCACCCATAATACTAAAGTTAATTTGTGATGGTACAAATGAATTTTAGTTTGAGAGATTTTAATGCTTTTAAGATAGACTCTACCTTAAACTTAAGCTCTTAAGACTAGTTTTCAACTGGTTCCTACAACATCGCATCTTATTTATATAAGTCACAAATACTCATTAATTTGAGAGAGTTTACCACTATTAAATTCCACCTCATCTGTATCACTATATACATCAAGAGGCGACATTGCTTCACTGTATATAGACATTTTAAAATTATAACCTACAAAAAAACATTATAGTGAAGATTAGTTCATCATTGTGAGAAATACTACAAGTCATATAGGGTGATGACTTAGAGCCGATTAGACTATAAAAAATAAGTAATCATAGCATAGAACAATGTTGCTATTATGGTTACACAGAGAGATAAATGCCAAATTATATTTCAACTATGCATTGTTATTATGACTATAGCAAACACACTTCCATATTCTCAATGATCTTTCAACCCAAATGTGTCACAATTATTTAAAAAAATTAACCATGACGAACTGCCATTTGGATCAACCATGTTGTGTTTGACAAAACTATAGGGCAGTTCTTAAGCTGAACAGCACAAATTTGATTATTGCGCATATCAACACAAATTTCAAAAAAATCTGGTCCGGAGAGATGATTTCTGTAGGTTTTATTGTGCTGCTACTGTCTTTTTCACTCTGCCGCCTCAGTGCTGTTTGTAGGTGTATCTCTCTCAGCTGCATCGTGAGGTAGTAGCAGCACAATAAACTATAAAAAGTAATAATGCATATGCTTGTTTATATCGGAAACTCAGTTCTAGTGATGGTAAAATACTGCTTTTCATTAGGATAACATCAAATCAAAATTCCAATGCATTTGATGCTTTTTACTTTTCTTCATTGTCATGATTATTTTATTTTCATTTTTGGAGGCTTTATGCTGTTTTGTTAGGAAGCATAGGTGCTGCAATGCCTTTCTACCATATTACACTACACTATTATATGTAGATCCACCTAGTGCACGGGGATTTCTTCTTTTTATCTTTTTAACAGAACTTTGAACTCTATGAATCCATCACTAGTTTGCAATTTATAGATCAATTAGCACATATTAACTATCAATTCAGATTAAGAATTCAATGGATCTAACTAACGGCAAAAAAACCAATTATACTCTTATTTTTTATATCTTATAGATGATGGAGTAGAGCATCCTTAAATGATATGATATTCACACCCTTCAAAATAATATGACAAATTGACAGAAACATTCTTAATGATAATTTTACGCTATTTTGTTATGACATTGATAGTTAGGCAGCAGCAAGGCCATTGTTGGTGTTCGGTTTGCAATATAAAGTAGTAGTTTCGGACTTTTGAGCTTTGTAGGCATAGAAGCATGATAATCATTTTTTATCTCAATGTGCCTAATAACAGCAGGATAAATGATTCAATCATGAACTTCTTATTTTACAATCCTATATTCCTCCCTATTTTTCATTTTAATTTATATAAGCCCTGCAGTGTAAATTCATTAAGATTGAACACCTAAATATAATTAATTAAAAATTAAAAGTACTAAAAATTACTAATGATTAAAATTGACTCATATATTTGACTATTAATGTTTCCTACGTATACCACAATTTGATTGGTTGATATCATGAGGAGTAAATTACACCAAATCATGAGGGGGTAACATAGGCCTCACCATACATTCATGTCAAGCCAATTAGCAAACAAAACAAGCAAATAGTTATAAACCTATGTCGAACTTGGCAAATAATTGATGTAATATGTACACCCTAAGATCATAGAAAGTTGTTTTGTTAATGTACTAAATGGTGAAAACTAAATAAGTGCTTTTTACACCAGAGTAATGCAGATAAATATTCATAAAAAGAAGCATGGCCTGCTTACTACCATAGTATAACTTCATCTCTTCTTCCCAATGTTTGAAATACGGAACCATATATCAAATTGGCGTCACCTTTGAGTCATGGTTCAACTTAATAAACCGTTTAGTTCGGTTTTTAAAACACTGCGTCTTTTCAACCTGGAGTGGCTCAGTTTCTCAAATCGCCTATTGAACCAATTCTTTGCCTCAAGGTTTTGGTTGGTAATGGAAAACGTTTGATTGCTGAAACAAGGATTTCTTACCTGACAGCAACCACTCAGGGCCATGAACTCCAAGTTCCACCATACCTTTTGCCGGTTTAAGGTGCTCGTGCCTTCGGTTTAGCTTGGCTCGCTAAACTTGGACCTATGTGACTGATTATGCAACTTTAATCCATCAATTTTTTCATAAAGGAAATTTGTTCACTTTGCAAAAATCACCATATGCCTTATCTCAGCGGGCATACTTTAATCACATCATAAGAATGCAGCAGGGTAGACCAATGTTATTGATGAATTAGACCTAGAAATACTTATTCTGATATGCAAGTACAAGGCCCGTTTTCAACATCCTTCTTCCCTCCCTCCACCACGAAAACATGACCATGTTATACCCTAGCTGAAAGGGTTAAAGTCAGACTATGTCGATACCCTCACAGTCAAAAGGAGCGATTCAAAAGTTTAGCAAGTAAGGTGTTATTAAAATTGGATCAGTCTCCTTCACAGCAGACTTGAGTATAAATCATATAAAGATAACTTGGCATCGAATTCATTCTCAAGAGTTTTGTTTGTAAAATTATAGCTTGATCCAAACCTCAATCTCATCTTCTACTAGATTTGCAGAAAGAAATTGATTCAAATAAGAAAACTTCCACATTTTTCCAATGAATCACTAATGCTCCAACTGACCTGAAATTTGGTGTCAAAGATGGCTTGTTATTTTAGAAGTGTAGTCCCATTTCAGCTGGCCACCACAAGGCCCCTTAATTCAACGGTTTTTGTTAGAATATTATACATTATCTATAGGGACCAGAATCTTTCCAATCCAAAGATTTTAACAAATGCCTTGAAATGTATTTAAGATGTTTTACTTTTCATTACATTGAGACCTTGTTTAAGGCTTTAGCTTCGGTGAGTATTGCTAGTTGCAACCGATGGAAAGGTGCTGATGATTGACATTTATACTGTAGTTTTCCTCAAAAGATGAAACAGAAAATTGTGGATAAACATTTGAATTCTTTGTTCTTTATTTACTCTTCCCTTTCAAAATCATGTTCCCTACTAGAACTGGAATGTTTTGTCATATTTTAGTGTTTGTTGAAATGTCCGTTATGCATATTTTGCAGCTTGATATTGATATAGCCTTGATGTATTTTATGAATAATTTTAACCAAAAACTAAAATACCAGGTTTAGAAACAAGAGCTAAAAACCAAGACTCCACACACTAAAACAAGAGCTAAATTTTTTTTTAATTTTTTTATGAAATGCTAAATTGGGATTTGATAATCGGTTCGAGAAAAATTCAAATGAAGCACATTTCTTCATTCTGTTACATTATATATATATATATATATGGTTGAACACTCTTCAAACTATTGGAAAAGGCAACACATAACATATACATTCTTAGCCTACAATTAAATGGTTCGATCATTTAATGATTCTTTGTGAGTGATGTTACTGAATTCCTTTTTATTGCCTGTTATACAAAGTTTCTAGCACTTGGATAGAATGTAAGGTCATGACATAGATGTTGGACTTTATTTATATTTATACATTGAATATCAAAATATTACTTTTTTCCCGTCAAAATCACCATACGAACTTTAACTACGATTATACAAAAGCCTAGCCGGCCTTATAAGTAATAAAATATGAGATCCCTTAAACTGAGGCATTTGCAGTCATTCCCATTGGGTTGGGAATAGGTCAGGCCGGCCTACAGGGGTCTAAGGCCTGGCCTGTTTTAGCTTGGTCTGGCCTGGTCTGTTTAGTAGATAGGCCTAGGCTTAAGCTTATTAGAAAGTTTGTTTAGTTAAATAGGTCAGGCTTAGGCTTCTAGAAAAGCCTGTTAAGCCTGTTAAGCCTATTAAGCCTAATAGGCCGGCTTATTAATACCTATTTATTAAAAAATGTATTTTTATATTAAAATAATTGCATACATTAAAAATATAAATATCTTTTTCTCTATCTATTAGTCCCTTAATAGGCTTTGTTGTTATAGACTTTTAAGTATGCTTTAATCTAGTTAAAATTTACTTGTAGTGAAATAGGCTTTTAAGTAGGCTTTAAGACATGTTTAGCCTATTTAGTAGGCCAAATGAACTATTTGATGACCTTAATATAAAGTAGGCCTAGAAGTAGGCTTTTAGACCAGTCCAGACTTTTAAATAGGTCAGGTCAGACCAAGAAAAACAGTCTATGATAGGCCATAAGTCAGACTCAGGCTTATAAATTCTTTCGTAGGTCAGGTTCAGGCCTATCAAAGCCAGGCCTGGCCTTAGCAACTTCATTGTGTGTCAGACAATAAATATGGATAGTTCAAATTCTTAACCTACATACACTTAACTTGTTCTTATTTTCTTTTGACCAGTAACTACAATCAGATTGGTCCATTTTTTGTGATTATAAGTACAGTCGAATTTATCTGATCTTTTAATGATTAATAAATATTTGTGACTTATGAGATATGTTACTGATTTTCTTTTATTTATTTTTGTACAAGTTCTTGTACTTTGGATAGAATATAAGGTCATGGCGTAGATGGTGGAGTTTATTTTCTCTTGGTATCTAAATATTTATACATTGAATATCAAAATATGACTTTTTCTGTCGATATCAACATGATATGAAATCCCAAATCCTTGACTGCCTTTTATGCATTCCATATGAATCCCTTTAACCGAGGCAACTGAAATCATCTTATATAATGATTATTTATTACTTTGAATGTTCGATTGGGGTAGTTTTTTCATTCTGAATTTGTCATGTAATTCATATCTCATAAACCAAAGCTATGTTTGTCATAAAAATAAAATAAAAAACCTTCTGTTTTCACCTATAATACTAAAGTCAAGTTGTGATGGTACGAATGAAGTTTAGTTTTCTGAGTTTTTTATTTTTTTTCTTAAATGTTTCTCGCCTAAATCGTTCATAACTAACTCAAAATTGAACAATTCACATTGGATTTCCAATGGCATGACCATTAAAAGAACAGAACACGAGTTCAGTAACAGAAATGTTTATACAACCATTAATACTCACTTAACTCGAGCTTCTAAACTAGCAATTTTTTCATCATATTATCGATATTGTGAGGTGTGAGTTACGTGTGAGTCGATTTACTATTGATACCGAGTAAAACGATAAGCTGTGATATACTTTCTGTGTCATTACTTTTTTCGTAACAACATTATCATGTTTACATGAATTTTTAAAGAACCAAAAATTTCGATTTTTAATTTCATACCAATCAAATTAGTAACATTTTTGTCATCGCTAAATCCCCAGTGAGATTCGTAGGTGGAAAATCACTTTTGTAGTGATGATTAGTTGTATTTGCAAGTGAAAGACTTATGTTGTTGCATACATCAATTCATGAATCTCCAAATATATTAACAGCACCCTGAACAAAAGACAAAGAAGAAAGAGATAAATAGAAAGGAATTCTTCATCACCTCCATGAAATCCAGTTTGGAATGTGCCTTTTAGGATAATGGTCGGTCATACATTTAAAACTGAACAAGTCTAAAAGATCATTGTAAAAAGTAGAATTTGATATTTTCATATCTTGAAGCACTACTAATATAAGTATTTTGATAAAAGAGAGGTCAATAAACTGATATCAAGAATATAAGCTAAATTACATGTTTGATTCCTTAGTGTATTTTGTGGTTTCACTTTGGTCCCGTAAATACTTTTTTATTTATTTTAGTCACTTATAACTTTACTTTCATTAATCATATTAGCCATTTCCGTTTATTTTCAAACATCAAGTCCAGCCTGTCATTTACAGTAGGGAGATCCATTGTAGTCTTGAGGCAAACGTTGAATCTATAACTGGAATAAAAAATGAGAGGATTGATAGTAATAAAACAATTCATGTGCTTTTGGTTAGTAGATTAAGGGCCTGTTTCATGTTGTGTAATAAATGAGTGGATGTTCATTTTCAACTCTAAGATCATAGGGGAGAATAGTAAATAAATAATCGAAACATTTGAAAATTGAGGGATGAGAAGAAAGGTATAACACATGATTATGTAACCATCCATCCCACACAAAATGAAAATAAAGGTATTTTGTGATAACTAAATGATACATAGATCTTAATTTTTATTAAAAGCCAGTGTAAGTTTAAACAGTTCATGTTTATATTTTTCAGTATACACATGCAAATAAAATATGAAAACCTATCTTTATTAGAGTATGCATATGCAAGTAAAATGAAATATTCTTGAGTATGCACTACACATTCAGAATTTGGCAATACATTGATGCAATACACATTGTATGAGTTCCAATATGCTAGAAGGATAAACAGAACTAGATGTTGTGAAGGAACCAACGAGGAAGGATTTCAAATTTCTTGTACAATTCCTTGAGATTCACTACATTGATCGTATGCCCGGCACTCTTAATGTTAATTTTGTTTTCCCTTGGTATCGCATACATTGTCTGTTAGTTATTTTGAGTGTTCAATACAGTAATACTACAATAAGGTTGGTGTGGTTCAAAGGACTTTTAATTTGAGAACAATTTTTATGCTTTTAAGATAGACTCGCCCTTAAACTTATGCTCTTAACAACCAACAATTGTTTTTTCTTTCTTAACCTAAGACAGTTTCCAAGAGAAATAGTTTGGACAAAGGATTGTTCAAGTCAGGACGTGTCGAGTTCTCCTAAATGATTCGTCTATAGTTAATGTCTATTAAGAACTTGAGCCCAACCACTTGGTCAAAAGTAACAATTGTTTCAATTTGTTAACTTAAACTTTAAATTGAAGGGACGACTAGTCCTAGTTAATTAACAGATGATTCAGTCAGTTAGAAAGACTGTGTAATATAAAGTGGAAATGCACCTGAAGCATATAACATTAAGTTGGAAACAATTAAGTCCTTCTAGTTAATTTTCAGATTAATCGGTCGGTGTATAAATTTCAAAGTTCGTTTGGTATAATCAGGGGAGATGCAAGTATAAAATAAAATATTGGTAAAAATTCAAAACTCATTGCATATTTAAAAATATGGAATACTGATCTGGTCCCTTAATCATACTACAAACACTCAATCTTTTGCTCCAAGCAAACAAAACAAAAAGGATTGCAACATGTGTTTACAGAGAAACCATTCAGTTTCTTAACAACAATGCATCAGTTTGAAATACTAATAATTAGAGAACTTCTTTTTCAACCATCATTCCTTATTGCGTGCCTTCCAATTTTCTGATTTTTTTCCCATTCCCGTTCAGATTATATATTTTGAAGCGTGAATAAACTTCTATTTCAACAAATGACGTTAGAAATTTAGTTCGGATTTAATAACTAACTTTTAGTGTGAGCACCTGAAAATCAACTCAAGAAGAAGCCCATATTATCATTGTATTTTGTAGTTCGGAATTTTGAAATGCAAATAAGATGATACACATCTAGTTATAATTCTATAACCAATTGATGAGTTGATTATGAATCAAATAAGAATATAAAAATATCAGTTTATCTCACCAGCGAGAAATGCCTTTCTGATTGTGCAAAGCTCTCTAGTAACATCCACAATATTCATTCTTTCTTTCGGTGGTTCCATTGTACAAATAAGTCCAATCCTAAAAAGTGAAACTAAGCACTCCTCTACACATGGAATTAGATTCTCACTGTTTCCATCTTGCATTTCTACTTTTGCATCTCTTGATACAAGATGTGGGTCCAAAATCTTTAAAAGATTATAAGGAAATGAATTTGCAACAAAGTTATGCAGATTTTGACTATCTTCAAAAGCTTCATCGGTGGGTCTTCTACCAGTAAGCATTTCCAACATAAGGATTCCAAAGCTATACATGTCACCACATGTGGACTCTCCAGAACCCATTCCATACTCTAAAACATGTAGCAAAAGCTATTAATACTATGTAACTAGTAAAATATTAAATTTACACAAAAACATCAGAGAAATCAAAGAAACAATCGAAGATTCAAGAATTTAGAACATACCTGGAGGAGCATAGCCAACAGTTCCTTTTATTCCAATTGTACTAGTATTATTATGAGAGGAACTGCCAATGGTTGAGACAAGTCTTGCTATGCCAAAATCACTCACATGAGCAACCATATCTTCATCAAGAAGGACATTGCTTGGCTTTATATCACAATGAAGAACCAAGTGCTCACATTCTTGATGAAGATAATGCAATGCAGAAGCAACATCAATAATGATGTTTAATCTGTGAGCGAGGTCCAATGTTTTTGGATGTTTCGCAGTTAAAATCTTGGGATGCAACCATTGTTCTAAGCTTCCATTTTTCATGTAATAAAAAACTAGAGCTTTAAATTCCTGACCTTTGTAATCTGTACTAGAACAACATGTTAAAATCTTAACTAAATTTCGGTGTCTGATATTCTTGAGTGCATTACATTCAACAACGAAACTCTTATGAGCTCCCTTCTTTTGGAGATTCAGGACCTTTACGGCAACAACATTATCTTCTGACACAAGATTTCCTCTATATACAGAACCAAAACTTCCTGATGCAATCAAGTTTTTAGTTGAGAACCCATTGGTTGCTTGATGTAAGTCTTGGTATGAAACCATAGTTGATTGATCAATTGTTGGTGAATCAAGAGGCCTTTTTGTATTTCTTTTCCTCATCCAGTAGATAGTTATAATAAATGAAAGTAATAGAATAAAAGAAACCACACTAACTATCACTGCTATCAATATGAATTTATGGTGTTTTGTGTGTTTCCTACTCTTGACAAGGCATGGTGGTAGATGCAGTTCTGAAATACCTCCACAAAGCTTATTGTTTCCAACCATAGCTAATTGAGTTGAATTTCCAAAGACACCGTCTATTGGTACCTCACCTTCCAGCATGTTAAAAGAAACATTCAAATATTCTAAACCAGATATATTCTGCATAACATCAGGAATTGATCCAGACAATTGGTTTATTGAAAGGTCTAAATATCGAAGACCTTTGAGAGAAGCCAAAGAGGACGGTATTGTTCCATTCAGAGAGTTTCCTCGCAAAAGAAGGTATTCTAAGCTTATGCATTCACCAATGGATATAGGAATATCACCAGTTAGATGATTCTCAGAGACATCTAGCACGTCAATATTTTTTAGCATACTCACTTCTATTGGTAAGCTACCACTCAAAGAGTTATGTGACAAATTCAATAAGTTTGATAAAGAAAAAAGATGAAAAATCTCTAAAGGTATGGTTCCACTAAGATTATTATGAGAAAGATCTAAATATTGCAACTTTTGACAACTTCCTATGCTCGGAGGAATATTTCCTTGAAAATTGTTATGATATATGTCTAATTTAAACAACTGATTGAGATTGCCTATAAACGGTGGTATATATCCTGACAACTTGTTTCCACTCAAAGCTAGCACTTGCATCTTTTGGAAATTCTCAAAAGTAGTTGGAATAATTCCTTCAAAATGGTTAAAATTCATGGCCAAGAGAATTAAGCCAACTAGATGTCCTAATTCTGCAGGAATCTTTCCTGATATTTGATTTTCCCCTATATATAGTTGTTTAAGTTCAGTTGATAAATTGCCTATGGAATTTGGCAAATTACCTCCAAAATTATTACCAGCTATCGAAAGCATTGCTAGTTTACTACAATTTGTCAAATATTTTAAAAACTTTAAATCTATAGCTGAATTGTTACCTAAATTGTTAAATTGCAAATTTAGCCATTGAAGATCTTGTAGCTTCTCTAGATTTGGAACTTGTCCAACCAAATTTTTTTGATGACCTAAATCAAGTGATTGTAGAACAGAAGCATTTGAAATGGAAATAGGGATTGGACCTGTGAATTGATTTATTCCAATCTCAAAAAAAATTAGATTGGGGAGAGTGTGGAACATGTTGGATGGAAGAGAGCCATTCAAGTTATTCATGACTAGTGAAAGCTCAGTCAGTGATGACATATTATAAATACAAGAAGGAATCATACCAGACAAATTGTTTGCAGCCATAGATAAAACTGTAAAGTTTTTGAGGCGACATATTTCTTGTGGAATATCTCCTTCTAAGTTGTTATAATTAACCGCAAAACTTGTTAAACATGAAAGATTTCCTATGAATGAAGGGATTCCTCCAGTTAAATTATTTCTCTTAACAGATATTGAATGAAGCTTTTTCAAAGAGCCAATTTCAATTGGTATTTTACCAATTAGATTGTTCCCTCCCAAATACAAGTATTTTAGATTTGAGCAATATGTCAAGTTTGTAGGAATTTCACCTACAAACGAGTTATTGGTAAGAGAAAGTTGTTGCAGTTGTAGCAACTTGCCCAACTCCTGTGGAATTTCTCCAACGAAGTTGTTGTTTCTAAGGTAGATATTTATCAGAAAAGTGAGATTGCCAACATAGGGAGATAAAGATCCATGTAACTGATATTTTTCTAGGCTCAACTCTATAACTCGTTGATGCATGGGGCTGCATGTGATTCCCTGCCACTTGCAGAAATGGATGGAAGAATTCCAAGACTCAAGAACTTTATAGGGATCATCGGATATTGATTCTTTGAATTTGAGCAATGCCAAATGATCTGTCTGGTTTCCTAATGGAGCCACTGCCATAATATATTTTGGGCTAAACCACATTAAATTTAAGGTAAACAGAAAAAGCAGACGAAGGTATAAAAGTGTCGGTGATAAAGAAAAAGACTTCATTTGGTTTAGAAAAAAGAGGTTAATGCTATTCAGTTTTGTTTGTGTTTGATAGTCATTTTGTGGGAATAGACAAGAAGCATGCATTTAAATAATGGTAGTAAGAGCTAATGCCGAATGTGAAAAGAGAGATTATGTGTAAAAGTCAGATAAGCATGGCACATGGGAGGCAAAAATCAAGTCCATTCTTCCAATAAACACATAAGACCGGCACATGAGAATCAAAGTGAAGTGAGAATACTATGTGATTATGTGGACATTTCAACTCCACGCTTCCTACAATTCTAAGGCTAAGATATATTTTAGGTACACTCGAAAAATTTGAGTGTACCGGTACATCCATATTTAAATTAGTAGTTTAATGAGTTTTTTTTTTTTTTTAATAAAAAAACATTTTTTTTTTTTTTGACAAAAAAATAAATATTTTCTATCATTTACAATTATGATAACTATATTTTATTTCTTAAAAGCGTCGGCGAAGTAAAATTCAACTTTTTAAATTTTTTATTACTTATAATAGTGAATATTGATTATTTTTTTGGTAAAATGTAAAAAAATTAGTATGATTCTTATAAACAATGAAATAATGTTTTTCTTATAAAATAATATTTTTTAAAATATAAAAATTGACGAATAACTCTTTATTACATAAAAAGGATCGTTAATTTATTGATTTATGAAAAAGGTGTACCGGTACACCTTAATTTAAGGGTGTACCGTAGAAACTCCCTATATTTCATCAACTTCAGAAAAATTATTTGGGAAATTCTACCGTACACTAATAAATTAAAGTGTATTGGTACTCTTGCTTAAAAAATTTATAAAGTAACTATCATTTTTATGAAATAAAGAGCTACTTATTGATATTTATATATTTAGAAAATATTATTTCATAAGAAGAATATCATTTCATTGTTTATAAAATCATACTAATTTTTTTTACATTTTACTGTCAAACATAATAAAAAAATTATTTTGAGTAGTAAAAATTCTAAAAAAAATATATTTTATTACATTGGCGTTTTTAGTAAATAAGATTTAGTTATTATAATTATAAGTGCTAGAAAATAAATTTTCCCTTCATAAAATAACTTATTTAAGGATTTGATTTACCAATAGACTCAAATTTTTGAGTGTATTATAGAATTTGTTAAATTATTCACCTTTCCTTAACTCTTTTTTTCCCTGAGCATTAAACACTGATTACATAAAAAAAAAAAAAAATCAGGTCAAATTCATCATACATTTCTTTTGGGCTGTCAGACTATGATTTTACACTTTTTAAATATTAAATTGGTTATTTAAATCGTACAACGTTTACACCATGAGAAATGATATTTGTACAACCATTTTGTTACAACTTTTTGACAACTTTCTCTCTCATACTCACATTATGTTATTATTCTCTCTCTTCCTTTTTCTCTCTCCATTGTTTTTGACCAATAAAAAGTAAAGAACCAAAATTATTACTAAAGTTGTCAATAAATGAATATACAAATATCATTGCTCTTACACCATTGCCCCTTTTCTTTTTCATCCAACTCTACTAAAGAGTGCTCACATGGCCGTTAAACACTCAAGTGAATCTTTAAAAAAATTTATCATTTTTATATTATATTTTATTAAAATTTAAAAATTCACTAAAAACACAAAATAAAATAAAAAATCACCATTTTCATCTTCAACTTTTAACCAAAAAAATTAAAAATCATCATCTTCATCTCTATCTCCATATTTAATTTCTAATCTCTCTATAAACAAATACCCATTCAAACCTAAACCTAAAATTAATACTATATGTACATTCATTTTTAACCTATATACATTGGTATTACTTTTATTTGAGTGGAAAAAAAAAACCGAATAATTAATAAAGATAATTTGGTTTTTAAAAAAATAATAATTTTGTAATATAACAATTCTATTTCTTTAAATTATTGCATTTCTTAATATTTATGTAAAAACATTATTAAACGCTATTCATTTCAAGAGTGTGAGACTTTAAAGTCTACATAGGGGTCAGGCCTAGACCGAATTAACTTTTGCTAGGATCTTCGGTTCATAAATTAGGTGTCACTCACGTTTGTCTATATATACACTTAATGCAATATTTTGTTCTTATATTAAAATTCTTGAGTATGCACTGCACATTCAAAATTTTCCAATACATTGATAACCAGTAATAACGAATAATCATTTGCAATAAACATTGTATGTTTTTTAATATGTTAGGAGGGATGAACAGAACCAACCCATGATATTACAAAAATCTTGTACTAGACATAACAATATGCTATTACTCTGCATTAATCTTGTGTTACATATCAATAAATCCATATTGCAGAAAACTTGTTAACATTCTTAGGCTTTCAATGAAGAAGCATTTCAAATTCTTGTACAATTCCTTGGGCTTTTCTACATTGATTGCATGCTCTGCATTCTCAACTACCACTAGCTGTGCTTGGAAATGTGTTAAACCATGTTGTTAGGTCCATATAGGATGAGAAAAACCAATTCTTTTATTAAAAGGTATTTTTTTTCACTTTTAATTTCATTCTCTTAACATTTTCCATTTTACAAGACATGGACAATTGTATGAACATTGCTTCTATCCGTTAATAGAAATATCTTTTATGGTACAAAAAATGAAGATGTTGTATCTGACACCTAATTGCCCCTCATGTGATCAGCTGATAAAGAGATACATGAATTTAAATAAATAAAAAGCATTTTAAATGAGGCCTATAAGTGGACGGTAGGAGTGGGATTGGACCTCTCGGATTAATCGGTCATTGAGCTAGATACAGAGTTTTCGAAGAAAAAAAAAAACCTATGTCATAAAGAAATAATCAAGCATCACACTGGATCCAAACCTTACATGCAAACATAAGAGTAAATCAAAACATTGAAAAGAAAATCATGTAGAAAATATAACCCAACATGAAATCACATAATCATGGATCTATTCATACATAAGATAACAGAAATCATAACTACTGTATGAGCATCCCACAGTCAAGCATAAATAGACAAAAACATAAAATGTATAGATGAGAGATCATGTGATTTGTGGCTGAGATACTCGCCTTCGTTGAACCTCGGCAGGAAAGAAACTTTTTATGATATTGAGCTCCCTTATTACAACAACCATATTCATTCTTTCTTTTGGTGATTCCACTGAACAAGAAAGTGCTATCCTAAAAATTGAAAGTAAACATTTCTCAACATTAGGATGTATACTGCCAAGATTACCATTGTCGGTATTGTCTTCTGATTCGATGATAATAAATCGATCCACAATATGGAAAAGGTTGTCTGGAATTGAAAGTTTCACATAATTATGGATATTATGATCATCTTTAAACATTTCATTTGTGGGTCTCTTTCCAGTTAACATTTCCAATACCAGTATTCCAAAGCTATACATGTCGCCTTCAATTGACACCTCAGATCCCATTCCATACTCTGAAAGGTAATGCATAGCATAATAATCATCAAAATATTAACCAAAATTAATCAATAAAAAACCATTTTTATAAACAAGAGCTAAAACTTAAAACTCATAAATTTGACAACTTAATAGAACAGCATCAGACGAACCTGGGGGTGCATAGCCAACTGTCCCCTTTATTCCGATTGTGCTACTCTGCATCAGAGAGACTCCAACACTTGAGAGCAACTTTGCTAACCCAAAATCACTCACTTGAGCTACCATGAAGTCATTAAGAAGAATATTTGCAGGCTTTAAATCACAATGAATGACAGGCTGCTCGCATTCGTAGTGAAGATAACAAAATGCTGACGCAACATCAGTAATAATATTTAACCTTTCCTCAAGAGTCAGTGATTTGTGTTGATCTGTAATTTCAGGTGTGGGATGCAACCAACTTTCTAAGTTTCCATTTCTCAAGTACTCAAATATGAGAGCTTTAAACTCACTGCCTTTGTAATCTGTGCTGGAACAACATGTCAAAATTTTAACTAGATTTCGGTGTCTAATATTTTTCAGTGCATTACATTCAGTAATGAAACTCTTGTGAACTCCCTTCTTTTTAAGGTCTAAGACTTTAATGGCAACATCTCCACCTACCGACTCAAGTGTTCCTTTGTATACAGAACCAAAATATCCAGATCCTATCAAGTTGCTCGTCGAGAACCCATTGGTTGCTTGGTGTAGGTTTTGGTACGAAACCTTAACCATCTGATCATTTATTGGTGAATCCAAAGATGCATTTTGTATCGTTCTCCTTTTCCAATAGATAGTTAGTAAAGATATCATAATGAAAAGAAGAGAAACGACACTACATATCCCTACAATCAATTTGAAGTTATGGTGTTTTGCAGGTTTAGAGCAGGGCGGTAGATGGAACTCTAAAATTCCTCCACAAAGCTTATTGTTTCCAATAACTGTGATTGCACTAGCATTTCGAAAGATACCTTTAGTTGGTACCTCTCCTTCCAACATGTTGAATGATGCATTAAAGTATTCTATGGAAGAAATATTTTGCAAAACTTTTGGAATTGATCCGGATAATTGGTTTTCTGAAAGATCCAACACTCGAAGACTTTTGAGTGATGCCAAAGAGTAGGGTATGCTTCCATTGAATGAGTTTCGTTTCAAAACAAGGTATTCTAACCTTATGCATTTACCCATGCTTTCAGGAATTTCACCGGACAAACGATTTTCAGAGACATCAAAGTTCATGATATTTTTTAGATGAACTACTTCATCAGTTAGACTGCCACTCAACAAGTTTTGTGAGTACAATCCTATTGTTAAAGATGAAAGGTTGAAAACTTCTGATGGTATGGCTCCTCTAAGGTTGTTTTTTGAAAGGAATAACATTTGTAACTTTTGACAGTTCCCTATACTTGAAGGAATATTTCCTTCTAACATATTTCGTCCTAAACCCAAATTATACAGTTGACTAAGGTTTCCTATGGAGGATGGTATTTCTCCTGACAACTTGTTTCCACCCAAATCTAACACTTGCATCTTTTGAAACATCCCAACAGTTGAAGGAATCGTTCCTTCAAAACGGTTGTTATCCATGGTCAAAAGAATTAAACTATTTAGATTTCCTAATTCTAACGGAATTTTCCCAGATATTTGATTATCCCCAAGATACAGACGACTAAGTTGTGTGGTGAAATTACCTATGAAACTAGGCAAACTACCTCCAAAATTATTACTAAATATAGAAACCACTTCCAACTTACTACAATTTGTTAGTGATTTTAAAAATTCCAAATCCTTAGTTGAATTATCACCAAAATCATTTTTTTCCAAATTTATAATACGAATATTTTGTAGCCTCTCAAGAATTGGAACTTGTCCAAAAAAATTGTTTGCGCTGATATCAAGTATTGTCAGGTTAGAAGCATTTGCAACAGAAATGGGCATTAGACCTGAAAATTGATTGCCACCAATTCCAAATGATTGAAGATTAGGAAGTGTGTTGAACATGTTGGATGAAAGAACGCCGTCAAACTGATTCACTGTAGCTGAGATCATAATAAGAGATGACATATTGTAAAGACAAGAAGGAAATGTACCAGACAATTTATTGACGCCCATTACTATCGCTATCAAGTTTTTGTTACGACATATTTCTTTAGGAATATCTTCAGGCATAAGTTTCATGCCTTCAAAAATACTTGCAGACAATATACCATCATCTTGTTCAATTATATATATCATTAGCTATTGTCTCATACTTCACTATCCGCTGCTTTTGCAAGTGCCAAGTTAACTAAATGTTTAAATTTTATATGGCACACAATAATTTTGTTGCATTTTTATGCTGAAGAAAACATACAGAAGCTAATAAATTTCCTTGCGTCAGAACATTTCAGATCAAGCATACAACAAAACATATTCATACTTAACCCATATAGTTATTTTCAGACTAATATCATCCCTTTCTTATTTTAAAATTCAACAAATTAAAGAACATAAATTCATCAATCTATTCTCATTTGACCAATTAGTATAAATTTTCATATCGTCAATCTATTCTCTTTTGACCGATTAGTATAAATTTTCATAATGTTTCATAGTGATAGTCTTTCACATTATTCTTTCAAAAATAGCGTTAAATTCAAAATACAACCTCTGTGAGTTTAAAAAAGAATGCATAAATGTAAATGTAAAATTATACAGTCAATAATATTAACTACTAGTTATAAGAGGGGTGTGGAACATAATTTTGGACAAATTTCTAGCCCGTGTTTAACACAGGTTGTCCATACTATTTTATTTCAATTTGGTAATTTGAACATCTATGTTTACAATAATTTATTGAAAGCATCCTTCAAAAAAAATAATTTATTGAAAGCATGGAATTAACATGTTGCCTGCACTGCCAATCTAGCTATACCATCTTTAACGCTAGCTTTGCTAACGCTCAATGGGTCAAGGTTTACACCAAACATATCTCTAGTGACAGTAAATCCACAACTAGTTTTTCCTATACATGAAGTTTCCATGATAAATTGGCTATTCAAAGATTCCCAAGAACCTTTCTTGAAAGAACCACATTGACCTTGAGGATTTCCAAAACTAGCAAAATTGATTGAAGTAATTACTTGTCCATTTTGGCATGATAGTTCTAATTTTCCACCTTCATATACATTACCACAAATAGTTTTTGTTGTCTCAGTTAGGAAGGAAACATTTTGAGGATTTCCACCTATTTCTTCAAATAAAATCAATGTGTTCATGTCATCATTCAAGAATGATCTTGGGACATGGTACCACCTTTGTGATGGACTTGCACAACCAGTGTTACATTTTTCCTTTTTGTAATTTCCACGATAGTCACATGTGTCACTACATCCAGCAGTAGATGTAATCCAAGAAGTCCAATAACGACCAATGCTTTTGCCATTCACCCAAGCATGTCCTTTACCTAAACCTTGCAAGTCAACAACAACAGGGTTTGGTCCCAAAGGAGTTTTAAATTGTGTTTTATACCATGTCAAAGGTTTTCCAATAGGATAAGATGAACTAGTGTTCCATGCAACACCAGAACGTGGTTGCAAATCATATAAACGTCTTTTCTCACCATTCAACCCAACCTTAAAAGACCAATTTCCGGTTGACAAATCCATGGTCATACTATTTTGTCCAATCAATTTAACAGGACCATCTGAAATGCCAGTTTTTATTTCATCAAACCATGCACCATAATTTGCAAGTCCAACGGTGGCACTAAGCAAAGTTATAATGTTTGTTCCATTTTTCAAAAAAACTTGTTTTTCATAAGTGAAGTTGTTTCCAAATTGGCTATGTCCGTATCCTATATACCTCTTATTAACATAACCATGAAGGGTATGACCTGAAGTTTCCACATGAAGAACTGCATTGCTCCAAATAGAAGTGTCATTGATATCAACACTAGTCATGTACCATAAATAATCACTAGCATCCAATGTTAATTCCTTCTGCTCCAAAAGTTGATGTGCTTTGATGCTTCCCCTTCCAATCATGGTGTCTTTCTTTGGCTCCATCATCCATGCCCAAGTGAGTTTATTAGTAGAACTATTATCAATCTTTTTCTCCATTATTGAGGTTTGACTATTAACCTTTGCAGTATTGAAAACTTCTTTGTTGCATCCATCAAGAACGGTGACGGACCAGGCAGGAACAAAGTATTTACCATCATTTTGCAAGTCAACATTTCCATCAGTGTTATCTTTATCATTGCTCAAGAAACAAAATCTTGCGCCAGCAGAATTAGTGTATGTTGTTAGTGTGATTCCATTGCCAAGATCCTTGTCGTTCCTTGAAGTATAATTCGTAAGAACCTTTTCGCCTAATTTAATTGCTTCATGAAGGAACTTAAGATGCCCGTATTTCGGTTGATTCAAATTCCCATACTCGTTAATTGGTGCATCATAGTCATAAGATGTTATAATATATGGTCCACCTGTTGTGCGACCAAAGTTGGTTCCTCCATGGTACATGTAGTAATTGTTAAATACACCACCATTTTGGAAAAAACGTGCAACAGCATAAGCTGAATCTTCAGCACTTCTATGTGGAGCTCTTTCACCCCATTTTTGAAACCAACCAATCCAATTTTCAGTGAACATTTTTGGACTTTTTGGGTTATTTGGTTTAAAATTGTGACAATAATACCCATTGCAAGTATTGATGATAGGTTGAGGAGCATCATTTTGTTGACACATGAACCATGGAACACCAATATTTTGTGCTAGAGCCATTTGAGCAGCCCATTTAACATATGCTTTCCCTGGTTCTTTGAAATTCCACATGATATCTCCATATTCATTCTCAATTTGAGCTAGAATAATTGGACCTCCTTGTGATGCAAACAAATTTGCTTCTTTTGCCACATTAATGATCTTGGTTACAAAAATTTGCATTTCATTTTTGTAAGCTGCATTATCAGTTCTCATCTCGATCTCGGGTATTTGGTGAAGCCACACTGGGAACCCTCCATAGTTCCACTCAGCACATGAATAAGGACCTATCCTTATAATGCCATATAGTCCAGCTTCTTGGATAGTTTTAAAAAACTTGACAAAATCCAAATTTCCTGAGAAATTATATTTGCCACGAACCTGTTCGTGACGATCCCAAAATATGTAAGTTTCAATAGCATCAAGGCCACCATCTTTGGCCTTTTGAATAAGGTCAGGCCACATATCCACAGTACTTCTTGGATAATGAATTGCACCTGAAAATATAAGACGTCTTTCTCCATTGATAATGAGAGCATTTGAATCATAGTTCACCTCTAGGGCCCTGCATGAGTGCAACATAATCAGACTCAGTAAGAGAATGATAGAATGTGATAAAGATCTCATTGTAAACATGTATTAATATGATTACCAAATGAAATAATATAAGGTCTAAAAAGGGTTGTAAAGAATCACATTCATTCACCCCTTTCTTCCCTTGTTCCAAAGATCAACAGACCCCTCAAGGTGTCTTTGTTATTGTAAACTTAGCATACGATTTATTATATAGGAATATAGTTTAGTTAAAGTAGCTAATCAATATCTAAAATTAGATTTAGATCTGTTTCTTATGCGTAATATTATGTGAATTAGTCACAACCATACAAATGGATACGCGCTCGCCAAATATGGCAATCTTCTTTTTACTCCTTGTGTGTTGTGTCTATCCAATTAGTATGAGTAATATTTAAATATCTTACTGACTTTATACAAGTATATACATCAGTTTAGGGGATGTATTGGATTGAGATTTTAAAAGACTATTTTGGCAACAAAAGTCTTGAAGATTTTAAAAGATGTTGTAGGAATGTATTAACTTTCAAGATTTCAAGGGATTTTAACTCAAAGACTTTTTAAGATTTGAAAATACTTTATGAAAATTCGTAAGATTTGAAGTAACTCAATCAAATTTTAACAAAAATACAAAATTACAAGAATGGATGACTAAAGATATTAAAAAAATCAAAAGTTTGCTTGATAAAAAATAAAATCGATACAATTTTTAAAATTTTCAATAAAAAAGTAATATTTTTTCACATACTTAAAGCTAAACTATTCTACCAAAAACTATCATCTTCTTATACATGTTCCGTTAGAATAATAAATTGGTAATATTTTTAAGACAATTAAAAACATTGAATTTGTTGTACCAAAAAAAAACATCGAATTTGAAATAACTTTTTGTTAACAATTAACGAGATATATATCGTTTTTTTACTATTATGAGACTGATGACTACTAATAATAATAGTTACTTACCTGTTCAAAAAAATAATAATAGTTACTTAATAAATCAAAACTCATTCCTTTAAACAAAACGTATAGAAACACAAGACAGCCAATCCGAAATGTAAAAAAATTTCCCGCTCTTCGGGGATGCCCTCAGCGCCGAGGAACATGTACTAGGGTGTATGTGCGACTCGTTTAGATCATAGACTAAAATATAAAAATCTAGTCTATTAATATTAATAAGAATTATATATATAATTCTATTGTGTATAAAATTTATGGTTTCGATTGGTGCAAACCGAATCACCTTAATTTGTAATTTAAGATGAAAAATACTTTCCCATTGGTAACAAATAGTTATCCATTAAGCGGGAAAAATCCAATTTTAAATAAAAAATTATGCCCTAAATTTTGCAATAACGGACTAAGAGGGTCAACTACCTAGACTCCGATCGGTAATTGGGTTAGTAATCTCAGAGTCCCAGTCGGCCTTCATTAAAGGTCGCCAAATACTGGACGGTATTCTGGTGGCTAACGAGATTGTTGACGAAGCGCGTAAATTCAAGAAGGAATTGATAATTTTTAAAGTGGACTTCGAAAAAGCGTACGACACGGTTGATTGGGGTTACCTAGATGAAGTGATGTCTAAAATGGGTTTCCCGACTCTTTGGCGTAAATGGATTAAAGAGTGTGTTGGCACAGCCACTGTTTTGGTTAATGGATCACCTACGGATGAGTTCCCCTTGGGGAGGGGATTGAGGCAAGGGGACCCCCTGTCGCCCTTCTTGTTTTTGTTAGCTGCAGAAGGTTTCAATGTTTTGATGGAGTCTTTGACTCGGCACAATCTTTTTTCGGGCTTCCAGGTGGGTATTAATGCTACGATAACTGTGTCCCACCTCCAATTTGCAGACGATACTCTAATTTTAGGCGACAAGTCTTGGGCCAATATTCGGGCTATGCGTGCTATTCTTCTTCTGTTTCAATCTTTGTCTGGGTTAAAGGTTAATTTTTCCAAGAGCTATTTGGTAGGGGTGAACGTCGCATCTTCTTGGTTGTCCGAGGCAGCTATGGTTTTGAATTGCAGGGTAGGAATTATTCCCTTTTTGTATTTGGGTATGCCTATTGGTGGTAATTCTCGTCGTCTGTCCTTTTGGGAACCTTTGTTGAACCGTCTCAAATCTAGACTGTCGGGTTGGAGTTCGAAACATCTATCTTTCGGCGGCCGTCTGATCTTATTGAAATCCGTCCTGTCATCTCTGCCTGTTTACGCTCTTTCTTTTTTCAAGGCTCCAACAGGTATCATCTCCTCTATTGAATCTTTATTTAATTGTTTTTTTTTGGGGAGGGAGTGCTGACCACAGGAAAATATCTTGGGTGGACTGGAATTCTGTTTGTAGGAGTAAGGAGGTTGGTGGTTTGGGGGTAAGGAGAATTAGGGAGTTTAATGTAGCTCTTCTAGGGAAATGGTGTTGGCGGTTGTTGGAGGATAGGGATAGTTTATGGTTTAGGGTGTTGTTGGCGAGGTATGGCACGGATGGGGGGCGGTTGAGAGGAGGGGGTCGTCAGGATTCCGAGTGGTGGTGAGTTGTACACTGTTTGAGTAGGGAGAGATGGTTCAGTGATCATGTGAGTTGTAGAGTTGGGAACGGGAGAACAACGCTGTTTTGGACCGATGTTTGGTGTGGCGGGGTGTCTTTTAGTGTCAGGTTTAGCAGGTTATTTGAGTTGTCAGTTTTTAAAGGGGAGTTGGTGTTAGTGATGTCGCAGTTAGGGTGGGGGGAAGGGGGAGAGGCGTGGAGGTGGAGGCGGAGGTTGTTCGCCTGGGAGGAGGAGTTGGTGGGGGAATTCATTTTACTGCTTGCTGATGTTACACTGTAGGTTAACAACGAAGACAGATGGCTTTGGACGTTGGAGAGCTCACATTCATTCACTGTTCATAGCCTGTATAATTACCTTACTATCCAACCGCAGGTTGAGTTACCAGTTGATGTTTCTTCTATTTGGCACAAGGATGTGCCTCTCAAGGTGGTGGTGTTTGTGTGGCGTTTGTTTCGGGACAGATTGCCTACTAAAGACAATCTCCTCCGGCGAGGTGTTATTAACCATGATTCCAGGATGTGCGTGGTAGGGTGTGACTTTGTTGAATCGTCTCCTCATTTGTTTTTGCATTGTACTATTTTTGGTTCTGTTTGGCACTTGATTTATAGTTGGATTGGTGTCTCGGTGACCAACCCTTTTTATGTGCCTGATCATTTTCATCAATTTGGCTATAGTGATGGGACCGGGAAGAAGCGGCGCTCAATTTTACAGGTTATATGGTTTGCAACTGTCTGGGAAATCTGGAAGGAAAGAAACAACAGGTTGTTTAAAGGCAAAGCTAGCCCCGTTTTTCAGGTGGTTGATAGGATTAAGTCCATCTCCTATATGTGGTTGAAGGCGAAGCACATTACTCTTCCCTTCAATTTGCATGGCTGGTGGTTTAGTCCGTTCATTATATTTGGCATAGGCTAATTTTCATTCCTTTGTATTCTCTTTGCCAATTTGTTTCCCTTTGTTTTGTTTTACAGACTTTGCTGTTTATCCTCGATACTCCTTGTGTGAGGATTAACGCTTTTATG
>Ga0228711_1000545_pt1 | contig 47298 bp, 28 predicted proteins | sample MedpolnodulmetaG_2_FD_177996 | JGI IMG/M metagenome (GOLD analysis project Ga0228711, IMG submission 177996) | Root nodule microbial communities from Medicago polymorpha collected in Santa Monica, California, United States - brown nodules | ecosystem: Host-associated > Plants > Roots > Nodule...
AGGGGGCGCGCCACTTTGTTATATTTTTGCACAATATATTTTGTTATGAGATCTACATATTTTTGGCATGAATCCTTGCACCATATATTTTGTATGAGATCTTCATATTTTTGGCACGAATAAGCTCAAATTCCCTTTCTTTTGCTCCAAGACTAAATCTTTTGAATATTTGTTCATGAAATATAATAACTTGCAATTGAAGTAAAATAGTTCTAGAAGGAAATAAAAACATATTAAGTCTAATTAAAATAAACTTAAATATTAAATAAAAGACACTAATTTAAAGACTAATTATTGACTCATCAACCATCACATCGAATTCAAGGATGCCGACCAAAGTAATAAGTATAAAACTCTTGTCTCTAAACTATTTCTGCTTGTAGGTGCCCTGATAGTGATGCCATGAATACACTAGGTATTAGAGATAATGTGGTTAGGTTGTTGAATAACCTAGGTATGAACTTTTTATGTTGTGGGATATGCTGAATAATCAACCTGTGAACACCTGTTACTATTTGCTTGATTATCTTGTTTCTGTTGCTAAAAAGAAATCGGATGAGAAAAGTGAAATAGTGGTGGGTGGAATCACCGCCTTTATTGCTAGAAAGATGGGAGTGGGTGAGGAAAGCGGGATTAATAGGATTGAGAAAAACAATAGACTAGATCTAGATACCCTCACTACTATGTTCTTAATTAGGCCTTGTGGCCCGCCTCAAAACTACCAATACGAGCTTAAAATCCCTAGGGCTCAATGTTTGATCATTCTACCTAATCCAACCATTACTAACCCGGAGGTGGTGGAAAATTTGTTTTATGTTGGTACTATCCCACAGGTACAAAATGATGGTGATGATGGTGGTGATGAGGATGAGGATGAGGATGAGGGAGGTACACACTTGCATTATGATCCAGTGCGCCATGACCATGAAACCGGTGGACAATATGACAATGACCGGTGGACATGGATGCAAAATGAGATCCAAAGGATAAGCACCGAACAACAAAGACAAAGTGCTGAAATATCCGGGCTACGTGGCAATGTCCAAAGAGGCAATTGAATGCATGAAGAAAATAACCGCATGCTCTTGAGGATGATGCAGCACCTTAACCTCCAGGATCCTCCACATGGTCCCCATTAAATTGTGAGCTTTCCCTTTTCCTTTTCCTTTTATTTCTTGCAAATTTTCTTTCTTTTTAAATCGTTGAGGACAATGCTTTACCCTAGTGTGGGGGGAGTCAATAAAATGTCAAGTGTCGTAGTGTTTCCAAATTCCCTTGAATTTTAATTTTTTGTTTTGTTTTGTTACGAAAGGCATGAAAAGCAGCTTGCTTTTATTGTAAATTATGACATAAATTTTTTTGTTGTCTCTTCCTAAATGGTTGTTTCTTGTACATGAAAGTGATTTCTTGTGTTTTAAGTGTTCTTGCTATACTCACATCATGTTTTATTGTGAAAATTCTCTTTGAGAAAAGCACATAGTTGCAGTCTTTGAGTAAGTGTGTAGGTAGGTATTTTAAGGAGCACGTTCTAACTCTAATGGTAAATTAACCCTTAAAAGTATTCAAAGTAAAAGTAGTATAAGTTTGTGTGGGGGAATAAAAAGATCAAACAAAGAGGGTCGGAAGCAAAATTATTTCTAGGGCGCCATTGACTCTAGGGGGCAGGAGCTAAACTACCTGGCTTCCTACGTGAAGGTGTTGTCTCTAAAAACTAACTAGCTTCTATAATTCCTTCTCACTTATCAAAAAGGGGTCAGAACAAATAAATATATAGGGGGCACCATTGACTCTAGGGGGCAGGAGCCGCACTACCCGACTTCTTACGTGAAGGTGTTGTCTCCAAATATCAATAAAAATTCTGCAGTTCCCCAAAAGTGTTTAAATGTGTTTAAATTGCTAAATGATCAAATAATTCTCATCTCTCTTATATGAAATGAAGAAAGGATTTTTCTCGGTTGGTTTAGTGTTAAGGTTAGAACCTGTTTCCTCATAATATCTCTTACACAGGAACAAGAAAAGGGTTGGACTACACACACACACACTCACTTGAGATTTGTTGTTGGGTTGAATAGGTTCATAAGAAATGCTTGAGGTTGTGATTAGTGTGCCACTAGAACAAAGCCTTGGAGGAGACATGAGTTTTAATAATGATTGTCATATGTTAATTTTGTTTATGCTGCTAATGTTTATGCCTTTTGCTTGAGGACAAGCAAAGATTCACGTATGGGGGAGTTTGATGAGTCAATAATTAGTGTTTTTAATATATTATTTGAGTCTATTTTATTTAAATTGTATATGTTTTTATTTCCTTTTTAGAACTATTTTACTTAAATTGCAAGTTATTTAATTTCAGGAACAAATATTTGAAAGATTGTGTCTTGGAGCTGATTCGGGCCAAAAATATGAAGATTTTGTGCAAAAATACAGACACAGGTTGTGCCTTGAAGACACAGCCCATGCCTCCAACAATTCAAAGCCAAATAAACAACCAAAGAGCTTGGCACGGCCCGTGCCTTCAAGGCACAACCCGTGCCACCACCACAACACTCCTTTTGCTGCTTTTGCTTTTCCGATAAGCTACCTATTTTAGTTTATTTCTGACCTAAAGCCCGTGGTTTCTTGCGAAACATGAGAATAGTCTAGCAAACCTTGAGACAATAAAGTTTCGTACTTCGAGGATTTCAATAGCAATCAACCATGAGAATAGACGTAGTTGCTAGAGAAACACACTCACTGAAACCAAAAGGAGATGTGATAGGCCAAAGAGAAACTTGTCTTTAGAAAATAGGTCAACATAAAGTTCTAGGTTTAGGGTTTGGTTTGTGAGGGATTTATCACCATGATGAACCAATAATCCCATGACGCTTTTATTATTATTGTTATTTTCTTTCAAAACAAAAATACAACTTTTAAACTTTCAATCTAATCATTATTTAAAAGTGAATCAAATTCATAACTCTCTGTCGGAACGATACTCTTTATTACTATATCGGTAAAACGTGCACTTGCAGATTTACTACATCAATTATTAATACTCGTTAAACTTTTAAATATTAATATCATATTCATTTAACTTTTTTCATCAATTAATATCAGCTTTTGACTTATAATAAAATGAATACATATTTTATCTAAATAAAAATGTTGAAAGGAGAAATGTTTTGGATAAGATGAGAAATATCTATCTACATAAAGTTTTTTTTTTTCCGAAAAGAAAAAGAAGAAAGGCCGATAGGTATTATTTAAAGATTAAAATGTTACATGATAGCGGAAAAATACAAGAATAAAATTAACATTCAAACCTTGATTTAATCGATGAGATAAGATTAGATTAGATGAGGCGGAAAAATTATCTCGATATTAGAAATTTTGATGTAACTATTTTTTTTTTGTAAAGGAACAAAATAGATTTTATACCTGATAATAAATATTGGACTTAATTTTAATGATCAACTAATTATAACACAACAACCGGCCATAGTTTTCTAGTGAGAGAAACTTTCTCTCTAAACTTTCTTTCTCGTTCGTTCATCAGAGGAGGGGTGGTTTTAGGTAATTTTTTTTTAAGAAGGGTTATCTTGACACGTTAAAACTCCTAGAAATTTCCAGGGTTTGAGTTTTGTTAGCATCCTTGAAGGAAAATAAATGTAAATATATTTTCATTTGATCTTCTAGTTTTAAGGATATTTTAATCTTGTACCGAGACATCACTCCTCACTTAAAATATTGTAGAACGAACTTAAAAGTTTGTCGTTTTTTAAGGTGCATAAGTAATATGTTTCTCATTGAAAAACTTACATAAACCTATATATAATTAAAAACAATTGTTGAATAAAAACACAACATTAAACTATACAAAATGTGTCTTACTTAGAAAAAAGAGTATATCTCTAACCCACTTATTTTCTTAATGTTGAAATATAGCAAAAAACGCAAGAGCTAGACCACTGTGAAATAAAACAAAATTCTAAAACCGTAACACAAATCACAATCTAAATCAATCAAATTTCGATACCATGAACGTGAGTCACTATTTACCACCCCAAACAACCACAATTGTCATCGCCTGGACACACCAAGCTCTACAAACCCTAACATCTAGCCCATTCACCTCATTAGTGGTTCCATTTGTCCCTTTTTCACGACACATCCCTTTGTAAAAACACAACATTTTTAAAACGTATCTAATCAGTCAAGTTAGTAATCAAACTTCGAATGTTTACGCATGATCACAACATTTTCTATTCGTCAAGGTATATAAACTTGGATTGTTAGATCTTCGATTATACATAGGTCTAACTACATATATTGTATACAAATTCAAATAATGATAGATAAAAGGAATAATAATCTTTTATTTATTCATATAATAGGTTTATTACATATGAGTCGAGTCTTTCCCAAACTCAATAGTATTATTGTAAACTAAATTAAGATGACATAAATTTATGTTGCTCTAGTAAGGGGGCGTCTAAGAGGGGGACAACAATGCTTGACAAAAGGGCATTGCCAATAGCAAGCAGGCACGGGCACATAATCAACAGCAGCACCTCCAAGTCGTGTGCCATATGCACTTCCCATTAGGCCATCCACAATTGCAACCAAAAAGATGACAAATTTCAATGTCATTTTCAATGAACCTTCCATTTTATCTCAACAATCTATATTCATAAGAAAAATATATCTTCTCATGTAGTGTGTTAGACCACAAGAGCATATTTATACGCAAATGGTGAATCTTATCCGTGGAAGAAGCATACGTGGACAATGTTGACTATCATTTAAAATTTTAGATATTTTTTTTTATAAAATATTAAAGTATAAATATATTTTTTAATATATATGTAAAATTTTTTTTCCTTCAATTTGTTTGATTCTCATGATTATTTATACTCGTTAGACTTTTGAATATTAATATCATTATTATTTAACTTTTTTCATCAATTAATATCAGCTTTTGACTTATAATAAAATGAATACATATTTTATCTAAATAAAAATGTTGAAAGGAGAAATGTTTTGGATAAGATGAGAACTATCTATCTACATTTCTTAAAAAAAAAAACTATCTATCTACATAAACTTTTCTTTTTCAAAAGAAAAAGAAGAAAGGCCAATAAGTATTTATTAAAGATTAAAATGTTACATGAGGAATAACATTCCTTGGAATATAAAGATAAGAATTTTATTCCAAGGTATTTAGAAAAAAGATGTTTGGTTAACATTATAATATTTCAAGGAACCTTAAAAATAGGGAATATAATAGGTAATTACACATAATTTTATTCCCATCTCAATGAGAACTTTATTCCCACCATTTTTTTTGGAAAAACTTTTCTATTCCTAGGAACATTTTATACCCGGGAATAAAATTTAATAAATTTGTAACAAACATATGCATATGCATTTTTATGATTTTATTCCTAGGAATCTACAAATATAACTTGAAACAAACACACATATCAAATCTAAAATAATTGAAGATGTAAAGTATTAAAAGTCTTACTTTTAATTTAATTAAAAAGGAAGATCTCTACGTGGAATGCACGGGTATACATACTACTCCCCCGTCCTAAATTATAAGTTGTTTTGAAGAAAAAATTAGTGCGAAATTATAAGTCGTTTTACGATATCAATGAAATATTAAATATTATTCTACCTACGATACCCTCAATTATTTATTACTCTTACTTTTTCTGATTCTTTAATTTATATTTTATATACCATTAACAAAGGATAATTTTGTTAAATTACTTATAACTTTTTTACACTAATTACATTTTTTTAATTTGTATAATACAACTAAAACGTTATGTAATTTGGAACCATTTTTTTTTTGAAAGATGTAATTTGGGACGATGAATACTAATTAATAACACTACATTATAATATAGTCCCACTTCACACCCTCACTAATTTCAAATAAAAAAAAAAAACACTTAGTAACAATCCTATAAAAAAAAATCAAAATTCTAAAACCCTAATCCCAAAAATCCCTAATTGAAACGAAATCCCTAATCGACGCCATGAACGTCGATCACGATCAACCACCGCCTACCGCCACCGCAACCGCCGCACTTCAAACCCTTACCTCCGGTCCACTCTCGTCATCAGTAGCTTCACTCGCCGCTTCTTCACGCTGTATCCCATCGGAGAGAGATTTCTTCTTTTACCGCAATTTCAACGAATTCAAACTCCCAATCGATGAAATCTCGCGTGAATCGCAATCCATGCTTGAAGCAATCGGTGTAGCTTCAAATTCGCCTTTTCCTGGTGATCTTGATGATGGTTATGATTGGCTTGTCAATGTGAATGATGATGTTTTGGAAAGATTCGATGTCGCGAACGATGAGTTTCGCGAATATCGAAGGATTCAAGAAGAGGAGGCGAAGAATGGGAGAGTGAATGGGAATGAGGCAATGATGGTGGATGATGGATTTGAGATGGTTTATGGGAAGAAGAAGAAAGGGGGGAGAGGGAAGGTGGTTGCGGTGGAGGATTCGGAGATTGCGGTGGCGGAGGGTGTGAAGGTGGCGATGAAAGATAAGAGGACGGTGGGAGGGAAGGCGAAGGTTCCGTTTCATATACCAACTATTCGAAGGCCGCAGGATGAGTTTAGTATAATTGTTAATAATGCTAATGTGCCTTTTGAGCATGTTTGGTTGCAGAGGAGTGATGATGGGCAGAAGTTTGTTCATCCATTGGTGAGATCTTTGTGAAAAAATTGATTTTTACAAGAATTTGTATCTGGTTTTTTATTATGTTATGATTGAATATTTGGACTTTTGATTGTTTGGAAGAATTTGTTGATCTAGCTTATGATATGTAAATGTTAGGGAGAGTTTATTGACTTAGGTTATGATATATAAATGCATAAATAAGCATTTGAAAGAGCTTACGAGAATTGCTTTATGGTGTCCTGCTTTGAGCTTAACTTGATATGCTTTGAATATAGGTTATAGCTTTTATTGACCTGGCTTATCAATTGAAAAATGGCATTAGTTATACTCAAGTTCGTCTTTGCATGCTATCAACTGTAATATTAGCATGGCCTTGAAATTATCAGGAGATAATGCTAGTAGCATTTAGTTTTTTTAGCATCACATAGTTCAGATTAATCATGCAAGCTGTATGCCTGTATCTATATGCTGGGATTTCAGACTTGTTAGTAACTTGGGTGGAACGACATTTTTCCTCATAATGTTGACACCCTTTCATTTTTCTGATTTGATGCATGATCTTAGGGTTGTAGATTTGATGAGCCTGGTTGAAACTTGAAAATCTCTTGATGAATGAATATGATGGACTAAATCCTTTTGCATTGGGTAGAAATAACTTTTGATTATCTGACCTTGTATTACATCTGTAAGTTGGGTGCTTTTTATTTTGTTAGCTTTTCTATTTGATTGTATTAATCAATTACTAATTTACTATTCCAGGAAAAGCTATCTGTTTTGGATTTTGTTGATAAAGATCCTGAGAATATTGTGCCACAAAAGCCCCCCTCATTAGAAAGCACCCCTTTCAAGCTTGTAGAAGAAGTCAAAGATTTGAAGGAGATGGCTGCTAAGCTGCGTTCTGTTAATGAATTTGCGGTAAAATATGATAACTATTTGTGAGATTTTACTCAGGAATTTTGTTCATGACAATTTTTACAACTAGATTCTTCATTTGATATGTGTAAATGCATTGCTACATAATAAGTTATTGAAATTTCCTTGGTACTTATTTGAAAATCACCTTTAAAACAAGCACCTTAAGGGTTCTTAAGCTTTTTCCTTTCAAGCTTATTGAAATGTGTTATACATATGTTGTGTGTGTCGCAGCTTTCACCGATATAGGTGTACTGTCACAGTACCTCTTCCCAATGTTTTACTCTTGAGATCAAGTCATTTTTTAGCCTTAATTTTAAGCACAGCTGTTACCGCTATGAGTGTACTGTCACAGTGCCTTTTCCCAACATTTTACTCAAGATTAAGGCTCAAGAATGACTCAATATATATGGAGTCATTCTTGAGCCTTAATCTTAAGCACAACTGTTACCGATATAAGTGTACTATCACAATGCCTTTTCCCAATGTTTTACTCTTGTGTTGGTTGTGTAGTTCTTCTTCTGATTGTGAGGATACAATTTAGTATATCATGTTAATTTTGTTTTTGTACTCTGGTGGATATAGTTCAAATATTTATTTTCCTTTGAGGTGCTGTCTGTTGTTATTATTGATCGTGAAACTGATATTGTACCTTTCCTGTAACAGCTTCTCCATCTTTTGTTGCATTCTTCTGAACTTTTTATTTGGTCTTTTCTTGAAATATATAGGTTGATTTGGAGCATAATCAATACCGGTCTTTCCAAGGTTTGACTTGCTTGATGCAAATATCAACAAGGACCGAAGATTTCGTTGTCGACACTTTGAAACTCCGCATTCATATTGGGCCGCATTTAAGGGAAGTCTTCAAGGACCCTTCCAAGAGGAAGGTTAGTGATACAAGATTGTTTTTTTTTTATTTCAATGCAACATACTTTCCTTAGTCTGTTAACTGTATTTATATTTAAATTAAACAGGTTATGCATGGTGCGGATAAAGATATTGTGTGGCTTCAGCGGGACTTTGGCATTTATGTTTGTAATATGTTTGACACTGGCCAGGTTTGTTTAGAAAACTGACTATTCAATATTGACATTATTTGCCATGTTACTTGTCATGGAAACAATCATATGATATGATTATTATTTGTGCAAAAAAGTTTCTTTGATTGGTTAATGCTGCTTATTCATGTAGGATTTCAGTGTTTAGCTTTATATGTATTCAAAATGTACTGGTTTGTTCCGCATCTTCGAAAAATGGGGAAACAAGCTTTTGAAGTTCTTCTTTCTTTGATTTCTTATCGTGCAAGACTAACCTGTTTTAATTGCATTGTTTAGGCTTCAAAGGTGTTAAAGTTGGAGAGAAATAGTTTAGAGTATCTTCTGAACCATTTTTGTGAAATTACCGCAAACAAAGAGTATGTTGTCTTTATTTTAAGTTTAACATTTCAAATTAGCCTCTGCATAAATTATTTTCTTTACCTACATTCCTGAAGATTTTAAAAAATAAATTTACTCCAGATACCAGAATGCTGATTGGAGACTACGCCCTATTCCTGATGAGATGTTAAGGTACAATTTTGTTTTGAGCTTACAACTTTGATCTTCCTGTAATTACATTTTTTCTATCCTTGTCTTTTATTCTTTTAACATTGCCGAATTTTTATTGTCTGGATTTGGAAAAAATACACTAGATAAGTTTAAATGATGTATAATTCGGCTTTGTGGAACTTCTCATTAATCTAGAAATATATAGAATCTGCTCTTTACCTAGAACTAAAAAATTTGGTATATAATTTAATTACTATCACATTTTCTTGATCTATAGGCATACATTATATAATTCATAATGAAAATATATGTTCTGTAGTTAGCATCATTAACACTCAGGGTGTGTTCTCATTAGTAGAACCCTCCCCCTCCTCCCCATTGGATATCATTGCGATTTTTGAAATCTCATAGTCTCACCAATTAGAATGAAAAGTGTACACAGCTGTTAATAATTTGAAAAGGATGCACTAGGTTCTTGCTTGGTTCCTTCACATAAAATGTAGTACTTAGTTGTTTTCTTTGTTCCTCACGCACACTTATTTTTGTAATTAAGATCAATACATATTTGTTTCAGATTTTTGGCTCACCTGTTCTCCATCTCTTCTATCTTTAGTTTTTCCCACCTTAATCTTACTCCATGCAATCTTCTCCTTCCACTCCACTGTTTTTATTTGACCTATAACTCATTCCAAAGGATAATTTTCGGATTTCAACCTTCTCTATGATAATCAAATTGAAATTGTCACTAGCATTCCTGATTTATTTTGTTACAAATAATCTTGCTGTGTTTTGATTCCATCCCCCCCTCCCCCCAACCAAAACAAAATAATTACTGGTATTCTGTCATGCGTGACTAGTTGCTACAATTAAACAATCTATTGATATATGAAATGATGTTTTTTTATAGATATGCCAGAGAAGATACACATTATCTGCTGTATATATATGATACAATGAGGATTAACTTATCTTCCTTGCCAAAGGCACCTGAAAGTTCTGATACTCCTCTGGTAGAGGTAACTATTTACTACCCCCGTGTCCCATCATAAATGATTTGGTTGAGCATTAACCTTGAATTTCTTTCATCGAGTGCATAAATTTACCCCCAACTGGTTTAAACTTGTTACTGTTTGTTTCTTTCTATTTAATGTCCTCTGATCCTTTTCACAAACATAGGATTCTCCATTATTTCCTTAAGACTCTTTGTTTTGATTGTCTGAACTAAGTGTGTTGCAATTATGCTGTTGTTAATTGGACCTGTCTGACCTTTGCTTGTTGTACACATTATTTTTTCCAATATGGCCTGACTGAATGACTGACTTAATGACCTTTTATTTTTGCTCTCGTTGACTGTAATTTCCTGTCACCAACAGGTCTACAAGCGCAGTTATGATGTCTGCATGCAGCTATATGAAAAAGAACTTCTGACAGAAAACTCATACCTTCATATATATGGGTTCGTCTCCTTTTCAATTGACATTCTTTACTAATTTAGCACTCGATATAACTAGTGAGTTTTCCAAGCTTTATGTATTTTTCTGATTACTTTTATTTTTGTCTCTTCTATGTAAAGGTGCATTTTTCGTTCCACTTTGCATATAATGTCTGCCAAGAAATGTTAAGCAAAACTCAACAACTGTTTTTGTGCAGGTTGCAAGGGGCTGGTTTTAATGCTCAACAGCTTGCCATTGTTTCGGTGAGTTTCTGTTTAATATCTTATTTATTAGCACCATAGGGAACAAAGGCTTGTTTGATTTCACTTGTCCAACCCAAAGCTTCTATCATAGCTTGCTTACTCTATTCAATTGGGTTGCAGGGGCTGTGTGAGTGGCGCGACATTGTTGCTCGTGCAGAGGATGAGAGTACTGGATATGTATTGCCAAATAAAACTGTTCTTGAAATCGGTAATTGAAACTTGTGCAAACTTCTTTGTCATCAATTTTTTAAATGTTTCAGTTTGGCTGATGGTAGATGTCAATTTACTCTGTTCTACTTGTTTAAAAAGCTAAGCAGATGCCTGTCACTACAAACAAGTTACGGCGATTGGTGAAGACAAAGCATCCATATCTTGAACACAATCTGGATTCTGTTGTTACCGTCATCAGACATTCAATTCAGAATGCTGCTGCTTTTGAAGCAGCTGCTCAACAGTTGAAAGAAGGAAATGCCACCACAGTAAGTATTATTTTCAACAATAGTCATTCTGGAGTGATTGGGCAGTCAATTGCTGTATTAGGCTTCACTTCCATATATTTATAATCCAGCATCAGTAATCTTGGTATGGTTATAAATTGATTATCATGAAGAAATTCACATGTTATTAACGAAAAGTTCGACTATTAATTATTCAATTAGTATGCAATTTCATAGAAAAAGTTTAACTGTAGGATGATATTTGCTTTCATACTGTTGATCTGTGTTATTTCTATGAGATTTCTGGTTGGACAATTGGTACTATAACTGCACTTAAAATATGTCAAGCATATTGGACATCCGAGTTAGTATCTGAATGAATGCTAAAAAGAGCCTCCAGAAACTGACTTGTTACATTACCGCTAACAGATGTATGATACAATGATAGTGACACAATTTAGTTCATCAATGAGTCTTGTATACATCTGTCTATGAACTAGGGTATGATAAAAGGCTCCACTTGTCATTTGTATGCACATGTCTGCTATGAATGACCTCATCACAAAAGTTAGGGCTAAAAATGATAATTACACACGCTTGAGAATTCTAATTAACTCTACCATTTTGAATTTTCTATGATTGGTTTTGTTGGAACTAATGCTTAACTACTGAGTGCTTAAATAGCTTTGTGGGTTGATGTTTTAACTTCATTGGTTTTTAATTCCTATCTTTGTTTGTTAATTAAATTATATGACAATCACTATCCAGGCATCAGACGCAGTACCTGTTACGACTGAAGGTCCCGCACCCCAAACACAGAACTCAAAGGTTGGAATTGTAATCAAAATCAAATTTTGGAATTGAAATTGCCTCCATCATTTAATATCTCTGAGAAGTCTCATTTTTTCTTTTAACTCTAAAACAGGAATCTTTTCAGCATCAAGATACCGATATACAAATAAAATTGAAGCCCAATAATGTCACATCTGAACTCCCAAGGGAAAGTCTCACTATTCCAGAGCAGACTAGGGATGCAAATGTTGGTGCACTTTCTACAATGAAGGTTGCAAAATTTTACTTGTTTCAATGTTATTTCAATGTTTAGCCTCGTAGTGAGAAGCATCACTCTAATATTTGATATTTCGTTGATAAAGGGAAATGGAGCAACTGTCCAGGTTCTTAAAAAGCCGGGCGGTGCTTTTGGGGCACTGCTGGGGAACCCAGCTTCAAAGAGGAAGCTTGGCCTTGATAAAAAGGTGCGTTTTCTTTTCTTCTGAAACACTTAAAGGATTTTTGTTATGTGCCGCATATAAACCTGTATCTTGCTTTTCTGTAATAGCTTTCATTTGCGTTTGTATGTTCTTACCCTATTGATGTACTTATTTTTGCACGGCTTTTTCTTGATTTTCTTAGGGCAAGGAAGAGATCAAGCTAGAGCAAATTAGATCTTCAGTCACTCTTCCTTTCCATTCATTTTCGGGTGGCAGTGAGACGTCAAAACCTGTAGTAGAAACTTCTAATGTAGCGGACCAACAAAAACCTGTTTCTGATCCAACTTCCACCTCCGCTTTAGATGAGATTATAATGCTGGACACTGATACAGGTGCCGAGGAGGATGTGGAGCAGAATAATAACCTAGAAAACCCAACCGAGCAGATGGAGAAAAATCCGAGTGCCTCAACTTCAGATGAGGATGAGCCTAAGTCTCTCTCGGAACTGTCAGCAAACTTTAAAAAGTGTTTTCAGTCAAACAAACAAAATAACAGAATCAGAAAGCCAAAAAAAACTGAACAAGCCAGTGGCTTATTGCAGTTGACGCCATATGACTATGAAGCAGCAATGAACCATGTGAAGTTTGGAGAAAAAAAGAAGAATCCATCCTCCCAGAATTGTGATGGTCGTGCCGAGAAAGAGGACTCAGGTGGCAAGAAGAAGCGTCCAACGATAGGAGAGGGACAACCAAGTGATTTGCCTAAACAATTTCAACAAGGTAGAAGGCGTGCAGCATTTCCTGCTTCTGGGAATCGCAGTGCAACATTCCGCTGAGACAACTGAAAAGCTGAATGTTGCACTGAGCATAATCTTCATTCTAGTATAGTTGCTTATATGAAAAATGAAAAGATGCCGAAGCTAACAAATCTGTATGCCATTTTGTAATGTAGCAGTTTAGAAAATCCAAATTTAAGGGTTCATTGTAGTTTAGATTTAAATGGACAGACTAATTTTGATTCACATGAGTTGGTCTTATTTTATTACCTGTTATGTTAATTTATGATTATTGAAGGAACTTGATTTCAACAATTATTGTGGCAAAATATTTTATGCAACCATGATTTTAAATTAAAATATTGTTTTATGCTTAATTGACGTAATGCTGTTGGAATAAGTTTCTGTTGTATATTGACGTAATATGATTTGGTAAGTTAAATGTAGCTGCGACATAATTTTTTATGAATGAACTAGAGTTTTTTCATTTCTATTTCAATAGTAGAAAGTGATTCTAAATTTCTATTAGAGGTGCTCGAATCAAACCGATCAAAATTAAAACTTTGCTAATAGATCCAAAAATTTGGATATAAAATCGTATATTGATTTTTCAAAACATAATCAAAGTGAACTAAATTGCATATATTTATTTTTACACCTATTTGTTTTTTTTAACTTGTATGATACATTGTATTGGGGCCGATTGTTTGGGATTTTTTTAACCAGGAAATCACTATTCTTTTGTAGTGTTTGTTTCAGTTTTCAAAAAATCCTTTTTGTTAAAAATAATAATTTTTAACCTTAAAATGAAAGCTATTCCTAGTAGCTTTCTTAAAATCTATTTTTTTTTCTTTCTAAAAACAAAATAATATGGATCAATACCAACAAAAACATCTTTGAACAAGTTTCTAGTATCATGCCAAATGTGTCCGAAAAAGAAGAGCAGAGGCAATCGAAGTATGTCCAAAAGTAATCCAACCTTTTGGACTGCTACGGAAAACACCATCCGATTTTAAATTAGCACAATCTCATTCAAAATTTTCACTCAATTGAGCAAGTCGAGCATATTTTCACAGCAGCAAGATCACTATAAATATGTAAAAAAAAAAATCATTAATGTCCTAGAAGTCCTAACTCAACAAAAATGTCGAAATTGTTAGGCCGACACCTCCACTTATGTGTGAGTTTATGATGGTTTTGCCATTTCGTCTATTTACTTAAAAATGCTTCATTTATCTATTAATCGTTTTTTAATACTACTTATTGTCTACATATTGAGTAATTTACATAAGAACACATGTTTGATGCATGTTTCATATGACAAAATCCAAACACTATCACACTAATAACATGAACAAAGCGTCTCTTTTCATATGAATAGAAAGCTTCTCTTCGGAAATGACACTGACGGTGTAAACCCTAACATTACTCTCTTCCTTCAATTCTTCTGACGCAAGGTTAGTCTTTCGTGTTTTCTGTATTGTAATGGCATTTTCTGATTGTTGATTTTCGTTTTCCATTCCTCAAATTTTGATATCTTACTTTTCATGTATTACTTTGTTTCTATGTTTGGTTATCTTTCTTGTATTGCTATCTTTGATGTTGTTTACTTTGTTACAACTTGTAGTGACTATGACCCTGTTTGGATAGACACCTTATAGCACAAGCGCTTATCATGATAAGCACTTATGTATAAGCTTACATAAGCTATTTCTTTAACAAAAGATAAAATAAAGCCAAAAAATATTTTCTTTTAATATGCTATAAGTTATTTTCAAGTTTTAATTTTGGTATGAAAACATGCATCATAGCTATAGTTTGCTTGATTTATCTTATGAACTTTCCATATTTGTGAAGAAGAACTAGATGATTAGTATTGTGAGCTTTCTCATTGTTGTAAAACAAACCGGGAAAAAGTTGGTAGATTTTCAGTAAGATTTCATGTTGGATACCTTTGACATAATTTGTTTGATTTCCTTTGCACTCACCTCCAGTTATTATCAAATTATAGGAAATATGTCCGGTGAAGGAGATGTTCCTGTTCCTGATGAAGCTGTTAAAAGTTCAGCCTCTAGTTCAAAAAGAACAAAAATTCCTCTTCTAACTAACTCTCTTGCCGGAGATTCACTTCTTCAAATGTCGACGCCGCTACCCACTCTTCCCTTCGAGCTCATAACAGATATTCTATGCAGGCTCCCGGTGAAATCCCTCATGAAATTCAAGTGCGTCTGCAAACCCTGGAATTCTCTAATTTCAGATCGCAAATTTGCCAGGAAACACTTTCGCATGTCAACCATGAACCCTAATCTCATCTTAACATCCAAGAACTACTCACCACCTGAGGTCTCTCACCCGGTTTATCCTCTCCGCTCAATCTTCGCCAACGTGACCACCGATGCCAAACAAATCAAATTCCCTCTTAACAGCCCTTCTAACTTTCACCATAGTATTGGTGGCATAATTGGCTCTTGCGACGGAATCCTTTGTTTCGCTGCTAAGGACAGTGAAAACCGTTATATTCAGTTTGTTTTATGGAACCCTGCCACTAGAAAATATAATATATTGCCCTCTTTGGGAACTTCAAAGAATCGTGCTACCGTATATGGATTTGGCTATGACCGTTTCGCTGATAATTACAAAGTTGTTGCTGTTTTCGGGTATAGATGTGATAGTAGTCCTGATTACATAACTCAACTGAAGGTTCATACCTTGGGTACCAATTCTTGGAGATTGATAGATGACTTTCCTTATGGAAGGAGGTGTTGTGGTTTCTTTCTTTCCTCTTCGATCATCCGGAAAATTTGTAAGTGGCACACTTAATTGGTTGGTATATCTTCATGATTCGATAACTGTGAGGCCCATTGTTTCTCTTGATTTGGGGACAGAGTCCTTTGAAGAGATTTTGCAGCCTGATTATGGAGGAGAAGGGGTAGAAATGGTTAATTCGTCAACCTTGGGGGTTTTGAGGGATTGCTTGTGCATTCTTCATGGACAAGATATTTGGCTTATGAAGGAATATGGAAATAGAGACTCTTGGACTAAATTTGCCACTGTTCCTTACTTGGTTCCATATTGTGATGTACCATATATATCCGAGGATGACCAAGTGCTGCTGGAGTTTACGACAACCTTGTACGAATGGGAGTTGGCGGTTTACGACTCCAAAAATGGTACTTTGAAGAGCATAGATATTAAAAAGGTCTACCATTTGATGTGCCCATATATCTATGTTGAGAGTTTGATATCGCCTTGTTCTTAATGTGAGTTTGTATGTTGTGCTATACCATTTGTGCATTATATCTGACTGCAACTTTATGTCAAATTTTGGTTCATGTTGTGTATGATATATATATTTTTTTTTACCAATGGTAACTTGGTGGATCATTGTTAATTACGAATAGATGGAATACATGAAAAGATGTTGTGTTTGTTTCATTTATCTATTCTGCATTCGATGATTAGTGGTTTGGTTTTCTAAGATTGGAATAAGTATTCTGATGTATGTCCAATCAATAGTATGTTAACATACCTGCTAGCTACACATATCTTGTTGTGGTAGAAGTAAAAAATTTAACCTTCTCTGTCAGTAATTAGAACTCTGAAGGGAGAGCTGTGAGAATCATATCTAAGTCTTGTTTGGTCATCATAATATATATGCGATAGTGATTCTCTATGCTCCTCTCGTCCCCCCTCCCTTTCATTTCCCCATCTGCTTTGGTATGATTACTAATCACTTTCCTGTGGGTCAGTTGACTGTGCTGACCTGTCTATATCTTGATACCAATCTGTTTAATGGGTCTATGTTCTTCCAAAGTTAGGAATGCTGAAAAATGCGATTCATTGGGTCTTGGTAATAATAGTTCTATATTCCTTTTATAAAACTGTTTTTGCCCCTTTTGTTCACTACATTTTATTCATATTTGGGCAAATTTGTTGGTATGCAATTTACCTAGTCAATTTGGTAGTTGAATATGTTAGAATTTGGTTGTATGAGGGGCAAATTTGCATGTCTTATTTAGGGAATATCACAGTTTGCTATGATCTTATAGATAATATAATAGGATTAATTTGGGGTTTGAGACTTGAGACACTGAATCCTGAATTGTCTATGGCACGCGAAGAAGGGAGTACATTATTCTTCCTTTTATCAATGTATAATATTGTTAATTTCTTCTAGTTTATAAAACTCCTACTAATGGGGTTTATCTTTTATGTATATCATGACGAGTTAGCAGATAGATATTTTTTTCTTCTTCTTCTTGAGAGCTGAATTTGTGTTTCTTTTAATTGCAGGTTGTGAAGGAGCCCTTTGATGGCAATACTGCAGATGATCATTGTGCTCATAGACATTGGAGAATGCTTCTATTTTTCCTTTCTTTCGTTTATTTTATTTTGAGTCTTAGAGACTTGAACTTATTTCCTATTTTGCTTTATGTTATGTTTGAATATTAGATATGTTCTTTTGAGCTTTTGAGGCTAGAACTTATTTGTTACTTGAATTATATTATGTTTGAAATGTTAGTAGCGATGACCTTTGATGATTCATAATGAATGTGTTTACTTTTGTGCATTCTTCTATGTTGTACTTTTCATATGTGTAGTGCTTGTATCATTTCCCTACAGAATTCGACGTAGTTGCCATACCGCTACTCACTACACTGTTAGAGTTTTAGGGGTTGGACGCTACTCTATGCAGGGGTGGGCAAAGTTTGGTTTAAAACCAAAACTGTATGTGAACTGAACCGAATTGTAAGGGAACAATTCGAACCGAACTGAACTGAACCGGTTCTTCAAACCAGTTAACTGTTTTGTTTTAAAAAAACTGAACTGCTCCCATCTCTTATTCGTCAGCTGACAACGAAACCCCTCTGCCTACTACAGCTGATTTCACTTTCAATTGATCAATTTTCTCCAGTGTTTCTAACTGAATCACATACTCAATCGATGGATCCTAACCGAGAAAGCTCTCTCACAAGAACAAATTTCAGTATCTGTTACGATTTCAAAAGTTTTCTCAAGCCTTAAGCAATTCTAGACTAAGTGAGACATTCTCACATAATGCTTCAATTTTCCCGAGTATTTTGACTGCATGAATCACATCTTTACATCCAGAATCACCTTCGGTTTTCTTGTGTATTTTAACTGACAAACTCGAAACGACGGAGGGTTGAAATGGGTACCGAGAAGAAGAAGGAGGTTGTTGGTTGGTGACTGGGGATAGACCGATCATGCGGCACAGATCGGCAATGGAGATGGTTCGATTGCAGCGGAGGAATGCATCTCAGTTTGTAGGAGATGGTTCAGGTTGTGCAACATAGATGGTTGCTTTCTAGGTTGTGTGTGTTTGCCTCAGTTCTGTTTTGGTTCAGAAGAATTAAAGAAATGGTTCAAGTTCAATTATGGTTTTTTTTTAAACAGTTCGGTTTGAAACTCTTATGCAGCAGTTTGGTTCAATATTGGTTCAATTCAGTTTGGTTCAGCAGTTTGGTTCGGTTCAACAGTTTTTTGCCCATCCCTATCTATGCTATTGACTACATATAGGTCTGATTTTGATGTATATGGCCTATAATTGAAACGGTATGACTCAGTCAATTGATCAAAACAATTCTCAATAACGAACAAGAAACAAGAAGTATTCACAACAATGTTGCACTTAGCATAATCTTCATTTTAGTATAGTTGCGTATATGAAAGATGAAAAAAAAAATGCCAAAGCTAACAAATCTATAAGTCACACTTATTTGTAATGTAGCAGTTTAGAAAATCCAAATTTACGAACTGATTTTTATTCACATGAGTTGCTCTCTTACTCTATCACCTGTTATGTTAATATATTGATTATTGAAGGAATATGTTTTAACAATTATTGGGGCGAAATCATTTTAATAATAGTTTTCTGAACCATGAATTTAAAATTAAAATAATGCTTTATGAAAAATTGATGTAATAATGTTGGAATAAGTTTTTGTTGTATATGTAGAACATATTTCAGTTGGAACACATTGGCTATTCTAAGGGCCAATGAATTTTGCTTATGGACACTTCTCATACCATCTTATCTTTGTTTTATCCTTTTTTTTGTTAAAACATTTTTTTTAATTTAGAAATTTATTTTAAATTGGTTACAGGTCAAATAAATAAATAAATGATAGATTAATTAAATTATTGGCATGTTGAAGCCACATAAACATTTTTGAAACAAAAACGTAAAAAAGGATAATTTTGTGTACTTTTCAAAAGATAAAAGATTTAAATGGGAAAAATAAAGATAAAGGGTCTAAGTGTTACAAATAAATAAAATAAATATAAATGGATAATAGTCATTTTGCTCCCTAAATGTGTAATAAATAGTCACAATAATCTTTGATTAATGCTGACATTAATTCTTTTAGAATAGAGATTAATATAACAATAAATAAGTACTTATATGATTTGACAGTAAATAAATATATTGAAATACTAATATGCTAATATTAAGATATTTTAAATAATATAATACACAACACGTGTTACTCGTTCAAATGAACAAAATAACTATTACCTTAAAATAAATGCTTGTGGAGTAATTTTGCTTAATTTATTCAATTTAGTTGAGATAAGTACAAAACTTATTAAGTATGTTAGTTAGTGAATTTTTCTGATACACCTAAATCGAACCCTAATTTCACAATTCACGTTGGTGCAGCATTCTTCTGACGCAAGGTGAGTCTACTACTATACTGTTTTTTGAATTGGTATTTCTGATTATGGATTTAGGTTTTCCATTCCTCAAAATTTGTTAGGTTTATTTTGTTACAATTTGTTGTCACTATATCTATTATGTAATTTGTTATCAATTATGAAAAATCGACACAGACACTCGACATACATCGAACACGACACTACTTACATAGACACAAGAAGGTAAAAATTTGAAAATATGAATTAATTTAAGAGCAATGCTATTTAGTAAGAATTATTTAAGCAAGAAAGAGAAGAATCCACAAAAATAGGGAATTTGATCAATTAGGTTCCGACTAACCATACATGGGGTAGGAGTGGTTATTATTTGAAAGAGTTAAATGCTGCCACGTACAATTCTTGCAAGTCTTGTACACGATCTCCCGTAACATTTAGCAATTTCCTTAATTTAATTGAACTTAATTGAATTTGTCACTGACGCATATTAAACGCGCCTTCCATCAGAAGTGTTGATGCTACAAAGTTTATCAAGTTTTAGTTTTTGATATGAAAAGAAACAACCATGAACCCTAATCTCATTTTAAGATCCAAGAACTACTCACCCGAGTTTTCATCCATGGTTTATCCTCTCCACTCATTATTCACAAATATTACTACGGCCACCGATGCCACCCATATCAAATACCCTTTCCACTATTATATTTGCAGCGACATAGTTGGCTCTTGCGATGAAAAGCAATAATATTGTTATTCAGGCTGTTTTATGGAACCATTCCATTAGAAAATATAAGATATATTGCCCTCTTTGAAAATCGTGAGGGGTGCTCTTGTTACCAACCGTGAGAGAACTCGGCGACATTAATCAAGTAATCACAGGGGCTGCTACAAATCCCATGTTTTTAAATGGTGAATTCATGGAATGGCTTGAGTCTAGGAGGCACCGATAAGATTACTAACTGATCTAAAATGTTTGTAGTAACTCTCAATTGCAATAAATTCATTTTCCAAAATTGTGTGCCTAACATTATTGAGATTGTTGAAGTTATTCACTTTAGGAGCAATGAATTGTCACAAATTGCTTATGCAAATGAATCCATTCAATATATGCAGCACATGAGTTTAACTGATATAAGGTGGAGACTGTCGCTAGATGAGGTAAACTAAATTGTGATGGTAGTTGAAGGAGCTTAGGTTAACCCTTGGAATCGTCGATCCCCATCTAAAACGGTCGGTTTCCTTCCATGGGAGCCATTTAGCTTAACTATGGTTTTGAACGATAGTCTTGGCTCAACCAAGAGGGAGCTCTAAGCACTTCGCATTCGAGAATCATCCCCATCGTAAAAGGCTAATGCATTCGCATTAGCCTTTTACGATGAGGAATTCTGTGATGCCCAGAGGAATTCTGAACCATCACGTTCCACTCCTGATCTGTGCATGGCTAACTCTAAGGTAATTAAGGTTCCTAGTCGACCAAGGCAGTTTGTGCGTCATTATGTACACTAAGCAATTTCAACAAGGTAGAAGGGGTGCATTGTTTCCTGCTTCTGGGAATTGCAGTGAAACATTCCGCTGAGGCAATTGAAAAGATGAATGTTGCAATTAACATAATTTCATTATAACATAGTTACTTATATTGAAGATGAGAAAAGGGGAAATCTAACAAATCTGTAAGCCATTTTGTAATGTAACATTTTAGAAAATCCAAATCTAAGGTTCATTTTAGTTTATATTTACAAACTAATTTTGATTCACATGAGTTGCTCTTATTTTTTGGTTACTATTATATCAGTGCGAAGTTTTCACCGCCACCAGATTTTTTCCATGCGTATAAGCCAAGAATTAAACTTCTAACCATATGCTCTTATTTTATTGTATGCTGTTAATTTATGATTATCAAAGATATTTGATTTTAACAATTATTGAACCTCTTTAAAAAAAAAACAATTATTGAGCCAAAATATATATTTTTGGTCAAATAGTTTAGTAAATTATAAATTAAAATAAATAAGTAGAAAATACAATATTTTAAGGTTAATAGTCATTTTGATCCCCGAATGTGTAAGGAGTAGTCACAATGTTCCTCAATATATCAAAATTTTAAAATAGTTCATGATTGTGCACTCTATTAGTCAAAATAGTCCCCGAAGCTAAAATAATATCTCAATGCTCACAATAACTCTTTCCATATAGAGACTAAAATAATAATAAGTAAGTATACTGTAGGAGTAATATGATAATATTAACAAAATATTTTAATGTGAAAGACTATTTTGACTAACGAAGTGCACGATCAGTGACTATTTTAAAATTTTCATACACTGAGGGACTATTGTAGTTACTCGTTACACATTCAGAGACCAAAATGACTATTATCCCATAATTTTAATAATGGTTTGGGCTAATAGTCATTTAGATTTCTAAATATATAGCGAGCCACAATAGTCTCACAATGTATCGAAATTTCAAAATAGTCCCTGATTGTGCACTTCATTAGTCAAAATTGTCCTTGACTTTAAATACTTCATTAATATTGTCATATTAGTTCTTCAATATACTTATCATTATAAGTACTTACTTGTTGTCATTTCAATCCCTATATCAAAAGATTTATCGTGAATATTGAAGAATTATTTTAGCGTCGGAAACTATTTCGTCATTTTAGTATATCGAGGGACTATTGTGACTCCTTCTTACGCATTTCGCAGCCAAACCCTAATTTCGCATTGGATTCACCAATTCTTCTCTACGTTAGTTAGTGCATTCTTCTGATTCAACAAAATGGAACCCTAATTTCACAATTCATCATTCGTGCTGCATTCTTCTCACGCAAGGTAAGTCAGTATTGTTTTCTGAATTGGGATTTTCTGATTCTTAATTTATTTAGCTTTTCCATTCCTCAAATTTTGTTATCTTAATTTTCATGTTTACTTTGTTACAATTTGTAGTGACTTTGGCCATGATTGGATTAACAGCTTATTTGCAAGCGCTTATCATGATAAACACTTATGCATAAGCTTACATAAACTATTTATATAAGAAACAAAGTAAGTATTAAATTCAGGTTGTCTGTCACCTTTTTACTAGCTGATAATTTCATGGTCAATTGGTCGGACACTTTAGGATTTCTTGTAGTGCATATTCATACTTACTGTCTTGTATATGTTAGTTAAATTCACCCTAGGAGACTCCCCCATGTATATGCATCAAATACCGGTGCGTACTATAGTTTCTAGTGTGACTTCTTGACTTGTCGGATTAACATAATTCGATGCCAACTTTCATTGTCAACTGTCTTGTATGAAAATTTCATGGTATATGGATTCTGATTTTGTTTAAATGGCTACTTGTTTCTGTGAAATCAAAAAACATAAGTCTTCCTTTAGAGTATGACAATTACTTCTCTGATGCAATCTGTTATGTTCTAGTTAAGGCACAAGTCTTCCAAGGATGTATAAGGCATTGCTGTCTTCTAATTAAGTTGTAACATGATACGAGGCAGTGCTTGCAGTCATGTTCTAGTGATTCTTTTGATATCTACTGCACTCCATTAGCTACACTCAATCTGAAATGCGCTCAATCTTTTTTCTAGCTGAATAACGTGAGCTACTGGTTTATTTAGACTTTGTAGATTTCCAGTAAGATTTCATGCTGGATACCTTTATTATGCTTCCTGATACTTTATTATTTCACTTAAATACGAAATATTGCTTCAAACTTTGAGATAATTTGTTTTATTTCCTTTGGACTTGCCTCAAATTATAGGAAATATGTCTGCTGAAGGGGATGTTCCTGTTCCTGGTGAAGTTGTTGAAAGTCCAGCCTCTAGTTCGAAAAGAACAAAAATTCCTCTTCTAACTAACCCTCTCGCCGGAGATTCACATCTTCAAATGACGACGCCACTACCCACTCTTCCCTTCGAGCTCATAACAGAAATTCTATGCAGGCTCCCGGTGAAATCCCTCGTGAAATTCAAGTGCGTCTGCAAACCCTGGAATTCCCTAATTTCAGATTGCAAATTCGCAAGGAAACACTTTCGCATGTCAACCATGAACCCAAATCTCATCTTAAAATCCAGGAACTACTCCCCTGACTTCTCTCACACGGTTTATCCTCTCCGCTCAATCTTCACCAACGTGACCACCGATGGCAAACAAATCAAATTCCCTCTTCACAGTTTAAACTTTGACTATCATATCGGCGGCATAGTTGGCTCTTGCGATGGTATCCTTTGTTTAGTCTCTAAGGACAGTGAAAACAGTTCTAGTCAGACTGTTTTGTGGAACCCTTCCATTAGAAAATATAATACATTGCCCTCTTTGGAAACTCCACAGAATCATGCTATTGAATTTGGATTTGGCTATGATCGTTTCGCTGATAGTTACAAAGTTGTTGCTGTTTTCAGGTATAAATGTGATTGTTTTCCTGATTACAAAACTCAAGTGAAGGTTCATACCTTGGGTACCAATTCTTGGAGATTGATAGATGACTTTCCTTATGGAACTTCTGTCTTTCCTCTTCGATCATCGGGAAAATTTGTAAGTAGCAAACTTAATTGGTTGGTATATCTCAGTGATTCGGTGACTGTGCGGCCTATTGTTTCTCTTGACTTAGGGACAGAGTCCTATCAAGAGATTTTGTAGCCTGATTGTGGAGAAGAAGGGGTGGAAATGGTTAATTCGTTAGCCTTGGGGGTTTTGAGGGATTGCTTGTGCCTCCTTCGTGGACAGGAAATTTGGCTTATGAAGGAATATGGAAATAGAGACTCTTGGACTAAATTCGCCACTGTTCCTCACTTGGGTTGTTATAACTATCTTAATGATGTACTTTATATTTCTGAGGATGGCCAAGTGCTGCTAAAGTGTTTTACTTGGTTTGAATTGAAGTTATTTGTTTATGATTCCATAAAGGGTACTTTGGAGCGTCCAGATATTAAAAGGATCAATGATTTGAGGCTCTCGAAAATCTACGCTGAAAATTTGGTATCACCTTGTACTTAATGTTAGTATGTAGTATGTACATGTTGTGCTATACCATTTGTGCAATATAATCGATTGCAGCTGTATGTCAAACTTCAGTTCATGTTGTGTATGTTATGTTTTTTCGGATCAATGGTAACATAGTGGATCATCGTTAATTACTGGTAGACGGAATGTACTACATGAAAAATAATGTTTTTTTTTTGTTTCATTTCTCTGTTTGTTAGAGTATTTTCGTTCCTTCGTTCTGCATTACATTTTATACGGTCACAATCATGCATTGCATTAGATGATTAGTGGTTTGGTTTAGAAAACCCATATGTATGCTTAGATTAAAACACATGCCCAATTATCGACATATCCAAATCCTTGCCCTCCCAGAAGGTAAAATGTCAACTGTTTATAGAGTTTCTGAAGGACCTATGAAAGCATGCTTATGTACACTTCTCATACCATCCTATTTTTGTTGTACCCTTGTCCAGCTACATCCATGAATTGTGTATGATTTTCACTTTGTAAATCAATTTTGATTTTTGAACACATCAAAACAAATTAGTCCCTACATTTTTCCTGTAATTTGGACACATTGATTTTGATTTTTAAATGTCTCTGGTCATGTGCAATTTTGTAAGCACAAATGCTTCATACGATAGTTCATAATGCTTGCCTTCATTTTGTGCTCTTTAATGGAAAGGTCAAGCGGTGTTATAACTAATTATAGCATTAGTGACATAATTAGTAACACGGTGCAAGCAATGTTTCTCAATCGTAAGGGATGACAATTGGACCCAAATTTAATGGGTATCCGCAAAAAATACGTACGATCAACATGTATATGTTCGCATTGTTGGGTATGAGTCTAGTCTCGGGTAATTATCTGCAATTTTGAACGGATATGAGCGCGAGTACGAACACTCTAGTGTCCATCCGCCCCATGCCCACATATTATATAGACTATACCAATAATTTTATGTAATATTAAAGTTAGTTAATTAATCCTAAGTCTTTGATATTTATTGTAATATACCCTTGTTTTTTATATTTTATATGCTTTTTATTTGGCTAAATAATAACATGCGTAGTATTTTATATGTTGATTTAAAATATTTCAGATCTATCATATATTTTAATTATGTTGTGATATTTTTTGTTATTTATTATCATTTTGTTGTGAAAGTGCGGGTAATGGATGCGGGTATGGACGTTTAGATACACATAGAGTTTGAAGACGAACACCAAATTTATTGCCCACGAAGATATGAGCTCAGGTATTGAGATTTTTAAAAAATATAGGTATAGGGATGAACAATATAGTATCTTCCCAGAGGGAAAGCAATATTTTTGGAGTGTACATGTGCAACTTCCAACCCAATGAAATATTGCAGTTGATCAAGAAATAACTTGATGTATTGGAATTAGAATTGTTGTAATGAATATTTGGCTAGAATATTATCATTCACATAGACACAGAGTTTTTTTTTTGGTGTACCTACATTAATTGCAGTAGCACCAAATTCAATTCGTGATACTTCTTTTTGGCTTATCTGTCCATATAGTGACGTCAACAATTTGCAAATTTAATTGGTCTCAATAGTTATGAATCCTTGAGGGACAAGCAAATACACAATTGAAGAAAATGTGTTAAAATAATTAACCCTTCAATTTGATTGTAACATTTGACCAAGTTCAATGGATTCATCAACTCAATGCTTTATCTTTAGACATCCATAGGGGAGAAAGATGAACTAGCTTCCAAGTCTCATTGCTCAATTGTCGCTATTTTCATCATATAAGTTTGAATAATATTAATATGTATAACAAAAGTTTAATTTATGTATACCATCAATATGTGAATGATTATATATAATATGATTATTTTGGAAAATAAACTGAAATATGTAATGAGAAATAATTTATTTTTAGACGAATGAAAAATAAATTTAATTAAACCAGCAAGTTGGTACGAGAAACGTGACAAGCTGATGTTGTCTTATGGCTGCACCTGCTCCCCACGTGCCAACCATGTGATGACGTGTCATATGTCTTCCAACTAGTCATTGACGTGGATTTCTTAGTATATATTAATATTACACAAGTCAAATTGTTTTAATTTATGCATATTATAGCATCTCTGATACTTCTTTTATAAACAACTTATTTTGAGTTTTTAGGGTTAATCATGAATTAGCTTAGACAACTTCATTTAATCCTAACTCTTATATTTTAGATGATGTATCCTTATATATTTGACATATTATAACTAATGAAATTCAATGAATTTCTTTTTAAAATAAAAAAAAACATTATTTTGAGTTTCGTACACTTTAAAAAATGGGTCTACAATGCTATGAAATATTTTATTATACAACAAAACATTAACGATGATTATATAAATTACTCTTATAATTTTTATGTTATCTACTTTGTCATGTCAAATTTTATAGTATAGTGGAGTTAGAGAAAAAACAAGTAGATTTTTTAAATGATATAAATGCCCTAAATAAAAAGTATAAACTAAACAACTTATCTATTCTAGTGCATCAAATTCCTTGAGTAAAAAAAAGTACATCAAATTTCCACTACTATTTTTTGATGTCATAGCTATGTGAAAATAGATACCCTACGTCAATTATATGATGCAACAATGATGATAATCATTAACTTTAATGAGATAAGTTTTTCTCTCTTGATCTACAACTGCTACACAATGCTACGTTGTAAGGGTTATTCCAAACCCTACATGGATGGCTAAATACACATTTAACTTACCAAATCTTTATAATAATATCAGTTAAAGGACTGAATGGACGATATTAACTAATGTTTTGTAATTTAGAGTACGATCTTATCAAGTAGCAAAATTGAAGAGCTAATTTAAGTGAAGATGACAATTTTAAAGAATAAAATATTTTTTTTTGGTTGGTCCAAATTTGGATAAAAGTATAGGCAAGCTAAGGTTTAGCTTGTTAATTAATTCCAGGTGCTTGACTTGGCATGTTTATCCATAATTCATGAAAGAGACTATTCTTTGAAAAAATATTATGAATTTTATGGCAATAGTCATTATTGGATAAAAACTTAGTATCTTGATAGTGTTTTAGTGGATGAAGAAAGTACCAAATATGACAACACTTGTTTTTGTATCTATATCCATGCACATGAATTCATTCCTTTTATAGAGCATACAAACCTTTGATGTTAAACTTCATGCTTTGTTCTATTTTATAATAGTTTCCACTTTATCTTTTGATGTTGGTATATCAAATGAGTAAGAGTCTTATATTAAATGGAAAAATGAGTTTATATATTCATTATCTAATCTAAAAGTTAAAATGCGGTATTTAAATTTATTTGTGTGATTGTTGATGATGCCTGGACCTATCATGACCCAACATTTGGTAATGGTTTTGCTCATTAACATTTGACAATGGTTAATCTATGTTAACATTGAGTCATTGACCAAAGTCTACAATACAAACCAAGTATAACCTCAACAAATTAAGTGCTTGTTCTTTCCAAAGTGTAACCCCAAATTTGAGCTTGTAAAATTCAAGATATATAGTTCAATTTAAGATATATAGTTTTTTCCTATTTTTTATTTAATGAAGTAGTAAATATGTTATATGTCTCTGCCATTTTAATTCAACTGATAAAAATGTTAAAATTGTTAGACTGAACGTTATGATCAGAGTTCAAAAATTGACATCTAACCTTCACATATGTATAAATTTATAAATGTTTTATCATTTTATCTATCAACCAAAAATATATAAAATAAACAAGTTGTATGGCCGCCACCCACATCTTCCTTCTCCTTCATCGTTCATCCTTCCAAGAGAGGGGTGTTACCGGGTTGTCCAAAATCATCCATTTCAATTGTTTTTTCTTCTCCTTCTATTAAAATAAGTGTTTTTCATAAAGTTTTATGTTTTCTTTGTGGTTGTCACCCAAGTTTGACAATGTTATTTTGTTCGCCGTCTTGATGTGCATCTTCAAATTGATAAGTTTTATTCATTTGGTGTTCATAATAAATTCAAGAATGAATTAAGCGTCTTCAATGTTACAAATCCGAAAAATGTGTGTATTTTAAAAAAATTTATTTTTATTTTGTCACAATTGTAATCATAGATGACGTAAGTTTGTTCACATATTTAACCTTTTTTATTTTAGTGATTTTAAAAAATAAAAAATAAACAAAAAGTTTTAAATATACTACTTGTGGTAATTTAACATTTGATCGCCACGTCAACAGCTCAAAACAGGGGGTCGCCAATGACCACCAGTTTCCAAATAATCTATGGGAACTTCATCCAAATACTGCTTTTCCTTTTCCTTTTCAATGAGTTCTTTTTTCTTTTTTTCCTAATGAATTTCATAATTATCCTTATATCACAAAAATAGTCTGTTCAAAACCCACATAGCACTAAAAACAAAAATTTAATTGAAGAAATCAATATTTTTATATGGTATGAATCAGTAACCTACCTCTTAGAGTTATTTTTATAATAATTCAAGTAGTAGACAAGTAGTAAATACCACCCTTAGAAAAAAAAGTAGTAGATACCATAAAAAAATTATAAGTAATTTAATAAACCATTAACAATTTGAATTAATACTATTAAACAAACTACAAATGAGTTATTCACCAAAAAAAAACTACAAATGAGTTATTTTTTTCAATAAAATAGTAATTTTAATTTTCCTACGAAATAAATATAAAGTGAATCATTTTCAAATTATTTACTTTAATATGTCTTAATAACATGGTTTATAAAAATCATTTAGTAATTTTTTGTTTGTTTTTAAAAGTAAAATTATTATATTCAATATCAAATTTATTATTTTCTACAATTCTTACAATAAAAATCTTAAAACTCACGTTAAAACAGATTGGCAACACATGTTTTCCATTCATGGTTCTAAGACACTTTCACTAAATTAACTCTTTAATTTTTTTATTTTTTTTTATCTATTTCCACTAAATTAACTCTAATGAGCTTTATTCCCTTTGATTATTTACTAATATATATAGACTTCCCAATGACACTTGCCAATTGTCAAATAGAAAGCACCATTCCATGACAAAAGGCCCATGGTTTTCAACATTTGATATATTTTATCTCTTCCAAATATATCAAAAATATATATCATAATAAGAACTCATCTTTCTCCCAAACTTCTCTAGCATTTCATCTCAAGAATGCTCATTCTCTCTTCATGAATATTACTTTTTATTTGTCACTTTTACAACTCTTACTCAAAATATCAATGATCCTCTTCCATTTTGACACAATCTACTAAATTTATTAAAGATCACAACCACAAAAAAGAGAGAGGAAAAATAACATTTGAAAGTTTCCCTTTTAAGTGAGTTTTTGAGAGTTGAAAAGGGCTTATAAATTGAGTGGTGACATATAAGATTTGGTGTAACATATGAAGGAAGATATTGGAGGTGTATCTGTGAAAATGGAGGGTGGTTTAGTAGAAAAAAATGGAGAAAGAGTTAGACAAGTTGAAAAGGTTGGTTATATGAAAAGGGTTATTGTCAAAAAGAGGAAACCTTATCATAGTAGCAAGGTTAAGAAGCCAATGTCTAATAAAGCACTTCAGAAACTATTTGTCTCATGCAAGGAAACATTCAAAGGACCTGACACTGTCCCTTCACCACAAAATGTTCACAAACTATGTCACATTCTTGGTATGATCAATTTCTTTTGAATTTTTTATAAGTTTGAAATTGAGTGTTTAATTGGATAAGAAATGTGCAAGTTGATTTGTTGTTAGATTTTGTGTCCAATTATATGTTAGTGTTACAAATTTTTGTGTCATGTCTTTGGAATTGGAGATTAATATCTTCATGTGTGAGTGTGAATTTTTTAATGCATAATTTAGTTACAAATTAGAAAGTTATCAATCAATTTGTTATCTTAAGATGAAATGTGAGTGTGTTTGTCCTTTCACATTGTTGGGAAGATGTTGCATCTATTTTAGCTTTTGCACTTCATCAAGGGTTCATTTCATTTTCTTTACATCAAGCTGTTTATTTATTTATTTATTTACAATTTGTTTGGTTAATGCATAATTTTTTTCTAGTTAAGTTGAGTATTTGACTGATTGATACCTTCTTTCTCTAGTTCCCATTTAAAAATTAAAATAATATGTTTCAAATCTGTAACACATGTATATTTTAGAATTTGAGTAAAGCTTAACTCAATCCTTACAAAACGATGTGTAAGGGGTGACTACACATATCTTATAAATATATTTTCGGATCATATTTATTTTATCAAATGTGAGACTCATTTGTTACATTTGAACACCCCTTCACACCTAGAATTTGATTTCTAGAGCATGATTTGAGTTGCCCAATGGTGGGTAATCTAACTAATAGTAGATACTTCTAATATCATCTTAGAATTTGAATTAAACATAATCAAATTCTTAAAAAACCAACTTATAAGAGGAGGTTTGTCCATCACTTTTAAAGCCGGATCTAATTGAATGTGGAACTTATCCTCTAAATATGAAAATTTGATAACCATAAATAATTTCCCTCCTCTTGGTTGAATAAATGGATAACGTAACACTTCGATAGAAGTGCATTAATTCTACACAATTCGATGTGCATTTATGAATATATTAATGTATACAAAATTTTCTTTTTAAATTATGGGTGTTTCCTAACAATTAAGGAAGCCAAAAATAACATGTTTGTATTGGTTTCAACAACATTTTGTTTTTTAAAAAGTTAAATTTATCAATTTTTACTATTTTTTAATACTATATTTCTATTTTTATCCCTTTATCCAATGTCCCAAGGGTAATGGTTAACATTCTCCTTAAATTATTTATCAAACTTATCATGGGCTCTTTCCATTGAAGCCCGATGGTTAAAAAACACACAATGTATTGTTCTGAATTATATTTTTTTTAATAATCAGATAACATGAAGCCAGAAGATGTTGGACTAAGTAAAGATTTGCAGTTCTTCAAACCCGAAAGCATTTTCAAAGAGAATCCAAGGGTCACATACACAACCATATACAAATGTGATAATTTTTCAGTAAGTCTTGCAATCTCTTATTTTAGTCATTGTTCAACAATGCAATTGCTAGTTAGAATATATGTATTTAATTTAAGTGTATTTTTTTTTTTTTTACATGCAGCTATGTATTTTTTTCCTACCTTCAAAAGGAGTAATTCCCCTTCATAACCACCCAGGAATGACTGTTTTCAGTAAGCTTTTGTTGGGACAAATGCACATTAAGTCTTATGATTGGGTTGATCCTGATGTCTCTCACAATTTGTTGAAGCAACCATCTCAATGTATGTATTCAAATAATTATTTATTGATATCACCAAATTAAATTAATCTCAATTCATGGGATGAGGTGTTTTAGTCGTATATCTATAAAACATTCTTTGTAACACTTACCCATGGTTTAAAATTACAGCAACGGTTACGCTGCAAACCTTTATATTATAGTAAAATGTAGGCAAATGTGACCGATGCAACCTCACTTGAGGTTGCAATGTCGTTGCAAAAACCTCTAAATTGTTGTACCGCGGCCACAACTGCAGTTGCGGACGAAATTTAGAACCGTTGACTTGTCTTATTATTGGGAATAATCTGACTTTGTTGTTTTCATGCAATTTTTGTAGTCGATGATTTAGACTATCAAATCAAGATTGAACATATCAATTTTTGACTTTATATTTTATACTTGGTTGCCGAAATTTAGAAGGTGGACCGTTTGATCTTGATTCAAAATTTAGACGAGGTAACTGTGTCAAATGTGTGAATCCCAAACAACAAGAAAGTTGGATCCATAAATTAAAATTCTTGTCCAACTTTATTATCGAAATTCAGAACTTGATCATCTGATATTGCTTAGAATATTAGATCACACGACTTCATCAAATGTGTGATTCCGTAAAAACAAGGAATACACATCCCTTTTAGTGGTCCCGTTTTCTATTTAGTGAGACATACATGAATTTCATCTAATAATAACGAACATGTACAAAGTGTATCGATAACATTTCTCACAACATCTATTGTTAATAGAAATTTAATCTTGTACACATGTATTTTTTTGCAGTGAGGTTGGCAAAGTTAAAAGCTAATAAAGTGTTCACATCACCATGTGACACTTCAGTGTTGTATCCAAAAACTGGAGGCAACATCCATGAATTCACAGCCATAACTCCATGTGCTGTTCTTGATGTCATTGGACCTCCTTATTCCAAAGATGATGGCAGAGATTGTTCTTACTATAGAGATCACCTTTACACTGCTTTTCCTAGTAAGTAACACTTTATTTTTAGACCGTTATTATATACACATATAGTTTATGGATTTGCAACTTACAAGATTGATAAAATGCTAAATGTTCATGTAGCATGACAGGGCCCACTAAAAGTGAGTTAAACAACTCTACCATGGTTGCATAAATTGCATAAATTTATTAGACTAACATAAAAACATAGAAGTGAAAATAAAAATTAAATTAAAAATGAACATTTTTGCATAGTATTATTTTTAGGGTTAAATATATTTTTAATCTCTACAAAATCACACGTTTTTAAGTTTAGTCCCGATAAAATTTTAATGAAAATTTTAATCTTTCATAATATTATAGTTTTTACAAATCGTCTCTATTTTGATGTTTTTTAGGAATAATTTCATAATTTGACATCCTTAAAGAGTGTCACAGATGCACTTATTAACAATATCATTTTATTTTTATTATTGAGTCTCTTACAATCAATGATTTCAAATATTGCAGATGGAGAAATTGCTGAGTTGAAAGAAGAAAATGAAAGTTATGGATGGTTGGAAGAAATTGAGATGCCAGAAAACTCTCAAATGGATGGGATTGAATATTTGGGTCCTCCAATCATAGAGACTTCCCTATAAGATGTATTCCATAGCACACACACTTAGGTTTCTTTAATTACTGTCCATATTACAAGCATATAGACACAAATCTCCATCACCCATTTTACTTTTTGCTTCCATCATTGCATTTGTTGGTTTCTCTTCTCTAATGTTTAAGAGTTTAATAATAATCATAATAATATGGGCACAGTTTACACATCTTTAATACAAACGTCTAATTATATTTCATCATCTTATTACAATATAAATAAATGTTTCAAGAAGTAATATTAGTAGTATAATTTGAGAGTGTTGCACGTAAACATTGTTACACCCTATGAATCACAAATACAAACATATCAATAATAATTTTAAAAATATAAATTTATGAAATGTATTCACATGTGTCGGTGTTAAACACTGGATACACATTTGGTCAAAGATGTCGGTGCTAAAAAGGTTACACCACTTATTTAATTTTTTGCAAAAGAAAGAGATATCATTAATGATAAATAATGTTCATTAGCGACAATTGTGCAAAAACGTTTACAAGTTATACTAGTTGAGCCTAATTCATAGAGATCAAGTTTATACTGTATATTTAGGTTTATATTTGAAAACTTTTAAGCAATATGGTTTATGATAGATCATTATAGCGTAGTTTAATCCAAGTACCCGACCTCATTTAACAAGATAAAACTTTGTTGTTGTTGTATTGAGACAAGCCAAGATTAACATTGTTAAATTAAAGCACTTACACCATTAATCTTTTTTTTTTTTAAGGAAACTTACACCGTTAATCTTGATGTGCCTCAATAATAATATATGAAATAATTTTAGATTTACTAAAAATTTTACCAAGAGTATTTATATGAATTAAGTTTTCAATTCAATTGCAAAATTTTTAAAAATGTATTTTATTTTTTTGAATGGTAAAAAATGTATCCGATAAAAAAAATTATTTACAAGTATAACACAATAAAGCTATATGTTTTCTTTTGCTAATTGATGTTGTGGCTCTTGTGCTTGTGATACTTTAAATTTTCTAAGGAAAAGAAAACTGTGGGCTTGAGTGTTTGTGATACTTTAAAATTTTCTATGGTTTGACTCAAAGGTCAAGAATGTAAGTTAAAGTTGTGTAAACTTGACCAAGAATTTGGAAACCTTTCATGTGGGAAACCTTAATTTCCTGAAGTAATGATCAAAGATCTGCATTTCATGAGATATTTGGGTTAATGTTTTCTATTCAAAGATTCTAGAACAGAAAACATAGAAGAAATGATATATTCATTTTTCTTATGATCTATTTATATCATAAAAGTATCCACTTTCATTATGGTGAACCCCTTCATCATTTCCATTGTTTTTATCATGATGAGTATATAATGTATTGTGTATTAGTGTTAGGATAAAAAAAAAAGCATAACAATTTTTTTATGTTATACATTCAATAGCAATTTGTGACCATAGGATTTTGGCCTAATATTTATTAAAACGATTGAGCCCCTTAACCTTTTGATATATATATTTTTTAACTAAACAAAGAAAATATTGGTGCCCAAAAAATATGGAACCATGTCCAATTTCATGCCCTAAACGTGCTCATAACTGCCACTAATATATGCAAACACTTCAACATTCAAGTCAGATTTAGAGTGAAAAATTTAGTAAAAATGGAATGTGCACCTTTCTCCTAGAGCAGTGGTTCTTTCTTAGGTAGAATTTGAAGAGAAATGAACGAGAAAACAGTTGAGGTCGTTGAGGAATTTCGGTTGTGATCGGCCTATGATGTTCATCACGTGGTGATCAATTGCTGAGGGGTAACACTCCACTATCTTGGTGTAGGTTTTTGGATTTCCAAATTAGTATATTTTAGATTTTCACTTTTATCAATTCAGACAACACTAGTTCTATCTAATGTGGGACTTGATGTTTAATATTTTAACCTCAAATTCCACACTTGTTCCAACAATTGGCAATATAACGTTTGTTGCATGTACCCTTGTAGGAATGTATTATATGGATTGGGCCTAAACCAACTTCGAAATAGCAACCAATCACGAAAGGTGACTGCTCAATAGACCATTGAATTGCTAAAAAATAAGTGAAAAACAAGCTTTAGGAATTAAGACCCAATCAACAATTTAAGCTAAAAAATGGCCATCGAAAGTTGAGACCTGAGGGATGAGTAATTTTGAGGGGTCTAATGAGCATCCATCATCGCAAAACAAGCATCCGGAGGTGATTGCTTAATAAGCCCCTTTAATTACTCAAAAATTCGTGAAAACAAGCATCATGAGTTAAGACTTGATCGATATTTTAGACTAAAAAAGGCCATTGGAAACTAGGACCCAATGAGATGTGCAATTCTGATGGGTCTATTGAGCAACCATCATTGCACAACATTTCACAATCTGGGAGGAAAAAAACAAACTAAAAATCCTTAAACATAACTAAGAATCTTTAACAAAAGATTAAATTAGTTTATATTCTGATTCTGTAGTCATACTTGTATTAAACCATGCTTTTGGAGCTGCATTTTTGGGACCACCTGAAAAGTAAAGTATTGTTCCCTTTGTATGGCTTTATCTAAAAAAGAATATATTAACGATTATAGAGCAACGGCTTCAACAATTATGATGGTATGAGGTTATAAAAGTTCATTGGAAAATTATTCTCTTATGAAAACAAAAGATAAAAAAGAGAAAAAAAAGCAATGAAAGCAAGTGAGTTGCCACTTCCACCTTTCATATCATCCATATCCTTCTCTTATTTTATTCATTATCTTAGGATAGAGTTCTAAGTTTTAAGGATAATTTAGTTGCTTCACTTCATTATTTTAAGGGTGACTTTTATAAGTATGAAACACAAGTTAATAGTTTAAATTAAACATAATTTTTATAAGTAGTAGCGGAAAGACGGGCATACCGTGCCGTCTGTCTGCTCTTTCTATTACGCTAACATATGTGATTATTTTATTATGTTTGTTTATATAATTTTGATTAAAATTTTAAAATATTAATGAAAATTATTGATATTTTGATTTACAAACAAAATATTGTCAATTTCTCAAAAAAAAAAAAACCAAAATATTGTCAATATATATAACAATTTTTTTTGAAGAAAAAAAGACTTATAACAATATATTTCTATCCTAAGTAGCAAATCATAACAACAAACCAATATTTTAATGGTGGTGAGACCAAAAAAATGAATATAAGTCTAACCTATGAATTGGTCGATACGATTGAAAAAAATTAATTTCGTAGAGTCGATATGATTATATATTTCGATTATGGTGATCTTTTTATTATGTGATCACTTGAATTGTTTATACAATAACAATTTACGTGATTTTCTCCATAACTTGTAATTCTGTATTTCTATTGTTTCGTTGTATCGGTTATGTTTTTTTAACCGCAAATAAAGATTGTTACAATTTTTCTAACAAACCAATATTTTTCTTTAAAAAAAAAGCAATATTTTGTTTACCTAGAATTAAGGCAACAAACTTTATCCAAATTGTAAACACAAAAAATAGGGTTCATGGTTCACACAAAAATTAGAGATAACCTAAAAACTCCAATCGTGGATGATTTCTAAACATTAATTCCAACCTATCCCAATAAACCAAATAGAATGGCTTGCTCCATACCACTGGTTGATTTTATTTAATAATCGTGGATAAGTTCTTAGAGGTTTTTGTCTAAGAGGTTTGATTTATTTTCTTTGTTGTAGCTGCTGTCAGGCCTGTTAACAATGGTTGCTGTGCATGTAGTTGACTACTCAAAACAAATAACACTATGAAAGAAAGCAATTGAAGAGTGCAGAGCGGATTCATCACTTACACTCGAAATTACTATCAAACTATTGTTACGTAAACAATTTGAATCATAATCACTTATAAACCAACAAAGTCAAATAATCCATAAAATTAATCAATTTTGATTAGTTGTGGCATGAAAGAAAAAGAAAAAAAAATTATAGGTTAATTCTGAATTCTGATGCAGAGGGTTGAGAGAGGTTGAGAAAAACTAAACAATGTGGGAATGAACTATGAATTGTGAGAACCCTACTTATTAATATTTAATATAGTGCTAACAAATATTTTTCTAAAATATCTTGAGTCCTAATTTTTTTGTAGAGGATTTAAAGTTCAATCTTTAACATTATTTTTTGCTCACATTTGTTACTAATATTTTTTTAGAGGATTTAAAGTTCAATCTTTGACATTATTATTTGCTCACGTTCATTACTAATATTTTTTTTAGAGGATTTAAAGTCCAATCTTTAATATGAATTTTTACTCATGTTTGTTACATTTGTTTTAATATTTAAATGTATTCTTATCTATTTGTTACATGTGATATTTGTATTGAAAATTAATGATATTTTTAGAAAGAAAAATCCAACCAAAAAATGCTGAAAGTGGTAGTTTTCTTTATATATAGTTTTGATGAAACAAAAGTTGGGGCCTAAGGTAATTGAGCATTGAAAATTGCTATTTAGACACCTATAATTTTCTCACAAGCATATAAGACTATCGAAAATACCACCAATGACAATTAACCACCGTCCTTTTAGGAGTGGGAGTTAATTTCCGTTCCCTTGTGAGTTAACTATCATTCGACAGGCAACAATAATTAACTCATCTTCCTAAGTGAACAATAACTAATTATCATTTGAGGTATTTTCGTTAGTCTAAGGTATCTGTGAGCAAACTATTGCTACCTTTCTCGAGCATTAGCCCCCTACAATCTGTTTGTGTTCATGATTGGTCAATTAGATTTTTATTTTTATTTTTAATAAAATGGACTAATAGATATCTTAGCTTAGAGGGACACATTCTTTAGAACAGAACGGCATGATAAGGTGGATAATTTAGTTTAATTTTATAAAGTTGGAGCCTAAATAAAATAGGCTGAGAACATCATTCAATTAGACAAAAAAAAAAGTTGTTATTTTATCATATATCAATGCCATGATTCTTCAACAAATGAAATTTTGGTCCATCATAGACCAACTTGTAATAACTATTTAGACAAAAAAAAAAAAGTTGTTAATATATCAATGGTGATGAAATTTAGACTACACTAATATTCATCATTCAATTATCAACAAAAAATTAATTTTTTTTTTGAGAGAACAAAAAAAAATTAATTATGAGTAATAGGGTTTCTGATTATATGATTATGAGTGAAATGAGTGTACTCTTTTTGCATATGGTGTCTGTCCTAACAAAAGAAAGGCTCCAAAAGAAGGGGACATGCAAAAAAGTTGAAATAAGATAATAAAGCCAGTGCCTACCTGTCCATGAAAGTGAAAGCTTAAGTCACAGTGTTATCACTTTTAAAGCCATCTTTAACAAACATCACCTCACCTCAAAAAAAAATATAAAATATTAATTTAATTTGTATACATGACGGTGTAAAACTTTTTTACACATACATTCAATCAAATCAAGTTATGTAACATATTTGTGTGGATATTTTCGGAACTAACATAAATGTGTCACTGTAGTGTGATTTGATTAGATGCATGTGTAAAAAAGTTTTACACTGTCAATGCATGGAAATTAATCTTATAAAATAACACAAAACATACATTCAATCAAATTATTAACAAAAAAATAATATAAAATAATGATTTAATTTGTATACACCGTGTAAATTTTTTCTACACATACATTTAATTAAATCAAGTTATGTACATATTTGTGTGGATATTTTAGAAACTAACATATAAAAATGTCACTGTAGTGTGATTTGATTGGATTTATGTGTAAAAGTTTTACGCCGTATGGAAATTAATCTCATAACATAAAATAATACAAAACATGTTAATGTTTCAGCTTTTAACAAAATCTATTTAGACTCCACATGATGACATGTTAGAGAATTCATATTCATAATGAAAGAATAAAGTGTAGTCATCTTCTCTTTCGAGAATCTTTCTTTTTCTTTTCATTGTTAAGTGATTACTATGGCTTCTTCCCTTTAAGACCTTTCAAAGCAAAAGTGAAGAAAAATGGTTGACACATGCTTTGTACATTCATTTATTCATTTAGCAGCTAGTGATAATAGTGAAGTGTAGGCTTGTGAACTAGTCCTTTTGTTGTTGTGAGTGAATTTTGGTCCTTTCTTTTGTGTTTTCATTTTCAATCCTTGTCATCAATTTGTCTTGATGTGTGCATAGAACAAGCTGACACATGAGAAAAATGGTCTATATGAGGAAACTTTGTTGATGATGAGTTTCTGAATATTTTGTGGCTACAAGTTCTCAAGGTATTTGAACTTTTATTATGGTAAATATTTCTTCATTCATAGAACTTGTTTATTTGTTTTGTTCACTTTGTTGGTGTAAATGCTTTTTCTGATGTTGAGTTATATCATATCAAAACCTTTCTTAAGTGATTCTACTTTCTGTAATGTTCTCATAAAAATAATGAATTTCTTTGAACCTTGAAGAGATGTAGCTTTGAATGAACTTAAAATATTAAGTTCTTTCACATTATGGATCATGGTTCAAAATTGCGATCGAGACCACGGTTGCAATTTTGCGGCAAACCTTTATATTGCGGCAAAATGTGGTCAATGTCGCTGCAATTGTAGTTGCGGAGACCTCTAAAACCTTTACATTGCGGCCGCAGTTGCAGATTGCAAGTTAGAACTATGCTATGGATTTTAATACATCATCATTCATTTCATTCAAATATATTCTTTCGACTTTTTTGTGGATGATAAATTTTCATTCCTTGAAATTTCAGGACTTATGGAGAAACAAGCTTCAATGTTTGACAAGACTATGATCTAAAGCTTTCGACATTTTAGCAAAATCTCTCTTCATCTATTGTTTCATGCTTTAACATACCAATGGAAAATAAGCTCCATCCAAAAGTGATTCTAGTTTTACTTACAATTTTCCTTTCAACTTCTCACTCAAATGAACTTCAATCCTCTCATACTCACACTCTTTTGCGAATCAAACGCCTATTAAACTTTCCTTCAGTTTTAAGCTCATGGAATTCCAACACAGATTTTTGCAACACAGATTCAAAAGCTTCTCTAACTGTTGTATGCTATGGAGAAGCCATAACTCAGCTACATATAGTTGGTGAAACAACAAAACCTCAACAACTTCTTCCAAAAAACTTTTCAATAGATTCATTTTTCACAACACTTTTGAGAATTCCAAGTCTTAAAGTCCTCACACTAGTTTCCTTAGGCTTGTGGGGTCCACTTCCTGGAAAAATTGGTAGTTTATCATCTTTGGAAATAGTTAACATGAGTTCAAATTTTCTATATGGTAAAATCCCTCAAGAGCTTCCATTGCTATCAAATCTTCAAGCACTCATTCTTGATAACAACATGCTTGAAGGACATTTACCTGATTGGTTGGATTCTTTTCCGTCGTTAACTGTTTTGAATTTGAAACAAAATTCATTCAACGGTTCGCTTCCTGATTCGTTGAGTAGCTTAACGAATATGAGAGTTCTTTCGCTCTCTCGTAACCGTTTTACCGGATCGGTACCGGATTTGAGCCGTTTGACTAATCTTCAAGTGTTGGAATTGGATGATAATGATTTTGGACCAAACTTTCCTAGAATTGGTAACAAGTTGGTTACTTGTGTTCTAAGAAACAACAAGTTTAGGTCTAGTTTACCTGATAATATGAGTTCTTATTATCAACTTGAGAGATTCGACATCTCGGAAAACGCTTTTGTTGGACCATTTCAGTTAGAATTGTTTTCACTTCCTACAATCACTTATCTCAACATTTCAAGTAACAAATTATCAGGAATGCTTTTTGAGAATCTGTCTTGTAATTCTGTACTCGAAGCCGTTGATTTGTCTTCAAATCTTTTGACTGGAAAATTGCCAAAGTGTTTAGTGTCACATTCCAATGATAGGACTGTTTTGTATGGCGGAAATTGTCTCGAGGAAACAAAACAAAATCAACATGAACAAGCCTTTTGTCACACTGAAGCAATAGCTGTTGGAATAGTAGCCGAGAGAAAGAAGCGTAAAGGACTATCTAAAACAGTTCTTTCTTTGGGGATAGTAGGTGGAATTTTTGGAGGACTTGCACTTTTTGCATTGATTTTTACTGTTATGATTAGAAGAGGAAATGTTAAAAGCATGATGATGAATTCTCAAACAAAATTAATATCAGAAAATGCAGCTTCCGGATACACCTCTAAGTTAATCTCCGATGCAAGTAAGCTGCTTTCTCGCTTTGTAACGATTCTTTTGTTTTTATATATTTTGATAATATTAGTCGTGCGTGCTGCAACTTCTAGGCAATAATTTCTTGCAGAAGAATTAAATTTGATTAAGAATTTTCTTTGCATTCTTTCATGTTAAAGATGTTAAAGATATATGCTAATGATTTGTTTGCCTTCTACTTAAGGGTATGTACCTAAAACAATGAAGTTTGGAACTGTTGGCCTTCCACCTTATAGAGCTTTTTCACTGGAAGAGATTATGGAAGCTACTAATAACTTTGACACCACTTCTTTTATGGGTGAAGGTTCTCAAGGACAGGTATGCCAGTTATTTTAAGTTTATGTCAAAATAGACTATCATAGAATTTGGATTGGACTCGACTTGTTGGGTATGATGCATAGTTACCGATAAGTGGACAGGTCGGTTAAAGGTAATTTTGTAAATTGGAATCTGTAAACTCTAAGTTTGAATAAAAGAAAGGTACTTTAGCCGCATTGCATCCCGAGATGTAGGCACAATTTCCAAACTCCGTGACCGTATATGTTTTCCTTTGAACCAGGTTTGATGACCTAAAACAACACAACTCAACACACCTTCCTCACGCTCAGAACTAAATCGAGTGGTCCTATAACGGATGGCTCAATTGATCTTAGATTTTGAATTGGGCCTAACTCAATTTTACACGAACTTGTAAGGTAACGGGCGCCTCTTCTATATAAAATCTTTCTCAAACGATATATCATCTAATGTGGGACCCTCAACAAATCAGAATGGAACATTTTTCTTTAATTATGCTCTTGCGCACATGGCTATGATGAATCAAGTCCATTTGAGTGAATTTCTTCTTCATTTTCTCATAGTTTGGTTGTTTGAAATTGAATTCCTTGCTGTATGAAAGTACAAGTTGCTGGTAAAGTGCATATAATGAATGTTCTATAAATATGAAAGGGATTGGAAATTAAAATACCATCTACCAATGAAGGACCACCTATAGGAACAGAAGATTTTAACTAACAAACTCAAAGACAGCTGGAGAAATACAAAGTGTTGCAGAATGTTACAAATTTAATGTGTCTGTTTAACTGAAAATGTTACCACCTATTTGGTTTCAGAAAATCTTTTTTGTTTTCATTTCTTATTGTCACTTTCAATTTAAATGTCACATTATCTTCTGTTTAAAAATAAATGTATAACAAACAATGAAAACAATAAAAAAAAACTTCTGCAAATCTTCGATAGTAGAAATAATGTAAAAAGAAAAAGGAAATGAAAACAAAAAAACAGACTTTGGACAGATTACTTTGTTTACACATTTTTTCTTTGGCTACTGCATTGTCATCTCATAATATCACTCAGTACTAGCCTATATCAGTATTTCAACAACAACTGTGGTTCGAAAGTAAAAGATATGAAAAACGAAAACAAAGAATACACGATATGTGATGTCAGAGTTCGGTCGACTATGCCTAGGTTTCCGACTGCAGAGCAGTTGCATTACCTTTGCATTAATTAAACTTAGGGTTTACATATTACAACTTGTATTTAAATACTACGGTCCAGCTTCCAATATTACCAGTGAAACCGTACCCCTCCACTTATCAGTAAACTACGAGCCATACCTGACAATCGGGAGAGTAATTTGTCCATGCAGCCATGATTCAACTACACTACAATTAACCTAGAGTTGTTATGAAAAATATCATTACTCAATTTTCATCATTTTTTAACATTTATTTCATATGTGCATCAATTTAAATTTTTTTTTTTTGTGTTTTTTACTTTTATGTTTCAGATGAATAGAGGTCAACTAAAGGAAGGCTCACTAGTTGCCATTAGAAGTGTAAAATTGACAAAAAGCTGCAGGACTAGAGATTTCATGCAGCACATAGAACTGATATCAAAATTCAGACATCATCATTTAGTCAGTGTTCTTGGACATTGCTTTGAACATTATTTAGATGATTCAAATGTCAGAAGAATATTTATTGTCTTTGAGTATGTACCAAATGGCTCGCTCAAGACATGGATCTCAGGTAATTCATTACGATTAATGTCCCTTTTTGAGCTTATCTACTTGCATAATCACTTGCAAGTCTATTTGAAAGAGTTTATGAAAACAACTTGCAAGAATTCATAATGTAAACTGCTTATAGTGTATGAAAACTGCTTATAACTTATATGATAACAGTTTGAATATATTTTATCTATTGTTATAAAAATATTTTATACATAACCGCTAGTGACTTCGCTATAAGTGCTTGATTAAGTTGTTTATCCAAACAAGGAGTATATTTATATCTTAGTTAGGACTCATCAATACTCAATACCATTAAGCTTCTGATGAATCACAAATTTCACTTACCATGAAGTTTTATACGAAGATTGAAACAATATAATGCAATTTCTGATATCGTATATATGAACATGTTATGTGACAGATAGGCATTATAGAAAATCACTTACTTGGACTCAACGCATAGAAGCAGCAATTGGAGTCGCAAAGGGAATTCAATTTTTGCATACAGAGATTGTTCCTGGTGTATATTCAAACAATATCAAAATCACAGATGTTTTATTGGACCAAAACTTTGTTGCAAAAATCAGTAGTTATAACATGCCTTTGTTATCCAACATGGGAAAGGTATTAAGAAAATTACTATGAATTATTATTATACTTTTATGCAACCAGCCATCAATGTAGTCAATCATCTTGATCGTTGATAATGACCAGATGATTGAAAATTTGAGTTTTTAACGTAGATCGGCTGATTGCATGAATTATCGACTGCAATTAAATCGAGTCCATAAGAAGTTCGTTTTTTCAACGATAAGTTTGGTCTATTATTTCTCTCTTTGTTTATCATCGCAGGTTGGTCAAGGAAATCCTTCAAGTATATTCAAAAGTCCTAGCTTAAAACAAAGGTATCTGATAGCATTTTAATCAAATTTATGGAAAAGAGGACTCGGCATGATGTAATTTTATATACTTTATGTTGAATATACTTATTAATGAAGTTAATATTGTATTGTTTTTGCAGTGTAAAAAGTGAAGACAAGTCTGATATATATGACTTTGGTGTGATCCTAATGGAACTCATTCTAGGAAGGACAATAAAGTCAAGAAATGTAGACACTTTGAAGGATCTGGTAATACAAAGGGTTATTTTTATTCAATATTTTCCAATTTTATTCTCTATTTAGAGTGAACTTTGTTATAATCTAGACTATTTCAATATAAATCTGTTGCTAATTTATGAGTCTGCTTTCATAAATGTGATCATGATGCAGTTGCAATCAAGTATAACAGAAGACGATGAAGCTAGGAGAAGCATTATCGATCCATCGATTCGTAACGCGTGTTTGGATCAATCATTGAAGACAATGATGGAGATTTGTGTGAGATGTTTAGTTAAAGAGGTAGAAGAAAGGCCTTCCATAGAAGATGTTTTGTGGAATTTGCAGTTTGCTTCTCAAGTCCAAGATGCATGGAGAGGAGACTCTCTAAGTAGTGACGGCTCTCCCATCTCGCCTTTACCATGTCGACGAACAAACTTCCATTAGTATCGGTCTCGCAGTTGGAGTTGCAGTAGCACTCTTTCAAAGTCCAATGCTAGTGAGACAAGTGTATGTTTGGATCGAGGTTAATTTGGCGAAATCATGGTGATAATGTGATTTTATTGATACTCCAAACTATAGTTTTTACCAAAATCATGGTAAAAAACTATGATTTTGTGAAATTTACTGTCAATCTAAACATACACGAAACTAATTAAACCGAGTTCTAATATTCTAAACATGCACATAGAGGTTTTCAATTTAATTTTGAGTGGATATATGTTTTACTATATGCTTAAGAGATTAATGTTAAGAGAATGTAAGTTTTGTAGTTACAATATCAAAATAGTATGTAAGCTCATGTTGTACATTTTTTTCCCAAGAACAATTGAGCTTCTAATGAAAAAAAAAATGTTGTCAATGAATGCACCATGCTTTCTTAAGGTAGTGGAACCATATCCTTTTCTAAATTCATGTTGCCTATTTTTTGTGAGGAAGAGTTATATCACCCATACGACCGTACCCGACTTAAGAGGTTACTTGTTACGCGCATATGATACATGGTTCAAAAAAAATAAAATATTATCCATGACTGAATACAAACTTAAATATATTTTTATCCCAATGAAATTTAAATATATTTACTACAGCACCCACAATTCAAAACTAAACTAGTAGGGCTTGACATGGATTTGAATCCAACTATTTCTTTTTATGGACTATACATATTCTCCTTGTTTTGTATGGATGTATATCTCCTGTGTGATTTTTTTTTCTCTCACCCTACACTTTTCAAAGGCCCCTGATTTGTTCATATTTTAAAATCTAGACGTGTAAAAACAGGGTGTTTTTTAGAACCTTTTTTTTACACGTTCATTTTCAAAAATCTGAACAAATGAAAGACCTATGAGAAGTGTTGGCAGTGGGAAAAGAAATTCACATCTCCCATAATCTAAACTTTTGTACCCAAATTAATTTTTGGTTTAAATATGTCATTGGTTCCTGCACTTTCATCATTTTTTGTTATTAGTCCTTGCACTTTTTTTTTGTTTGGCTTTGGTCCCTGCACTTTATAAAAAAAATTGGTATTGGTCCCTTTGTTAACTTTCTGTTAAAAAAAAAAACTAACGGAGTGCCACGTGGCCCATTCATTTCACGCCACGTGGTACATTAAAAGACAAAATTTCAGAATTAAAATAAAACAAATTAAATAATTGATTTTTAATTAATTCTGAATAATAATAATAATTAAAAAAAATATATTTTTTATTTATTTTAATTCTGAATAATAGTAAGTAAAAAATATATTTAATTTAATTTATTTTAATTAATTCCAAATAATAATAATAATTAAAAAATATATTTTATTTAATTTATTTTAATTTTATAATTTTGTCTTTTAATGTGTCACGTGGCGTGAAATGATTGGGCCACGTGGCACTTCGTTAGTTTTATTTAATTTTTTAACATAAAAGTTAATAGAGGGATCAATACCATTTTTTTTATAAAGTGCAGAGACTAAAGCCAAACAAAAAAAAATGTAAGGACTAATAGCAAAAAGTGATGAAAGTGCAAGGACCAAATACACATTTAAATCTTTATTTTTTTACCAAAAGTAAACTGTTGGTGAAAACCAATCTCTTTGCAGTTTTTTTTTAAAAAAATAAATAAATCTCTTCGTTGCTTTTTTTTTTTTTTTTAAAAAAAGAAATTTTTAAAAAT
>Ga0228711_1000546_pt1 | contig 47292 bp, 39 predicted proteins | sample MedpolnodulmetaG_2_FD_177996 | JGI IMG/M metagenome (GOLD analysis project Ga0228711, IMG submission 177996) | Root nodule microbial communities from Medicago polymorpha collected in Santa Monica, California, United States - brown nodules | ecosystem: Host-associated > Plants > Roots > Nodule...
AATTGGGGTTACTATGAACCCTTCAAGGGGGGGAATCTTGGTCTGAACCTCATGCCTGCCATGAATGATCGTGAAACAAAACCATTTTTTCCTGGTCGTGATCCAGCTATGATAGGAAGTGCAAATGGGCCCTTGCCTTTTCAGCCACGAGATTGTGCTGTTTCGGAGTCTGCTACTCCGTTTAACTATGTGAGGGATAACTGGATGACCCCGAGACATAGGTTTATCAATATGCAGCTGACAAATCCAAATTATGCTGTTCTTCCAGAAGCATCACAAGCACTCTCCTTGCCAGTTATACCGCAGCCTGATGCATCAAGAAATGAGAATGTGGAGAATGTTGAAGAATTGAGTGTTAAGAAGGAAGGTGGAAAGTTGAAGAAAAGGAAGTCTAAGGGTGCTGTCACCACTCCAAAAGCCAAAAAGCCCAGGAAGCCGAAGGATGATAGCAGTGTTTCAGCTCAAGGTGTGAAACCACCGAAGAAGACTTTAGCACTTGAAATCAATGGAATTGAAATGGACATTTCTGGTCTACCAGTTCCAGTTTGTTCTTGCACTGGGAATCCTCAGCAGTGTTATCGCTGGGGCGTTGGAGGCTGGCAATCAGCTTGCTGTACCACCAATGTGTCAATTTATCCTTTGCCGATGAGCATAAAAAGGCGTGGCGCAAGGATAGCTGGGAGGAAAATGAGCCAAGGGGCTTTTAAGAAGGTCTTGGAAAAACTTGCTGCTGAAGGTTATAATTTTGCTAATTCTATTGATCTGAAGACTCATTGGGCTAGACATGGCACCAACAAGTTTGTCACTATCAGATAGATAGATGCTGCTGGGTTCAAGAGTGAGTCTGTTTTACCTGTATACTCACCTGTGTGGTTTATCATACAGATGTTGAATTATAGACATCCATGAATTTCCTGTTGTGCTGCGTCTGCCTAAGTTTTGGATATTCTAGTTCTTTTTTCTCTCCAGCTTATTTGACAATGACGACAGTCTGTGTTTTATGGAGTTAAAACATTTATTTAGATGATTTATTAATAGATAGACTATTATCGGATAATACTCATTCACATTTATTTAAAATCGCTGATCTTTTGCATTGACGTGATTGTTGTTTCAAATGTTACATTAATTGATGAATCATCTTTTCATCATTCATTTGTCTTAATGGTTCGTCAATTATGTGCTAACTTTGTTTTCATTATTTGATTTAACCCTTTATCTATAGTTGTGTATGGTTGATACAATGTTGTAAGTAGAAGCTGGTTGAAATCTGCTTCACCAGTTGTTTTATTAGTAATTTTATAGGTGGAACTCTAGCAGAACATGGTTAACCTCACAATTCCTTTGAGGTTATACAACGGGGTAACAGTCTATCCTTGTAATACAATCTCATTCCATGTTATAGCTAGGAGATCCAAACCAAGGATTCATAGGATTGGGACCTCAATGCCAACCATTGTATCCTTTGTACTCAAGATTTTGAATATCTCCTTGAGCTATCTAGTCACTTATTTTGTGTTTCTTTATGATTTACTACCATTTTACTGTCTTTGTAACATCTATTTGTAGGCCGTGTCTGAGTTTAGAGCATTGTGGCGATAATTAACGGAAACTCTGCTTAAGCTACATTTTATATACTGAAAAGCAGAATATTTTCAAATCGCCCACCCCCTTTAACAATTGAAGGGTAATCTCTTTATTGTAAATTGTTTGATTAACACCATGAGTTGAAGAAATGGAGACTAGGGAGACATGTTTAGATCTTAGCTATCGTTTATCCTATCACTGCAATGCCATTTTCTAATGTTTTCAATTAGTACTTGTGACGCAAAGGGTTGGCATCATTTGGCCTTCATAGTTTTTCTTAATATTTGTTATGAATAAGGAGCCCTTCACACCAAAAGGAAGTATTGAAGTCGATGAAATAAAATATATTTCAGTTTAGGTATCTAACACATCTTTGGACATTCCTAAAACTAGAGGTGTTCGTGCCTTATAAGTGTGGTAATGAAATGGGTTACTTTTACTTTAATCAATATTAGCAAATCCCAAACTTCTATTGAAAGTTAAACTACGTAGTATGAAAATAGTTTCATATCAACAATTTAAACTCGCCATTACCAGTTTGGAAAAACTAATGAGTAAAAGAATGAAAACAAATTGTATTATTGTTAAAAAAGAAGAAGTTTACTCCATGATTATTACATTTTACGTGAACAACAAAGGAAAGAAAGGAACAATGCACCAATATTTGAGAAATTTGATACTCCAGTTGATAAGGAACTAGGAACAATAAACTAGATGTATTGATGTTTGTTTCAATGCTGTCATAAAAAAGAATCTTATAAAAGATTAAGTATACGTTCGTTTCAAAAAGAAAAAGTAGGTGTTTGTTTTGGTATCGACGTGAACATTATTAATTGGTTCTAATTTCACAGAATTAAAATGGTATTAAATCTATGACATTTTCAGCTTCAAACACGCTAACATCAATGTACGGGCAAAAATCAATGGCGAGAAATACTCTGTAATTTCAGTATCTAATATATATTATATTTTTTTGGGTAGAAATTTCAGTGTCTAATATCATACAACATCAAGAGTAACAACATAATCTCACATAAAATACATCTTCTTAACACAAATTTCAGATTTAATACATTTTCCTAACACAGAAGCTGGGTTCGAGGATAACAAATTAATTCTTCTATAAACTAATTAGGTCAGGAAGAACTTGGTGATTAACGTGAACATGACAATAAGGTACCATGCTATATGATTCCTCAAAGGGGTTGGTTGTTATGAAAATGCTACCCTTTTCTCCATTGATGACACTATTTCCTTTAACATCATCAACCAATGTGTCATCGTAAAATACCTCCCATTGGTGAGTAATCACTGTTGTCAAACCGTTTTTTGATTCCTTGAGCTGCAAGCAATCTCTTACCACAATGGCCTTGTCTTGATTCTCGTTTTCAACACCATCATTAGCACCCTCCAAGTTTTTCTTAGCAGAATAAGCACCACTAATTATCCTCTCAAGATCTTGAATATCTTCTTCAGAGATTCTTTCAATCTTAGGACATTGAGAAGCGTTAAGGACACCGATATCTCTACAAACCTCAATATAATAAGCCAATTCATCCCCTTGAACAATTGCTTTTTTCAAAACCTTTAACCCAACACAAGCTTCCATTTTTCCACCAACATCATATATTCTCAACAAAACCCCTGCAATCCTGTCACAAAACTTACTATAAACATCAAAAACCTCAACAATGATGCAATCCATTGCTTCCAGAATAAGAGCAACATTCATATTGTTGTTCATATGCCTTGGTTTGATTTGTAAAAGCATGTCAATCATTATTTGCAACTTTTGCAACTTCTCAAGCTCTTCCATCAACGTCTCTTCGACTTCCACCTCCTTGTTATTGTTCTTTGCCAAATTCTTAAGCTCGGAGGAAATAAAAGCTGACTTTTGATCCAAATAAGCAAAATAAGAACGTACAAAAGCATTAACACCCCATCCTTTTGAAGGATTCAAATGTGCATCATGGAAGTTTGAAAAATCAAATGGTAACCTACCCATTTTTTGCACCGCAGGGATACCAATGCAGAAAATGCCATGAATGAGCATTAAACCTTTAAGGGCCACAACCCAACTCTTAGTTTTTTGCATTCTCATAGACAGAGCCCAAACAATAGGTTTCAAATAAAGAGGAGATACTTTTAACCATTTGAAAACCCTCTGAACATTCTTACAATCGATACGGTTTTCGTCGTGGTTTGTTGCTTTGATTACAATGCTTTCAAGATCAGCATTGCGCCATGGACCCTTTCTTGAGAATTTTGCTGCCCAAATGCTGTTCTTGTCTTTGATAACTCCTGTTGCTTTTTCCCAAACCCTCATATCAATTTCTTTCTTTTGTTTTTTTTCTTCTCACACCAATTTGATAAACCAAAGGGTTAGGAGGGTCAAGGTGATTAATTTCACCTTTCACCAACCCTTTTTCACCAATGATTCAATAACTTGGACCTTCTTCCTTTTCTCCTTTGTTTTTTTGTGATTTTGATTTTCTGTTTTTGTATATTTATTTTGAGGGGTTCAGTTTTTGTATATTGTTGAATTGTTTATAGTTAGGGACAGTGTGTGAATATGATGTATTGGAAAATAAGAGAAAGTCTTAATTTCTTGTTCGATTCTTCCAATAATATTGTGTTGTATTGCACGTTGTTATTGTTATTGTTAGTTTTTGTGTGTGTGATGGTTATGTATTTTTGGCTTGTGTTCATGTGGTGGGATATATGTCAATGTCAATGTCGTTATTATTATTTTAACCATATGTTGCCAAAAACACGCTTTATTTTAATTTCCTTATAAGTGGATGAGTTGTCATGTGAACATGTGTAAATAAATTGTAGAATTTTTTGGATATGGAATCTATCTTTTCATTCGCTCTCTCTTTCTCTTATTTTCCACGACCAATCTCTCTAAATTTTAGAGAAGATCCGGAGAGAGAGAAAATATGGAAAGAAGATCAAGAAAGAGAGACATATATTTTGGAAGGACGAAAAAGGAGAGAATTCAAATTCGATCGTTTACCCTATTTTTATGTAAGTTATGTTTGTTGTATATAATTATCCGAATTATTTGAATCATATCATTCCATTTTCTCTATATCTCTCTCATAATTATCTATCTTTTTTGATTATTTCATAACTTTTTATCGAAAAGGGATCGTGTGATCCAAATTCCCACAACAGAGACTACTCTACATGCAATTTGTTGGTTAATGCATTAATAGCGAGTTTGCTTTAATGAATGCATGATAATATGGTGATCAATATAAATAGTAAATTGCACTTCAAATCCTAAGAGAAATTTGAATTACACATTTTCTTATCTTCTAATCCACTTTAACATAAATAAATATTTGTATGATATCAACTATTATTCGGATACCATCCAATAAAAGAAAAACAATTTTTCCTTTATAACTGTCAATGACAAGGATAGTTGACTTTGAACATTTTCATATTAATTTTATGATTTTCGAATATATGATTCAATTTTAAATAGAGAGGAAAGTGTAATTTTCTTGAATATATACTCCCTCCGGTCTCAAATATAAGAAAAGATTCCATTTTTAGGTTCATTGAATAATTAACGTATCTGCTTTACAATGTAGAACAGATACATTAACTACTCAATGAACCTAAAAAAAGAATCTTTTCTTATATTTGAGACCGGATGGAGTATAGTGCAGAAGAGGAAAAGAGTGCGTATCTTTTTACATAAGACAGAAAACTAATTTAATTTAGGTATCATCGAAGAGAAGGATTGTAATTTACTTAAAAACTTACAAAGCTTTTACAGTGCACCACTTCAATAAGTGATTTTTTTTGGTCCCGTAGTTGAAAATTGTTCGAAATTTTAATGAAAACAAACACCGCATTTCAACCGTAGAAATTATTGTTGTTCACAATTGAGACTGTGACTTGATTGCCATGATTTGACAAAAAAAGAGAAAACTATGTGTTTCTCAAAACTCACCCTCGTTCATTCTTTCTTTTTTTTTTTTGTTAAATAGACACTAAATTATAAATAAACTTCTATCTTTAAAATTTTCTTTAAGATTATTTGGAAAATTGTTATAAATTACGAAACTTTTTCACGATCTTGATATGAACAAGCAAATCACTAAAACCATCTTTCTCTCTCTTCTCTCATTCTCAAACCCTAACCGTCAAACTTTTCTTCTTCTTTTTCTTCTTTTTAGAGGGGTGATTTAGGGCCAATTTTGACTCAAAAATCACCCCTCCAAATTGTTTTTCCTTCTATCCTAATTGAATAAGTGATTTCACATATTTTCTGTTTTCTTTCGTTTTTTTTGTGATTTCGTCGTCTCTGAACGACTCTGTTTGTTTTGATTTCCCGTCTTTGTGCGGTGTGTTTTTGATTTCCCATCTTAGTACAGTGTTTTTTTGATTCAGGTTGAAAGATTAGCTTTGAGCAAGTGCAGATCCGATCAATGACAATGACTTTGACGTCGTCAACGTTGCAGATCTGGAGACATGAATATTCCGCAGACATAAATATAGTCATATTAGTCATATTTGTAGGCATAGGTATTTTCCCGTTTTATGCTATTAACATGGATGCTGTAAGTTTGTTCACAGATTCATCCTTTTTTGTTTTTAGCGAATTTAAATTTGTATTGTATCGATGTACTCGATCGATTTGAATGAATGAATATTGTTTATTTTTCTAAAAAAAAAATAGCAAATCACTAAAACAAAATATTTGGCATCTCAAAGATCAGTCTCATAGCATACCTAGATTGTAGGAATATCATTAGGCGTCGACTAATGTTTAAAGATCCTAATCAAGATGAGTTAATTTTTTTTACCATTAACGAAAAAAAGTTTATTTTAACTTAATACAACAATGTTTTTATCTACTGACATGTATGATTGTGTGATCGTTGAATTAGACACATTTAAATAAACAGTAAGATGTTTGAATTCTTTGACTCTTGTACTCCATCCGTCCCAAAATGTAAGAAAAAAAAACTCAATTTCTTTGTTCCAAAGTCTAAGCAAAAAAGACAAACATTTATCCTATTTAATCTTGTTTTTTTAAAAAACACTTTTCCAAAAAAAAACTTTTGTTTATTCTCATGAAATTAAATGCAAATTACACTCAATTTTCTCTCTTTCATTTTCTCCATAATCAAAAGCCAATGAAAATTGTTTTTACATCTTCCTATAAAATTTATTCCAAAGAAAACACAAAAAACTATACTCCAAATTCTTATGTTTTAGTTTTCTTAATAAGTGTGATTTTTTTTCTTACTATTCCCTCCTCTTAAAAATAGAATTAAGAGGAGGGAACTCATCTTTTTTTTGTGGTGGTCGGGGTTCGTGGTGGTGGGGGTTCGAACCCGAAACTTTACGTATATTATGCATTGTTCATAACAATTGAGTTAAACTCATGATGACATGGAAGAGAACTCATCTTATATGGCAAATACTAATAGCGGTAGATATTTCATAATTATATCATGGTGTTTAAAAGGGGTCTCCTTGTTACCGACCTAAACAAAACGCACATTTTTAGTAAAACACCACATTCCCTCATCCACCTCCTCCTTGTCATCTATATCTTTTGTGTGACAAAATGCCATATTTTACTAAAAATGGTAAATATCCATCTTTTATCACCTTTTATGAGGTCGACATTTGAAGACTCATTTTTGAAGAAGCTAAATTAGCCAATTTAAATTGACACAAGAGAGAATCAAACCTAAAATTTCGAGGAGGAGTGCACTTCCAGATCGCAAATCAATACCACTAGGCCAACCCAAGTGAGTTCATTTGGAGACTCATTAAAAAAACATTTTGTTTAAACATTTGCTTTTGCATAACTTAATGGATATATTTTATACTATCAATTTATCAGAACTGTTTAATCATTAAAAAAGTTTGATTTTCACCATGTATAACTTAAAAGTCATATATAGACAATAGTTTGTGATTATTGACGGTATAAAAAGTTTTTACACTTATAGTGCATCAACATTGTTCTCTATCTAATACTCCCTCCGTCCCAAATTATAAGCAAAAAAACAAAAATCACACTTATTAAAGTGCGTTTGATTTACTAAAAAACGAAGGACATGACAGAACAACTTTAGTTGTCCAGTGTTTGATTTATAAAACTGTTTCTAGTACAGGACAAACTGGAGGCAAGAGACAGAACAAAAACTGATATTTTTGTCCCTCACCAAACCACAACACAACTTTTTGTTCCACGTACAAGTTGCCTAAAATACCAAAATAGCATTTCGTCCCCCAAAAATCATATAAAACAAAAAAAATTATTCAATGTTATTAAAATTTGTCTTGTACTGTTCTGCCTTGTGTTGTGTTGTTCTGTCTTGTACTGTTCTGTCCAGAACTTACTGTTTTGCAAACCAAACACACCCTAAAACATAAGAATTTGTAGCATAGTTTTTTGTGTTTTCTTTGAAATAAGTTTTATGGGAAGATGTAAAAACAATTTTTATTGGCTATTGGTTATGGAAAAAATGGAAGAGAGAGAAAATTAAATGTAATTTGCATTTAATTTCATGAGAATAAGCAAAAGTTTTTATTGAAAAAAATGATTTCTTTTTTAAAAACAAGATTAAATAGAATAAAAGCTTGTCTTTTTTGCTTATATTTTGGGACAAAGAAAATGAGTTTTTTTTGCTTATATTTCGGGACGGAAGGAGTACAGTTCATAATAAAATTTAAGGTTAAATAAGTTTTTACTTCACTTAAGGAATATATATAGAAATAGAAACTGATTTAACTCTACAAACTTGCTAAAAAAAAACTCTACACACTTATCTTTTTAAATCATAGATTTTTATCTTTATTTTTTATTAGTAAAACTAAGCCATACGATAGCTGCATCAAATAAGATCAAATGAAGTACTCATGAACTTAGCTCAGTTGGTAAAACAATACATAATATATGTAAGATTCGAGGTTCAAACCTCAACCACCACAAAAAAAAAGACGAACGAGACCCAAATAAGACTGGCCTAAGGACCATAATATGGAGTATCTCATGATTCAATCTAAAGCACGACATGTTACTGATGTAAACAGGGAAAGCAAACTAATCAAACCTTAAACAGTACTAAAAACATATAAACATGCCTCCTCGATCTGACCTTTTGCCTCTATTCAAAAGCCAAGCAGGAAAACAATCAACGGATTTTGTATGCTTTTGTTTGGACTAGGAATTAAGTGATGTATATTTGTGGTCCCTTTGGCAACAAGGAACTTCTCAATAGTAAGTAGCTTTACATTTATGAGATGGTCCCTCTTGGAGTGAAGCTCAAAACTATTGGTCTTTCAAGAGGTTTTCTCGATTTGGGTTATGAAGCTCTATGCATGCCATGTGATATGTGATTGATGAACATATAATCCGGACAAGGTGGTCCTTATTACGGCCTCAGTGGCTAAGGGTCGTTATAGGGAGGAACTTTTCAGACCCTAATGTCACTTCGGTTGTATAAATTCGGCAAACACAATTTTCTGCTGTTTGGATGTATCTTTTTGGACAAAAATTTGATGTTTGTTCGTTATTGGCTCATGACTTGAGGGGTTCGGAGAATTATCACGTTAAACTTTGATCAGTTAAACAAGTAGACTGGACGTCAGATTTTAACCCAAAATATTAAGGAGGAACTTCTTTTTCAAGTTTAGCAATTGTATTCTTGAAAATTCATTGGTAGGAAAGTATATCAATGTTTGTTATAAGGTTGGCAATGAATTAGCCACGAGGAATAGGGTAACTTCTTGTAACTTCCAATATTTTCAAGTGAAAAAGTGATACTCTTACTCACTCCATATACCAACATTCTACTAGGCTTTAATTCATCATGATTTCTTTGTTCTTTATGTGTTCCCTTTGGCCCATGCCCATTCTCCAACGCACACAAAATCCGACTTTTAAACTGTTTTTCTCTCGCCTCAGTTTCAATACCAAACACATCTGAAATGTGTTTTGTACGTCGTTGAATACGTTTTTTTGTGTCTAAATAAAACACCTGATAATAGTATATAAGAAAGAAGTCCAAGATTTAGACTAGACAAAATACTATGCTTTACTTCTCTCCCTCTCTTTAGTCTCTCTTTTTTATACTAATCTGTCTATGCACTCTGTTTTCATGATCTCCATGATTGAGATATACAATTCTAACACTATTATATACTAGAAGTACATAATAAAATGATTGAACAACCATGAGCATAAATCAGTTGTTGGACATCTGTCTGTAAGACGCGAGTTCGAACCTGCGACTCCCAATTCACACTTAAAGTGTGATATTTTAGCCACCAGAAGACTTAACCATTAAATGAAATATTGAATAACCTATTTATACCATATTCACTTATGGAAAAGTGTTGTCAATGTGCATGTATTATACATGTAAAATAATGTACCTAGCATTGATATGGAAACTACTACTACAATATTGTAAACTATTTTTTGACAAGAAACAATAGTCCTACGTACCACCATTGCCTTTACTTTAGGAATTAGGAATATGCATCGTAATAAACGAACGGCAACTTGAAAAGTGTGAATTGAGAGACAAAGCCATGGCCAATGACAAGATAACATGTCTTGCTTTCGGCTCTTGCTTTCTCTTTCCCTTCACCTCATTTTCTATGCTTTCTTTGATTTTCCTCTTTAATATTATACTAATGTACTACTAGTTACTTAGCAGCAAACACAAAATCCTTTGCCTGTTTCTTTCTCTTGCAAAATCCAAGAAAAGCAGAAAGTGTGTGTGTGGGGAGAGAGAGAGAAAGAGAAAGAGAAAGAGGATGGTAATATTTTCAACCATACTGCACTACACTGCTACCCTTGTTAAAAAGAAGGAAGAAAAAAAAAGACATGCTTCTGATTCGCCAAGAGACAAGGTCCCATATAAAAAAACAAAACAACAAACAGAAGAAAAAGCAAAAGGTTAAAATTTCAAAAGCAGTACCAAAATCCCAATAGGAATCTATCTATCTTCCTCTTCAACCGTGCAGCCTGATCCCACATTACTTCTTTCCTCTCTCTCATTCTCTCTTTACTCCTTTTTATGCTCACTCTCTTTTCATATCTTCTCCTCTTTCTCTTTCCTATCAGAGACATAAATCTTACATAGACAGACAAACCAGCATTTTTCTCAGCTTCATTCTGGCATGAGTTTATAGTTATATATGCTAATGGGATTTTCATGCGAGGATCACTCTGTAAGTCCTCTTAACTAACTCTATTACTTTTTTTTTTTTTTGTCCATTGATCAAAAGGGTAATTGGAGAATTTATTGATAGAGTAGAATTTTTTCTGTTTCTGTTTCTGTTTCTTTATCTTTTCTTCTTCTGTCCAAAACATACATAGCAGCAGGTTTTAGATTCATTCTATAGTGTCGTAGCAACTAATATTGCACATTTTAGGAAGAAAAGGAGAGGGAGTTTACATTAATAGATGAGACTAGTGTAACTACACAGAACAGTATCATCATGGAAGTGTATCATCATCATCAGAGGGTTGATAACAACACAGATTTTTTCCCAGTTGAACATCCTATGGAACCACCGGATGAAGATCGTCCGGTGAAATGTCCAATGCCTGAATCTTCAGTCATTAGTGTAAGCATGTGCTATTCATTCTTTTGTTATCTACTTATCTTAAGATGGCAAAGCATGCTTTGCATGGTAAAGAATATTAAACAATGCAGCATTGTTCTTTATGTTTGCTTTATGCTTTATTGCACATGATAGTATTTCTATATTTTCCTTCTAGTCGTGTTCATATAATAATGTGTCACTAGACACTAGGCTAAGGGACCAAGTTAGAAATTTCAGGTGGTATACTTTATCTACAAATATAATAATAAATAATTAAACTAAAAGGTCTAGAATCAGCTTTTAAATGGTGTCTATGAATTCTGTATAATACACAGTACACGCACAATGACAATATTTTTTCAGCCTGTGATATATCTATCCAAATATTCATTAGACATTTTGGACTAGGGGTACACCCTTTGCAGCTTCTCTTTCTAGCTCTGAACGAACATAATTCTATAATCAAAATGAATACTAGAACTATATTGATGGTTTGGTTTGGAACAAAGCAAATAAGTTTTTGTATACAGTCACAAAGTATTTGATTTCCTTGTTGGCAGTTGTTAAATGTCAAACAATTATTGACAAATGTTTGGCAATAATTTACCTGTCTTTTTGGAATCTAGTAATGCCATTTTATCTTCATGCTTGATTTCACTAAAACTTGTTTGGATTCTTTAGGAAAGAAGAAAACATTTTGATGCATTTTGCAGTTCAGGGAAGAATGAATATCTGACAAACATGACTTTTACAGGATGAAAGGATGCACGAAAAGAGGAACACAGAAAGCATAAGGAAGAGAGGTGAGATGTCGGGGTCTGGACAAAGAACAGCTGGCATGGACACAGATGCCCCAGCTCGAGGAGTACGAAAGCGGCATCACACCCTCACTCATGGATCATCAGGAGACATTGTGATGACTCCATTGATGAGAATGCCACATCTTCCTCCTCTACAATCCCAGAATATCACTATTTTCCAAGTGCTTCAGCAGTTGGACAAGTTTGAATCTTAACAAAGAATTAAATCCCATAACAACATTCCATGCTAGGAGGGATTCATTTTGATCACAAGCTAGCTTACAGAACTTAAAATAGAGCAAGACCGGAAGCATTTGTGCATGAAGAATCCCAAGTTTTCATCATATGTCGTTGTCAAAAGAATGTATCTTTTATGTTTTCTATTATTCATCAAGACATTATTATACTTTAAAGTGTTTTAAACTGAGCAGATTACACACTTCTAATTACTTGTCTTTTAGATAGACAAATGTTTGTAGGTTTGTGGTTATGTTAGGTTTGAAACCAAGACCATAAAATTCATTTTGCGTTCCTTAACTCACCAACCGAGCTACCTATGTGGACAATTCTAATTATACTTCTTAAAATGCTAGCCATGGAATTTCAAAAATTAAAACCTGCATCCCTTCAAGATGCTTGGAGTGAGATTCATGTCTTTTGTACAAAAGATGAATGAAAACAAAAAGAAAAGGACAAAGACAAATAAGGAAAAAATGAGCAATATCCATCAAACACAATCGGTGTTTTTCATCTCACCAAGTGCATAAGAAAGAGGAAAGCACCCTGACTGCTATACAGCTCAAAAGGGACAAAAATGTTGCTACATAATCTGACAAATACAAACGGTTTGTGGAGACATCTACTATACACAGTTTACTGTGTTGATGGTTAAGGAATCATTTTAAGTTTAAGCCTGACCATTCTGTATTGACCTATCCTTTTCTCCCAGTTCACCTTCCCTATAAGCTTTTCTGCGTTCACAACATAGCATGCAGACAATATATAATGATTTTTTGTAGATAATTAGTTGCTTACATTTAAGTGTAATAACTGGCACATCAAGAATCAATATCTGTAAGTCCTAAGGAAGAACATTTTATTCATTCTATAAGGGAAATGCCAAGTGCAACGGCCATTCCCATTGTCAGTGAGATTATTTGAACGACTGTACTTCTCAGTGTCGTCTTCCCGTTGTTATTCATTTCTGCAAGCACTCCTGCAATGGCGATGTATATAAATCCACCTGCAGTAAATCCCTGTAAAATAAGAGATAGTCAGTGCCAAATTCTGCTTACAACTCAGCCCGCAGATACATCATGGAGCATTCCTCACCTCAATCAAGGATGACTGTCCAGGATCTTTCCCCCAGAGCAGAGCCTATACCAAAAAGAAGAAACTTAATAAATCATTTTATGTTTGGACATACTAATAATGAAGGGTATCAAATCAAGTAAAGGGGAGAGGGCATGGAAATGATTGTATATGCGCGACTTACAACTGCCCAATAACTCAATCCGCAACCTCCCTCGAGCTAAACAACTTTTTAAGTTTTATAAGTTACATAAAAGTTTAGAAATCATAGCTTCGATATTGTACAGGAATTTAAGAATATCATTTTAATTTAATAAGAAAAACATTTTGAAACATGTAGCTGAATTACCATTTTGTTTCTCCAATGCTCATTCACAATATGATTCATAAGGTGACTTAAGTCCTAACTACAAAATTTGTGAACACATTATCGTCAATAATATATGCACATTTAATTTCGGTTAAATGTTGTGTGCATATATGCTGTTTGTGAATCCATTTAACATCTCCCTATTGAATGAAGACAATACTCACCAATGCAGTGCCTGCAAGTGCCACAAGTGCAGATAAAAAGTTGAAGAACAAAGCTTTTGGTATGCTGAAACCAGATCTTATCAAAATACCAAAATCACCAACCTGTATGCAGAAGAAACAAAAAGCATAAAACTCCTGGTGGGGAACCAAAAAAGATCTGAAACAGATGATATCAATGCAATATAAACGATGACGAAAAATTCATTCAAAACAGAAAAGTTAAAGAGAAAAAAAAGTACCAGTTCGCTACGCTCAAAGCATTATAAATTGAAAAATAATAAAGTACGAAATGAAGAAAAAGTGATCACTTGCAGCAGTTTTGCTTCCCCTATTAAAATATCATATAACCTAATATTGATTATACTTCCCTGAATAGAGACCATATCACAAGCACAATAATAGTTGTTGCATCAGCTGAATCGAGACACGGTAGCGACTATAACCAAGATTTAAAACCTCAGTCATGAAAGCAAGATACTAAATACCTGGCATCTAATGCTAGATAGATCGTTCTTCTTCTTCTATTTTTTTTTTATTTTTATAAATAAATTGCTAGATTGATCTAGTTGCAAAAGTAAGCATGAAACTCTTTATTTAAATGACAAATGTTAGTAATTAAATTGTTAACCCACGGCCCCTTATTTCTCCAAACCTTATGTTCTTTCACCCCACCCACCTTGTCACTCCTCAAGCATAAAGGTTTTTTTTACTCACTTAATCATAAAGCTTAATCAGTATAACGATTGATCTTTTATGCAGGAAGCAGGTTGTCTTTCAACACATCGCACAAATTCAGCCATTATAAGGATTAAAAAGTAATTATGATTTTATCTTATTTTAAGGCAGGGATTATAGCCTAAATACATTTTATAAAACATTTCTTTATATTCCGACGAGAATCTTAGTAACTAAAAATATGGGAGTATTGCACATAGATGATACATGTATTGGCTGCTAAAAATATGCTATTTGCAAGTTTACATAAAATATACGCAAGTCAACTTTTCTTCCATAGTGAAAACTTGAGCAGTAAATATGATCAACAAGAAAAAAAATGAAGCTCTAGCAAAACAAGAGCTAAAATTTTCTTATTCAAATTAGTAACCAAAAGAAGTAAGCATTTTATCAAGGTCCAGCAACAAGAAAAAGGAAAGAACTATAACCATATAAAAAATTAGGACACAACAAAGATACATACTTGCTGCATGTTGTCAACAGACAGATTTTACCTTTTGTAAGTTGTCCGCTACAATCTATGTTATGCCTAATTAAATGGGATGCTGAGGTAAAATGTTACGAATATTGGCATCATACTGAGCATGTTACAAGATAAGGATGAATTTTAACCTCTTGAGGAATTTCATGTGCCAACAAAAACAGAGTTCTAGACCAGCCACCAACAGATCCATAAAGAATGAATGCACTTCCTAATGCAATTCCATCAGTGAAATTATGCTGCAATATTAAAACACAGTTTGCATGAATAATGGAAAGCTTTCCTTCAATTCAACCAACAAAAGTTCAATACAACTTACAACTCCATCAGAGAAAAGATTTAGATAGCCAAACACAAGACTACTTGCTGGTCTAACTGGTTCTTTAACATCCGAAGATTTGACATTATCAGTGGAGCTATCTTCAGCATTATCATTCTGACTACCACCTTTGGTTGCATTGCTTCCACTTCTCTGCAACACAAGAATTCATACATCATATGTCAGTTACATTTTTCTTATCATTTTCCTAATTACCTTTCAACCTAAATGAGGCCAAATCACATGAATAAAATAAGCTGTTCATATGTCTAATACAGCATATATAACTAGCGTAACACACCTATTATGGCTATTCAAGTTTTGCTTATCCTATTTCTTTAATAACCATCAGTACAACTAGCCAAACATCAAAAATTACAACAATTGCTGCTATTAAAAGTCCTAGTGTAGGTGTGACATCAATAATTATTCAAGTCTAACCAATAGTGTTCCAAAACTGTAGTGACATCCTCATTTTACCTTTCTAAGTGAGGATTTAGATTGAGCTGGCTTATCTCCCTCCAATGTGTCATGTGATACTTGATTGTCTTCTTTCCCCTCGTCGACCAAACTCTTTTTTTTTGTATTACTGAACTGTGACTGATTATTGACATCAGAATTGTTATCATCTTTCAATTTTTTCTTGCTATTGTGGTTATGGTGGTGGTGTCCATGGCCCCACGAGTTAGCTCCTCCTGAGTTTTCTTCAACATACCTCACTAGCTTCTCCACAAGAAGAAAGAGTACAATTCCAGCTGCAAGAACCAGAATACATAGTAAGAATGAGAGGGTCTAAGACCCCATCTAAATAATATCAATTTCAAAATATAAAAAACTGACGAGAGAAATCTAGAGCAGTGTTGTCAAATATCCGCCATGCCCAATTTATGAAGGATGGTGGTTGCCATGGCGGATTTTTGGCTTTCCTCCATCTTCAATCAATACACTGATCTAGAGATGAAATGAAATTGAAAATAATATACATAGTAATAATGAAAGAGATCAATCATAAGCACAAGAGAAGTACACAATACTTCCTTTCTCCGATGCTAAAATTATTTATTAATTAAATGAAAAAAAAATTAAAAATAAAAACTTATTCCATGCAATTAAATAGTGGAAGAAAAGGAAGCCGATAATTCAACATATAAGTAACAAGGTGAATAATCAACATGTTCGGTAAGAAATATCAAGCATATCACTACAAACCTAGGACAGACATTCCTGTAGAAAGATCAGCTAAAGAATGTGAATGTCCATGTCCAGAATTATCATCATGGTCATGGTCTGCATGGTCACCATGAGAATGGGAATGTTCACCACCACCTACAGTTAAGAGAATCATATGTATGTTAGATGAGATAACAATATTCTGAAGAAAAAAGAAATACTATTTGACAAAAAAGGGGACAGTAAAACTATGTAAAGGATAAGCTGCAATCTATAAAATAAAAGGAGAAAAAAAAAGACAGAAAACGAGAGAATCAACTGAACGCACAATAATGCATAATGAGCTAGCTTCTGAAGAAACATCTTCCTATTACAAGTAAAACATACCAAAAGAATCAATTATCCCAAATTCTCCTATCTTAATTGATGGGAAAAATCAAATAAAAACAGAGAAGAATGTGGTTCAAAACTATCCCTGTCACTCAGCTTCCTTCAAAAGTAAAAATACTCAAAAAAGGTCAGGAAATCATAGAAAAGAGAAAAATATAACCAGTTCCAAACTTTTAGTCCCATCTCATTAGCATGTGATACATGATTTCTTCCAAGGGATGATCGACAAACATCATATATTTTACATTTTCATAACATTAGTGATCAAACTGGCACAACTGTTAATACTCCAAGGTCAACACAAATACAGGAAAAGTAACATAGGTACACACACAACATATTAGAGGAAAAAGGAGAGAGAGAGAGAGAGAGATAATTTCCCCTAATGACATCAAATCAGAGAAAGCTAACAATTGTAAAAATTTAACTGCATACAAGCATATCTTGCACCAACATCTAAACGTAATTGAGAGATATACTGATCATGAAAGAAGTCTGTGTGTGGGCTTGCTGAGAATTGGATTTCTATGCAGCATGGCTCTATAAAAGCACACTTAACCAGTGAAATTACTATATTAAAATAGCTCATCATCCTTCCATTGAAACAAAATCAATCAACAAAGGCATCAAATATAGTGAAGACAAGTTGTAATGCCTATCATACCAAAAGCATGTGGTAGTTGGTGAAGAAAAGCATCCCCCAACATAGCTCCTGCCTGAAAAAGTCATGGTAAATGAGAATGTAGAAAAAAAGTAAACCAGAAACAAAAGACACAAAGCTAGATATTTAACTAAGTTACTGACAGAAAGTAATTTAAAAGTTTTCTATATTACCAGCATGCCGGCAATCATAACTTACAAACATAAAGTACAAAGTATTCAAATTGTATAATGATGTATATCAGTGAAAGAAAAGCAATCGAAAGAGAGTAAGATAGTGAAACTAAAGAAAGAAGCTTGAAGAAACCTGACCCCAAATAAAGCCAATGAATCAACAACAGCTTTTGATGGTTTCCCTTGAACTGAAACAGGTGAATAACCCAGATTAATCAAAATTTTGTACTTTCACATTGAGAAATGAACATTTGCACTGTATGAAATGACATACAAACTGCTTACCAAAAATTACAGGCAGGATAATCAGGCAAATCAAGGAAGCCATGCTCACTAGAAATGAACAGCCCAACGCATTCAACCAAAGACCTAAATGTCAAATATGAAACAATCAAACCTTGAATTCAAACTTCCAGCAAGCAAGAATAGCATTTATCAGAACACATCTTATGCAAAAATATAAGAGAAGTGCATTCTGTTAGAAATTTCTTTTAAAGTAACATTTGAAACCTAATCTTAACCTGCATATAGAATGGTATTAGATTACATATGTACTCCTGCGCGGCACTTTGATTCCTGATACTAAATTTGTATAATAATAGGTCTACTTAAAGGCAGACGATTATAGTCGGCTGATATCTGCACCAACAACTTAGCCAAGACTTGAAGAAGTGGTATATGTCTCAAATGAAATTACTCTATTTGTGACTATTGTAACGTGATCTACTAAAAAGGACTCGGTCACACAGAACAGAATCTTCTGCATCCCAGAAGTACAGCAGCTAATCCTTTAATCCTAAATACAGGAATTGACCCCTTAATTTAGAATTTGACTAGCAACTCAACTCACAATATGCAACATATGCCCAATTATGCACATTTAAGTGGAAGTTACAGTAGAAAATGCACTAAAAACAGGACTTTATAACTTCAAGTCCATAATGTTTACAAATTGAGCAATCAAATAAGGTTATTTTTATTTATTTATTTACATCTTCAATTGAAAAGCATCGTGATCCATTTTGCCAAAATTCCTAAATTTGATGAACCCAAGACCCATTTCACGAATAGTTGCATTTGAGCAACCGAAATGGTTGAAATAAACATAAAAGAGGTTAATTTGCAGTGAAAAAGCAAAAATAGAGAAAATACCTAAACCCGACAGTTCAGTGGAGGCAGTAAAGTGATGAGGTAAACCGAACCCATATAGTTTCATATCTTCCTCTTCCGCTAATTCCTCAGGAAGCAGCTTGGACTGTTGATGAACATGGTCATGACCATGATCATGATCATTATCATGGTGATGATCATGTTCTCCACCACAGTGATGATGATGGATGTTGGGTATAGAATGAGAGTGACCTTGATGGGCTTTTGTCAGATCCAAAAAGGAGGAGCAAAATAACAACAAACACATGAAAAAGAAGAATTCATTTCTCTTTCTTCTACTACTTCTCAATGCCATTGGGCTGAATGAATTAAGAGTGTGACTTACAAGTGCCTTCAATGGTGATGTAGCAGACTATTACTAAGAACAATACGATAACGGCGATTATTATGCCGAAGGTTATCACATCCATTTCTTCTACCATAGGAGTAACATTTTTATTTCCATTTCTTTCCTTTCTTATCGGTCAACAAAAAAAAAAAGATTTGTTTGATTTTCATTCATTGGGACCAGGATTTGGTGCTGTAATAAAGCACACAGTTTCACGTTGTACTCAATCACAACCATTGATATTAAATCGAACAGTTTAGATTACAAAGCAGTTTTATGATCCTGATTATTAAATCAAATCGGACGGTCCTGATCTGTTACAGCGTCCTGCTGTTACAGCAGGAAATCCAAGTCTCGTTTATTGAGGTTTCAGTCGATGGCTTGTTTGACTGCTGCGCGGCTGCATCAACTTTACCGTATGAAAATATCTTGTTGGAAGGAGAGAACCTACTTTATATACGTCAAGGTTTTTCGATGAGAATTAGTCAGCTATCATCGTAACACAAAAAAACTTCACAGCAACTTACATGTACTTTCGAACAACACTTATAAAGATTTACATTTACATTTGACAATTGCTCTTTAAATGGCTAATGATTACTGTTAGGCACCCACCGAACAACAGTTGACGTTCGACCTATTTAAAATCGGTTGAAACACTTTTTAATTTTGTTCACCGATTTCAAAAGTTTTCAAACTACCACTCGACTTTCTTAAATGTCTAAAGAGAAGTTATCTTTACATTCATCCAACATTTACCTCTTTATTATTGAAACTTGAACCCACAAATAAGGGGCAGAAATAGGGCATAAACCTAACCTTTTAGTATAGGTTTAATTGCACTTTTGACCCCCTATGTTTCAAGAAGTTGCGATTTTGGCCTCCTAACTAATTAAAATACAAAACAGCCCCCTATGTATTGGATCTTTGGCAGTTTTGTATTTTAATTAGTTAGGTGGCTAAAATCGCAACTTCTTGAAATATAGGGGGCCAAAAATGCAATTAAGCCTTTAGTATATATGAAAGACAAAGGCATTTTTATCTTAGTAATTTGACAACATTCAATAGAAAAAAGTTTTTTTTTTGGTTACAATAGAAGAAAGCTTTTAAGTCTACATAGATATATTTAAGTAAATATAAATAAATAATATTTATTATTATTATTTTAAATTGTATATTTTTGATTAAATTATAAATTTGTTAACTTTTTCAATAATTTAAATTTATTAGTCTACATTAATTTTTCGTATATTCAAATGAATTATTATAAGCTGAAATTGAAATATGATATCGTATATGATCAAATTCTCTAAAACGTCATGTTAAATATCTAAAGAAAGTTCAATCACATTGGTTTATTAGTTTGTCAATCTATTTAAACATGAATCATATTACATATTTAAATACGTTCATTTAAAATATAAACTTTTAAACAAGCTAACAACTCATTTATGCCTTTCAAAAGGTCATACTTAGATCCAAAAAATAAACTTATGACTAACTAGTGACTACATGCCATACTTCGATCTTAATTTTCTTTGACAGGCCAATCTTAAATCTTGCAAAATCTAGTCTGACACAACGTATTCTCACCTCTACACAAACCTCCACGTGTCTATCACTGAACCGTACTTTTAAGTTTTTCCAAGCTCTATTTTCCTCTTTTAAATGATTTAGCTTTTATATAAATTTAGTTCTCTTATTTTGACTCATTTATGATTTTATACTATGACTATTTTTAAATTCATGATTTAGTCCTCAATTTTTAAAATATAACATTTTACTCACAAACATTTAGGCCTAATTTTCAGAGTGATGTGATAAGTGAGATGTGTTTTTTTTTACTCTAAAGTGAGATGTCTACTATAATTAAACTGATGACATAAATAAATTGTTAATATTTTATTTTTAGTGAATATGTTTGCCTAAAATTTTATTGTTAATGTCCGCCGGTTATATTGGTATACCATTTATTGTAATAGTCGTTTTAGTCTTTGAAATTGTAACTTTTGTCAATTTCGTTTTCAAATTTAAAATCCGTTTGGATTAGGCTTATTTTAAACTTATACAAAACAATCTATGCAAATAAATAAGATTTTATGTATTATTGAATTGACAATAATATAAATAAGTTATAGAGTTGAATTGGGCATTACTCCTCCTATATTTGTTGTTTCTTTTCTGTGTTTCTTACTCCTCTTGTGTTTCTTGATATTGATAACGCCATAGGATGTTAGAATAGCAAATCTGATTGTGAAGCAAGAAGATAAATCCACAAGAACACATTGATTAATCACAAAGTTCATTTATTTTTTATTTATATATAAAAGTTGTGACATGCACACTTTGCTCATCATCAATCCAGTCTATACAACAATACTACTGTTAATTAAGTTTAAGTAGAATAATTTATTATTACCAGTATGCTTAACTATTCACTTTCCAACCCAATTCCTTAATTGTTCTAGTAAATTGTTATTATTCTCCACTCTTTGTGATCTTCATTTCATTTAGATATGATTTTCCACGGAGCTCTTGTGAAAAGTACCCATTGAAGTGGTCCACAACACTAATTCTTCTAAACTGTGCTGGTCTTTCTTGAGTAACAAGACTTGGTGCTGGAGCTAACATTGCTTGCATGTTAGGGCCATAAAAAGTAGCTAGCGAAATCCTCTCCTTCTTTGAATTGACTGTTGCTCGATGCTCAATGCTCGGGTAAATTCCATTCGTTATAATCTGCAAATAAACCAGTTTAGTTCAACTTTACTGTTATGATTGTCGATGCAAATTTTCAAATTTTTGCTTTTGATACTTGTTTTATATTAGTCCTTAAAATATTTCTATATGTTGGAATCATGGATGAAATATGTCGAATATTTGATTTTGATCCCTCCAATATGAGCTACTATATATAAGGACTAAACTAAATATCACACACATATTAAGAAGACTTTCAATATGAACAAATTTGACAGGGATTAAAACAGAACAACTTATATCTGGAAGGGCTAAAAGCAAAAATTAGTATATTTACATGAAACCAAAAATATTTTCAACTTTGATATAATCATCAAATGAAACTGAGACAAAATTTTGTGAATGATTTTAGTCATATACCTCTAACATGTCTCCGATGTTGATGATGAAAGCATTAGGCAGGGGTTTAACGGGAATCCACTGTCCATCCTTTCTTATTTGAAGGCCATCTATATCACTGGTTTGAAGAAGGATGGTTAGGCCACCAGCATCAGAATGAGATTTTAGGCCAATGACTCGCTCGGGTTGGGGGCATGGAGGATAATAATTCACCCTTATCATTTGAGTTCCTATGTTGAAGAACTCTGTCATTTCCTTGGGATTTATTGCAAGAGCATCTGCCATAAGTTCGATGATTTTGATGGCAAGTTTTTCCAACTCTACAGAATACATCTCTAAATTTTCTCTGCATTTGAATAAGGATGATAATATCACTAACACAGATAATCATCAATCAATATGACAAATTAAATTGTGTCAAAACTGAAAACCAAATGGAGACTTGTCTGAAAGTTAAAGAGGCAAAATGGTTTTTTTTTAACCAAAAGAATCACCAAAACTTTTTTCCTTTGAGGTCCCTGTATGAATGAAATGATGTTACAATATCTAAAGTATATATCATGAAATGGTATTCTAACAAATAGTTGATTATTTTATGAAAAAGGAGCCGTGGGTTAAGATAGATGGTTGGACCTTCAGCTCACACTAGTTATGACTTAGATTCAAATCTAAAATTTCACAGCCTACATGAAAATGTCATTGTAAATCTTTGTTGAGTGGTTCTCTCTAGTCTTGCATAAAGCGTGTCTTTACTAAGTTAAATTTATAAAAATAATAATTGACCGACTTTTAATGTCACACAAATTTTTGTATACAATGATCTTCAACAATATATCTCAACTATAAAGATGGCCGAAGTATAAAAACTAAAGTTCCTACCAATACTTGAAATTTCTTAAAATTAATATCAAATGATCATTTCATTAAGATGACAATGTACAAAAGCAAAACAAAGAAAGACAAAATAAAAGTGAAAAGCATCCAAATCAAAAAAGAAAGAAGAGAGATAGAGAACCTGAATGATTGGGGGATTTGGTTGAATAGATAGGGTTTCCTTAAGTGAGGAGGTAGAGTGCTCAAGAAAAAAGTATCTGCCCATTCTAGTTTCTGTTCCTCAGATAAAACGAAGGACTGACCAAATCCCTCCATCTCTCCTTCTATCTGCCATAGATTCTTCTTTTCTTCCATTGAAAGTTCAAACAAAGTTTTAACTCCTCTCTTCATATTTTCCACCAAGGAAGTACTTATTCCATGATTAACCAGCTACAATCATTTTTATTATTACTCATATTAGTCAAAAGCAGAGTTGATAAAAGTCGGCTTAATTGCACTTTTCCCCTATCTTTTGTTAATTGTGCGATTTTGCACCCTCTCTTATTTTTTGAGCTATTTTGCACCCCATCTTCTGCCAATTGTGTTTTGTTCAAAATCATTATTAAAAGAGGGGAAATGGGGAAAAAGATAGGGTGCAAAATTGCTCAAAAAAGAAGAAGAGGGGGTGCAAAATCGCATAATTGGCAAAAAGATAGGGGGCAAAAGTGCAATTAAACATAAGAAGGTCCATCTAACCAGGGGGCAAAAAGATGGGGTGCAAAATCGCTCAAAAAAAGAAGGGATGCAAAATCGCATAATATACAATATATACATGTAATGTGCACATTTATTTACTTAATAATTAAAATACTAATAGATGAGTTTAATTTTTATATAAACAAGTCAGTGTAAAATGGTATTAGGATGTTACTATAGTTATAAGCTAAGTGAAAATGAATATATAATTTGACAAGACCTATATTATTTCATATTAATATTATGGTTTAATAGCAGTTTTAGCCCTCTAAATTTTTCAAAGTTGCGATTTTGGCCCCCTAAAAAAAAAACTACAAAACCGCTCCCTAAATTTTGCATCTGTGGTAGTTTTGGCTCCCAAGGCCAATTCTGACTCGGTCTACGTTGACGTGACACCCTAAGTGAGGTGCCGCATATTTTTTTATTTTTTTTCGGTCTAGGGGGTCAAAACTACTACAGTTGCAAAACTTAGAGAGCGGTTTTGTAGTTTTTTTTCCTTAGTAGGCCAAAATCGCAACTTCGTGAAAGTTAGGGGGCGAAAACTGCTATTAAACCTAATATTATACAATAGAAACAGGGTATACAAATAAATATGAAATCAAACCTGAAAGAAACCCCATTCTTTGCAGGCAAAGTGTAGCTTCTCTAGCTCATGTCCCTTGAGATTGAGATCTTGGGACAACAATTCGGCAAGGTCAATGGCAGGAACTTGGGGTAAAGAGGTACTGTTAGATAGTACAACAGTTTCATGATCTGGAAGAACATATCGTTCTGGAACTTTGGTCAACGGTTCCTTTGCTAGCTCTTGGACAGAGGGAACCAGAATAGATGTCATGTCCATACTACTAATTTCATCTGAAATAAATACACGTGCAACCTAAATTATATACTAAAGTTTTTCACAATAATTGATGTGGAACCAACAGATCGATCGTAGCATTTATATTTTCGAAAATATCATTTTATAAGAAAAATATATCATTCATTGTTTATAAATTTTTTATATATTATCGTATGAAATAATCAAAGTTCTCTATTATAAGCGATTAAAATTCAATTTTATTTCGTTGACGCTTTTGGTAAATAAAATTTAATCATTATAATTAGAAATGATAAAAAAAAATATTTTTCTTCAAAAAACAACTCATTTAACTATAAATTAAAGAATTTGGTGTACTGGTACATTCAATTATGTTGGGTGTAGGATAAAATTTGCCTTGTAAGATTTCATTTTAGGTGGTAGGTGAGTATACACTTAGACCATCCCAATGGGAGATTGGTTACATAAGCTATACAACACTTTTTCTTTTTCACGTCATAAACTATATATTACTTTTTTTTGGTAAAAAAAAAAGTATATATAAGCATATATTACTTAATGCATAGATGAATTGATATTTGGACAACTAATTGTAAACAAATTGTTGTGAATTTGATGAAAATCACACCAATAAAATACTTGATGTGTGGAGCAAGTAATAATCAAGAAATCAAAATAAAATGTATGGAAGTTATAAACACAAGCAAAAGTAGAAAACATCGAGAGAAAGAAAGAGAGAACACAAAATTTGTTTACCCAATTCGGTCCAAAACTGACCTAAGTCTGGGGGGGAGAGAGCAGCCATCCGTTTCACTATAATTATGAGTAACTTTACAAAAGAGATATCAATGGGTTACAAGAATAAGTCTCCTGCCTAATTCTACCTAAAGTCTCAATCTCTTCCCGTGACTAAGAGACTCAATCATAATAGTGTTTCCTAAGGTGAATCAACCCCAACCCTAGTGGTTGTTGCCAAGAGCAAACTCTATACAAACCCTAGTTTTCTTGTTGACTTCTAAACCCTTATTTTAACCCCCTCTATCTCAAGGTTTACTCTGATACAAAGTCTATATTTATAGTAAAAGTAACCCTCATAAAATTGAAACAAATCTAACCCATAAAAATACGTTTCAAATTTATGCTCTTACACACATCAGGCGCCGATTTTCACCAATTGGGCAACGAAAATTCACTTACCAAAATTCTCCAAAAGTCAGGCAAAAATTGAGCCCCGGACAGCACCATTCGTGCCCCAATTTTGACAGATTCAGCAAACTTCAATTTCTTCAATTTTTAGTCACTTTCACAACAATCTCCATCTTGACTCTAAACTAGTGATGATGCCAATTTAACATCAACCACCATGCTTCTCTTTCCCTTGCTTCCCACTACACCAAGTAGCTCCACAAGTTTACACCTTACTTCTTCAACCATCGGAATGCCTTCCGCCTCTTGAAGATTCTTGGATTCAACTACGCTAGGAATTTTAGGTAGCTCCACAAGTACACACCTTAACCCCTTCAGCCATCGGAATGTCTTCCACCTTCTCGAAGGTCCTTGCAGTCCAACTACACTAGAAGTTTTAGGTAGTTCCACAAGTATCCACCATAACCTCTTCAACACAGGACATCTCCCGCTTCGTTGGAGATCTCCTTGCATCCAATCACCCTTGGCTTTTTAGGGTAATTCCGCAAGCCGTGCTATACGTTCTTCAACCTTCGAAATGCCTTCCGTCTTCATGAAGAAATCCCTTGCTCACCACTAGAGCATAGCACCCAAGGTTCTCCATAGTTGTACAATTCCTTGTGTGTTCAACTACACCTCAAGCTGAGCGTACTCTACCTGAACTAGAAAATGCATACATCCCACTATGTCTTCCACCTTGAAACTCCACCTCAACAGGTAGATCACAAGTATTCTTATCACCGCCTCTTCAGGCAGACCATGAGTATTCTTACCACCGCCTCTCCAGGCTGATGTTGAGTGTTTAACGTCTCTCCAAACGACCACCACCCTACCAGGCATCACTCCCAAGGTGAGAAACATCACCTTCTTCATCCTCCAAACAACACAGCACCAAAACACGTGCATCCTCATAACCCTCAGAGACAATATTCTCCAAGTCATCAAGGATTATGTTGAACTCCGCAAGTTGCTCCATGATGGACTTTGACTCTACCATCTTGAATGAGTAAAGTTGTTGCTTTAGGAATTGCTGATGAGTCAAAGATTTTGTCATATATAAAGACAACAACTTTGACCACATCGATGATGCGGTTGGTTCCTTTGTACTTCTCTCAAAACTTTATCCCCGAGGCATAAGACAATGGCACTCATGGCCTTGTCCACCATCTCGGTCTTCTCCGCTCGTGACATGGTGACCGGTAACACACCTTCACCCTTCAAAGCTTTCTCACATATTTGCTGTATTAACACAGCTTCCATCTTTACCTTCCATAACCCAAAATGGTTATCTCCGGTAAATTTCTCAGTATTCCACTTCGAACCCATGGTACTTGATTATCTTTTGACCCTTGCCCCACGGTGGACGTCAATTGTTGTGAATTCGATAAAAATCACACGAATAAAATACTTGATGTGTGGAGCAAGTAATAATCAAGAAACCAAAACAAAGTGTATGGAAGTTATAAACACAAGCAAAAGTAGAAAACAACGAGAGAAAGAAAGAGAGAACACAAAATTTGTTTACTCAGTTCAGTCCAAAACTGGCCTAAATCTGAGGGAGAGAGCAGCCCTCCGTTTCACTATAATTATGAGTAACTTTACAAAAGAGATATCAATGAGTTACAAGAATAAGTCTTTTGCTTAATTCTACCCGAAGTCCTAATCTCTTCCTGTGACTAAGGGTGTGTTTGGTTCTATGAAAAGATTAGACAAGGGAAAGAAAGTGAGTGGATTGATCTATCTTCTCCTGCTTGGCAATACTGTAAAAAGTGGAGGAAAAAAATGTTTTTAACAGGGACCCACACTAGAAACCTTTCCATGCTGAATTGGACGGAAAGGTGGGGAAGAGACCAAATTTCTCTGGAAATGACCAAAGTAACCCTCTAAATTATTATGATATGCAATATTGGGTGTTGAAACAAAATTAAATGCTTCCCGTTCAAAAAAATAAAAAGGATGCATCGTGTTACGTGAAAACATGTCCATGTTTTTATTTTTATTTTTTAACAAAATTAATATTTTTTAACAAAATTTACGGCTATTATCTAAATTAATATTTTTTTTTTATACAAAATTGAGTTTTAAAAAACTAATTTTCATTAAAATTTTGTAACTTATATTGGAAAATTGTTTATTTTATTTAACTGAAATAAATTTTTAAAAATCAAAGAACTTCCCAGGGTTATTTTTGTCATTGTGTAAATATACATCTTTCTTTCTTCCTTCTTTTCCTTTAACTTTCTCTTATACCAAACAATTGCAAAATCCTTTCACTTTCCATTCACTTTCTTTCCTTATACCTTCTTTCCCTTTAACTTTCTTTCCTCTCACTTTCTTTTGTGATCCAAACATACCCTAAGAGACTCAATCCTTATAGTATTTTCCAAGGTGAATCAACCTCAACCCTAGTGTTTGTTGCCAAGAGCAAACTCTATACAAACCCTAGTTTTCTTGTTGACTTCTAAACCCTTGTTTCAACCCCCTCTATCTCAAGTTTTACTCTGATACAAGATCTATATTTATAGTAAAAGCAACCCTTATAAAATTGGAACAAATCCGGCCCATAAAAATACGTTTCAAATTTATGCTCTTACGACACATCAGACGCTGATTTTCACCAATCGGGCGCCAAAAATTCAAGTACCAAAATGCTCCAAAAGCCAGGCAAAAATCGGGCCCCGAACAGCACCATACATGCCCCGATTTTGACAGATTCAGCAAACTTCAATTTCTCCAATTTTGAGTCACTTTCACAACACAAATTATTGACAATCTTTTTTCTCTTTTTTTATTGGACAATAACAATAAAGAGAAAAAAGAAGAGAGGTGATAAAAGTACAATAAAAGCATGAGAGAATTGTCACAAACGTTTAATAATGATTTCCTTTTAAAAAAAAGTTGTTTAAAAACGATTGTTCAGGTAAGACTAAAAATTGTAGGCCTTGTCATATTGGTCGGTAAGACTAGTGTTTGCCTATAGATATTAGACGTATAATTTTTTCAATGATTTTTCTATCATATACAAATTTAGACATATTAAGAAGTTTAAAAAAGTAATCAAATAAGGGTTTTTTTTGGGTATTTCTACGGTGCAGTCAGAAAACTGATTTTTTTGGAAAAGTTATTTTGTTTAGCCAATAGTATTACTTTGATGCCATGTGAAAGACATGTGCAAAACTCATGAATGTGATCTTCGAATGGGAGCCTTCAGTTTGGGAGTTAACCGTGTGGCATGGGCTACTGTCCTTAGAGGTTGGGAAGCTTGAGATCTTGTTGTTGCTGGTTGGAATAAAAGAGAGCTTTTTAGTCTCAGTTGCACCTTGCACTTATTCTTGCTGTCAAAAAGTTTTTGTTGCTGTCATGTGTTAAGTGAATTGTATTTTCACCCTAAATTTTCCACAGATTAAAGATGAGGGTTCCATGTACGATTATTGGATTAACATTCCATTTGCTTAATGAGTTAGAATCTACTTGTTTTTACTCTTAAGAGTTTTTTTACTCCATCTAGATAAGTGGTTCTCTGCCATCTTTATAAGATCTCAAAGTTGTAGAAAGAATAGAAAGCTAGAGATGTGATGAGAAAAAGAAGATAAAAATGTCTAAAATTAAGGTTAACTTCACGTGAAAAGTCATTCTCATAACTTCATCATAAAATTTTATTTTTTTTATGCATTCCATCCCTTTACCGGTTTGCTTTACATTACATTTTATGTAAATCAAATAGCTATTATCATATTATGTAAATAAAATAACTCTACGGCTAAACCGATTATGAAAAATCATTTTTTTAAAATGTCCATTAAATATCAGTTGTTTACTAACAATAGATTGGTTCAAACTTCAAATAGTAAAAAATTATAGCTCCTTAAATAAGTGATCAAGACTTTGATCTTGACTTTTGCGTATTGAAAAATTTCATTGGGACGGAGCTTAGTATCGATAACATGGTAAAAAAAAATGGTTTGTTTTCTCCCCCCTCTCATCTCTCTGCAGTTCTTTCGTATACCAACTCTTGAAACTCATTTTGAAGTAAAATATATAAGAAACTCTTCGAAACATATTTCATACATGTATCTGACCTCTTTTTTTCCGTCAAGTCCGGAGTTTGCACCTTGGGTCCCTTTCACCTTTTGCATATTTGTCTCCACTAAGTTTGATCTTTTTGTTCTGATTTCTTTCATTTGGTCCTCGTACTCCATGGTAATTCTTGTCCCTTGTCTGGGGATTAGCCACTTTCTTAGCTATTCAGCATTGCACTTAAATGTCACGTGAGTAAAGTTTACTTGGACCACAAGGAATGAAGCCTATGATCATATTAAATTACTTTTTCTTGAGATTGAAAATAATAATTTGGTTAATTGATAACTTCATAGACTATAAGGCATAATTGGAGTAGAAATTTCTTCTAGCCCACCTGAATATGGAAAAGAACTAGAAAAGTTGTATAAGTACATACAATTTACTTATTTACATATAATAGTTATGTGGCATGCTCACTTGCTTATCATCAATCCAGTTTCTCTCTTTTTTTTTTTTACTGAATCATGAATCTAGAAGCATTTATTATTACAATGTACACTTAATTATTCACTTTCCATTTCAATTCCCTATTAACTGTTCTAGTAAGAGTTGTTATATATCATTCTCTTCCCTTTGTGATCTTCATTTCATTTAGATATGATTTTCCACGGAGCTCTTGTGAAAAGTAGCCATTGAAGTGATCTACAACACTAATTCTTCTATACTGTGCTGGTCTATCTTGAGTAAGAAGACTTGCTGCTGGAGCTAACATTGCTTGCATGTTAGGGCCATAAAATGTAGCTAGGGATATCCTCTCCTCTGAATTAACTATTGCTCGATGCTCAATGCTCAATATCCATCACTATAGCAACTAAACTAGTCTTATGTAAGTGCAATTCAAATAACCAAAGCTAATGTAGGGTTGGGCAGCTCACCTGATTTGAGCTAAGGGAAAAGGAGTTGAAGGTCATGGGTTCAATCGTGGATGAAAGTGTAAAAATATTAATCTATCAAACTAACTACTAATGCTTGCTTTTGCATGCATCTATTCTTTCTTGAATTCTAAGGCAATTTCATTGTCAATATAAAGACGCTACAAATTGTTGCTTAAATGCTTTTGAGTGCATCTATTCTTTCTTGAGTTCCAAAGCAATTTAACTGTCAATATAGAGAAGCTACAAATTGTTGCTTAAATGTATATGCACATTAAGTGAAATTTCACTGTCAAAACAAACATAAGTTTCAATAAAAATCAATTTTTGTCATCATAGAATCAAACACACAACGACACAAAAGGTTGTGAATGATTTGTCGCATACCTCTAATATGTCCATCCTTTTTTATTTGAAGGTCTTCTATATCGCTGATTTGAAGAAGGATGGTGAGGCCATTAATATCAGAATGAGATTTTAGGCCAATGACTCGTTCTGGTTTAGGGCATGGAGGATAATAATTCACCCTTATGACTTGAATTCCTATGTTAAATAACTCAGTTATTTCCTTGGGATTTATTGCAAGAGCATTTGCCATAAGTTCGAGTATTTTGATGGCGAGTTTTTCCAACTCTGTAGAATATATCTCTAGATTTTCTCTGCATTTGAATATGGCTGATAATGTGACTTACACAGATAATGGTCAATAAATAATGGTAAATATTGTGAAAACCACATGGAAAATTGTCTGAAAGTTGAGGAGGAAAAATTGTTTTTTTTTCTTTTCTTTTTTTTTCTTTTCTATCAAAACAAAAGTGTTTATGTATCATGAAATATTATTCTAAAAAACTAACCGACTAATTTTTTAGAAAGGTGTCGAATCATATGGCTGAAACTTCTGCTCACACTAGCTGTGACTTGAACTTTTATTATAAAAAGAATAGGCTTAATTACACTTTTGGTCATCGCATTTTGACCAGTTCACGAAAATGGTCCTGCATCTTTCAAATCGAACAAAACCGTCCTAAACTATCATGTTTTTTGCAGTTTTAGTCCTACCTCCTATTTTCAACTCCATAAACGCAGAGAAATGACAGTTTTAGGCAGTTTTAGACCTACCCCCTATGCTTAACCATGAAATAAACAAGGAATAAATCATGTGGGTACAAAGAATCTACTATATTCAGCACACTAACCAAAAAAACCCTAATTTAAAACATATCTTAGAAATTGAAGTTTTTTGCTTAGTGTGTTGAATAATATAATAATGAGCTGACTCCATGATTAATCAGCTATACAGGTAATGAGTGCCCACATGAAATTAAAAAGCGAATAATATACTATTTGATACTTTATACACACGTACTATATAAATCTTTCTAACAATGAATAAAGTTAATGAGAATTAAGCAATACCTGAAAGAAACCCCACTCTTTACAAGCATAGTGTAGTTTCTTCAGGTTCATTTAGATCATGGGATGATAACAATTTAGTAAGGTCAATAACAGGAAGCTGAGGTAAAGGAGTTGTAGTTGAAGATAATATTGGACAGTCATGATGTGGACGAATATAGCGATCTGTAACTTTGGTCAATGCCTCCTTTGCTAATACTTGGACAAAGGGCACCGGAGCATATGTCAATTCCATTATCAATTTAATTTAATTTAATTCAGAGAGCACAATTTCGTATGAAATGAATATATTTTTTTTGTTGGTCTATTTGGTAAGGAGGCACATACATTTAAGTAATTTGTTGACTAGACTTGTCTTTATTATGATTCTTTTGACAGATAGTTTGATCATTAGTCGCTTTTGTTCGTTTAACGAATTAGAAAATAATGACTTCACTGAAGCAATTGGTTGGTGGTGTGCTACATATATAGCTACTAGCTAGCACCATGCAAGTAATATCTGTTGTTATTTGTTCTATATTACTTAGGTTTTTGAACTGTTGAGTGTATAAATATGCTTGAGTATCATTATCTTTTGAGCTAACTTTTATGATGAAATCTAAACTCATTTAACATAATACAATCAAAACCCTTTGACATGCAATATTCACATTGAATGAATTAGTGCACAAGGGATGACACCAATGAATATCACCTGGAACATAAAATGTAAAAGAGCATATCACCTGGACACAAATAGCATGAAAAAGAGACACTTGGAACCCTGTTGCAAATAGGACAAACATTGGTTTGGATCATACACACCTATCTCTCTCATAACCATATGTCAACAAGGACTTGGAAGTGACACTCCCGAGAAAAATATGATTCCTCTTTGGCCCTATCCACTTCCAAATGAGACTACATATGAAGGAGGGTTTCTAGTATGCAAAATTAGGCAACCGTAAGCAGACTTGAGCGAAAAAGGAGCTACCTTTTGTGCCTAACCAAGCCAAAACATCATGAAAATTGTCATCATCCGAAGCTGGAATAGTCCTGATAATATCACAAATATGAGGAGGTAACTTGGATGTTAAGAGGGAGATATTCCAAAAACTTGGCATCAATGTGATGTCTTTGACGCGAACATAACTATCAACATCAGTGAGGAGTTCGGCGCAATGATTTCTCAAACGACCCACATTTCAAATCCAGTTGTCGTCCCTAAACCTAATAATCAAACAATTGCCCACACACAAAACAAAGTTATTCCGAACATTATCCCAATTTTTAACAATCATTCACCAAAGATTCAACGAGTTGGCCTTAGCTTCCACTTTGGCAATAAGATCTTGTCCACACCTATGCTTAGAGCGAAGAACTTGAACCCACAAATCATTACTCTTTGAAGAAAGATTCCATCCGGCCTTCATCATGAAGGTCGAGTTACTATATCTAGCATATATAAGGCCCATGCTCCATTAGCTTTGTGTAAAGTTAACGTAAGTTTTCTTTTAAGATTTCAACTTTCGAGATTAAAAATATTTTTCTAGATTGAAAATATTTTTCTTGCTTCTTTCAAGATTCCAACTTTGTTGTTTAAATCATCTCATTTAGACCTATGTGGCATGTGACTGTACACAGATAAAAGATGCAGGAAGGGGGTAAACCAGATTCGTCTAAATAGCGGAGATCAAAATACATTTAACTCAAAATTTGATGTCACAATGTTTAAAAAAAAAAGAAACTTTAAATTATGAGGTTGAAATCTTAAAGAAAAATATTAGACGAATAAATAAGATTTGGCTCAAATAACACAATAATGACGAAATTACCTTTAAACAAACAAAAAAAAACTTCATAATAGTGTCTATTTTTTTGGTAGAAACCAAAAAAGGTACATGCATGCTTTTCTAGATTATATAATACTTCCCTTTAATTTCCATCGTTGACCATTCAACACCTAAGTGTGTTTCTCATCTTCATTTTGGATCCTCAAACTATCAAGAAATGATTTTCCACGGAGTTCTTTTGCAAGGTATCCTATGCAGAAATCTGTTACACTAATTGTTTTGAATAGTGCTGGTGTTTTTGGAGTAACAAGGGTTGGCGCTGGGCGTAACATTACTTCCATACCAGGGCTGTAAAATGTTGCTATAGAAAGTCTTTCCTTTTTTAAGTTCACTGTTGCTCGATGTTCAATGCTCGGATAAATTCCGTTTGTTATAATCTGCAAAATAATTAAGTTGACAATGTTATAAACTTACAAAAATATGATTATCTTTTTGATAGAAAAATATGTTGTTGTTATAAGGACAAAACAGCGTTTGTAACAATTAATTAAATTAGAAAGTCCTCGTAGCCAAGGTTGATTATATATAACATACTATGTGATTTAATTTTTTTTAGTTAATTGTGAAAAAAATCAATAATTACCTCCAACATGTCTCCAAGGTTGATGATGAAAGCATTAGGGAGGGGTTTAACAGGAATCCAAAATCCATCTTTTTTAATTTGAAGACCTTCCACTTCATTGCCTTGCAGAAGAATGGTTAGGCCACCACCGTCGGAATGAGAATTGAGTCCTGTCACAAGCTCTGGCTGAGGACATGGTGGATAATAATTAATCCTCATTGATTGGGCTGCTTCACCAAATAACTCTCTAATTTCTATGGGGTCCACTTTTAGGGCATTTGCCATAAAATCAATTATTTGCATGGCGAGATTTTTCAGCTCTGCAGAATAGGTCTCTAAATGATCTCTGTATCGAAAAATGAAAATATATATTATTTTGGCTCTAAAATACAATTGCAGTGTATTGAAAAGAAAAAAAATGCAATGTATTCAGACTTATGGTACTCTTTAGTTAGTCCCAAGAACATGTACAACGAATTTTTAATATCTTTTTGAGTTTAATTCGACTAGCCGGTCAGTTTATGTGTTGGGGGTGACATCACCGTGGCATAATGTGGTTTTGGGGGGTCACTTTCATTTGTTGTTTGTTCTGTTTTGTCACTTTGCCAATGTCCCTTTTGTGTTATAACCAGTTAATTAACACGTCTCATGATATGATACGAGGCTTAAATTTGTACTATATAGTATATAGTATATACACAGCAATGTCAATACATGCCGGAAACATAATACATAAATTTTTGGCAAAACTGCTGGACGATAATTTATCTTAATTTCTAATTTGAAGCTTATAACTAAATAATTTTTTTTTAGTGAGAATAGATTTCAATATTCCGAAGTTTACAATAGTCACAATACGCATCAATGCGTAAAACCCAAGTTATTCAATACATTAGTGATATATGCTAATCGAATTAAATTGTTAAGTTGTTTTTGGCTATCTACATAGCTTTTTAGATTCTTGATAATATATGTAAGGTTTGAAGTTTGAATCCGAATACCCAGAAAAAAGACTACGATTCTTGATATAAAAAAAAAAGATTTGTTTTTTGCTAAACGTGATACAATTGATACAATAAACCTATGTCTTAGAATATACAATACAGTTAATGCAATATGCTTAGAAATTAATGTCTTTTTTTTTACACAAGAAATTAGTGTCTTAAAATATACAAATACGGCAGGTCCTTTATTTTTTACTATATGTTTTTTTACTTTTTTTTTTACAACTATGTTTTTTTACTTGTTTTTGAAGTTTTGGTTGTTTTATATACTTTATGATTGTTGTATACAGCTGTTCAAATAACATATTTCTTTAAAAAAAATTGGTAACAAAATTAATGTGTATATAATTTGTGTATAATGTGTGTGAGTGTTTAATTTTCGATTATCCTTTCAGTTTGAAAATAACTAATTTATCTGTAAAAAAAATTTGTCCCAAAATATATGATTTTTTTTTTTCAATTTTCAAACCCTTTAATTTATAGGTTACGTTAACATTAAGGTATTTGTTAAAGAATCTAAAAGACGAATTTTTTGTATTAAAAAGAGTAGTTTTGAGACTTTTAAAGAGTTAATTACTTAAGTTTCAAAATTTTATTACTATATTTGCTTCTTTAGCAAATGCCATTAGGACACTTATTAGTATTTTTCTAATCCTGATCGCATCAATTTAATATCTTCTACTTACAAAAGGTGAATGCATCAATATCTTGCAAAATGAATATGAATTGAAACTTCTATCCTTCTTTGATTGCAGATTAATCAAAATATTTTCAAAATTATAATAGACGAAAACATGCAAAATAACAAGATTAAGCAGTAGAGAAAGAGAACCTGAATGGTAAGGGGAGTTTGGGAAATAAATGAGGTTTCCTTATGTGTGATGGCAAAGTAACCAAAAATAACATATCTGCCCAATCTAATTTCTGTTCCTCAGACATTACAAAGGCTTGACCATAGCCTTCCACATCTCCTTCTTTTTGACTAAATTTCTTTTTCTCTTCTAATGGAAGATTGTAGAATTCCTTAGCACCCATCTTCACATTTTCCACCAATGATGTGCTCACTCCATGATTAATCACCTATATATAATGATTGCCCATATAAGTCAAAACCACAATTATTGGTAAAACCAATCACTTCATAGATAAAATCACATTTTTCAGTCTCTATAAAATTTTTCATCAGCATTTTTAGTCCCTATAAATTTCTCCATCAGCACTTTTAGTCCCTGTCAAAAATTTTCATCAATAGTTTTGGTCCTTAAAATGCTTAAGGAAAATTTCACAGAAACTAAAAAGTATGATTTTATTTTGTAGGGACTAAAAACAAAACTGTAAATATTTATAGGGACTAAAAACTTAATTAACCCTAAAAATAATGGATAATAGTTATGTGTATCTCAATCAAAATTAAAAGTGTACTTTACTTTAATATGCAGTTATATCAAGACTTGTACTTACCAAACTCTTATATATATGAATTATTATGAATAATTAATTACTTTTTCTCTAATATGGATGTAATGACAAACCTGGAAAAAACCCCATTCTTTGCAGGCTGAGTGTAATTTATCCAGTTCAGGTCCCTTTATATTGAGATCATGGGACAGCAACTTGCTAAGGTCAATAATAGGAACTTGGGGTAAAGGAGTAATTGTAGATATTATTGGACGGTCATGATAAGGACGAACATAACGTTCTGGAACTCTTGTCAATGATTCCTTTACTATTTCTTGAACAGAAGGCACAATCAGAGATTCAGAGGACACAATCAGAGATGTATGTTCCATAACTTCAATTGGACAATGTTACACTAAATATGTTTTTTTTGAAGCAGTTACACTAAATATGTTGAGAAAGGGGTTAATATATATATATAAGTACAGGATCCCCCACGTCTTAGTCAGTGGTATGCAATTTGTCAAAAAAAAAGAGTCAGTGGTATGCAATATTAACGTTTTAAATTGACACATTCGGCTGTTTACTACTTGATGTGTATTCTTTTAGTTTTTTTTTCTTTTCAATTTGATCTATTGGTTTAATATATATATATATATTTTGAGAAATATTGGTTTAACTTTTTTATAACACTGGTTCCCCTTCTGGACCAATTTGCCATTCTTTGTGGTGCCATGATGGGTTACCAATATTTACCAAGGGTGTATCGACAATGTGGGTGTGATTTGTTTCTTATATAGTTATACATTACATCGGCCATGTATATAGGATTTGATATCTAATGAATGTTATAAACATGTTTCTCTAAAAGTAATAATTATGCATTACACTTTGATGTTTCATTTTATTCCCATAGAATTGTTCTTCAATAAATGAAGATTATGCAAAAACACCAAATGAAGTAATAATTATGCATTATACCAAGCAGGGCCGTTCCGAACAATTTAGAGGCCCAGTTGTAATCTTCACAATTTTCGTTGAAGAAATTTTTTTAAAAAATCCAACACCACTTATAGTGATAAATAATTAAGTTGTCGTTAAATATATTAGCATTGGTTCAAACATAAGTTTTATCTACAAACAAATAGACATTTACCTACGAAAAAATGACATTTAGTCACAGATTTTGTCGTAACTAAAAATGTTTTTTTTTTTATCATGCACCACGACAATTATACCCCTATCACTACAAATATTTAAGGCCCCCATAAATTGGAGGCCTAATTCCATAGAGCTCCTTGCTCTTGTCAAGGAACGGCCATGATACTAAGGAATGACTTCAATTATCATAAATGTGAGATTCAAGACTTGACAACAAGCCTTAGAAGCGTATGACTTCGGTCTAAGTAGAAGCAAGTGAGAGCATATATGAAATGTAACACTTACCATTGCGCACATTGTTGAAAAGTATGAAATTTTTCACCACATCCAAGAAATTCATATATGTAGCAAACACGGCGCTAGTTTAACGACAATATGTATACTTATTTATATTTATGATTTCATACTCACACATAAATTTTTGTACATATATGCTCATGAACTTATATACTCACACCTAAGCGCATTTATCATCTTCATTTTGGATCCTCAAACTATCAAGGAATGATTTCCCACGAAGTTCTTTTCCAAGGTATCCCAAATAGAAATCTGTTACACTAGTTGTTTTGAATAGTGCTGGTGTTTTTGGAGTCACGAGGGTTGGTGCTGGCCTTAAATTTACTTCCCAACCAGCACTGTAAAATGTAGCTATAGAAAGTCTTTCCATTTTTATGTTCACTGTTGCTCGGTGCTCAATGCTTGGATAAATCCCGTTTGTTATAATCTGCCACATAATTAAGTTGACAATGTTATAAACTTTTAAAAAATACAACGTATTTGTCTAAAAAAAATATGTTATAAGGACAAAGCAACTTTTGTAACATTTTTTTTTAACTTGAATCAAACAAAACTCTTAAGTATAAGAGAGTTGACATATTGTTTTATGTATGCGCATGTTTTATATAAGGTAAATTTGCTGAAATCATGGTGAATCATTTTGATAGAAAATTTGCACTATATATTTTTTTGTTTGGATTGTTTATAAATTATAATATGTGATTTAATTCTTTGGTTATTTGTGATAAGACAAAAAAGTTAATAATTACCTCTAACATGTCTCCAAGATTGACGATGAAAGCATTAGGAAGGGGTTTAACAGGAATCCATAATCCATCCTTTTTAATTTGAAGACCATCCATTTCATTGCCTTGGAGAAGGATGGTGAGGCCACCACCATCAGAATGAGAATTAAACCCTGTCACAAGCTCTGGCTGGGGACATGGTGGATAATAATTAATCCTCATTGATTGAGCTGCTTCACCAAATAACTCTCTTATTTCTTTAGTGTCCACCTTTAGGGCATTTGCCATAAAGTCAATGATTTGTATGGCGAGGTTTTTTAGCATTTCACAATAGGTCTCTAAATCATCTCTGTAAAGAAAAATGAATATGTTTTGGGTTTTAAAATACAATTGCAGTGTATTGAAAAATATGTGCAATACCATCAAACATGTACTACATTTGTTTTAACTAGACCGTCGACCCGTGCGACGTACAAGTCTTATGTGTTAATATATGTTACTATAAATAAAGACTTTTTCAAAAACATACCAACAATGAAAACAATAAATAAATAAAATTGAAAAAAAAATAAATATTATCTTAATTTCCTTATTAAAAAACATTAGGAGACATGATTTATGTTTCTTAGTAACATGACATTTTTAAAAGGTTAATATTGTGAGATTGGTAGGGTTATATGCAAGTGAAACGGGAAAAAAAATAGTAGGAACATTCATGACTCTTTTAAATCATTACTTTTTTTTAATCAAAAGCTAATCATTCAAAAGTAATAATAAAAGAAAAAGTAACCACTATTCATTTTTAAGCTAATTTCTGAAACGAAAAATGAATTTTTTAGAACCAAAAAAAGTAATATATATATATATTAAGGTGTCTTTTAGTAAAATTATAACTAAAAAAAGAAAATCACACATTGATGTGTGAGTTGCTAAAAGACACACTCATGGGTGGCTTCTAGCAAAACCTATATATATATATATATATATATATACACACACACAGAGACAACTTTATCATACAAACAGATAGATAGATTGATTAACAAAATTAATAAATGATGGTAAGTTTTTTAACTTATCTATGTAATTATTATTAGAGTATACAATACAATTATTGTCAAAAAGAATATATGATACTAAATTACTAATGTAATATGCCTAGAAATCGCTGTCTTGGAGTATTTAAAGAGGACCAAGTCTATGGACTATGTTTTTTTTAATGGCCTATGGACTATGGATTAACATGATGTCTTTTAGTATTTTAAAATATTGAACAAATTGACATGATAAAATATTATGCAATATTTTAATAACGATTTGATTGATTTTAAAAACACTTATTATTTCTAAAAACCCTCCAACAAATCATTAAGAAAAGATCGATGCTATATGAAGTGAATTTTTATTCACGAGGTTAAATTTTAAAACCGCTTTACCTTTGATTTTGGCAGAAATCAAAATCATTGCTTATATGTGTGATAATAAACCAATCACAAAGTGTCAACTCATGTCATGAAGTTATCATGAATGATTTTTTGTTTTATCTAGCATTTTCCTTAAGAAAAATAGTTTGAAAGATTTTTTAATCTTGTTTTGTGACTTTATAACCCTACGACTTTGTCCACCCCCCCTACTTTAGGGATCATGAACTTAAAATTATTCAAATTAAAACTTCATTCCTTCTTCGATTGCAGATTCATAAAACTGTTGTCAAAATTGTCATGGATGAAAACATGCTAAATTAATAATTAAGATAGCGAACAGAAAAATAGAACCTGAATGGTAAAGGGAGTTTAGGGAATAAATGGGGTTTCCTCATATGAGATGGCAAAGTAACCATAAAAAGCATATCTGCCCAATCAAGTTTCTGTTCCTCAGACATTACAAAGGCCTGACCATACCCTTCCACATCTCCTTCTTTTTGACTAAATTTCCTTTTCTCTTCAATTGGAAGATTGTAGAATTCCTTAACACCCATCTTCACATTTTCTAACAATGAAGTGCTCACTCCATGATTAATCAGCTGTGATTAATTATTGCCCATATATAAGTCAAACCATCATTATATATCGGTAAATCATTTGCTTCATAATTAGTAAAAGTAATGGATAATAATATGTCTATTTCTACAGAATTAAAGGCATATATGATACAGTGAGGTGTGGATTTGAATTCGCAATTCCCATATTATCAACGTTTTGTGTGAGTTTCGTCGCCAAACTTTATAAAACATATAAAAAAAAGTGTATACTTTTGTATGCAACTTTACGAGGACTTGTAATTACCAAACTCCTATGAACTATGAATAAATAATTATGTTTTCTCTAATCTGGATATAATTGACAAACCTGAAAAAAGCCCCATTCTTTACAGGCAGAGTGTAGTTTATCCAGTTCTGGTCCTTTTAGATTGAGATCTTGGGACAATAATTTGCTGAGGTCAATCACAGGAAGCTCAAGCAAAGGTGTTGTTTTAGATATTATTGGACGCTCATGATGTGGACGAACATAACGCTCTGGAACTCTTGTCAATGGTTCCTTTACTATTTCTTGAACAGAGGGCACAATCAGAGATAAAGAGGGCAGCATCAGAGATGTATGTTCCATAACTTCAATTGGGCATACAATACACACAAACAAATATGTGTTAATTTGATTGTTAAATGATACTTGAAGTGGAAAATGTTAAACTCTATGTGTTGAGAAAGGAGTTATATACATGATGTCCATGATCTCATCGACATCATAAACAGACTACTTATCGATTATTACCAACTAAAGAGATCTTCACGTTAACAACCCGTGAGAGTTTAAGCTACGGTTTTGGAGTGAGTCAACTTCTTAACAAGTCAAACCTTCATTGACATGTATGAAGATTTTACCAATTTATCCATTTGTCATCGTCCTTCAAATTCAATAACGGGATTACCAATAGTAAAGGGTTTGTCACCCATCCAAGTGCACACTAGGCAATTTTGTCTTTAAAAATCTTCTAATTGATTTTGTCTTTGATGACAAATATAGTATTGATCCCTCAAAAAAAAAAAGACAAATATAGTATTGAAAAATGCCATATTTAAAATAAAAGCATAAAATTAATTTTAATTTGCTTAAAAAACAAAAACAAATATTAATTTTAATTTATTTATTTTATATTTAGTTAAAATATTCGCAATATATCTACTGTGAATTTTATGTGTTTATATTTGCGGGTATCACAATATCACTCATATTTTTTATGTTGACAATATCAAAGACATTTCTTTCAAAAAAAAAAAATCTAAGACATTAATTTTAACTCTTTTTTTTTTAGAGAATTAATTTTAACTAATTATGTTGTGGCCAATATTTGTCTGGTGTATGAGTTTTAGAATAAATTCAAATATTCTAAAAAAAATACTAATTTTATTAAGGAAAACATATATATAACATACAAGTAAATAAATTAATTAATTTATATGAAGTTTTTTTTAAAGTGTTAGTGTGTTACGTACATGAAGTTTTTTTAAAAAAAAAATCAATATTAATATATTATTTTAAAAACAAACATATAGAAAAGCATATGCTCAACAACATTCGGAGAAAAAAACCTTCCCTCAAAAAAAAATTAGGAGAAAAAAACCTAGATCCGACAGAAAAAACATTATATGGATAAAAATATTGTATGCTCAACAACATGTCGGATGAATAAAAAAGATTTGCATTAATTTTTCAATTATTTGGAGAAGACTTATGATACAATTCTTATAGAGAGATTTTGTTAAAACCCCTAGAGTTAGATTGCTTGTATTCGATTTTGTGGACGCAAGATGAGGTCACCGACGATTTTCCCAAAGCAATAAGATTGCACCAAGGTATGACTTCAATTATCATGAATAAAAGGTTTTGTAAAAAAAAAAAAAATTATCATGAATGAAAGGTTGAAGACTTAAAGACAAACTATAGAAGTACTATATGACTTCCGCCGACAAAACATATATGGAATGTAAGGCGAAAATTGATGTATACACATGTTGTTTGGCTGAAAAACACATGTAAAAGACAAAAATACCCCTCAATAGTTAAGTGCTGAGGAAAAATAAAACCGGCGGCAATTAACTACCGAGGAAAACCTCAGCAGTTAACAGTCGAGGCGTGCTGAACATAAACAGAAGCAGAAACTCAGTTTTGCAGTTTCCTTCTTTTCTTCAAAAACTTCCCAAATTCTCTTCAAATTCCATTTTCACGAATTCCAAGCCAATCATCCGGACATTATCACAAGTAAGTACCATTAATCATTGCAACCTTAATGTTAGTTTGTTTAGGTTAAGTTTTTTTTTTAAAAAAATTGAGTAGTTTGCATGTGGTTAGGGTTGATGTTGGAATTGAAATTTTGATGATTGCATGTAGTTTATAATTGAATGGACTTGCTTTAATTGATGTTTGAATGATGTTAGAGTATAATGTGGTTTTGAATGGTGGCAAAAGAACACATTTTGAGTATGTTTGATACTTTGCACACAAAGTGTTTGATAAAATGCCTCAGTGACAATTTTATTGATTATTTAGTTAGTTTAGATTATGAGAATTATATTGAATGATGTTTAGGTTATGATGGAAATGATGCACACAAATTATATTGAAATGATGATCATATTGAATGGTTTTAGGTTTAGTTTAGTTATGTTTATTGAAATGTGAATGTTTATGTTTATGTTGAAATGATGATTATAATGATTATATTGAACATTTATTGAAATGTGAAGGTTTAGTTTAGATTATATTGAAATGATGCACACAAAGTACTTATAATTTCTTTGATTATGTTTAAGTTTAGTTTAGCTTTAATGTGAATGTTTATGTTTAGTTTAGGTTTAATATGTTTGATTAGGTTATGGAAATGATGTTAATTTTTAATTTTTTTTTGTAGATATGTCTGATTAGGGGCAGCCAATTGATCCATCTAAGATGATTGGTAGTAGGCGTGCTATGACACAAAGCCATCGGAAGGAGAAGGAGATGTAAAACACACACATCCCTAAGAGGGGAAGAGGTCGGAGGGGGGATGGTTCAGGGACTTCTCAGGCTACACAGCCTGAAGAGTCACAGGTGGTTGACCCGAGCCAGGTGGAGTACCTCAATTATCAGGATCAGGTACACCACGATGTCAATGATGGTGGGTTAGACCAGCAGCATATACCAGAGCAGCAGCATATACCAGACCAGGATGGCATTGCAGCAGCGGCTGCCCCAACGATGTTACATTTGGAGCCTCCCTTTCCTGGAAGACTAGAAAATATATCTCTGCTGCACTCTTATGCCAAACATGTGGCATTGCCGCTTTGGTATAATTCAAATGACGTAAGTGTAATTTTTAATTGTCTAAAATTATCATATGCAACACAAATTAATGTTTTAATTTTTTTTATATGTGTGTTTGTTTAATTATTATATCAAGTTTTATATGTGTTTTTGTTTAATTCTTTTCTTTATGTTTAATTCTTTTCTTTATATTTTATTTATTTTAACTTTTATTATTTTCTTTATGTTTAATTATGTTTTCAATTGTTTTTGTTATGTGTTTTTTTAAGATTTGCATGTTTTATGTCTTAAATTAAAAATATGTGCGGCAATTTAAATTTGTGATTTTTATTTTTTCATGTGTTAAGTTTTATTATGTTTAGTTAAATGTTTACATTGCTTAAACTATGTTTATTTTTCTATTATTTCAGGTTTGTAAGGTGCGTGTTGTAAAACCGATTAATCATGGGGCTAAGATTTTGAGTCTACGACGTCAAAACGAGAATGTTGACTGGATTTTAGGTCCGCTAAAGTAGAGCGGGTTACATGATTTGGTTTATCTAGGCTATGCCATTGTGCCTCATGCTTTGCTGATGACGTTATGCGAGAGGTGGCATCCCGAGACTAGCAATTTTCACATGGTCTTGGGGGAGATGATTGTGACTTTGGATGATGTCGCATGTCTTATGCATCTTCGGATTGAAGGGCGGATGTTGAGCCATGGGAAGACGATGTTGAGACATGAGGTAGCGGCACTAATGGTGAGGCACTTAGGTGTGTCGTAGACGGATGCAGAGAAAAATTGCGGTGAAGAGTATGGTGTGTACACTAGTTATCCGAAGCTGAGGGAGTTATATACGAGGTACCTTGATAGGGCTACCAGATTGGCGGATCCAGAGGATCCAGGGGATCCAGAGAAGCTGGAGAGGGTTAGGACATTTTGTGTGAAGTGTTATCTTCTATATCTTGTAGGATGCTTGTTGTTTGGTGATAAAAGCCACAAATGCATCGAGTTGGTCTATTTGACGACCATGGAAGACGGCTACGCGGGGATGCGTAATTATTCATGGGGAGGGATGACACTGACATACCTATACCACTATTTAGCTGAGGCATGTTTGCTTGGAGACAAAGCTCTTGGGGGAAGTGTGACACTGCTCACTGTAAGAAACTTATAAATGTGACCCTTAACTTTTATTTATTTATTTTTTATATTTTTCGTGCGTAATAACTTATAAATGTGATTTGTTTGGTTTGTGCATGCATGGTTTTTGGCGCATTTTCCTAAGTTTTTACAATGTTGATCAAAATCCCAACTACATTGAAAACTATCCGGTGGCGGCGAGGTGGGCGTTACAGAAGGGTCATGGAGAGGGGGTGACGTATCACTCATTGCTTGATCGTATTCAGTTTGATGACGTATGTTGGAGGCCGTACGAAGAGCACAGTGAGATCCAGGCATTTGAGGAGGTTTTCTGGTATTCAGGCTGGATTATGTGTGATGTTCATAGGGTGTACCGTCACTTGCTTAAGAGGGTTTTGCGGCAGTTCGGATACGTCCAGACCATCCCTAGACATCCGACGGATGTTGTAGAGCTGTGACTGCCTCAGATTGTGCAGGCATTCCTTGACTTCAACACTTGCACGCTTAAGGAGCCTGATTGGGGTGAGTCGGCAGGAGAGGAGAATGGCGTATGAGGGAGGGCTATGTGTTATGGTACACTAAGGTGTCTCACCCTCAGATTTTGCCACCTCTTCCAGGAGATCTTCTGAGGCCAGCAAATGAAGAGCAGATCATTGCAGAGCAGTGGGTGTGGTACGAGGCGAGAAGCTCGCCTGATACCTATGACATGGTTAGTGGCATTGTTGCCTACGTTGATGCGCAGATGGGCTAGGCGGAGGTCATGAGCCCTGAGCAATGGTTTCAGGCCATGAGCCATGTTAGGGCGCAGATCGCGCCGATATTGAGCAGGAGGCGAGGCCAGAGGCCGAGGAGACGGCAACAACAGCATCAGTAGGACCAAGATCAGCAGTAGGATTAGGACTTGTTTTTTTACTTTTCGTATTTTGATGACATTATGTTGTTTGTATTTTGATGACATTTGTTCATTAGTTTGTTCGTTTAATCAACGTTTGTGAAATTGAGCCAATTATGTTTTGCCATTCGAAGACATTATGTGACAATTAAGTTGTGATATTTGTGATGACATTATGTTTTTGTTTTTAACACATTACAGGATCAGAAGCTGAAGCTTCTGCCTCTGCAATAGCATCAGGACGCATCGACAGTTAACTGTCGATGGAACTGGCGGTAGTTAACTGCCGAAGTTTTCTTCGGTAGTAAACTGCAGCCGGTTCCATTTTCCTCGGTACTTAACTGCCGAAAGATATTTTGGTATTTTACATGTGTTTTTCAGGCTAACCAAATGTGTAACAATAATTTTCATGTAAGGCTTGGTTATTGTTTAAAGTTGTTTGAATTTGCCCTAAAAAGAAGTTGTTTGAATTTAACCATGTATTGAAAAAAAAAATCATACCGTCATTTAATATTACTAACATTGCAATCTTATCCTCTAAAAAAAAATTGCAATCTTATATATACTTTATCGTTAAATATTAATATATTACACATACTTTATTAGTAAATATTACTATATTACACACACTAGCACAATTTTTTTTTCCAAGGACACACTAGTACAATTTTTGTTTTTTTTTTTTTTTTTTTGTTTATTTGTAT
>Ga0228711_1000547_pt1 | contig 47279 bp, 26 predicted proteins | sample MedpolnodulmetaG_2_FD_177996 | JGI IMG/M metagenome (GOLD analysis project Ga0228711, IMG submission 177996) | Root nodule microbial communities from Medicago polymorpha collected in Santa Monica, California, United States - brown nodules | ecosystem: Host-associated > Plants > Roots > Nodule...
ATTTGATTTTGCTTTAATGGAGTTTTGGTGCTTCATGTTGAACGTGCAGAAAGCAGAATCTTTGAGATGTGAAAATTAATTATTGTTTTTTAATAATATAATTGGGTAAAAACTTAGATGACTCAAACCTAGTGCACCGGTAAACAAGTAACTAGCGTTTTGAAAAGAGTGATGTGGCTTAATTTAAAAGCGTGTGTTTTTAATAATATAATTTGCTCTTAGCATTGCTCATCCTTATTTTATCAAATTTTACTCATATTTCTAAGAGTATAAGAGGATGATTTTAAAGAGTTTTAAGGGAGTTGACTAAATTCTCTAAATCTAATCTATGTTGTTATAATACTCTTAATATTAAAAATATTTTAGAGTAAATTGCACTCACCTCCCCTGAAATTTTATTAAAAGACACTCACATCCTCTCTAGTTTGGAATAAACATTAACCTCCCTCAATTATGCCCCTTAGACACTAACGTCTGTTCCTTTTGACGGTGCAAACTGCAAACCAACAATCTTTCCCTTCATCTTCATTCACCGTCCTTCGTCTTCATTAGGATTTATGAACCCCAAGCCAATTTCAATAATTTTTTTATCTGAACCCCAAGCCAATTTTAATGTGAGCGTTGTTGTTTTCAATGAGCGCCGTTGTTTTCAATGATTTATGAACCTAATCCAATTTCAATTTTTATCTAAACCAAATTTGATTGAGGATTTCTCATAATTGTGAATATATATAAATTATGTGTTCATATCCTCAATGAAATTGTGAATGTGTAATGATTCTGGAAAATTCTAAATAATGGAATTTGTTATTAATAATGTTCCAAACGTGTGTCAATCGCTGCAATTCACCATCAATTTTTTTCACACACTCAATTCCTTCAACTGCTTCGTTTGTTATAACAAAACATCAGCCACATCTTTCAATGAATCACGTAACAATGATAAAAAAAAAATATATCCAGTGACCGTGAATGAAGATGAAGGGAACTGTTGTTGATATGCACTGTCAAAAGTAACAGACGTTTGTGTCTAATGGGGAAAGTGCCTCAATTATGAAATAATTAAGGGAGGTTAATGTTTTTTTTTTCCAAACTAGAGGGGATGTGAGTGTCATTTAATAAAACCTCAGGGAAGGTGAGTGCAATTTACTTGAAAATAATTATTTTCTATCATTGACAATTATAATAATTAAATCTTATTTACCAAAAGCGTCCTTGAAATAAAATTTACTTTTTTTGAATTTTTATCGCTCATAATGAAGAATATTGATTATTTTTATGAGAAAATGTTAAAAATTTAATATAATCCTTATAAACAATGAAATTGTGTTTTTTCATGAGATGGTGTTTTCTAAAATATAAATATTGACAAATAACAACTTATTTCATAAAATGATCCTTAATTTATAAATTTATGAAGCAGGAGTATTGGTACACCTCAATTTATGAGGTGCCGTAGAAGTTCCCAATTGGAAATAGTTCTTGAAAACAATTTTTGAAAAGAAGGCTTCCAAACATGTTTTTTATTTTCAAGATTTTAAAAATTAAAAAAACTGTTTTTGAAAAAGCAATTCAAACAGGCCCTTACTTTCTATTTATGCATTCTATGTCACTTCTTCCCACATCATTACCACACCATGTTTGTAATTTCCAATATGCATTTCATAAATCATATATGTACAATCTAAAACTATAGAATAGCTATTTGGCAAAACTATCACGTTCATGCTACAGACTTCATCGGTCTGTCACATATTTCTAACTTTATCAAGAATCCTCCTAAGTTTTGTCAGTTCTTTGCGAACATAGTCAGGTCGTTCCTTCATAATTGATGATTGTGAAAACAAAGTTTTAGTTAGAGATTGATATTCTTGAAAACATTCCAATAATACTTTGTTGTTATGTTTTTCCTGGCGTTATATACTTAAATAGTAGTATTTGTTAGGAAGCTGGAAGTGATTCTTTTATTACAAGTAGCATAAGGCAATAAACTTATATTTAAATTCGGCACAGCGTGACCTAAATGAATCCATTATAAAATGACGTGTTTAGTCACTCTTAACACCATTCCAACCTAAGGGGTAATGATAGGTGGTGTTTTACGTGCTTTTACCAATTTCAGTGGTGTAGAACCATCCTTATAATCACCCTCATATGCAATGTAACACTCAAGTCTCTAAAATACATTGTTGTTTCCGAATCCATGGATTTTTCTTAGGTATAGAGTCCATTATAGAATCAATTATTTGTTCCACTTGTTGAAATTAATCAAAATCTTCAGACTTCCATTTGAAACAACAAAACCAAAACCCATGTAGATATAAACCTTTTTTTTTTGTTCTTTGTTTCGTCTCGTTTGGCATGAAATCATTTCAATGATACCAACAATATAACAAATGTAATATAAATTTTTATCTTTTTAATGACACTAACAAAATAACATTGTAATAGTCAAATTTGTTTAAGGATATATAATTTTTTTCATTTGCATATGTTTTATGAATAAAAAAACTAATAAAGATATCATAAAAAAAATTGCTTAACATAAAATAAACCAAAATTTTGATATATATTCGTTTGCTAAACCTGTGTATCTTGCTACTGATAAATGATTTAAACAAACATATCACCTTCAACAACCATAAAACAATTGCAACTCTATTGTTCATGTGATCAAACAAAGAGCAATTGAAAATATATTTGCATCCCTGCTGATCATGTGAGCTAACAGAGAGAAAAATAAAAGGTATTTGCAATCATAAATTTAAACCGAAGCAAGCTACTCGGAGTTTTCTCTACAATGTAATATGAAATCGAATAAAAAGATGGCGATTGTGGGCAGTGAAACATTGTCTAACAAGTCACTCAACTTTAAGCATCTTGCAATCAGATCAATTAGAGAGAAAAGGAGTAAAAAATAAGACAAGAATAGGAATTACCTTCAACAACCATATCAAATACTTTTTCTTCAAACGTAATTACCACATCGAATACACCATCAGCAACATTTTCTTGCCATCTTTGAGGTGCCAATTTCACAGCTGCATTCCCTTTAAGCATCGACAGGATTCCATTTCACTTGTAGCTCCACTCTTGTTAAGGTTTCATCCATCTCACCATACAAAACAAGAATATAAAATCGCATTGCCAAGAAGTCCAACAACCGATGCAGAACATTCTTTTACAATCCTTAGTATAACCCTCCTCCTCAATAGATACAAAACATTCTTTTATTATTGTGTTTGACAACAAGGGTCTCTTGCGATGGTGGAATTAGACCTTTCGGATTAGTCCGTCCTTGAACACAATACTAAGTTTTCAAAAAATAAAAATAGTCTCTTCCTTTTATGTATCTAATTCAAAACTATGTGGTTTTTACGCAGAGAATAATTGTGTTGGTTGATTTTAAAAAAAAATATTTTTTTTCCGATCATTTTGATAAAAGATTAATTTGATAAAAAAGGAATTATTTATTTTTGCAGATAGCCGAAATGATAATAGTCGTTGAAAACGCTTACAAAAAATGACAAAACACATGTAGGCATCAATATAAACTTTGAAGTGAACAAAAAAAAAATTGTTTGTGAATTGTGACAAGGTTTTGACATTATTGAAATTAAATTAAAAACGGGTCGATAAACTCCAAATAGAACCCCGTCATCTCGTCTCTTCTCTAGCGATTCGGAAACATAACCATTGAAAATCTTATTCATACATTCTTTCTTTTCCGTCATTATGCTTCAACAACCAGAGTGTCCTCGACCTCAGAGTCGGAAGAAGTCATGTTCAAGACTTGGAAGGAAATCAAATTGACTAGACTCCGGTTAGTTTGTACCATGTAGTGTTCCACACCAAAACCCTCAACAACGCTTTAACATGCATGGCATGATTTTTATTGGGTGGTGGTTTCTTGCCCATTAAGTGTCTCAACCACTCCACCACGATGCATTTTGGTTTATGGGAAAGAAACCACCAATGTTAAGATGTAGCAGTGGTAAAGCGTTGATAGGGGGGTTTTGGTGTGAAACACCACCACAAGGTACAAAGAAATCGAAGTTTAATTACATCAAGTTGGCAACCAAGTCGCGTGGATGCTTGAATCAGAGCTCCACCAACAGAAAACCAATTATTGTCTGATTGTTAACGCATAATGGCAAAGAAGAAATACTATACACGGGTGTTAGCACAACATTGTTTAAGAAACGGTTACCTTAAAATAATTGTACAAACATTTATGTTAACTTTAAAATATTTATTTTCTTCTTTTATTAAATGTGAACTAAGATTCAAATTTTTTAAAATGAAAGTGTATTGTATTTAAAGAAAGAGGAAAATATAATTTTTGTTTTAGTATTGTGTTTGATAATAGTAGCCTTTTGCGATGGTGAGATTGAACCCCAGATTAGTCGGTCTTTGGGTCTGCCACAAAATTTTCAAAACAAAAGAAATAATGGTCTCTTGCGATTAGGTATCCATCAGTGGGATTGAAAATTCAAAACTATGTACTTCTTAAGTAAAAATAATTGTGTGTTGGTTGATTTTAAAAGAAAAGATTTTTGTTTCAATGATTTTGATAGAAAGATTATTTTGTTAAAAAAGAAATTGTTTCTTTTTATGTATAAACGAAATGATAATAATCATGGGAAACTAACACACAAATAAGTGAAAAAGTCGGGGTTCGAACCCCGGATATAACGTCCAACTAAAAAAGAAATTGTTTATTTGACAAAAAAAAAATTCATTGAGTGAGTTAAGTTGATTATAACGAGTTTGTTTGATTATTATTTGATTTGAATATAGTTGAAAGACATCACATGGTTACATTTCAGATGTTTCAAATCAAGGATTAAGAACATATTTCACCATAAAAAAATAACTGAAATCACAAACTTAAGCAAAAGATCAAAATGCCTGAAAAGGAACAAAAGTTTAGAATGAGAAAAGGAAATGGCCAAGCAACCATGTTACTATTGTATTGCAGAAAACGAGGTCCACAAGAACACGCGTTGGATCTCATGAAGGAGCCGTATATGATAGATGAACGGAAGGTGAAGGAGAACGGGAGAGAGGACGCCAAACAACTTATATGTTGGTTTGATTGTTAGATGGTTGGTTTGATTGTTATTTGTGCAAGAACTGTAGTGAAGGGTTTACTTGCGGTGATTCAAATTGTAGGTATTTAGGTTGGATTAAAAGCAATCATATAAATGAGTTTGAATATCATATCTTCATCGAAACCTTAAGGTATTAGGTATATGACTCTTCTCACTTATATGGTGTTCTACATCTCTTTTGTCCAATGAAACTTCTAACTCACAACATGTCACAAATGATAAATCTAGGAAAGGTTAATGTGTTGATGTGAATAATGTTTTTATGAAAATGGAGGATTTGATGTTTATGTTTAGATGATAGAGTTAGGGAAGGTTTTCTTGAGAAGAAGAATGAAAGGTTCTTTTCACCTCCACCCATTGTTATGTCTTTTTATTATTTCAGCCCCCTGTTCCTTTTATAGATGAAAGAACCTAATATTCTCTTCCTCCAAACAAAAAAACCTAACATTTTCTTTTGTTGTTGATGCTTTATGGCCAATTGTCACCGCCTCGAAGCATCCTTTAGCATAGTGAACAACTAGTTGCAACAATTCCTCTTGCATGTAAGATATATTGCTATCCATTTTCTTCTCCTAAAGCATGTATGATATTTTCTTTTTGGGTATTGTGATAGTGTTGCACTCATTGGCTGGTGCAAACAAAGACTAAAAGGAAAAGGGAAATTGGTATTACACTCAAAATATGATTGCATGGTACATAGGCAACATGTCTCTTACAATCCTTCAGCAAAGAAGAGGAAAATGTAATAATCAAGGATAAAAACAAAATTGTTTTTGGATACAAATAGCGATACATGTCAATGATGCACTACTATCTCTTTAGGATTTCATTTTTTCTATGTTGTAATGTTTGTGCTTGACTAGATTATAATAAACAAAAATAAAGGTATAATTTTTGGATTCTAAGACTTTTTTGAGGAAATTGATAATCATGAGAAACATCATAAAATAAATTAGTATCACTTTGTTTACACCAAAAAATAAATAACTTGTTAGTTGAAATCAACAAACACTTGAAATTCAGGTCAACTGGATTGCCCTTCAATCGAGTGAAGGTTAGATGAATGCAGAAACAACTGAATGCAAGTTGCTCATATCTTTCTAAAATCTATTTTGTGGGATGTTAGAATCGGTAAAAGCTCATTAGAACTTCAAAAATTGACATTTTACTCGTGTTCCATGATACTAGTGTCGCTAACTAAAACAACTATTCACAATACACGCGTGAGTCAACTCACATACCCGACTCTGGATAAAACCCAAATGATTTTTGGAATTATTCTTTTTAACAAATATTTATGATTTGGTGATTTGAACTTGTCACATCAACATTAAAACGTATCCATAATTGAATTTTAAAAAAAGAATTTTAAAATCCCTAAAAAAAATGTCGTCCAAAACAAATATATATTACTTTTTTTTAAAGAAATCAAACTGACCCACTGAAATTGACACCGGAGAGAATTGAACATGAGGTCATTTTTTAAGAAGCAAATCGAACCTGAGATCATAAAAATGACACACTCCAAACAGGGTCATCTCCGACAATTTGGAGGTCCCGTTGTAATCTTGACAATTCTAATTTAAAAAGTATTGAAAATAAAATTCAACACAACTTAGAGTGACAAACCTATACATTCTAGTTAAATTTACAAGCAATGGTTCAAAAATAACTTTTACCGACAGACAAATAGAAATTTACCTACGGACAATGTATAATTGACAACAAAATAGTTGAATTCTGAACTTTTACCTACGGAAAAAATGATATTTAGTGACGAATTTTTTCCGTAGGTACAAGTGTTTTTTTCTTTTTTTCAAATTCGAGGCCCTCCATCGAAGGTCTTGATGCACTTGCACAGAGTCGACCCTAACTCCAAACTCTCATGCCAACAACATCATTCCAACTCAAGTGTGTTCAAATATATATAACTCTAAAAGGCCATTTATTGAAGGGAAAAAAAATCCTATAAAAAGCAGTTATAGATCATTGACATTGTAGTGTTCTCTCAAATAGATTATTGAGATTATAAATATTTTAAAAAAAGAATCCTTATTTTATCGAATTTTACTCATATTTCTAAGAGTATAAGAGGAAGATTTTGAAGAGTTTCAAGAGAGTTGAATAAATTCTCTGAAGTTGTTATAATACTCCTATTAATAAAAATATATTAATCACATGCATTGATTTATCCTTACAAAGACACTCTAAAAAAAAGTGAAAAAATGATCAATTTTTTCCTCTACTTCCCTTCCCCAATTTTTTTTTGACGACAACATAATGAGACAATTTTCAATACTATCAACAATTTGAGACTTTTGTGTTGGGGAACACAATCTCACTTCAGTTAAGTTGGCGCATTCCTACATAAGAACAATTTTAATATTTATTCGTAAATGCAAAGGATGTATTTTGTCAACTCAACATAACTCATATACAATTTTTCATTGTCATTCGTCACCAAAGTCTAAAATTTGACAAATTTAAAATAATAGAGGTTGAATGGAAACATTCACATGATAAAGAATGACATCTAAAAATTATATTTTAAGATAAAAAAGTTAAACAAATGAAATTCAAAAACTAAAAAAATAGTTCATCATAATGTTGTGACTTTTCGGGATCCTACAAGTTTGATCATCACATTAGTCAAAGAGAATCTAAACAAATGAGTTTAATTAACGCCACTTCTTCACCCTAATCCTTAAGAAATTAGGTATATGAGTCATATCACTTATATGTTTCTCAACATATACTCTTGCATTCAATGTGAAACTTTAACTCACACTTGACACATTGACATCTCTCCCTCAAGTATGAGACTCTCTGCATCCAAGATCTACAACCAAGAACCACTTATACTTCTCGGTGAAGTCGAACCGAGCTATGATAGCATGGTTAGACCTTATGGGAGAGCCAACATTGGTGTAGATCAACGGATTATACAGAGAGCAATCAGAGAAACGAGAATGATACCACATCTCCATCCAATATTATATGTATGACAAAATTCTAACTCGTTCCGAGCACGTGTTTCCATACTAATGCCTAATTAATGTCATATATTATAAAAACATATTATAAAATATGTGCATTTATATCACGCATATATTTGTACACAAAAAAAAATATCACGTATATTTACTACAAAACTGTATAATAATAGGCATTGGCATTTATTTTAGTGTAATGATTTTCTTAACAATCAAAGTTAAGAAGTGTCATAAGAATATATGAGGAAAAAAACAAATTCGTCACTTTTTTTTTTTGTGAATAAACAAATTCGTCACTTATCAAATCACAATAAAATTAGATTCATACATAAACAAACTATAGACAATATACCGACCATGATTCCTCCATTCAATCTTAAACGTGAACAAAATTATGCATGTCGTGAGTTGAATTATCTCTATTTTTAAAAGTACATTTACATATATGTCAATGGTACTCCCTTAATTTATTTTTTTTATCAATGGTACTTAAATTGAGTATTAATATTAATATATAGTAACAATCATGACTACCATGTTTGATATATCAATGGTACTCCCTTAATAAATAAGATCCTAAGAATGTTTAGTGAATAAAATTAATGTAATCCTAGTTGTGACGAGCATTGCTAGCTAATAAAATTGAGGCATTCCCAAAATTTGGAATTTGACCTCCATTCTTGTCCCTTCTCAGAATTATTTTTTCATTCTGACTGCCGACAAATTTTTATTTTAGACAAGTCAAACTAAGGGTATTACATTCTACACCTGTTGACAGATATTTTCTGTTTTAATTCTATCTTTGTTTCATTAAATCATATTCTTTACGATGAATAAAACTATGATTAGGTACCCTAAAAAACTATGATTAGGCAGTTTTTTTTTCTATATAAAAAAATAAAGTAAATATATATATAAAAATAAATACTCAACCCAGTGTATTAAGTTTTTATATTGAGGCTAACCCATCCTTAAAAAACCGGTTTATAAATTAAGAAATATCACTTTTTATATATTCCACTCAACCTCTGACTTCTTTATTCTATGTGAGACTCTCAATACACACGCCTTGTGCGTGAATATAAATGGTAGATAGTCTTCATATACTCTAATACCATATTAGATTTTTATATTGAGTTTAACCCTTAATTATAAAACCAACTTAAAAGGTGCGAAATGTCACTCTTTATAAACTCTACTGATGCTCTATCTTTTTTTTTTTGAAAGAATGATGCTCGATCTTTATTCTACATGTAATTGGATTTAGAGTGTGACATAGTAGTGGATTAATTTTGTTCTTAAGGTTTATGGTAAAGGAATTAATGAGCTTAAACTCTCCATCGTATGTAAACATCTTAGTTTTTGTTAATCATTCTTGTGGGACTCTTTAAATTTCCAATACTCCTCTCAAGTGTACTAATTAAGAATAGTTCAAAGGTACAAATGTCATTTCAAAACAAGATCCAAAACAAAAAATAAAGACATGATGAGACCCAAGAAACCAATCTCAAAATGCCATAAAACCCAAACACCAGTGATCCGCATACACCCTTGAGGTTGTGCAAATATAGTTTAAGTTTTATAGTTTTGAAAAAACACCATGTTTAAGGTATAATTTAAAGTGAAAAAATCATCCAAAAAAAATCTTATATCCAAAGACTAAATAGTTGCAATTCAAATAACATGCATCCTCTCACGCATAACTCTACCATAAGCAAACAAACCACCAATTACTAATGATCATGAGTCAAATCCTGATTTATAAGAACACAAGAAAAACTTCATCAACTCAAAATGCCATTCCACACTATTCTAAAACAAAGTCATGGGTTCTATCCTTGTTAAAGAATCATGATTGTTTTTGACATGCAAAAAAAGAAAATAAGATTGAAAAACGATTTGAACTTGAATTTTGTCAACATGAAATTTTGTCTCCTCCACTTGATTCAACTTGGAATAATTAGTTGAGGTCTAACATAACCTATAGATGAATAATGTCTAATAAAAAAACAAAAAGGATAACATTTTGAAGTTGTCACAATTAAATTGTAACATATATAATATCAAAATCTGAATTAAGTCAAATATAGGAATATAAAGCATGAATCAACCATTACCATAGAAAAATGGAATACCATGAATCAACCAAAATACCCTTGAGTGCTATCCCAATCAACAATTAAATAATAAACAAAAGTTCAAAACAAACTTAATTTGCGGGCTAGTCAACTATATACACATCATTAATAAAATTATTATGGCATCATTATATATAGCCAAACATACTTATCCAAAACACAAATCATCATCTAGTTAATTACCATTTCCTTTGCATAAACCTCTTCATAACCATGAAAAGCCTTTTAAGTTTTCTTTTACTCATAGCAATCTCTTTGCTATCATTCTCAAAACCTTCCCTCACAATCTTTGTGAGTATCAATTGTGGATCCTCTAAATCATTCACTGATAAAAACAATATAAGATGGAGTGGTGATGATGATTACATTCAAAATGGTGTGCCTCAAGAGGTTTATTCATCAAGTTCTAGCCCATTGAGCACTCTAAGATATTTCCCAACTAGAAAGAAAAATTGCTATTCCATCAAAGTTCCAAAAGGTGAAAAAGTTCTTGCTAGGGCAAGCTTTTATTATGGAAATTATGATAATAAATTATCACCACCAGTGTTTGATCTTCAATTTGATGGTAACTATTGGGCCACCGTTAATACCACAAATTATTATTATGTTGATTATGAAGCAATATATGTAACCAAAGGAAATTTCACTAGCATATGTGTTGCTCAAACAAAACCTACTCAATTTCCTTTTATATCATCACTTGAAATAAGAAGCTTGGATCCTACAATGTATAGTCATTTTGATACCAATCATGCTTTGATTTTGCAATGGAGATATGCTTTTGGTGGAAATGAAACTATCAGGTATTCCATATTACTCCCTCTAATTTTTTTTATTTTTTTTTTAAAAGCTCTCTATTCATTTTTAGTCGTCACTTTGGCAAAAAAATTGTGTTTTTTTTCCTCAAATAGTTTAGTGGCCGGAGCTCACACATTTTTATTTACATGTTATTTTGAAAGTTTAATTTATATAATATTAATTATTATTTAGTCAATAATATCATTAACTATTTATTATATAGAGAGAAATTGGTAGAGCATAATAAGTAATTAATACTAATCCTTCAAAAAAAAGTAATTAATACTAATATTATAGAAAAAATTCAAATAAATTTGTCGTATATGAATGTCCAATTTATCAAATTTTGATATTTCACATCATTGTTTTAAATTGCGGCCCGCAACTGCAATTGCAGCCCCGCTATAAAGGGTTTTTAAAGTCTACGTAACGTGCCTTAAAAAAGTCTACTTTCACCCACATCGGCCAAAATATAAAGATTTTTAGCGTAATTACAACTGCAACTTAAAACCATTTTTGACGCTATTGTTGGTGCATTGATTGGAACAAACTAGGTATCCAGATGACATTTACGATCGAATATGGACACCAGCATACGGTATCCTACTTTCCGAAGTAAAAAGCGAGGAATCAAGCTTTGACATTAGCACAGCAGAAGATCATCCACCAGAAGCTGCATTAAAAAATGCTATTGTTTCATCAAGCACAAATGAATACATGCAATTCATCAATAGACTTCCAGCAGAGGAAAATGATGTTTATATAAATGCTTATTTCTCAGAAATAATGGAAAGTGCTTTTGGAAAAAGATCAATTCAGATGTATATAGATGACAAGCCCTTTTTGAGTCCTATAGTTCCTCCTCTTGGAAGTGTGAAAGAAGTGTATATTACCAATATTACAGCTTCAGCAAATACTACATTTGTTCTACAAGCTTCAGAGTCTTCTACTCTTCCTCCTATACTTAATGCTCTTGAAGTTTTTACAATAAGTGATGCATTCAATGCTGGAACTGATAGCAGAGATGGTAAGTGATTAAATTTTGTTTGGATGAACAGCTTATTAAATTAAGTACTTATAGTTTAAACACGTATCATATAAGTGTTTATGTATAAATTATTTTTTTAACATAAAGTCAACCGATTTTCATATTAGCTATGAACTGTTATCATAAACTAACTTGAAGAATTTTTGAAAATAAGCTCAAAATAGCTTAATTAAATAAGATATGACTTGAAAATCGGTGTATAAATGGTAGACAATTTTTACCTTACAAGCTGATTTTTATCGAGTCAATCCAAATTTTAAGATGATATCAAAGATAATCTAAGATCTCTTTGGCCATCCACTATTAGACAGCTCGGTTCATGGTCGAGATGTCCACTTGTAGGCATAAAAGGGATGTCTTGAGACTCACACTGAATAAATGGTGGGGAGTCTTCAGCTTATAAGTCAATTTTTTTAAGGAAACTTATAAATCGATTTTATAGAGTTGTTGTATGTCTAACCCATATTATAATGATGACAAGATGATAAAATATATTTAGATGTTTGCGTAAAACTTATTTATACTAATTTACAATGAGTTCCTTTTATTTTTCAATTAACTTTATATTTGTGTTTTATTTTGTCAAATTAGTGGAAGGTTTGTTACAACTTAAGTTGGCATTTGAAGTGCTTGTGGATTGGAGTGGAGACCCTTGTCTACCATATCCTTATAGTTGGGATTGGATAAAATGTACCTCTGATGCCAAACCTCGTGTAACAGCATTGTAAGTAATTAATATCACTTTAATATATAAATTTCATAAACTATGTATATAATATAATAGCTACTAATATTTTTATTTTTTTTGAAGAAATAATAGCTACTAATAATTTGGAATATGACTTAAAAATATAGGTATCTTAGTGCTTATGAGTTGCAAGGCACTCTTCCAGATTTCAGTTCCATGACTGCACTTGAAACAATGTGAGATATATACTTACAAAAAAAAATGCTTTGTTTTGTTCTATCGACACCCTCCGGTCATTATTATAAGCAAAAATCTACATTTTAGATTCATTCAATTAACGATGTATATAGTCTTTATTATAGACTATATACATCATTTAATGAATGTATCTACAATGTTATTTTTACTTATAATAATAATGACCAGAGGGTGTATTTTGAAATGATTAACCAATAGTTTGTTATATTTTATTGTATATCTGATATATTAAAGTTTTATGTGTTCTAGTGATTTGCAAAATAATACTATTGAAGGACCTATTCCTAATTTCCTAGGCCTTTTGCCTAATCTTAAGACATTGTAAGTTTCATTTTATTCACATTTTTGTTTCAACAAATGCAACACATTATTTGAGTTCAACAAAATGAAAACATTTTTTTTCTTGATTCATGCAGGAACTTGTCTTACAATAGGTTCAATGGTTCTATACCTGCATCTTTGGTGAATAAGAAAATTGAAACTGAGTAAGTTGAAATTCTCTATTATTTTCCCATTGCATTAGAAAATGGAAGGAGAGGTTGGAGAAAAATTGAGAGGAATATGTAAGATTAAATGATGAATCTATTATATGAAATTAGAAAATAGTTGCTTGTTGAAGCCATTATCGTCAACCGATTCTAATTTCATTAAGTAAATGTGTTCTAATCTTATGTATTGAACCTTCGATATTTTTTACTTTCATTATTGTTACATAAGTAGTTTTGAATGCCACATTTTCATCAAATATTGTTTTCTTACTAATTATTCATCTAAAACATTAGATATATACATCGTTTTGTTTATAATTTATATGTTGCTCAATGTTTTTTTAACAATTTTTCTGGTTATATAGTTTCTAACTTTAATTAATTTGGTTATTTTTAGCACATCAAATAATTGTCTATCGGGAATGAAGTGTCAACCTCTCAAGGCATCGTCACCAAGTAAGCAAACATCATCGCCACCACCACCTCAACTTATTTTAGGTGATGAACCAGATATAATTGGTTCACCACCACCACCACCTCGTCTTATTTTAGGTGATGAACCAAATATAATTGGTTCGCCACCGCCACCACCTCAACTTATTTTAGGAGATGACCCAAATATAATTGATTCACCACCTTTTCCAGAATTTCGTTCAGGGGATGCATCAGTGGGAAATGGAAGCTTGAAGAGCAACAAACTAAACATATTATTCATACTAGCTGCACAAACTTTGCTACCAATGGTTTTCACAAAGTTTATATGAAACACTTTTTTGTTTTTTCATATATGTTTTTTTGCATGATTATGAATATTATCAAGCAAGTCATGTATTGTGTGTCTCTTCTAAAGATTTAAAGTTGTTTCCAATTAATTTCCTTATGTAATTTTTACACATACACGTGTGTGTTTTGGAATGATAAGGCGAGGTTGCAAGTATTTTGTATGCCATAGAACTCTTAATTACATATTTCTTTTTTGACCCATTAAATAAATATTTCTATCTTGGATTAGTTTACTACTATATGGTAAAAAGAACGGATATTTTTTTCAATGAAAAATAACATATGATAAGTTAGATGATAACTTATAATGGTGATTGGTGGTTTAAAGTTTATAACTCATAGTTGATGATTGACGTTGACGATAATTGAAGTGTTAGGTAAAATTAACGTTACAAAATTAAAAGAGTATTGTTAATTAATAATAAAAAATTGAAGCTGTGGGATGCAAAATATGTTAAGTTAGTCCATCTTATGTGTTACAATGATGCAAAATAATTAAGTTCTAAAGAATTTCTAAAATATTCAAAATAATAAATCTATCAAAATAATTTAAATGCTAATTTTGTTTATAGTTTGATTCATATTTCTTTGTTTTTTTTTGTCAGGTAGCCTAGTGACTAGAATTCATATTATGTCCGGGGTTCGAACCCCGACCCCTGCATATAATAATGCATTGTCCTATATTTCTTTTTGAGGGGTTTGATTCATATTTTGTCAATTAAGAAGTTGTGGGATACATGTTTGAACTAGGTCCCTTTAATAAAAAAAAAAATGTTTGAACTAGGTCAAAGACTGCTTGTTTGCAAATCCGTCTTGCAGTCGAAAATGACTTTTTTGCCATAAGTTGAATTATTTAATAGTGCATAAGAACGTGGAATGCAAGAACAGGTAGTTGTTTTACTTTTATAATAATAAGGAAGAGTAAAATAGAACAACGATCATTGTATTGTATACTAACTAATTTGTTCATGGCCTACACCAAAATCAGATATTTTAGATGCCTTCACATGAAAACCACATAATAGTAGTTTCTGTGCTCTTTCACACGTTTGGGATCCACAAACCAAACATTTAGTAGAATATAGAATAATGGATATTCCACAAACCAATTGAAGAAATGAGCAAGCTTATACTTAACTAAAGAGTGTTAGATATTTTTCCCGTAAATACATTTGAGTTGGTGGCTCCCATGTATATTACATCTTAGTGGTTGGAGTTTAAATCATAATTCTTCAATGTAAAATAGTTAAAATGGAATTTCAATAACCAAACTTTTTTATTTACCCTCATATAAGGTATACTAGAGAGAAGTAAGATAAAAATCAAGTTACATCATAAACTAGTAAGGAAGACCTAAATGAAAGTGAAAAGAACCATTACTAAAAATTTAAAGGATTAGTCCACCACAAATGATAGTTAAAAACAAGATTTTTGTAATTCGCTTTCAACCAACCAAAAAATTGTGCCTTTATGTTGTCAAGTGAGTGGTGAATAGTATTTTGTGAATTTTTGAAGATTCTTGCATTTTTTTTCATTCAATAAAATCCAAAAAACCCAAATTAAACGAATAATGTCTTTCTTGCGTTTAGAAAAGCCTATGAAGGAACCAAATTGAGCAAAATGATCTGAAATATTAAATGGCGTAACCAAGACAAAGCCTAACCAATATTACACGGCAAACCAAATTTGACGGAAAAATCGGGATGAAGAAATAAATGACAGGTGTCCTCTAGATTACCACATCCCCCCAACACATTGATGAGAAGTATCCGGAATCACCCCTTTCTTTACCAAATTGTTGTTGGTTGGTAGACAGTTGAGAAGGAGGCACCACACAGAAAGATTGACTTTGAGAGTTCAAACAAGCACCACTCTCCCTCAGTTGCTCCTCTTCCCACGTCCATAAAGGCATGTGCCACTTCCAAGCTTATCCGCTCTCACCCACCCTAAATACTCCATCTCAACAACCGTAGCTATTTTGTTATCAGAAAACTCAAAAAGGCGACTAGATCTATCTTTCAAGGTCACACATTTCATCCACGGTTTCCACCAAAATAAAAAGGAATTACCAACACCCACCCTGTACACACAATTATCGTCAATTCAACTATCTACAACTGTACTAACATCACGACCATTGCTTACTAAATGACTCACACTATTATCGTTTGTGATAATATTATACTCCTTCCATCCCTATTCGTAAGGCCTCTTTGTTTTTTTTTTTCTTCACATTTCTTAAGAAAAGTTGTTAGTGTAATTAATGTGTCTATTTTGTGTGTTAATATTATCAAATTGTCATTTGTTCGTATCTGTATTAAATTTGACTTTTCATATTTCAAAGCAGATTAGTAGTATTAATTAGGGGTATGTTTAAGAAAAGAAGTAATAAATATATCTAGTAGTTTAAAAAGAGTTCAATTTAGAGATCAAAATAAAGTCAAATAGATACTTAAATATAGAGACGGAAAGAATATTAAATTAAAAAAAATTACTAAAGTAAATACTCTTATGTTAATCCTAGTAATAAGTTCCGACCATAATTTTGTTTTACGCCCCTGACTGTTAGTCTGTTACTGTAACAACACTTTACCTTTCTCTCTCTAAAATCCAATCTCTTTCTCTCTCTCTCTCTCTCTCTCTAGGGTTTCATCATCATCATCCATATATTATCTCTCCCATTTCCCACAAAGCACGCTTCAAAGTCTTAACCTTCATTCACATTTCGTTCCTTTTTTCTTCGTTCATTCAATGGAAGCCACACGCACGGCGTTAAACTTCACGGCAACTGTTCTTCCGTCATCTGCACGGCCGTGTAAGCCGTCAATGTTCGCCGGAAGATCCACCGTCTCGCTTTTCCGTTCCAATTTGCCGTTCTCCTGTAAGGTATCAAATCATTTTCTCATTTTTTTTTTCTTTCTTTCAATTATTTATTTAATTATTTTTCGATTTTTTATTTTGATTTTTGGTTGTTATGAATGCATGTTCTGTTTAATGAGTTTGATGAATTGCATGTTGAAATTGATGGTTTGGTTTGGTTTTACTTTTTTTTTTGCCTATGCTTGTTGTTAATTTCGATAAAATAAACAAGTATGGATAAATCTTTGATACTCTGGAGTTTGGTTGGATACTGTTGCTCGAATAAACAGTAAATTTTGTCGCTAAACTATTGCTCTCACTCTGTTGCACCGACACTTTTGATTGAAGGCCTGTGTCCAACACCAACATAAGACGGACACTTATTAAATTGGATTGTGTCATTTTCTTAAGTTTTTATCGTTATTGATGTGTCATTACCGGTGTGTTAGTGTTGTGTCCGGTCCGATGTCCTTGTCTGGGTTCATGCTTCATAGCTCTCTCACCAATTTGCTCCCTAAACTATTAAAACCGTTTAAAAATGTTAAATTATACTCGCATCTATCAATATGAGAGTCCTTCAATTAACTGGTTTAAGGACTAAATTGATGAATGAGAGTACAATATAAGGACTTTTAGTTGATTTTAATAGTTTAGATGCCAAAAAATCGGTGAGAGAGTGATGATTTAGGGATTGAATTGATTGTTTATCGAGTGCTGGTACTTCGTACGAATTCATTTGAATGATGTAAAGGATTAGTTTGATAATAGATCAAGATAGAGGATAGAATGATGATAGGGATCATTTTGATTTAGGGACTAAATTGATGAATGAGAGTACATTTTAAGGACCTTTTAGTTGATTTTAATAGTTTAGAGACCAAAATATTGGTGAGAGAGTGATGAAGTAGGGATTAAATTGATTGTTTATTCGAGTACTGGTACTTCGTATGGATTCATTTGAATGATGCAAGAGATTAATTTGATAATAGATCAAGAAAGAGGATAGAATGTGATTAACATTTAGCAATTCTAGGTACCTTTTTGGAATATTGTTAATAAAGGGGATGAAGTTGGTAGTTGTTCCGTTCCAACATAAAGTACGCTACACCACCTTATGACGTATTGTCCTCTTTAGGTGTAAGTCCTGTGCGGTTTTGTCCTTGATAAAAGATGCCTCGTTGGGTGGAGGAGCGTGGGTGTTGTATATAAACTTCTCTTGGCCTCAATTCCGAGGCAATGTGGGCTTTTATTTTAAGGTGTATCAGAATAATAGTCTTACAATTTTTGCGACTAAATTTGGTCTTCATTCAAAATAAATAAATTTAAATAATCCAACCATGATTTCAAGTCTTCTAACTAATAACGTTTTGTACAAGTTGAAATAAGCTTTTGCATATCAACAAACATACTTTGATCTAACTTAGCCACGTATGTATGGGATTTTTTATTGGTAGATTCCAATACTTTTCACAATCGAGAAGTTTCTTTTAGTCTGAAACTAATCCAAATTTGGCCTTGCTGATGATGTATTGGATGAAGAGGAACTTGAAATTTGATTTGAAGCTGATGCTGCTTGTTATGTTATCTATAATTTGCTTGCTTGGTACGAGAACAAGAATCATAAGTTATCTAATAACTTGTTTTAACATGTTTTTGTAATACTTTGGTTTTGTGGTACAGCTCAGTTTTTTTTATTTAAAAATTACTGTTGATGTTCAATTTGAATCTTGTGTGAAAGCTGATTTGAGATACTTTTGTTTTTCTTGTGAACATTTGATGTTTGACACCAGTTCTATATTGCATTTATATTTGATTGGAGTTATTGCCTTGACAAACAGCCATGGTGTTCATTGTGCTCCCACTAAATTAACGTATTCTATTTTAATACATGAGATTTGAGGGATTATTTTTTTGCTTGCTGATTGTTTTTGGTGGTTGGTAGTTGCACACTTCTGTACCTAACTCCAAGCAAGGCAATGGGAGGAGATTTTCTATTGGAAGTAGAAGGGGTCTTGTGGTTCGAGCTGCATCATCATCTACAGGGTCATCTGGATCAAGTTCTAATATTGCCCCACTAAAGCTCGAATCTCCAGTAGGGCAGTTTCTCTCACAGATTTTGGTTAGTCACCCACATCTCATGTCTGCTGCAGTAGAAAGGCAGCTAGAGCAATTCCAAACTGATCGTGATGGTTATGAACTAAAGGAAAAACCTTCTGCTTCAGGAACTGACTTAGTTTTGTACAGGTTTGGTCTATACACGATGATATCTGATATTTTGCTTTATCACCACATATGTTCTTAAATCTGAGAAAGTTAGTTTCTTGCTTATTAGTCAAACTCAGATTAAAGGTCTTTAATTGATCCATTAATTTTTAGATGCGACATTTTACATAAATATTTCATAGTATATTTACTTGTGCCTGTTTGAAGGTAAAATCTTGGCTATTAGCAACCTATTAGTGTCCCTCTATCAGTGGCAATATGCACTTCATTTTAAATACCACATCAAAAGTGGGGTGCTGACCATTTTTGCTGGGTTCCAAAATTTTACAGGAGAATTGCTGAGGTAAAGGCGAAAGAGAGGAGAAAAGCTATAGAAGAAATAGTGTACACATTGGTCGTGCAGAAATTTATGGATGCCAATGTTTCTTTAGTACCCTCCATAACAGCAAATCCATCTGGTCAAGTTGATTCATGGCCAAGCGAAGATGGGAAACTTGAGGATCTTCACTCGCCTGAAGCCTATGAGTTGATCCAAAGCCACTTGGCTCTCCTTCTCGGCAACCGATCAGGGGATTCAAAATCTGTAGCTCAGATCAGCAAACTAAGGGTAGGACAGGTCTATGCTGCGTCAGTAATGTATGGATACTTTCTCAAGCGTGTTGTCCAACGGTTCCAGCTGGAAAAGACAATAAAAAACCTACCCGATGCAGCAGAAGAAAATACTATTAGCCAAACTTTGGAAGACGAAACAAAAATCGGTGGTCTTGAGTTCCCTTCTCAAGTTATGTCCCACCCCGAAGTCCCTGCTTGGCTTGAGAGTGGCATCGGTTTGGGTGCAAATGGCCAGGAGATAACAGTGTCTAGGTTGCGCTCCTATATGATGTCCTTTGATATCGAGACATTACAGAGATATGCAACGATTAGATCCAAAGAGGCCGTCAGCATCATTGAGAACCATACAGAAGCATTGTTTGGAAGACCGGAAATTGTTATAACACCAGAGGGAAAAATCAACTCTTCGAAAGATGAAATCATCAAAATTAGCATTGGTGGTTTGAAAAGACTTGTTTTAGAAGCTGTTACTTTTGGTTCTTTTCTTTGGGATGTTGAGAGCTATGTCGACTCAAGGTACCATTTTGTCCTAAACTGAGTTCTGCTCACTCCATGCATCCAAGGGGGAAATGGGAAATTTTTTCCTTCTGGCTTGGTACCGAGTACTACTGACCAATTTTTATTGGCACAATTGAAGTCCAAATACTTTTCACTGATTGGTGTTGTATATAATGGATTTGGCTTTCAATGAGAATGAAAAGTTGTCTACAAAGTCGGATGTTTGCTTATGTATTTGTTAAGTTTTTGTTCGCACATCATATCCTTCCTTGCAAATAAATTCACAGCTTTTGTTAGACGTGATTTTATCACAGTTTATCATTAGTTGTTTCATTGCATTCTCTTCTTTCCTTCTTTATTATCTTTTACAATTGAGCAAATAGTGAAAGATATATATACAAGGACTTTCCAGAAGGTCGCTCTTTATTTGATGGCAGATTATCATTAGTTGACCCAAAAGTCTGGGTATAAGGAGAGGATTGTGTTACTCCTCGACAATCAACGTAAAATTTTGTTGAATCTCTAGCTGACCCACTTAATGGGATGAGACTTTATTTGACTGCATATTATTGTAGCCTTGCTATATGTTGTTGGTCCCAAACCCAAGGAGAAGGAGAGGGTTGTTTATACCTTGACAAACAATGTAAAATTTTGTCGAATCTCTTGCCGATCCACTTGGTGGGATTAAGCTTTTGGTTGTCGATTGAAATAATGTAAAAATAATGTAAATCAGTGCCCTGCAACCAGTGAAATAACTGAAAATTTTAGTAAAAATGTATCAAATATAAGTAGTTTTGAAAGTGGATTCTCTGATGTTCGACAAAAAATGAGAGTCGTCTAAATATTTGATGTCCTTTTTGTCTCTAAGAATATAATAATACATATTTCTTGTAGAAATGATATTAGAGAGCCTCAATCTATTGCTGGCTTGAAAATGTTTTCCTTATCCAAAGTGTAAGTAAGATCCCCATCTCTTACAATGGATCTGCAAACTTAGAATGGTTTGGCTCTAGAAATAATGAGAGCTAAACCAACTTTTTTAAATTACAAAATGTTACCTTTGAATTGTACAGGAAACAGACAAGACTTCTACAACATGACGAATCAACTAAAGATTGAATACGGATTATAAGAAAAATACAAACTAAGAGGACATTCATATTATATGTCTGACACACCTCAAATAAGATTATCTTCGATGCACAGACAATGGCTTCACCACCAAGTCACCAACACAAAAAGATGAAACAAATGTGGATAACAAGAAATATTGGCTAGCTAGTTTATAAATAAATGAAACAGTTTATATTATATAGCCTCAAGCAAAATAAAAGTATGCCTCAGCTATATATTGCCTCAAGTGCTTTTTCTCAATTACAGCCCATAAAATTGACCACTAAATGCTGGCTCTTCAACATTTTCTTTGGTATAAAATTCCATCATATTCCCCTCCTCATTGCTTTAACTAATTTCACACTCTAGAATTCAACCATTGAATTATATCTTCAGTGATATCCTCTCTTTCAGGTTCAAATAGTAGATCATGTGAAAATCCTTCATACAATTTGATACTTTTGTCACTTGATGCAGCTTCTTCATACAATTTTAACGAGGCAGTTGGATCAGTCACACAATCACCGGTGCCGTGTAGAACAAGAAATGGAACTTTCATTTTTCTTAAATTTTGCTGCAAGTAGCTTGTAATTCGAAGAATCTCATAGCCAGTTCGTACTCTAAGTGATCCGGTGCATACTAATGGGTCTGAATATTTCGCAATAAGAGCCTCCGGATCTCGACAAACTGGCAGCCCTTTCTTGTATGCAGAATTACATTTTAGTGTTGGCAGCAATAATGATGCTATTGGAGCAAGTACCTGTCATGACGAAAGTATAGAGATGAATAGTGGTGGTACACACGAGTTTAACAGTTATTTATGCACTCACAAAGTTATACAACCGTCTAATCATGTTTTACGATGTAGATGAACACAACTTATTAATATCATGTATATTTGAACACCTTAATATTTTAGTTAATAATCTTTAATATCGTGGTTAATTACGCCTTTGATCCATAAACTATCCGCTAAACATAGTTAATGATATATTTAAATTGTGCTAGGAATCTAAATTGTTGTCAAATTTGCGTTAAAATATCATTTTGTATACCATCATTGTACAGTTATCAAACTTTAGATATATTCTGATATCTGCATGTACGTACTATAATCACTTAAATCGAAAATTTGGACGCAAGCTGCAGCGTATGCTTACCACCAAAAATGGATGAGAAGTCTCCACTCCCACTGCAGGTGATGTGAATGTAGCACCAGCTATGCAAGCTTCAATCTTTGGGTCAAGAAGTGCCTATAATATGTATAGTAATGAATACATTATACTCAATTCAATTGGTTGTTCAAATTTTTCTCCTAAAGGTAAGTTTAAAAAAGATTATACCTTAAGAGTGATTGCTGCTCCTGTTGAGTGTCCGTAGCAGAAACATGGAAGACCAGGATTTTCAGTTATAACCTTCTCAATAAATACTTTCTGTTTATAAAAAAAATACAATGATATATATCAGAACAATGATAACTCAAGTAGCAACATACAGTCCATACTTAAATATAAATCACAATCCCTTTTAGGCCCTGTTTGGATAAGCCTATAGCATAATCACGTAAAGATACATGCTTACTTATAAGTAATTTCTATAGCAGAAGATAAAATAAAGTCATCCTGTTTTCATAAAAGATATAAACTATTATCATAAGCTAACCTGAAGAGCTTATAGAAATAAGGTAAAAACAACTTATGAATATCTCAAACGGTTTCCATCTAAGAAGCACTGACAGACATGGACAGGCGGACATGACACGGACACTGACAGATCGATGCTGGTAAATAATATGAAAAAATAAATGAATTGAATATAATCACGAGTGTCAGTATTATATCGGTGTCGGCCACTAACACATGTCAAACACTGAACCCGTCTTCGATCATAAGTGTCGGTGTGTTAGAGATTCTTGTGAGCTCTATCAAACGGTCTCACAAGCACTTGTGTCAATAGATAGCCTCAAATAAGTCAATCCAAACAGGGCCTTAGTTATAGATTATCCAACAAAATTTCTGGAGGTTCATCGACATACCAAATCAGAAACTGCATGATCAAGAGAATGGACATATCCATGCAGACCATCACTGCCACCATGACCTAAAAGATTAGCAGACATCAGTTAAACAAAATCAGGTTTGAGCAAAAGTGAATGGAACACAATCTATCCGATTAGACAATAGAACATACAAGGTTTCAAAACAGACTTATATACAGCACATATCCTTATGAAGGCAACACATCCAATGTTCATGAAACTGTCATATCATATTCTTAATTATGTTTTTTTTATAGGAAAATGTTAGCAATGTTAGTAGTTATGTTAGTTTCCGGGAATTGAACCCGAGACCTCCTCCTTCTAACTCTTTATACGTCCTTTAAAGTTAGAATTTAACTTCGACTGCAGAAAACTTAATCAATGTTTTTACTTTTGAAGGAGGAAAATTGATTGCACAGGTGTAGAAATGATTTCGAAATGTTTCAATGTTATTGAGTAGACTTGATTTTTAATCTAGAATTGATTCTAATTTGAAGCTTTCACATCTACAATTGATTTTTAGCCTTGAATATATTGTTCAACCCTACATAAAACACTTTACATTCAGCTCACTCTTATCCATAATCAATTTTACAGAATCAAGTCATTCAAAATTAATTGTCATGACAAAACCAAACACACGACCAAGTATTCTGTCTTTATTCAATGCCAAAACTTATTCACAATCAATGTCATGTCAAAATCCTCTTCTGTGAGGCACCTAGGTAGGTTAACTAGGTCAGTCCTATAATCTCTAATGAAACACCAAAAAATGTTCAGATAAGAAAGTGAAAGAACACTTATCTGTGTAAGACTCATGAATTTAATAATCTTAAACATGAGTCAGACACAATTCACACAGATGATAAGCTTACTTATATACAGGAGCTTCACATGTTACGTTATCGCACAAATACGCATCTTCCTGCAACATCCAAATATAGATGCATGTTGAAGAATGATGGTCACTAAACTATTAAACAGAATGAGTATCATGTAAACATAGGATGACATAAAATTCGTCAAAACAAATTTTCTTCACAGTTTCATATTGTTTGAATTAACAGCTTAATTTACTGCTTATAACATTAGTGCTTATGTCTAAGTTATTTTTGTAACAAAAAATCAAGTGAAGTCAATTTTTTTAATATGAGCTATGAAGTATTTTCATAATCTATCTTGGAGAGCTTCTGGAAGTCAGCTCAAAACAACTGATGGCATGTCATAAGTTCTCTCAAATGTAATGCCAGAAGATAAGGTAGCTCAAGTAAGTCTATCCAAACAGACCCTTAAAAATCGACATAACTTCAAAGACAGACAGATCCCCTAGATGTTAAAATGCTCAACATAACACCGACACTTCAAATGGAAGGCATGTCTGCTGTTACACCGATACATGTAGTTACATTCACTCACTTCTATTTTCTCCAATTATTGCCGATGTACGTGCTTGTTCTTCATAGAAAATGCTTTAATGGGTTATAAATAAATAATCCAGTATTTAATTATACAAAGCACATGACTTTTGCAAATTGAAATTAGCCAAATCGGTACATCCATTTGCACAATGAAGAATTTCCAAGAAAATTGCTAGCCAATCTCTCTGGTACTTCTCTATCCTTAATTAACTATAAACACAAAAAACCACCGAGTTCTAGCGCAAGTGATTGTTGCGCAGTGTATGTGGCTGTTTGAAACTCCGGTGGTAACAAATTTGATTCCTACTGATCAAAGAACAAATTAACTAAAAAGAAAATTTGACAAGTCTACCGTAGAAACTATACAAATATTGGTCAATGAATCATCCTCAATACCAAACAACGTAAATGTGATGTAATGACAAGATCATACAGAATGTAAGTTATATTAGTAAGATTCATATAATCTTCACTTTAGCCTAATAGAGAAACAAAAGGAACTAGTATCAAAGTGATGAAGCATAAGTTAAAAAGCTACTACCATTTTTCAGAGTTAATACAAGCTTAATAATTATAATTTGGTTCTTACTCACCAATCCAATCCATCCCATAAACCTTGTAGCCATTAGCATTCAACTGCTTTGCAAAATTACTATATCTTCCACTGTTAAAAACAAAGGAAAATGACTTTAGGAAATTAAGAATCAAAAGAAAAAACTGAATGACATAAGAACTAGAAATTGTCTGAAATTACGAACCTGTGTTCATTAAGACCATGCATAAGAATAACAAGTCCCCTGCACAAAGTAGGTAACATATCAGTCAATACTGTAAAATAGCGACGCTAAAAGACTTTAGTATATAGAAGAGTTTGAACTAATTGCTATTGTTCTGCAATTCGCTATTTAGTACTTATAATGGCCGTTGTTTGAAATTCAAACTTCAAGGTATTTAATAAAAACATGAATACTATGCTGATTGCAATGGACAAAAATTGTGAATGTCATGCTTTTGTTTTTGTCAATAAAAACAAAGCCAAACCCTACCTAGTGGAAAATTGATTGACTATTGTTTGTTGTTTTTATGCTACAACTAAATTATTTGTTTTCAAGATATAAAAAATTAACAAGGCAGAATGTGCAATCAACATAAGACATTTACAGATACCACGTATCAAGGTTTCAAAAAACGGTCCACAACCGCGATTTTGGATATGGTGTCAAGATTTGCTTATGTCACTATAACTGCAATATCAGCAGCATCACCTATACTGGACCACAATTAAGGGACCATGACTTCAATTAAGTAAGGGACCTCTCAAATAATTTTACCTAAAAACAAGGACAGAAATTAAAATTTCTGGAAACCAACAAAACAATCAAGAGATCAACCATTATGATTATCAGGAGAAAGCTGAAATATACACATAAGAAACAGGACATTCACCATGAAACAAACAAGGCCTTATTTTTCCATTTTCCTGATTTTGTAGCTGTCACAAAACTTTTCTCTTTCTTCTCAAATCATAAACTATGAAGCACATATATGGACACGTTGACACCGCTAATAATTTGAGAAAATCGCATAATTCAATATAATTATGTGTCGGACACAACACGTGTCTGATACGGAGACACGCCTAATTCAAGGAGTGTCTGTGCTTCATAGCTCATAAATCATAATTTTTTAAACACAAGGTCAATAGAATGAAACAAGATTATTTTGATTATTATAATAATGACAAAAACTATGATTATTGAAGAATCCAAACCAATAAACATACCTAATCTTAACAGAAAGAGGAGTCCAACATTGTGTGAAAATTGTATCACCCCTTTTGGTCCCAAAAAGCCAATACTCCCTCAAACATTTCTCATCACCATCCTCCAAAACTCTCCTTATAGCCAATTCCCTCCTCATCATATGATCCAACACCTTCATGGCAACCACACCAACACCACCACCACTCTTCCATGGCACAATCTTTGCCGGAACGCGCACCACCGCGCCTTTACGGTGATGATGACAACACTCATGATTTTGAATCTTCTCCTCTTTTTCAACAGGTGATACCCTTCTTCTCCCTCTAAATGGTAACAAAAGTACCATAACCATAGCTGATATTAACACATAAAGACTCTTCAATGCTCTTAATGAAAAATAGGCGCTTTCTTTTAACATAAACGCCTCAGTAGCCATTTTTTCTTGTTGATTCAGTCACCCTTTTGAATTCTCTCAACAATTCTTTCTTCAAAATATTTATTTTCTTCTTCCAAAAAATCATAAAAATTCATACAAAGGAAGAAAAAAAAAAGAAAAAAACAACAGATGTTTTTATGTTGGTCTTAGGTTGTTATTATGGTAAAAATAGTTTTGATGTTTTTGCCAAATATAGCAAACCTAAAACTGGATATTAATTATTTTCAGCAAATATAATAAACCTAAAACTGGATATTAATTATTTTCAGCAGAAAAATATTAATATTAATGAAGATGATAAGAAACAAGAACGTAAGAGAAGATATAGCTATAGAATAGAATCAATGTTTTGTGTTTGTTTTTTTGTTTCGGTTGATGAAAAACCTATGTTTGTATTTGAAGATGTTCTTGTTTTTTGTTGTAAAATATGATATGATTAGAATTAGAATGGAAGTGTTTTTCTTTGTTGTTTTGAAGGTGCTGTAGAATGATGATGATTGGTTTGAGGGAGTGGCACATGTGATGTGAGGGAGAAACGTTGGAATGAAGAAAGTATATAAAGATGACACATGGAATTCGAGAACATTTTTCGAGGAGAGAAGATTGAGATTAATATGAACCAGTCAAAAATTATTATTATATGTTTCATCTAGAATCGTCCTTGAAATATGGGGCGAATCGCTTATCAATTTTGTTTAGATTTTGTCTCATCATGTCACGCTTTTTTTGTTCAACCATTGCACTATGTCACAATCACATTATCATGTCATCGAAATTTATTTAACTAATAAGTGGCTATAAATTTGATGAATCTACGAGGTTGATTAATCATGAGTTTATTGTGCTTACATATGCTTGCTATGAAGCGATGTCTCTTGGAGGGACACGCCCGAGCATCAGGGAGCCATTCTTGAGGGCACCTGTGCCTTTAGGAATGTAGATGGTCCATAATTCCTCAAGCACGAGTCTTGGGTAAGGCGAAGTGCTGAGGGCGTCTGAACGAGTTGGGTTATTTTGAAGATTGCTAGGGTGAGTCGTTTGGTATATGATCAGACGACTTAGATTTCATGACCTTTCGTTGGTAGTGACGTGTTCGAATCCTTGCGCTTGTTGACACGTGTCTCCAATCGCTGTTAAGTCCAGCGCGATTTTCGAGGCGACTTTAAATGATGGGTTTATAAAGGGTTTTGTCTCTTCTCTTCTTCCGTTTTTCATTTACCCTTTCTTCGCCTTTTTTTGCTTCTGGACTTTCTCCTTCAACTGCGCGAGCTCTCTTCGGTTGATTTCTGGAATCTCGAAGCCTTTTCTTAATATCTTCCAGGTCTTCTCTTGTTTCCTTACTCTCACTTTTCGAATTTCGCATTTGTGTAGGGATGGTTTTGATTAAAGAGTGTGACGAAATGGGTAGGATTATATCTCCAGTTACTAGTGGTGAAAAATCTAGGTTGTGGGAAGATAGCATGAACCATGCAACCATGCAGATGGATCAGTTAACTGGGCTGTTTTTGAACAGGGCTATTTTGGTTACACGATAATAGGTGATTCGTCGAGTAGTAGTGGTAGTGATAGCGATAGCTCCGACAGTGATTGTGTTTTCATGTATTCTACTTCAGGACCAGATCTTAGGAAGGACGTTTGTTGCTATATTCCTTCACAACCATTTCGTAGGGCAGATGGCATATATCTTATGTCCTCGAGTGATTCGGCAATTGAAGCTTTTGCAGAAGATGTTCTTCGGCCCGTTTCCCTTTTTACTGAGCCGAAAGACATTACCTTTTTTTGGAGTAAGTTGACTATCTCGTCCACTGGGCATGAGGAAGATGTAATTGTGACACCCTACATTCCAGGCTAGAAGGTTTGTATTCAATGCCCCAAGGGTGTGAAAGACGAAATGTACCATATATATATATCGGGGTCTTGGAGGAGTTCAGGGTGAAAATTCCTTTCACTCCTTTTGAGATGGATGTGCTGAAATTTTTCAACGTGGCGCCATCGCAAATCCAGCTTAATAGTTGGACGTTCATCCGTGGCTTTGAGATTGTTTGTGAAGCCTTAGAGTTGGAACCTTCTGTTGGTGTCTTTTTTTACTTCTATGGTACGAAGGGTGTAAACAAAATGTCGTGGGTTTCAATTAGTGCTCATCCTGGTAAGAAACTTTTTCCCACTTATGCTTCGAACTTTAAAAAGGATTGGAGGGAAATATTTGTTAGGGTGCAGGGGGCGCCTGGGTGTTCTGAAGCTTCCGTGAAGGCGGATGGAAAACCAAAGTTCCTTCTTTGTTGGACGAATACTCTGGTTGTTGTGATAAGTTATGATTTTGGTAAGATGACGCCCTATGAACAGGGCGATGTGTACCTGCAGTGAGTACAATAATAGATTCTAGGATTTAGACTGTTTATGTGATGCCTTGAGAGTGATCCTGAGGGGGTATTTATAGCCCTTGTGGGCTTGTTTTCACGTGACTTAAGCCCCAAGCAAGTTGGACTAATTCATTTTACGAAGATCTAGATGCTTCTAGAAGCTAGTTAAAGCGGCACCTCTGGAAGGGCGCACCTAAGCCTCAAGAGCCCTTCTGAAGGGCACATAAGCCTTTCGAGAGGGCTTTCAGGCCTGTAAGAATATATTGACGGTCCAAAATTCACCTATGATTACTGGAGTATTTTTCGGAGTTTGAACCCACTTCTCAACATATTATGCAATGTTTTTATTAACTAAACTCACAAGGATTGTTATGTCATATCCTTAATTTTTTTTTTTTTTGTTATGTCATATATTTAACGGTTCAACCCAAGAGTGCTTAGATGAGATGACACAGATCTCTTATAGCTTAACTAAGGTTCAGGGTTTAAATTTAGTCTTAAACATGCATCAGTTCAAGAGATTAGTCTCCGTAGTTACGCGCGGAAGATACCCGTTTTATACAAAAAAAATTAACGGTTCAACTATTTTTCTCATATCTATTTCTTCTATATCTACCTGCATCAAGGTCTCCGTCTTTCTGTTTGTATTGTTAAGCAACATTTTTTTTTTGTTACAATTGTTAATCAACGATGCTAAAAAATAATTGAGTGAAAGATAAATTTAAATGAAAAAATGTTACACTAAACTTTTACTATTTTTTCTTTTTGTTAAGTAGCCTAATATCAAGAGCTCACACAATTTAATTATGAAGAAGTTGAGTATCTGAGGTTTGAACCCCGACTCCCGTATATAATATGTAATATTTCTATCAACTGAGCTAAACTATCACTATTTTTTTATATATAAGGTTAAAATAACTTTCTTTTTTTATATTGTTGTGATTATCCTATTATTGTGTATTGTTTCTATTTAAATAAGATTTAAACTATTTTTTCAATTGATAATTTAAAAATCTATCTATACTAATAGGCTAGACACACGGGTTTGATTCTTTTTTTTTAGGGAACACGGGTTTGATTCTTAAGTTCCTTAACTTCAAACATGTTTTTAATTAAAACCATGTCAATTATTAAATCATTAGCATTCAGACGCAGTCCGTTCTTTTTATTACGCTAATGTGTATAAATTATGAACAATAATTTTTATGAATTTTTGATTAAAATTATTTTTATTTTGATTACAATTATATGTGTAGATCATAGATATTTTGCACATCTTCTATACTAAATATAAATAAAATAGGCTTAAAATACGCGAGTTTGTACTGACTTTTTCATTACCAACTTTATCCTTCATTTAAACTATTTTATTTACTATTTATCATTTAACAACATTAATTTAAATTTTAATTAAAAAATATTATATATGAAGGGGATTGAGATTTTGGCCTATTTTTTTTTTTTTTTTTTTTATTTTTTTATAATTTCAATTATACCATTAAACAAATTTTGCTATATTAATGTTCTATTGTTGGTGGTATTAAAATTTCTAAGGATTATTATAATAGTTGTTAAATTACTTTTGTTATTGAAAAAGATAAACACGGTTTTTGGATTTGTTAGAATTTAAAAGTCACAAATATTTGTATTTATAATTTTAATCAAAATTTTATTCAAATTTTATTTTAATCAAAATTTCATATAAAATATTGTTCATAATTTACACGTGTTACCGCAATAAAAAAACAGAAAGACGGACATGTGAGTACTCGTCTTTTCGCTAGTAAATATAATATAAGTACTTATTTTTTGAATAACACTAACAAAATAATATTCTCATAATTTTTTTTAGGCTTATTAGCAATTTTAACTCCCTAAGAAAAAAACTACAAAACTGCCCCCTAAGTTTTGCACCTGTGGGAGTTTTGGCCCCCAAGACCAATTTTGATTCAGTCTACGCTGACGTGACACCCTAAGTAAGGTGCCACATGTTATTTTTTTTTTGGCCTTGGGGTGTCAAAACTTCTACAGTTGCAAAACTTAGGGGGCGGTTTTGTAGTTTTTTCTTCTTCTTAGGGGGCCAAAATCGCAACTTCATGAAAGTTAAGAGACGAAAACTATTAAGCCAAAAATTTATTTAAGGGCATAATTAGAAGTGAAAAAAGTCAGCCCAAAACCATGTATTGTCTTTATATATAGTACTAGCGAAAAGACGGACATTCATGTGTCCATCTTTCTGCACTTTTTATTGCGTTAACGTTTGAAAATTATGAAAGGTGTTTTTTTTATAAAATTTTGATTTTGATTAAAACTAAAAATATAAATGTTTGTTGCTTTTAAGTTATATCAAATCAAACTAACCATGATTATCTATTTCAATGACACCAACAATATAACAAAAAAAATATAATTTAATTTTTTTTTTAATGACACCAAAAATAATCTTTATTATAGAAAAATTGTTTAAGAATATAATTGAGATAATGAAAAAGTAAGTATAAATATACTCATCTAGTTTGTTACACTTTTTAAATAATAAAGAAAAAACCATACATTTATATATTCATATCATATTTGTTACATTATTTTAATATTTAAATTTATTATTATCTATTTGTTACATGTGTTATTTGTATTGAAAATTGATGGCATTTTTTAAAAGGGAAAAAAGTCAGACCAAAAGAGCTGAAAGATGTTATTTTCTTTATATATAGTATAGATATATTAAAATTATAGATATAAATAATATATTATTTTTTGAAGAAAGACATAGATAATAAATATTTTGCACATTTTCATATTGTAACAAAGTATACTTATCTACTGTAAAATAAAACTATAGTTATCTTTTTCAATGATATCAACCATATAACAAATATAATATAATTTTCTTTTTTATCTTTTTGAATAACACCAACAAAATAACAACATTTCTTATAATCAAATTTCCCAAAATAATGTATTCTCTTTATATATAGCATTCATATCGCGCCGGTTGTACCAGTTTTAGTGGGTTTTGACTGATTTAATTGAATGTTAACTGTTATTTAAGCGATCCAATTCAACAATTCATCGATTCGGCTCTCAATTAGACTAGCTCGACCGGCTAGGTCTGATTTTTAAAACTATTATGAAGGAAACACTTAGGGGGTTGGGAATAAATATGGAAACCTCAAACCACACAGTGCAATTAAATAAACTTCAGAAAAGGTTTAAGGCTAATTTATTTGGTAAATAAGTTACATATCATTTACATGTGCAATTTATGATGCCTTGATCCATGGTGGTGGTGGCAATTACAAGGTTACGGAGGCACTAAAACATGCTAAAAGTTCATCCATTCCTAATCAAAACACAAGCGTGTAACTATGAAAGTCGGATACAGACACGACATCGAACACAACATGAATACTGACACGTCGATACAACTAATAATTTGAAATCACATAATTTAGTGCTGATCAACAAGGGGTGATAATATTGGAAGAACAGAAAATCTGCACAACATCTACAAGCTATTCTTCAAAGTCATACTTGAATGTCTACAAGCAAGAGACTCAAGTGCTGATCAGATAAGCTGGGATCACAGACATGTCATCTACTACATAGCAAGAAAGAGGAAGATCAACTTGCCCTTCCTTATCTTTGATCATATGAAGGACAATATAAAGGATTCAAAGAATGGAATGAGGAAATTTGTTCCTTATGGTAGAATACTGTCGGAACTATTCCATCAGAGCTGACTGATCAAGACACTGCATGACTATGGAGCCTCTGATGAGATGTACATAGAGTATGGAAAAACTATTTCATCTGCTACCTTGGTCAACATGAAGTTTCTGTAGAAGGTAGGTGTTGAGGAATCAAATGTTTCTTTCTCTATCAGAAAAAGAAACCCTTATTTCATGGTGGACTTCCGAGTGATCACCCTAATAGAGAATACGGAAGTGATCCAGAATTGGATCGAGGATCATGAGGGCTGTCCCTATAAAACTGGAGGCTTGCCTCTCATAATAAAAATAGGCCCCTAATAAAAAAAATGCACAATTTTTTTAAAAAATTAATCTTCTATTTAAATTGAAAATAACACACGTATAATGATTATTAGCCACCGAAATCAAAATTAACAATTATTTTTACTAAAGACGTGTTTTTTAACTTAGAAAATAGAAATATGGAACATGATTTTTTTATTTAGAAATTGAAACATGAAACATGTTTATTTTTCTTTTTTCAGTGGGGATGGAGATATTGAACAATAATTTTTTTCTTGAGGTCCATTACTTTGAGAGGGCCAGCTTAATTGAGATCTTTGCACTCTCTAAAGAACGGCCCTGAGAATCATAAGAAAGAGGGAGTCACCATCAGAATAAAGGATATTCCAGAAAGGCCTCTTGATATGTAGAGAGCCCTCAGGAACATAGTCTGCGATTCAGAAGGAGCCTAAGCAAAAGGCACCTCTAAAGGTAATGATGGGAAAATTCGGCAATTGCACGGAATCATATCAAATACCCCCCTCCGTTCTCAGTTATAAGTAAATTTAATTTTTTAGATTCATTCAATTAATGAGATACCGGGTTCATATTATAAACCACATACATCATTAATTAAATGAACCTAAAAAATCAAATTTGCTTATAATTGAGAACGGAAGGAGTGGTAAAGTAGTAAATTATATTCGCTACATAGATTGTCGTTCAACTTGGTAATTAGAGGAATTTATTAGAAGTAAATAATTTAGAAAAGACGAAGTTGTTTGTTGGGTTTTAATTGTCTTTCCCAAAGCAATATTAGGTATCATGATTCAGAAGTATAACGACGATTAAGGAATCCTTGAATGATCTCCCCTTTCTTCTTTTTTAGAATCAACTCGGTTGATTATTAGTTTATGATCTGTCTTTCAATTTAAGAAAGTAGAACAAGATTCCGAGATGAATAAATGGAAGTTTTATCTTAATATCGTCGCAATTCAGATAGCTGCAATTGCGGCTTTCCCTTAAGATGAGTCGTAGGCTCGTATCCCTAAATTCATACTTAGATTCAATTAAAATAATTTTATTTAGAAAATAAGCAATTTACTACTATCGGGCTTGGACAAAATTAGGGTTGTCAATCCTAATACGATCCATTTAAGATGTGGTATTAAAACAAACATATACAAATTAAACCAGACACTTGAATCATAAATTGTATAAAAACTTTATTAATTGAATCCCACAAATAAGAAGGGTTTCACCGTGAAACCTTAATCAAAGAGATTTAGCTGCACATGACAACAAACATAATTACAAAACAATAGAAAAACATATATTAGAGAGAACAAGAGGAGGATGAAGATCATTTTCCTTGAAGATCTTATGCTTAACCCTTGCCTTGTGCCTCTAGCTTTCTAAATGAATAAGAGTGTGCAGGGGTCTCTATTTATAGGACATCATTACTTAGGGATTAAGAGAAGAAAACTAGAGGTTTTCCACTAAAACAACTTGAAAAACAAGCAATCAGCTTGCCCGCAAAGCATGCACATGGCACATGAAGTGGTGTGCAGGGGTGCATGGTATGTGCGAATATGTGCATCGGGCAACAACTCATGTGCAAATTTTGCAGTTTTCGTTCTATTTCGAGCGTTCTTCCATCTGGCAATGCCTTGAAACTTGAAATGAATTTTCTTTACTTTGTATTGTCTTCAAAGACCTTCTAAGAACCATTGATCTTCAATCTTCATATCCTCGATCTTTCACGTGGTGTCTTTTTTTGCCGATTTGCATGATTTCTCACTAAAAATACTCATAACACCTATGAAATTGCATGATTTAGGATAAAACTGAATTACAACGACTTGAATGAAAAAACAGCACTGCCATATAGTGCGAAAGCTTAAGTACAAAATTTGACGAATAATAGTTTTCTTAACTAATAATACAATTACTAAAAGAGCCCCACTTTCCACAATACATGGGGTGGTTGGTTAAAGACAGTGCATTAACATATTCGTTGAAATTCGTCTTCCATTTTTCCGTACTACCAAGCATTATTCATGAAAAAATGTTCCTCAAACCATTGACGAGTCCTCTAAATGACCTATTAATTTCCTTCATTTGATTTTATATTCTCTTTTTTATTTTACAAAAACTTTTTTAATAAAATTAATAAGTTGGATTCTGCTTTTTATGTTTGATTTATATTCTCTTTTTTATTTTACAAAAACTTTCTTTATAAAATTAAGTGAACTTTATTAAGTTAAAAGGGTCATATCTAAAGTGGATAGGTCTAGAATAACATCATGGATTTCTTGAATCTAAATCCAGTTGTGATCTTAGACCATCCACAATGGTGGGTGCTTTACCTATTTAGCACCACATTAAATAGGTACCCCCATTGCGGAGAATAATATATGGGTGGCTATGAAGAAGAGTGACTATGGAAGCACCCTCTCTTCATTTTTCGTGGGTTCCATTTAGTAAATCTTAATAAAATAAATAAATGTTGTTAAAATGTAATGATATAAAAGTATTTGTTGGACCTATTTAATAATTTATTTTGAGGTGCTGGGTTGGAGAAAAATGGTGTTTATTAAGTATTACCGTAAAATGAGTGATGTGGACATATGAAATAAATGTAAGCACCTAATTTATGGTGCTCTATTGTGGATGGTCTTAGTAGAGTCAAAGGGTTGACCTTCACTTATTTATTACAAGTATTATTAATAGTAATAGTAATTATGAGTCAATTTTTTTTTTGCTAGTTATAGTAATTTTTGTTTAGAAATAAAATAATTAAATTGACCAAAAAAAACAAAAATAATTAAAAAGAAAAAGTGATCGGAGCTGGAGTATATAAATACTAGCATGAACATAAGCCATTATTGATAAGTTCAATTTTCAAAACAAAATGAAGTTGAATCATCTCATTATTTGTATCTTTTTTGCTATAACAATTTTTTTATGTAATGCTGCTGAGGAGGCTTCAATTGCAAAGCCTTTTCTATCATCTCCAACACAATTCCTCCCATTAGCCTTGGAGGAACCTGATGTGAGAAAAGGCAGGAAAAAGCCTCCACCACCTCCTCGATCACCACCCCCACCACCACCACCTCTTACATTTGACCACTTTAGACTGGCCGAAACTTGGCCACCGACATTTTGTAAGATTAATACTTGTATTGATGATTATAGGCCAATGAAGTTTATTATACACGGACTTTGGCCAGGGAAAAATGTCGAGGATTTAACAGATTGCGACAAAGATAAAACGATGAAACCAGATTATGAAAAGGTAAGCTATATTTTATTTGTTCACATCTATTTTTACTTTAACTTGCATGCATGATCAAGAATTAACTTATCTTTATTTTTTGATTTATTTTACCAGCTTAGTGGAATATATCCTAAACTCATTGAAGATTGGCCAAATTTACATAAAGTTAAAAATAAGTATCCAGTGGAAACTAACAAAGAGTTATGGTTTTTTGAGTGGTATAAGCATGGAACTTGTTCAGCCCAGCTGTTCACATTTCCTGAATACATGGGCATGGCAATAACACTCTACCGTAAAAAGCATAATATAGTGTTGATCCTTCGAAATGCGGGAATTAAACCTGGTGGAAAGTATTCTCGAGATGACATTTATGATGCTATAAGCAAGCACATTGGATTCAAGCCACAGATTCAGTGTGTGAAGATTAATCAGATTTCTTATTTATTAGAAGTAAGACTTTGCTTCACTGCAACCAAAGATCCACAGTACGCAAATTGTGATGCATATGGTAATTCTTTCGGTATAGATTGTAACCAGGACGTGTATTTCTGAAATAAGTTTACTTAGTTTGCTATAGCTTTGCAACTGGTTTTCTTTTTTACTTTTACAATTTGCAACTGGTTTTCTTTTTTACTTTTACAATAGTTTTTTTAATTAAAACTGAATTTTATTAAGCTAAAAGGGAATCTTAGAATACACCCACTTGATATTATGAAGGTGTATTTTAGCATTATGCACCTTTTTCTGTTTGACAATATGATGACGGTTCGTCGTATCATATTTTTAGAGTACTTTTTAATTAAGTTTGTGGTATATTTTTATTAGTTTAATACTTAATTTAGATACATTTTAAATAAATTGCTGTTTTTTTATTTTTTTTGAGTCAAGTAGTGTGTTATTATTATTATTGGTCAAATTACTGTGACATGTTTTAAGCCTAAAAGTGTGTTTGGATGGGGTAATTGAGAAATTTTAAAGAATTTAAAATTCTAGGCAATTTAAATGTTTCAATTAAATTACTTTCATTCCTCAATACTTTTGTTTGGATGGAGTAATAAAAAATTTCATAGTCATTATTTTTCGGCAACTTTTATAAATTTTAATTTTTTTGGGGCCAAATTTGAAAATTAAAATTTGGGGTCAATTTGTAAATTTCAAAAAAATTGAGGGGTCAAATTATAATTTTTGGAAATTTTGAGGGGCCAATTTGCAATTTTTGGAAATTTATTGGGTCAAATTGAAATTTATGGAAAAATTGGGACCAAATTGCAAATTTTGAAAAATTAAAACAATGATGAACTTTGAAATTCTTGGCGTTTAGGTGTAATTTGAAATTCTCTAAATTTAACTTAAACAAAATACTTCATAAATTTTCATCATTTTGAAAATTCTTCAAATTGTTATCTAAACAATGGAATTCATCTCAAAGTATTTGAATTCCCTTAAAACATTACACTTCCTCAAAACATTCCCCCATCCAAACACACTCTAAAGAGAATAAGAAGAAATGGGTGTTAGTCTTATCTTGGGAAGAAATAAATAGTCAAGATGAATTTGATTCAAAAGAAAAATATGAGTAACATCACATGAGGTATATGCCGGGGGGTGGGGGGTGGGTGGGTTTGGAATTAAAAAAAATAAAAATTGGGCCTTTGACCCAAAATGTTGTTGTTGACCAAATTAAACAAAGAGAGTGAGCAAGACGGGAACATATCCTCTCCAGTCACTGGAGGGTCCAGTGAAATCCCAGTCAAAGATTTGGCTGACCTGGTTTCATTAAAAAGCATAAAAGACTAATTGAATAGTCATGATTGACATTGAACCTCTGATGCACGAAATTGGCAAGTGTGATGATATTAGGTCATACATCATTTTGTTAATAGTTTTTGTTAGTTTTTAGTCGAGTTAAGATGATTTTGCATGAGTTTGAAGGTGTGTGCATACGCTGTTGCGAACTTGGGTTGTGAGCATACTTCTGAATTGCACATGTATGAATAGTGTCCTACTAGTGTAAGCTCCTTGGGTTTAGCTAATGTTTATGGAGACGTGACCTAGAGAGTCATCTCTCTCTAGTCATTTATTTTTATGGGCTTAGGCTCCTTTTATTCAGAAAAAAAAATACAATTATATTATTGCTCATCATAAATTTCAATACAGCTGATTTAATTAATACCTTCGGTTGGCCAAAGAAAAATGATTAATCGATTATATTTTTATGTTAATCAAAAGATGTAATTGTAAAATATATTTTATATTTTATATTTTTTAAATACTTTTTTTTTATATATTTTCTAAATAGCCTAAATAAATTAAAACCGTTAAAGTTTATAATTGTAGTTATGTATTGCTTCAAGTTGAAGGACGTCATCACAGAATTGATCAATAAGGAGAAGCTCAACCGCTTCGCCAAGAATTATTACCAAAGGAGTGATAAAAAGAATGGTTAATATGTCGTTACCCCCTCTAATTTGAGCGAGTTTTGGTTTACCCTCTGTAAAAAAAAACCTTAGATTCCAACACTCTATAATATGAAGATTCTTTCGCTTTAAACCCTGAGGTCGTATGACAGGGCAAACTCGCTGACGTGGCACACTAAGTGTGTAATTTTGATGATGTGACATGCTGACTTAGATTTTTTCTTATTACTTTTCTTGAAACTTAAAATATTTCGAAATTTTTTAAAATAATTAGAAAATAAATATTTTGAAAGTTTTTTAAAAAAAGTTTAGATTTTTCTTTCGAAATTAAAAAGTTCATTTTTTAATTTTTTATACAAAAAATAAAAATATTGGAAAATATTTTTCATAATTAAAAGGACAAAACATTAGATAATATTTTTTGAATTTAAAAAAAATAAAATTTAGATAATATTTTTCCTGAATTTTTTTAAAATAAAAAATTGAAAATATTTTTCTAGAATTTAGATAATATTTTTTGGAAACTTAATAGATAATCTTTTTCCATAATTTTAATAGAAAAGATTCAGACTTTTTTTCGAAAATTTTATTCCATAATTTTTTTAAAATAATTTTCAAAATTAAATAATTAGAAAAAAATCATGAAGAATAGAATTAAGGGTTTGTTATTCAACAGTATAACATGGCTTATATATCGGTGTCAACCAATATCAATATCCATTGTATCATGTTATTCATCTAAATTATATTTTCGAATAAAATAAAATTCTAGAAATTAATTTTCAAAATAATTTTTTTAGATAATATTATATTTTCGAAGTTTTTTATAATTTTAATTTAATTAGGATATTTTTATAATTTTTTTCGAAAATTTCGATATATATTAATTTTTTTCAGAATTATTTTCATTTTTTAATTTTTTTTAAAAAAATTAATGACATGTAAGTTATTATACACGTGTACCAAAAAAATTAAAAAGAAAATTAATTACACATTTAGCAGCCAGTCAGTGGGTTTGCCCCGGTCATACAACCCCAGGGTCTAAAATGAAAGAATTTTCATATTACAGGGTTGGAATCTAAACTTCTTTTTTTACAAGGAGGTAAACCATAACTCGCTCAAATTATAGGGGGTTAAAAACATATTAAACCTAAAAGGAAACACTCCCTGCGGAACTCATCCCGCCGAAGCGAATCCTCTAAAAGGAAACACTCCCTGGCCTGAGACGATACTCCACCAAGAAAGTCATCAAACAATGTGAGTGGAGAGTCAAAAGAGCCTGAAGGAAAATGCAGTCACCAGGACCAACGCCCGTCAGCTGCCCGCAGAGAAATTTGTTCAGGTGACAGGCAGGCCGTTACCCCTTGCGACGCCCGTCACCTGAACAAAGTGCGTCTGCGTATGGGAGACAAAGAACCTGCGTCGCCCACTTTCCCCTCTATCCAACCCCATCCATTCCTTTTCAAAACCTAACTTTGTCTCTCCTCCCCCTCATTCCAAACCACAACCGTACTCCTTCTCCTTCTCCTTCTAAACTTCGTAGTTTCTATCTTTATATTGGGAGTTAAAACCTTTAGCGAAAATTTTGCAATCGGTCTCAAAGTTGATGGATCTGAAACAATAAAAGTACGCAAAACTAAACTAAACTAAATAGTCTTATGGCAATTCCTATACTGATTTTAGGCGGACCACCTGTAGATCTATTTCAATTTGAATTCCCTTTTCTGAGATAATGAAAGTGATTACTATTTTTAGATATCTTTAAACATAAATAAGTTACTTACACTTGACTCATATATGTCCATCCAGCAAAACCAAAACTGTAATTATGCAGAAATTGCATAAAACCAGATTTACAGTTCTTACATAAATGCACACATAACAATAGTGCAGAATTCAATTAAAAAGAATAGACCCTTAATTTATTTTAAAACAATAGATCAGAATGTGACAAAAATAATGCATATGACACATAAAACAACATACGCTCAAACCAATTTGCATATGACACAGAAATCACAACAGTGTGGTAGCAGCAGTAACAAAACGCAGAAAATACGCTGCAACAGAATCGTTCAAACTAAAAATGCGTTAACACGGAGATGAAGAAGTACATTAACCGAGGATGCAGAAACACTCATAGAATACGATAATGCATAAAATGCAGAAACAGATGCTTCTTATTGTGAATCTCTTAGCAAACTAAGGCATATACACAAAAGTGAATGAATAACTAATTCTTTTTAGTTCCATCAATGTATGTAAATGTAAATAGACAATAAAGAGATTGTTGAAGAATTGAAGAAATTAAAAAAAATTATGCAAACTAAGACAAGGAAACTCAATGCACAAGAACTCAGTAATGTCCTTTAGTTTTTAAACTTTTCTCCTTATTAAAAAAAAAATGACAAATAGTACATGGTATTAAACCAATGCACAATTTACTCACTCATGAAATGAACATGTTTTGCACAGCAATCACTCGATCATCTTGCTTCCGAGGATTTCAAATAACTTGAACTTTTCCAACTCACTATTATATTGATGTACTTTTCATCCAGCCAAACATATACTTCCAACTCACTATTATAAAGGTTTTCATAGCTCTTAGATTGATAACTTGACCATTGTTTGCGTCTTTAAGAAGATGTAGTGAGTTGCTCTATCAGACAGACTGTATTTATACATTATACATGATGACTTTGTTGCATTAATCCAGTCTTTCACAAATTAATGATGACATCTATCGCTCCCAAAATGAATAGTTTCTATGTTTCCACATTTTTTTTTCTACTATGCCAAATATTAGAATCACCAATTTTGTAAATTGTAAAGATATTCAGATCCTCGTTCCGGCCCTACTTCCCATAGTAAATTAAGCACGAAGAAACATTATCGTAACACCAGTATTTGTGCACAACCAGAAAAACCAAATTTGTAATTATGCAGAAATTGTATAAAACCATATTTACATTTCTTCCAGCAATGCACACAACAACAGTGCGGAATTCAATAAAAAATTATGCACCAACGAAGAATGTAAAACAGATTAGAATGTGACAGCAATAATGCACGCAACAACATATGCACAAAACCAAATTTGCATATGACAGAATTGCAACAACAGTGCAGCAGCAGTAGTAACAAAACACAAAAACTACGCGGCAACATAGAATATAAAAGCAAAGAATTAAAGTTGAATTCAGACAAATATATGTTTTCTATTTCTACATAAAATTGCAAACAGTTTGATAAAGGCAAAATATGATTCTAGCAACTGAGATACAAACCACATCAGCTTGCAAATATAAAATTGATAATAAAATAACAATATTCTAAGTTATCTAATGGCTTTTTAGTTTTTCATTTTTAAATACATGTGTAAAAAAAAATTACATTGTCAATGCATAGAAATTGATCTCATAAAATTTTTATGAAATTAAATTCTACACAAATATATACAAAACAAATCGTCGGTAATTCTAGTATTACTAACTTATTTTATCACAATATAGATATAAATAGCCATACGGCTTTGAGGTCACAGCAAAATTGACGGAATATACATTCCTAAATTGTTATTACAGAGAAATATCATTCTACTAAACATAACCATTAGGCTTCAACCCTTTATCATTTCTTCTCCTAATGTCAGCATCGTAATGTAACAAAGCAGCATCCAGAGCCTGCTGCATTGGATCGACAACAAGGGAAACCTGGTCCCGTAGGTTCGACTGTGCAGATACCTTTATTTCCTCAAGTTTAGAATATATTTGTGATATGGCGTCGTTGAGTCTTCTAGCCTTACTAACAAGACTTTCTGTTGTTACTGGATAAGAAGACCAAAAGTGCCTCAGTAATTCCTAACTGCAAAACCAATGATCCAGTAATTTCTCCTTAGTTGTGTTGGGTAAAATATCAAGGACACTCTCCTCAGTTGTGCTTGAGATGCTTTCAGCCAATCCAGTAAGGACCTTAAAAGCAACCTTGTGACTCAATAGAGGATCCTTTAATCCCATAGTTTTGATGTTAGATATGGACTCCCTCAAAGAGCCATAGGCTTCCTCAGAACCCAAATTGCATCTTATTTTCTCCTTATCGGCTAGAGAATCAAAATAGTCACGAGGATCCTTGATACAGAGTGGTGCAAATGGATGATTATCTTGTGCCTGAAGATCTTCAATCTGGGGCATCTTAGAAATTCTGTTTCGCCTCTCCTCCACAACACGATCAGATTCATGTTTTCTCCGAGCAAGCACTTCTACTGCTGTTCTTGGATGTTCCATATCTATATCTAAAGTTTTTCCTTCAAGAACCACCTCACTTTGTCTGTTGAGATCTTGCAACAGCGTTCTTCGATACAAAGTATTTTGAGCTTCAGATGTTTCCTTGCAACCATCACGGAAGATCCCATGATCAGGAAGATGAGTGTAATCATCTCCTTGGTCTGCTTCCATGTCTAAAGTTGGATCAACCCGTCGAACCTTCTTTCGAGCTTCATTTTCTAATATCTCGTCATCTTTCAAAAAAACGGCAAGATCCTCATCTTCAGCAGCCTCAGCAGCTGCTGCAATAACATTTTTGGTACTATGGAGATATTCAGCTTTAAAGTATTTGTTCCAGAAATCTACCTCGCTCATCTTACTCGGTACAAAATTGAGGAATGCCAGATGAACTGCTGGTTTGAGGGCAAAAATCTGATATTTTATCTCTGGAGTCAATTGAAATTTAACTATATTTTTCCGACCGTCACTAGTAGGTTTTGTGTCGAAGATCAAACAACCAATCCTTTGTTTTAACTTTCGGCTTTCATCTTGGTCGAGCAATTTGTTCTTTGTAGCCCAAAATTCTGATTATGTAAGCTTATCACTCATTCCAAGTTCCTTATGAATCTTCTGCAATTTACTATCTTCTCTCAATAGCTTTATCCTCAGTGTGATTTCAGCAGTGCTAAGCTGTTCATCTGAAACAACTTTGTTTGATGTTGGATCATTAAGCTTGAAAACAAGTTTCTGTGGCTTGACAACTTGTTGCACCGACGAAGACATCGTTAACCTAAAAGGAAACCGGCGTAGAATTCAATTCCGGTAAGGGTTTAGTTCAAAAGTGCTTTTAGGATCGAGAAATCGCTAATGGAAACCGTCACGATTGGGAGAGAGCATTCTATCTATTCCCGCTTTTTAGTTTTTCATATCTATTCTCGCTTAATTGCACTTTTGGCCCCCTATGTTTCAAGAAGTTGCGATTTTGGCCCCTTAACTAATTAAAATACAAAACAGCCGCCTATGTATTGGATCTTTGGCAGTTTTGGCCCCCTAGACCAATTTTGTCACGTTGCTAAGATCAACTGACGATATTCTCAACAATTTGATTAAGATCGTGATTAGGTAGGTAATGCACCTTCCAACTACAACAATTATCTTACCTCTGAAATTAGATAAATTCAAACTTGCTAAACAACAGTTCTCAAGTATTAACCCGGAAGTTCTATTGTTCCTTTGAAAACAACATGTATTATGCAAAATCAGCTATATAAGTTATGATATCGAATTCCTTCATATAAGATGAGTGTCACTGAATGCACCTCATTCTTTATGTGATAACTCATCTTATATGAGGGAATTCGATGTGATAACATATATAGTTGATTCTGCATAATACATGATATTTTCAAAGGAACAATAGAACTTCCGGGTGAATGCTTGAGAGTTGTTGTTTAACAAACAAGTTTGAATTTATCCAATTTCAGAGGTAAGACATATTTATGAAGAATGTAATGTAATTTTTATTCGAATTCACACTGAGACATATTTAGGAAGTTTGTATTCCGGGTGAATGATTACGTGTACTTGTGAAGAATTTTTTACATTTATTCAATACGCTACTTTATCGAATTTATTCAATACGCGACTTTAATCAAATTTATTCAATACGCGATTTTGTTCAAAGTACCAAAATGTAAACCGAAATGTCCGGCATATAAAAAAAACATCAAAACATCCAAAAAAAAAATTAGACATTACAAAACAATTTGACCAAAATTCAACTAAATTATTTGAGACGGTTTATCAAAAAAAAGTTTTAACTTTAACTACTCCCACTCATCCGATATTTTTTTTTTAAGGATACATTTCTTTTATATTATTTTCTTATTTATAGTTTCTTACTAATAATTAAATTTGTGTTGAAGTAAAAATGGGACACTTTCGATTGAGCACAATTTTTACAAGTCATATGAGAAGCCTTTATCATTAAACCAAATATATATATAACGCACGCGCAAGCGTGCGTACGTGTCTGCATGTATTACTTAATATTTCATATAATTTCCTTTTTCTTTTTAAAGATTTCATATACTTTCATAACTTTATCCTCCTTCCATGCTAAATTATAAAAATAATTATTTTCTTTGTCTTAAAATTATAAGAAAAAAGACAATTTATTTACCCTATTTAATCATGTAGTTTAAAAAAAAACATCTTTTTCAATTTTTGTTACATATGATAAAATTAAATGCAAATTCTATTCAATTTGCACTCTCTACCATTTTATCCATATCCAATAATCAATAAAAATTGTTTATACTTCTTCCGGTGAAACTTATTCAAAGGAGAACACAAAAAGTTATACCACAAATTATTATGTTTTAGTTAATTTTTTAATAAGTGTGAATTGATTGTTTTTTTTTTCTTCTTTTCTTCTTCAAAGACTATACCTACGATTACTTTGACTCAAAAAACTATGATCGCTAATTTCTTATTATTTATGGTATTAATCTTTCAAATTCTAACTTTCATGTGATATATATTGTGATTAGTTATTTGATTGAAAACAATTATAAAATTAAAAGAAAAAATAACTACAAAAAACTTTGATATCTCTAATAAAGTTAAAAGTTTGAAGTCCTTGACCTACGATCTTGGCTACGCTACTGAAAAAGGTTTTGCGATTTAGAGCCTCCTCAACAGCACTTATGAGCCCAGCAGCATACCATAAAAAAATTCTATAGCCCGTGAATTAGAAACTTCGTTGGCCAATGATAAAAACAATTGTTCTCAAGATCTTTACAAAATGTGGGTGGCCAAGTTTCAGCCAGCTTGAAATGGTCAAAGGTAAGAGGTGGTGGGGGTGGGTGTGGTGATCGAGGAGCTGGCGGAGGCCTTTTCCTATCTCTTCCTTGAGGTTCCTCTAATGGCGGTGGAAGAACAGTAATGACGGGTATCATAGGAATTGCCATTTATATTTTATGGATTAGTGGGAATTTTTTTATATAATGTTGATGGGTTCATAAGTGTTGTTGATGAGGCTCCAATTGCAAAACCTTTTTCAGTGGCATAGCCAAGATCGTAGGGAAAGGACTTCAGACTTTTAACTTTTAACTTTATTAGAGATATCAAAGTTTCTTGTAGTTATTTTTTTTCTTTTAATTTTATCATTTTTTTCAATCAAATAACTAATTACAATATATATCACATAAAAGTTAGAATTTGAAAGATAAATATCATAAATAATAAGAAATTAGCGTCATAGTTTTTTTTGAGTCAAAGTGATCATAGGTATAGTATCTGAAGAAAAAAAGAAGAAAAAAACAATCAATTCACACTTATTTAAAAAAAACTAAAACATAATAATTTGGGGTATAGCTTTTTGTGTTCTCCTCTGAATAAGTTTAACAAGGAGAAGTATAAACGATTTTTATTGATTATTTGATATGGAGAAAACCGGAGAGAGTGTAAATTGAATACAATTTGCATTTAATTTTATCATAAGCAAAAAAATTTGAAAAAGATGTTTTTTTAAACTACATGATTAAATAGGGTCGAAAATTGTCTTTTTTGCTTATAATTTTAAGACAAAGAAAATAATTGTTTTTATAATTTAGGATGAAAGAAGGATAAAGTTATTAAAGGATATGAAATCTTTCAAAAAAAAAAAGGAAACTATATGAAATATTAAGTAATACACGCACACACGTACGCG
>Ga0228711_1000549_pt1 | contig 47233 bp, 29 predicted proteins | sample MedpolnodulmetaG_2_FD_177996 | JGI IMG/M metagenome (GOLD analysis project Ga0228711, IMG submission 177996) | Root nodule microbial communities from Medicago polymorpha collected in Santa Monica, California, United States - brown nodules | ecosystem: Host-associated > Plants > Roots > Nodule...
AAAAAAAAAAAAAGAAGTTATAATGAATATATCATGGTAATAATTAATGAAAATCATTTTTATTTAAGAAAGTTTGATACTCTGTTAACAAAAGCATAATCATATCCTTTGGTTGGTACTACTTGCTAGTCCACCGTTCATTAACCTTGTCTCTACATGAGAAGGGGCCAAATCTTCATCTATGTTGTTTTCATCGTTTCTTTATAATAAAAAATTCCTTCTGCCCAAAACTCTTTTTATTAAATGTAACAAAATGTTTTGGGACACAGAATTTGACATCTAATGTTGTATGCAATCACGGCCAACCCTTAGGGGTGCTAACAGCTCTATGAAGTTAGGCCTTCAAAATTTTGGGACCCAAAATATTCTTTTTTATATATTATGCAAGTAAAAATGGCATTTATATTAGTAACTTTATCCTTATTTTATCAAGTGAATTGCGGTGATCTCGTTTGTGTATTATACATCCATTATCAAGTGAATCTCGTGTAAAATCAAATGTATTGTGCAGCAACAACACATCGACATATTGTTGACTCTTATCACTAGAGTAAAGAGATTGCATCCAACAATGCAAAGCAAGTAAACTCGTATAGACATGATCATATGCCTATCTCTATCACCTGATTCATCATTGGTTCACTATCGAGCTACAAGGCTTGTGTTTGATGAAACTTGCAGATTTCAAGAAGTCAATTGTAGGTTATTGAGTACCTTTCAATTTTTTGCAGTCACTATAAACATCTTCTATGTCCAAACCATGTAACTTGTTAAACAACGTAACACTGTCTTCTTTGCTCATTAGCTTTCGATGGTTCATCATCTTACCATGCATAGCAAATGTAAAAGGCATAACACATCATTAAGTGTGATGGTCATCTCACCAAGGGAAAGGAAAAGTTTCTAGTCTCTTCATGCCACCGTTCTGTCAACGCCGTATACATGCTTGGATAATCCATCTAAAAGGGGTGCAAATAAGCGCAAAAAGTTTGGAAGTCACCACCACATCTGAAAATCATGTCAGATGATGCGACCGTTTATCTTGTTTGTTATTCTCTTCATGTTGTTTATGCATTTTAGTGGTTTCTCACGTTCTGAAAAAGAAATAAAAAAACAAAACGAAAACATAAGAACAATCATACAAATGCACAAACATAAAAGCATACAAATGTACAAATATTAAAAACAAATATAATTAATATGCAAATCTACTTGTATCTCCCACTCATGTCTTGTGTGCTACGTGTTTAGTGAAATTAGGCAATAAGGACCAATATGAAGGTCCACCACCAAAATGTCATCGAGACATCCTCCGGGTGGTGGTGGTTGTGGGTTCTGTGTGGTGGTGGTGTTGGTGCATGTGGCTCTTCGCGTACAGAGTGGTGTTGGTGCATGTGGCTCTTCGTCAGTCATATCTACAACAACCAACATAAAAAACATATATTAAACATTCGGAAAAAACATTTCATCAAAACACCTAGATCATAAAATTAACATACATTTTTTAAATTATTATTTCAATACCATATTGCACTAATTCTTAAACACATTAACTTCAAATAAGTAAACCACATTCGAATCCATAGTCCTATACAAGTAACTTCAAAATCCCTAACTAAAAAGTGAAAGAGAATATATAGAGTTTGAGAAATTATGTTGTTACTTGTTGTTTGATTTTGATGAATGTTGTTTGAATTTTTGAGTAAGAAAAATGTGAATGAGAGAAAGTTTGAAAAAGTGGTTTGAAACTTAAATATAACTAAAGTTGTTCGCAAATTTGAACTTGACCGATCACGAGACGAGTTACATCCCAAGAGATTCAAGAGTTACAGAGAGGTAATTTTAGGATTTTGAGGAAACTGTGAGCAATTTAACAGTACTCACTCTTAAAAGAAATTTCACAAGAGGCGGACGGTGGTACTTGAACGTGTCAAGTGTCCATTGGAGAATAAAGTCTCCGCTTCCTACCCCATCTTCTCTCGCTCCACAGTGATGATAAATTAAAAAATTGGTTAGAAGTGTGAAAGCTAGGGCCACCCAAGAAGAACGAGTGACCGTTGGGAACACGTGACAAACAAGCCATAATAAAATTAGTTTCATACTGTACTACTTTATTTTTATTTTTATTTTTAGTTGCTTGCAGTTTTTTCGATTATTACAAAAAATAAAAAATAATTTTAAATTAATTACAAGATAAATTTGTACCTTGTGAAAATAAATGTGTTTGACATTAACTAGTTTCTCTGGAGTAATGAATCAAAATTATGTTAGAGATTAATTTAAATGTGATGATGATGAGATGATGGGTTAATTAAGAAAGATGGTTGGATCCGTTGGTTTATCCAAAATTATAGGTGAGGTGAAATTAAATTTATGAGAAATTTGGGTTGCATTTAGTCCTACGTGGAACGTCAACCCCACATGTGTAAAGTCACGAGTGCTACCAGCATTCATTCAGCGTTGAGTATCTATAATTACTATAAATAAATAAATACCTTTCATTCCTTTCTCTTATTTTCTTTCTAGTTTCATCTAACTAGCATCTGCATTACATTAGGTTCATTCTTAAGAGACAGATATTTCTCTTTTTGTTTTTTCTTATAGGTTCTGTATAGGAGAAAAAATATTCTGTTCGGGAGCTTCACTTTGCTGAAGACCGTGCGTGTAAGTTCATTTTCTTTCTTCATCTTTTTTTCTCATTTTTTTCTTCTCCACGTTGTAGTATTCATGTGTAAAGCAATTCTGATTTTGATTTTCATGTTAGGTTTTCTGGGAAGTTGAATATCAACAAAGGTATTTTGTCGTTTAATTGCTTAAAAAGCGCGCGTGTTCATATTTGATTATGTAATTATTTGTTATTTATTTATTAATTAAATTAAATTATTAATAAATTCAAACCCCACTTGGACTCGGTTTAGATCTCTGACGCATGTGGGGCTGTTTGTCACGTGTCAATCAGTGGTGTATTAGTTACATGTAATTTTGTTTTAGCCTTGTAAAAATTAGATTAGATTCTCAATTTGCGTTTTATGATATATCAATATATTCATATATCAATATATCAGTCACCGTGATTTTGCAAAATTAATTAGGGTTTCTCATTTAATCTTTTAGCCAAAATTGATTTACAGGTGTAAAATTTATTTTGACATTTTTGGTTGTTCTCGAATAATTAATTTTGTTTTCATTTGATTCTAACTTAAAAGCAAGAAATTAGAATTTTTGATTCTAGAATTGATTTTTACTATCAAATGTATTGTTCAATTCACTTTTACTTTTCCCTATCTAAACATAAATAATTTGCATTACCGTCACTTTTAATGAGAACCAACTTTACCATCAATTTTTGTGATGGCAGAATCAAACACACACGGGTAATCTAGTAGGTAAATTTGGAGAAATGATATTTGAACATTCATTTGGTGACAACTTTCTCTCTCATATTTACATTAATTTTTTTACTTTATCTCTTTATTGCTATAGTTTCCGTGTCAATACTATTTTTTCTTTGTAAGTATAGTTGTCAAATAAGTTGTCATCAAATTGGTTGTTCAAATAGCACTCCTCACAAATTTATGTTGAGCTTGACTGAATTTGTACTGTTGTGGTGAGCTTTGCAGACTATAGACTATCCAGGCAAGGCCTTGAAGTTGGAGTGTAAAAGATTACTTAGGAGTGAGTTGCTGTTTTCACTGAAGAAATGGAGGTATATGGAAAATCTGTGGTAGCAGCTCCTGCAAATGCTATTTACCTGTCGAGTATTTTGGGCCGAGAGAGTCCGGTTCCTGGTCACAAATGCGACTGGAAGTGCCAAAACGAACATGTTTTTGGAAACATGTATCGGTGCAAGTTAACAGGGCTGACTCACATCTGTGATAAAAACTGTAACCAGAGAATTCTGTATGACAATCACAGCTCCCTCTGCCGAGCCAGTGGTCAGATTTTCCCACTTACACCGACAGAGGAACAGGCGGTGAGAGGCGTTCGAAGGAAGCTTGATGCAGAGAACACGCCTACTGACGGTTGTGGTTTAAAGCGCAGACGGGATACCCAACGCCATCCTTCTCCTTTTGAGAAGTCTTTTGCTGCTGTCAGTCCTATTTGCAGCCAAGTTGGAGATGGCATGGATATGAGCTAGATATATAACATCTTTTCGCTTGTCCTGTCTTTTGTCCTTTTTTTATCAGATGAGTATGAATAACAGAACTTGAACAATTATGGATTACTTACCGTGGACACGTTGTATGTCCATCTTTCTATTGTTGGAACTCTTTATTTCTATATTAATGTAATGTGGTGATTAATGTAGCTTAACTGTTGAATGAGGATTTTAGCAGGCTCTATTCAGTATTCAGTTGTATGTGAGAGATCTGAGTTGACTTCAGATTCTTGCTAGTGAGAAGAGGAATGTATCTAATTGCAGTTGCATTTCCTTAACCCTTTATGATGTTTGATATTGATTTAGGACCTGAATAGTGTATTATCAACAATGTACTTAATTGTAGACCTTATGTAGCTGTCTGTTAAGTGTATCTAGTCTTATTCCAAGTTCCAACATTATGAAATATTAGACCCGTTGAGTTTGTCTTCCATAGTATTCTCTATTTATCGCATGATTGAAATTTGAAAGTGATGCCCTTTATTTGAGTTTTTTTGCCAATTTCAATGCATGAAGTTTTCTTTTATTTTTAAGTTCAATAAATTTTTTACCACTGTTTATTTCTGAATTTCAACAGTTATGACTTATGAGCCAGATTGTTACATTTCATATTAATTCTTGAAGTTCTCTTTCTCTCTCACCAAGTTGCCTTTTCTCTTCTCACTGCTACCCTTGTCTATCCATTGCACACAGCCACAATAGAACCATTCCTTGGTCCTTTACTCATCAATTATAATAAGCAACCGTCTTTCTTGACCATTTACCTTTCGATTACAATCCTTATTCACTCCTCTCTGTTGAGAATCAGTAATGTTAGGTCCTTTTTTTTCGACGAACGTTCCTTCTTTTTATTGGGAGAATTTTTCTAATTTTTTATATCAGTTTATTACATCTTGTTTTTACCACGAAAGAGGAGCAGTTTTCCGATGTTTTATGTATTTTAATTTTGTTTCCTGTTGCTGCTGCATTATACACGTTAACAATCCCGTCATGTTATCAGAATGCCACTGTCCAAACCATGTGCAAGTATTGTGTTACCTAAATTATGTTATACAGTATTAACATCAAACTAAGAAGCCAATTACTCTTTAATTTATGAATTGTGCAAATGACTCCATTGTTGTCTCTGTTTCTGGAATTAAATTAGGGGTAATAAATATATCAATAGATTTTATATTTATAGCTGAATTAGGACGTTGCATGTATTGGGTAGCCACATCATGTTTCAAATGAGTCCACATATTGGGGTGGGGGGCCTTTAATAAGAGTCATATTACTGTAATTGGTGTCTATTCATGTTTCATGAGGAGTCGTAGCTTTTCAATCGATGTTTAAACATGTTCGTGAAGAATCACTTCCTTCAAATTAATATCATTCTAATTGGTAGCTGGGGTGGGCACGCGTCCAAATCAACATGATGATTGATGACCTGACCAACTCAATGTAAAACAACTAGGTTGGTTCAAATAATAATTGTTCAATTTAATTTGCATTTTTCCAAACCCGTTATGTATGATTCCTGTTGAACAAATAGAACCCGATGAATCAAAAGAAAAAGGCCACTTAATATGGTGGAAATGATGAGCAGTGATAATATTACACTTGAGAACCCACTGGAACCAGCTGTCTAGTGCAGATAAATTAAAAGAAAAGATAGCAAACAAATTGAAATAACATTTTCCTTTAAAAAAAATTGAAATGACATTGACTGGAAAAGTAAATCACAATGAGTGTATCGAAACATGATAATGAGGAACATAACAAGGAATTGATAATAACTCATTCCGCAGACCATATTTTTAAATTTTCCTGTTTGGGGTTTGGTAAGAATTCTAACATGTCGCGGATTTACCATCTCTGTCATTAGTAAATTGATTCAGCATCTCTACTTTTAATTCAAGAATTAGTTATTTAGTACAGGCATATACAATAAATGATAAAATCTTTCTTTGACTCATTTCTTAGGCTTTGCCCTCTTGGAACTTGGAGCTTTCTTCTTTGCTGTCTTTGGCTGTGATTTTCCTCCAGTATTTTTACCTCTTTTCTTTTCAGCACCCTGCATCGAATTTTCAGCAACTAAATATGTATGCACCAGCAATTTCAATTATAAATAAGGACAGGTCTAAAACCAAAAGCAAGTGTGAAACTTACTGATGTTTTGTCCGCCTTCCGTTTGGATTTACCAGGTGTCTGTTCCTCAGCGTGCTCGTTTTGATCAGTTGGGTGGGTGGTTTTCTGCCTCTTACCATCTTCCTCATCAGAATCAAAGGAAAAACCATCCAATGTCCCTTTTCACATGAAAAAAATAGATGTCAGGCAAAGAATTCATGCATAATATTTTTATTTTCTTGGTAAAATAATATTTAAAGCAACATTACCAGACATAAAATCCCCAATTAATTGTTTGGTGGATGCAAATTACCTTCAACCATAGTTTCGGCTTCATAAACATCAGATGGTGGATTCAGCTGTATGAAGTCGTTCATGATGGCTTCTATCTGAAATAAGTTACAGGTTAAATATTAATGGCATTGTATTTTACAAAATCCTGGTCAAGGCTGACTAATCACTGATAAGTAAATAAATGAGGAGATACGTAGATAACTGAAAAGTAGTAATCAAGATGTATTCGGATATATTTAGAACGTAAAGTGAGCAGATAAGTAAAATCTAGATAACAACGGACCTTTGCCTCTGTCTGCCCAAAGCTAACCTGAAGAAAGAGAAAAAAAACTCGTATGAAAGCAATATTTAAAAGGTATGGTATCTTAATCATGGAAGTAACTAGCTACAAGGCCAAATAAAAACTTTCAAGGCCATGATGATGAATGCAGATTACATCCAAGATGACATACAACGCAAAACGTCCGGCTAGGAATTATAGATGTTTTGTATATTGTTCCTGAAAAGAAAATAAAGATTTGAACAATCAGTTAGGTTACCACTATTAGACAAAAGTAATGTAACAAGAAAATTAAGACTTACAATGGACAAATTACAACGCATGTATATTGAATGTCAAAAAGAGGTAATTGCTAAAAATCAAGGTTTTATGATTACGAGTCTGGAATTCCATTTTTTTAAAAACACGTAAGATACAGTCAGCTATTTCTAGAAAACTCAAAGCTGTATTATTGTTCTGCATGTATACGCAGTGTTATCATCAAGATATGTGTGTTTGTCTTTATTCAGTAAAGACAACGATATTTGTTAGTTAATCAGAAAACATGTGCACTAAGATACCTTTCAAATCTAAGCACATTTCCTGATCCCCGGATGGGGAATCTGAGATAATAACCCTCCCTACAGCTCCCATATCACCACTCAGATCTATGGAGTCACCTTGACACTCAACAAGAGCCTGCAAAACAGAGCAGCTTTTTAGAATTGCCTCATTTCCTTTTATGAAAAAGGAAATGGAAAATCATTACAGCAGATCTGATGTTTACCCAAAAAAAACCACATGCCATTTGTCGTTGCATTCAAGACAAAATTATAAACCAGACTAGCAACTTTTCTTCCACGAAATTTATGTTTTCGAAAGTGAAATGTGTTACTCATCTGGTTGTCCCTGTGGTAGTATTTAAACATGGCCCATACAACTATAAAACCAAACATATAGCAAAGGGAATCTGTAAATTATATAGTTGCCACCTGACCTTTGTGCGATGAACTTTCTCAGAAAGCATCAAAGGCAATATTGAGGAGGAAACCTGGAACAAACAGAAAGCACAATTTAGAATGCCAGGCTGGATAGGCAGTCAATATGGACTTTGATAGTTATTATTTGTTCATGCATCAAAGTGATGGCCATGCTGTGAAACATTTTTAGGAAATCCGTGTAACAATGTCATTCTTACATTAGGTTCAACAGGCTTTTCAAAAGTTTCTTCGTCTTTAACTTCTACTTCTCCATCACCACCTGTCCCATTTCCAGATACATGTAGAAAATGGTAAGAAAATGCCTATTTCATATCCATATGCATGAAGATGGAGCAATGTCTTGCATTTTTTTTTAAAAGATAAAAATTAACCATTTCATACCTTTCCCCTTTGCGTTAACCTTTGTTTTCTTCCCTTTTACTGGTGTGCAATCTTCTATGTCTGTTTGTTTTTGTGATGCCTTTGCCTTTGAAGCTTTTTTGGATGGAGACTTTCCGTCGTTGTCATGGAGAAGTCCATCTTCACCAGGAGGTTGAGATATTTGGGGTTTAGTTTCTACCTGATCAATATGATCTTCAGATTTTGGGCTATGATCATGGCATGACTCGGAATCTGATGACAGCGCCCACATAGAATGAATGGGTTCCTATGCAAAAAAAACATTTGATATAATAAGTAATCACAATATAAATGGCAAGCCAGAGTCAAACACATATTTTTGACACAATGCGCATAATAAGGTAAACAGAAATGTGTTTTTTCTCCCCAAATCTACAAATGTCACCTAACAATTAAAGATGCGACGGGATGGCTCTTACTTTATGCTCAGTTTCCTTGTCGCTGTCTGACTCTAGCTTGATCTTCTTTTCCTCCTTCTTTCCTGCATCATAGTACACAAAGATAAAATGACAATGCAAAAAAAAAATAACACTCTCGAATGATTCTCACATTCTATAACTCAAGTTAATTGACCTTAAATACTATTTCATCTTAAGAAAACTCCAAGTGAAAATAAAATATCAAGCGTACCATTTTTATCCTTCCGCGTGTACAATTTCTTTCTTGTGGATGGTGCTTCATCTTCTATCTTAAGACTTTCTCCTTCTAATGTCTTTTTAGTTGAAGACTTGGCACTACCCTTGTTCTTATTGGCCTTAAGATTCTTAGGTGACTTAGGAGATGAATCTCCATCGTCAATTATATCCTCATCAGAAAAACTACGACTATCATGTAAATACTCGGAATCAGATGACAGTGTGACCGGCGAATTAGGAGTAGGCACCTAGTAGCACAAAATTGTGTAACCACCATGGTATTAGCATTGCACAGTTAATCATTATGAACTGGCGTATAATCTGAAGACTACAACTGTGAAAGTAGATCGAAAAACACATATAATCATCGAGAAATTATGGCGATACCTGATAAGAACGCAACCAATCGGGGGAACTATCTCCAGAACTGCTCATTTTTGAGGTAAATGAAGATGAGAAAGCGGATTTAATCCCTGAAATAACGAAAAACGAGTGTATAAGGCGAGTGAAGCAAATGATCGAACAGGTTATGGGCACGAGTAAAACACAAAGCAGTGTTGACTTGTGAAAGTGTAAAGATCGTGAACTAACCGAACTAAAGTCTGAAAGCTAACATAACATAAAATGAAATTCAATTATCGATAATTGATGTGTTTGCGTCAAGATCTAATTACCTTTATGACGGAGGGAAAAGGCGGGAACTGCTGAACTATACAGATGAAGAGAAATTGGGTTGAAAGACAGGTTTTTCTTTTCATTTTCATAGTCCAAATCTATCAAACCTGAAACGATGTCGTTTCGTACCAACAGATGGATAAAATATTTGTATTCCTAAGGGGTAAGTGGTGGGTTTGTTTCAAGTTTATCAAATTTATTTTTAGAAATAACATTTCTTAGAATATAAAAATGAGAATTTTATTCCAAGGTATTTAGGAAAAATATGTTTGATTAACTTTATAATATTTCTAGGAACCATAAAAATAGGGATTATAATAGGTGACTATTTATGAATTTATTCTCATCTCCGTGGGAACTTTATTCCCATCCTTTTCCTTGGGAAATTTTTTTTATTCACAGGAACATTTTATACCTGGGAATAAAATTTAGTAAACTTGTAACAAACATAGGCATATATATTCCTATCATTTTATTTTCGGGAATCAACAAATATAACTTGAAACATAACACACCCTAATACACAGAAATTTCAGAACCTTTTTTTTTTAGGAAATAAGTTTAGAATCTGTCTTGACTAAAAATAGAATAAAATTTACAACCTGTATGAAGAATTATCACTAAAAATATTTGATCATTTAAATATGGATTATAAAATTTAATAGTATTCTTTAAAAAAAGTATAATAGTGTACCAAAAAATAGTATTGTCAAAAAAATACTATTATATTTATATATCCATTGTAACATTTTTTTTTACTAAGGAGACTCGTGTCATTAGCACTAATACACATGTAGAAAAATTTAGCCATTAAACTGTTTTTTTTCTTTCTTTCTGGGAAAGCGATTAACAGTTATACTTGTTGACTATAGATGAATCTTTTGGACACAAACATAATTAGAAACACAACAAATTATCCACCCACATTTAATGTTATTGTTAATAATTTTGCTTAAATTCATATGATTTGGATGACTTCTCTTTGGAATACACTTTAAAAAGAAATGAAAACTTCCATCATTGTAATAATTGACGGACAATGTAAAGTTATTATCTTTTAGGTGGTTACAAGCGAGAAAATGTAACTTACCTTTCAATTTTCATCAGAGATAGACTAACTTCATTCAGGATTTTACCACAATCCTTAGTTGAATTTTGGATCCTTGTATGTGAATGTAACTTTTTTGAGTCTTTACCCAACACTCTTTGTATCGGTATGAAGTCCTGCTAAAAAAATGCTTAAAGTTTTAGTTAGTATTTAACACTTTCTCTTAAATTTTAGACAAAATCCATCACTCATCACCTGGATCAGACCCTGGTCTTCTTTTATGTAAAATGTTTGTTGTTCTTCCGTTGCATTTCTTTTAATTTTTACTTTTGTACTTTTTTTTAGGCTATTTCCTTTGTAGTTTTAATAATTATATGATTTTATGTAATACTTTCATTTAAAATCTTCATATGTGTTTGAAATATTTTTAGAGATTAACTTCGATACATCATTAATATAAAATGTTTTCCATATCATCATCCAGTTGTATGTTATTTTAATTAGAATTTAATTACACGGTGACTTTTATTTTAATTGAAATTTGTCCATGTTTTCGACATTTCTTTTTGTAATTCTCAAGTTGAAAGTGTTGTAAGCACTTTCAAACTTGCAGGAGACGATTAGATATGTAAAATTTAGTTACACATTGGTTGGATAAGTCATGAGTTAGATAGTCTAGTTAACTATACAAGTCTCAATGCATTAGTTGATGTAACTTTGTCTTATAATCAATACTCTATCTCTCTCACAACGAGTGAACCATGAAATCATTTCAGGTATATTAATAAAAATGAATAATTGAAAGGTCGTGTTAACCAGTGCCCTCGGGATAATGGTTACGGAAACTATAAATAGAAAATGGAAAATGTTAACTAGTGTTCCTGGGGTACGGAAACCAAATATAGTATAAAGAGTTTGAAACTTGTGTAGCCAAAGTTAAAAAAGTGTAAAGAATTATGTTTTCAATGCAAATATTATCTTTTTTGTTTCTTTAACTAGTGCACGAGGACACTAGTTAACAAGACTTATAGAAAATTTGTCTTGAAAATATAAGTTTTGACTTTTGATTAAGTAATAATTACACAACTTTTCATAAAAAGTTACTTGTTTTGATTGTTTAATCAATGCCCTGAGGGCACTCTTTAGCATTTTCCATAAACGAAATGGAGATAAAAATTATTTCAAATACTCTTATCATTGGTGCATTCATTGTTATCATATAAAGTGAAAGATATTTAATTAAAGGGTGATGCTAACTAGTGTCGGGTACTTGTTAAGAAATTATAAAAATAAATATTTTCTTGGAAATGATGTATTTTACTTTTTAAAACTTGAGAAAATGTTGTTTTTAATGCTAATTTTGTCTTTTCTTTTCATTTTTAGTTGCTTAACTAGTGGCTTGGATGCATTGGTCAACGACCCTTAATTTCAAGTAGTTAAAAATGGTAACTAATATGGTTTTGAAAAGTAAAACGAATCGTTCGTTTTAGGACCTTTTTTTTTTTACAAATAAGTTAATCTTCGTGGAACGAAGTGAGTATAATTTTCTATTTTAGTTCTTAGAGTTTGTGGATAAGTCTAACTCAACCGGCAAAATTAAATTGTATTAATTTGCCCCCACTTATAAACATTTATTCAAACTATCTCTGATCAACGTCCAGATGAAAACTGACGTGTCTATAGGTTTTTTCTACTACGCTAACGTGTGTAACTCGTAAATAATAAGTTAATTTGGTTCTAAATATCATGCTACAAAATGATTAAAAGTGGTGAATTTAACTTTTTAAAAGTTTTTTTTTGAAGAAGTTAAATTAGCATACCTAAATTGATACTGGGGAGAATCAAACTTGAAACTTCGAGGAGGAGCACACTTACAGTTTCAAGTCAATACTACCAAACCAACCCAAGTGAGTTTTTAATTTTTAAAAGTTAAAAAATTATTGTTTCCAATACAAAGCTACTATTTTCAGTTTCATAACAGTGGCAATTATTAGCAAGACCGTTAAATATTTTTTTTAATTTCAAATGATGCCAATTTGTTGTAAAAAAATATATGATTATTGCTCTCCCCCCGCACTTTTCGCTCACACCCATCCAAACTGACCAAAACACCCCTGTGTTAGTTAACTAACGCATAGGACTAACGCATGTGTAAACCTATGCGTTAGTTAACTAACGCTGCGTAACTTAAGATGCGTAAGTGTAAAACACTGTGCGAGTTAACTCACGCACTGCGTTAGTTAACTCGCGCAAAGTGCTAACACATGCGTGAGTTAACTCACGCTCTACTGATATATCAGTACAACATTTAATGTTGTACTGGTATGCATTCAATGCAAAGTGTTTCACTCAATCCTGTAATCTTTACATGCTCGTAATCGAACCGAAGCGTCAGTTTAACAAGATTATCAAATAATACGACGTAATCGATCAAAATTACACAAAAACATCATTTTTCGCACAATCACATAATCACCAATAAACGATCCAAACGGTCCAAATTACACAAATTAGCCGGTAATGACCCGTAATCACTTAAACACACTTAATGACACGTAAAGGATCCAAATTACACAAATTTGTCCATAAATTTCTAAAATTACATAATCCCACATAAACGGTCAAAATTATCCAAATTCATCGTTAAATTACATAAACACAAATTCATTAAAATTCAACAATACAGACATAAATTTAGAAAACATTACACTATTACACTTAAATAAATATTACACTTCAACATATCAGACAAAAAGATACAAAATGTTATTCTCAACCATTAACCTAAACATGCAATCAACATCGCAATCATCTTTAAGAAGTTGTGGATAATATACGGTCTTTCCGAAGTCCTTTTCCTTATCCTCCCCCAAGTCCTGGTCTGGCACATTTACTATCACATCACGTGTTCTATGATTTGAACCAATATGGATAAAGAAATCGTCAAGATTTGCCTTCAACTCGTCCAACTTGTCGGTGGGGTTTACAGTGAACCAAACCCTCCTTTTCACATCTAAATAACGAACTTCAAGTTTAACTGGATCTTGTGCATCTTCAGACATGTTTCACTTCACAAAAATACAATGAAAAACAAATATGAGATAACATAAATAGTTGAATAATTAGTGACAAAGTCATGCGAGCAATAATTGGTGTGACATAACCGGCCACCAAAAAAATAATTCATTTCCTATATTTATATAATATATAATATTAGTTACATATTGACCACAAATATCCAAATTACATAACCGACCACCAAAAAATACGTCGGGGTGTAATACCACCAAAAAATAGGATGAACACCGACCGACCAATTCGTGTCATAACCTATAACCTATCTAAGAACTCTAGTGACATTCCTAAACTGTCTTCTTCTTCCATGTATTCTATGCCTTCAAATTGTTGTTCCTTTTTTTTCGAAGTGGGAGTATTATCACAGACAACTGGATTGTGCTCATTTGTTGGTTTCTTTGGCGGCTTCGACTCCTTAGACATGAGCTCATTGAAGGCATCTTGTCTATCCAAAAACGCAAAGTGTCAATTCTCCGCCTCACCAATCTTGTTGTTCATCCACTCCTTACAACTCGGTGGTAACAAACAACCTTCCTTCAAAATAACATGAAGATAGTGGTCGGAAATTAAGCAAAGATACATGATATTGGAATGTGAATTAAGTGGAGGAGCACTTCGAATTGAGAAATATGTCTCACATACACCACCCATTTCGGGCAAAGTCAATAGAACAACAACTCTATTGTAGCAAGAAGCAATAATGTGACCATATCCGGAGTGGTCATCCACTTATCTACCGGCGCAATACCACTTGTACATTTTGGAGGGTATAAACCATTCAAGATTTTGTTATAACGCTCCTCCGTGTCATATATCGGCATGTTGTCACTCTTATGATTTCTCAACTCTTGAATAAGTGCTTGACGAACCAATACATGATCTTCTTCATCCATCGCCAAGTGCCTAGCTACCACCTGGAATCCACAATGACCATCCCCTTTAACATTCACAATTTCTTCAACAAAAGGCCTCATGATATTTGGAATTTGTGAAATGTATGGGATATTCCTAAACGGTTTTGAAGTAGAGGATGAAGCTTGTGAGCGGGAGTAAGTGCCAAGGCGTGCATCTTTCCTCTTTGGAAGTGACCTCTTCGGTTGTGAAGGTTGACTATCCGAATTTTGAGAATCAACAGTCTTCCACCTATACGGGATTCGACCCGTTGATGACACTTTGAGTGTAGTCCTATTCCTTTTAGGTGCTTCCTTGGTTACCGCCTTTTTTGAAGGTGGACACAAATTTGTGGTTTCTGGAAATGTTATTTAACGCATCATCTCTTTGATGTAGAGTTTCATATTGTAAGGGTTTGTCTTGAGACGTTCTTGAATGCCATTCCACTCTTCCATCACGGAAAAATCATCATCAATCCCTTCTCCTTGTACACATAACCTTTTCCAATTAGGGTATATGTTATCCAAGACAAGAGGCAATTTTTGCTTGCTCTTCATGGCAATAATACACGCATAAGGTAACCCGTACGATGTCTTTTGCACACAACCACAATCTTCCTTATCAAAGGCGAATGTCTTGGAGCGTTTCAATTCATCATAGATAAATTTCAATGCCCGTCTAGAGACATAACCCTCCAACTCTCTCATCATCTTGATGCTTTTGTATTTGTGTTCCAAGACTGTTTTGTTCCTCCCAAAACTTCCTTGTATCTCACCAAATTGCACAACCAACATCTTGTGTATTTCATCCAAACATGATGCCAAATCACCCACGCTACTCCTCAAATATTTTTTCAACACTCCATGAGCCGATTCAACAATGTTGGTTGTTCTACACCCTAGATGCATGACTTTATTCGTCCATGACCTCACAAATTTTTCCTTAAGGTTAAAAACCGTGGTTTCGACATATGCTCTGAATTCCGAAAATGGCATGCATACCTCTTTGAATTTCAATAAATTACTTGAATATGACTCCTCCGTAGGAGATTCGACCAATTCTCTCCAAGTGATCACGACTTTCTCAACAACCTCTCTATTCTTCTTCAATTCTTTATTGTCAACTATTGCACCCTTTGGAGGCTTTGGGTGAACTTTACAATTTGTGATGCACTTAGCCCTTACATTATTCCCAATATGGAAAAAAAAAAGCATGGTGTATGTTTCAGGGAAAACTGTGCCAGCGGCATTCATCAAAGCACCATCCTTATCGGTGACAATCACCTTAGGCATGTTGTCTTTTGAGGACAAAAGACCTTTCACCATAGTAAGTGCCCAAGTAAAGTTATCCTATAGTTCAAAGTGAAGAAAGGCGAAACCAACGGAATACGTCATTTTTGCAGAGGTGCAACCAACTATCTCAAACTACGGCATTCGGTAGTTGTTGGTTTTGTAAGTGGAGTCCATGACCAAAACGGTCGGAAAAGTGTTGAGCAATTTAATTAACTCCGGATGAGTAAAAAATATGTCTTCAAGAGTGGTTTCCTCACTATTGCATCTTGTGTAATAGACGTATTTATGCTCCACCAACTTCGAAATCAAGTATTGCAACTCCATCATGTTACCTCTTTCCCCCTTGTGCCATCTTGTTCGCACATTGTACACTTGTTTGATAGTTGTCACACTTTCTTTGTTACTTTGCTTCAAATTGGTGAGAATATTCCGAGGCACCGTCAAGCTCTTTGTCATGTCGATAACTTTTTTCTTCTCTTCCACACTAAGTCTACCCGCAGTAAGGTGTCCTGATAACTTCTCATCCAAGTCATGGTTGTGCATTCCACAAAGCATTGCAAGCCACCAATCATTTGTCTCCTTATCAAAGAAACCTTTCAACCTAAATGAACAATTACATTTCCTTGAGCCGATGCCTTCAAGGTTCGATTTCTTCCTCATTTTAGGTGGCCTGTATATCCCACTCCTTTCACATTGCATCGTCAAGTACGACCTTTTTATAACAGATTTATCTATACAAACACCAAATCCGGCCCTTACCCCTTGTCGACGAACCCAATAAAGTAACTCTTGTCGCTCTCTCCATCTTGCATTTGTTGTAAAATATGAGGCGGTGTCGCGACCTTCGCAAACAACACTGATAGGTACCGGTTTAGGTTCTTCAATTTTACCAATGCGAGCTTGAAATGGAATTTTGTCTCGAAACAGTTTGACATTAACAGTTAGTTTGACATCGCCGGAAGCATCGCCAGAAGCTTCCTTTTTGGCCGATTTCGGTTCAACATCATCACCCGCGCCATTGTCAACCATCTCACTATATATCTATTGAATAAATAAAATAACAAAGGAAGAATAAATAAATGACTTGTGGAACAAGCTAACTTAGAACAAAAGTGGCGCAAAATATTCAAAAAACAAGACTGTACAGCGGCGTGACTTAAGTCATGCAACACCTTAACTCCTGCGTGACTTAAGTCACGCCGCTTTTAACACTTGGGCAAGTTAAAGTGCGCACCTAGCCCTACTACCTACGAAAAATAGACGAACCAAGCACAAAAACTAGCAAAATAAGATGAGTTTTGATGATACTATACATGATATTTGATGCTTGATGAGCGTAGAAACTTGCTTCCTGACGATTTGCAATGGTTTGGGATGAAGATTTTGACCCAAAAAATCGCACTTTTTGGATTTTTGAAGGTGGAGGGAAAGAAAATGGTGCTTGAAGTATGGACTGATGAATTTTGTGCGAAAACAGTAACTCTGCGTTACTTAAGTTGCGCAATGATAATTTGGACATGGCTGCAAGGCGCAAATGTTTTGTGTTGGAGGAAGAGGAGCATTCAAAAGATATATACCAATTTGATTTTGTTTTGTCAAAAAATCTATTGATGCTTGTGCACATTAGAGTGCGATCCGGTGAATAGCGTACAAAAACGAAAGGCACCGCTTCGGCTTTTCCAGTTAAAATGGCCGGTTTGCTAATTATTAAATTTTATAATTTGAAAGTATTAATTAACTTTAATTAATCAACAAATAAATTCCTCTAAAAAAACAAAAAAGTACGAAACACGTTATCAAAAACAAAATATCCATTCCATTCCATCACACTTTCCACAGCATCCTCCAACAATTTCATTGCGGCGTTGAAATTCAAGAAAATGGAACAAGGAAAGCAAGGAGCAATGGTGTTGAAAGGTTTACCACAACAACTTCAAAACCCAATTGACCAAATTCAAACTCGCTACAGACACTTAGAAAATGGTTTCAAGCTTTGGCTCTCTAAACAGTCCATCGCCGTTGAAACCGCCGTCGTTACCACCGCCGGCGCCGCTCAAGGTGCCGCTATTGGTGTTTTCACGGGTATTCTTACCGGTGATGCATCTTCCGCTTTTCCTACTCCACCGCCTAATGCTTCTCTTAACCCTCAAGCCATGGCTTCTCTTCGACAAGCACAGGTTTCATTGAATTTTCTATGTTAGAGTAATTTAACAATCTAATTTTTTTTAATTTTTGTTGAATTTGAAAAGTTAGGGTTTCTTGTTTATGATGTTATAGGTTCTTACTGGAGGTCCTTTGCTTCAGGCTCGGAATTTTGCTATTATGTCTGGAGTGAATGCTGGTATTTCTTGTGTTTTGAGAAGGTTGAGGGGAAAGGAAGATGTTCAATCTAGGTGAAATTTCTTGACCTAATTTTTCTTCTTTTCTCTTTCTTGTATGTTTGGTTTACTTGTGGATGAAATTATACATATTTTTCTGTTCTGGATTATATAGTCGTGTCCAATTATTAACACTAAACTATTTGTATGATACTATGAAGCATAGACATGAGCACATGATACGACACAAGAAACACTGACACGTTGACACTGAGAATACTTAGAGAAAATGACATAATTTAATATAATCACCCGTGTTGGTTCTGTGTTTGTGTTGGACACTGGACATGCCTTCAGTCAGATGTGTTGCTGCTAGGTATGATATATAGATATGTAATTCCATTAGTTTTAATTTGGTCTTGGGTGTCTTTTGCTATAATTTTGTGAATTGTGGTTTAGTTGAATAACTGGAAATGATTTTCTTCAGAAAATAGTATTCATATTATTTTTTTTTTAAAAGGTGAAAATAAAATGCAATGAGCTTATGATGTTATGTAGTTTCTCTATTCTCTCTGTTTGCGAGTTTCAAGGGGATTGGAGTGGAGAGCTTTGGGTAAAAGGAAGGAGGAAAGGGAAATGAAGAAAGCATAGTCCCCAAACTTAAATAGGGGGTTTGTTTTGCCTCATACAAAACATCCCCTCAAAAAGGAGGTACTCAAAAATTGTATTGGAGGAGGATTTTGGAGGGTTTAGCTAAATTTTAAAATCCTAATCTATGTTGTTATAATATTCTCAAAATTAAAAATGTACCAATGATAAACATTCATTTATCATTCTCTACAAAAACACTCTCTCAAAAAATATAGAAGATTTATTTATTTCCCCCTACTCTCCTCCCCCAAAGCCCTCCCTTCCCTTCCTCTCCAAACTCACAAACAAAGCCTTAGTGTAAGCCAAATAAATATTGCATAAATTGATGGAGGTATATCTTGAAATAGCCTTTGAGAGTTTATGAAAAGATTAAGTAATAAGCCTTGAGATATTGAGTTTTCTCAACTTGAATTAGCCTTATGCCATCAACACAATCTGAATTTTTTTCTTTCTGAATTTGAATTCTCCTTCAATCCTCTCTCCAAACCCATATGCAGTTGAAACCTTGTATACTTTGATTTTCTTCCCTGAATGTTTTTTAAAAGCATTTTGTTTGTTTTTATTTTCTCCACCGTAGGAAAAATCATCAAAGATATGTTGGTATAACATTGCAAGGGTTATCAAATTTTAGAAATGCTAAAACTATTGTTAAAAACACAACCACAACAACCAAGGTTGTGTGATTATTTGCAAGATGCAACAAATCAAAGCTCTGTTTTCTGAAGACAGAAAACGAATAAAAACATATTCTACTTTGAATAATAGCATGTGTCACTGTTAAAATTATAGGGGATTCAGTCAGGGAAATGAGGAAGAGAGACGATGAGATAAACTCCTAAAAAGATTGTAATTAATGTGTCACAAGTCCATAATCATATTTTTATATTAAAAGGTTTTAGGTTAAGCAGTAGTGTTGTACAAGCATATCCCCGAACCCACTAGTAATATAAGACAAATAATCCTTAACGAGGAAATACAATAAAATCTGTCCCTCCTCTTAACAGTTCAGAAATGTGACTCATTTCTCAATATTATGAGATACCATCTGATATTCTTAACAGTTACATCAAAGTTGTTAACTTGCCACCCTTCTCAAAAGAAGGTATATTTTCATGTATTAGGCAGAGCAAAGCCTATAATGGTAGACAGTACATTTTGCCTAAAAGGGTCAAATAAATCATGATAGTGTGGGAACAGTGTGCAATAATCATCTCATTTGTGTTATTTGGTTTGGACTTAAATTCATGACAAGTTAAGGTGTTACATGATTCATGCAGCCAATCCCAACTTGTGCTATAAGGTTTTAGTTATTGTTGTCATCACCATTTTATGTTATTGGTCTGGTTACGTTTATGACGCATATTTTAATAGACTTGGTGTGGTGTATGTATTTATAAGTCAATATAAGATGGAGTATTACTGGTTGTAGCTTCAATATTAAATTTCAAACTTTATGTTGCAAGTCATCAATTTTTAAAAAAAAAACATATATCATGTACTTGAAGAGCTTTCTGATACTAGTGTTGGGACAATCTTACCGACAGATTTATTGTAGATGAAATTGCTCGTGGTGATGATTTTGGTTTAAATCGGATTTAACAGCTATTTTCCATTTGCTATTTCTTAACGCTCTAATCAGTATTTTGATCTGTTGTCCTTATTATCATTGATGCGTCTTCTTATAGCAGTAATTTAATAGCACTACAATTATTTATTGCAGCATGGCGGCAGCTTTTGGTTCTGGGGTCATTTTTTCATTGGTAAGTGGTGTGGGTGGACCAAATCAAGTAGGAAATGCAGTCACATCTGGACTATTATTTTCACTCGTTCAAGGTGGGATTTTCCAGGTGAGCACGAACAAAATGCATCTTTTTGACAGCTTTGTAAACCAAAATAATTGTGTAGTAGTGAACATAAATGCTACACTAGGAATGGAAAACGGTCGGCCACCCTTGGAGTTCTAGTGCCTACCCTATGCCAAATCTATGTTGTGTAAGGCTTATATTTACCAAGTCAACCGGGCTATGTAAAATACAAGCCTGGGTAGTTATAAATGTCAGATTTTCGGCCATCCATCGAAAAAGTCTTGTAGGGTAGGTGCGTGTATGTGTACATTTAAAGATGTGAACATTTTTGCATATGTATAGAATTTATTTTACAACAGCACCATGACCTTGAAAGCCTTATTGCAAGATGAGGTTTCTCAGAGACGCACCAACGATTAAGATAGATCCCAATAAGAACCTATCATATTGCTTGCTATTTAAGTCTGTATTATAACCTATTTTTGAAAATTACTGTCAAATACTCAATTCATATTGGATGTCAATGTAAAACTAGCTTACACTGGTAGTGCATGTCTCCTTTTCTCTTTCAAGATAGACTTTTTTAATAGCCTTTTAGGCCATGCCAAATTTTTAGAAAGGAATGTCCAGGTCTTATGTGTCTTGCATTTTTCAATTTTCATGTTGGCGACCTCAGTGAATGTTTGTTGATTTTATTAACAATTTTTTTGGGTTAATCTTTGTTGTGTTTCTTTTCACCTATTGTTAAAAAATTTAGACATGGTTTATTGGTTGTTGCCCAAGTGAGATGTTCTTGCCTAGATTCGATATTATATGTATTTCCGATTTTTATTTTGGTACCCCCTTAAACCCATAGCATGTATTAAACTAAACATTAATCATGCAGATGGTACAAAAGTTTTCTCAACCACCTGCTGAAGATACTCACTATGCTAAAACAAGAAACATGTTGCAAAACCTTGGTCTTCAGAATTACGAGAAGAATTTTAAGAAAGGCTTATTATCAGACAACACTTTGCCTTTACTCAATGACAGGTAGGATGCTTAATTTATTTTTTTGTCAGATTTTCTCCACTTATTCTGTTTACCATTAATTGACTTGAAGTACTTTGTTTTCCTATGACGTGTTGTTTCAGTGCTCTGAGAGATGTGAAAATTCCTCCAGGACCCAGACTTTTGATTCTTGACCACATCCATAGGTAGGGAATGATGCTCTCTGCCTTTACATTGTAATAGTTCCATACTCTTAAATCCTAAAGCTAAAGTCTGTCTTCAGGGACCAAGATTTGAGAGAGAAGCGTGGAAGCCGCCGTTAACTGACATGCATAATCTCCTACCTCCGAACTATAAGTGGTGAAAAGCATAGTATAGGGAGTTTGCATCGCAAATGAGTTTTGTCATTTTTGTTTATTATGCTTTGTGTTACATTGTTGTTGCAGTGTACTTGATTAAATTTGGTTAACTAGGCATATTTTGATTGCCCTGAAACGCAAATGGGGTCAAAAGCAAATTATGGTGCATGGATTTGTTTACTTTAAATAAGATAAGTCATTGTTTGCGGAAGAATTATAACGATTGATTATGCGTAAATTCTATCAATAACATAGATGATGACTGTGTTCTTTCAAAAAAAAAAAGGATGATGACTGTGTCTTGCTTTGCTAAAAAACGAGACTATGACTCGCTTTTAACAATAGCATTAGCAACCGTTAATGGGAGTGAATTTTCAATTTTTGCGATTCTGAGTGTTATATGACCCCTACTAAAAAAAACTTTGCAGCATGGATGGTTCTCCACCAAAATTTCTCGTTATTTTCCAGTAACTGAGTAAATACAAAATATGAAGCCCCAATGGGATACGTGGATACGTGAGATTTTAATTTATAGTTTAGGATATGACTAAGATATTGAACAATATATGCATGTAAGTTTAGGATATGACTAAGATATTGAACAATATATGCATGTAAATTAATGAAAAGAAATATGCATCAATTTTCTTTATTAATATATAATTCTAAAGATCATAATTTACAAAGACGATTCTTGTGGTCAGTGTGAATTCCTATTTTCATACCTATGATGTCAATAAAAGCGTCGTTGAAAGAATTTAATGTTAATTTTGTTTAATATTGGCCAATTGAACGTCTACTATCTTTTCTCTTATTACAACTGTCCACAAATATCATATAATTTAAGTATGTTTATTAAGGAAAAAATCGACTTATTTACACTAAATTCTCACGATCCTGTCTCACTTTCATTTACCTTTTTTAAAATATGTATCCCTAAAGCATCTACATTTATCTGCAAAGTATATTATAAATATTTGACAAATAAGTTAAAAAAATTTAAAAACTAATTTTGATACTTCTTAGATGCATATCCACGGAATATTGGTATCTTATACGATTACGTCTATTTTGAAGTATTTAGACTTCAGATGTACATAAACTCACTATCTTAAGAACAAAACAATCAATTTAATCCCTAAATTATCGGTATATTGTCAATGTAGTCCCAAAACCATTTAAATCAACTAAAAAGTCCTTAAACTATGTAAAAAAATACATCAATTTTGTTAACCAAATGAGTAAATAAGATTGATAAGAGAATAATTTAGAAACCTTTTAGTTGATTTTAATAATTTATGAACTGAATTTGTTAGAAAGTGATAGTTTATAAATTAAATTGACTGTTTTTCTTATTTTAATCACTTAGTTCAAAAGAAACTACATTTATGAAATTCCGTAAAAACTTCACGTACACAACAATTTTTGGAAAGCGAGAAACAATTCCAATTTTTTAAAGAACTATAGCTTCAATGAACTAAATTATCTCTGTTGAATTTAAAAAACTCGTTTGTGGACTTGTCATATACAATTCTTGGGTGGGATTTGTTCTTTAGACACCTAACAACGGCGCTTTAGATGTTGTTGAAGGTATTTTTAGTAGTTTGAGGTGCCTGTGAGTAATTGCCAAATGCATAAAGAGCAAATTCCTTTTTGGGTTTATTGGCGGTTTTCAGTCAATGATCAATATTTTGTAGCAATAGTCCATGAACTGCACATAATGTACCATGAAACTTTTTTGTGATATTATCGTAGTTGAGACAATCATTTAGTTGGTTCTTTGAATCATAAAATGTAACATTATCCTTGATCACAAACAAACTTGGTTTGCCGCTTACAGTAAACTGCAACTATGTTAGAATTGATTTTGAATGGGTAAGGTGGTTTGTGAATGATCATGAATCAAACACACAAATTTACAGGGACAGATGCACGTGTGTTGTTGTGTGGGCTTGTGCTTACACAAAATATTTTAAATTTTTATTTTTAAGTAATATAATATAGTAATAGTTGATATTTAGACCAAATAGCCTACACTTATAACACGATATTTCTCTCTTGGTCCACACTTAAATTAGACCTGACACAACAACACAACCTGGTTTCCGAATATATATTTAATGCTTTCAATTAATATATATAGTGCCCCCACTTTTCAAAATTTCTGAATCCGTCACTGCAAATTTATATAAGTTTCAATGCATTCTAGTCCACACAAACCGTCAGTGCATTCTAGACCATATATCACTAAATATTGTGTTTTATAGGTTCAAATTCTATAACATAGACATGTAAAATTAAGTGTTTTTTGTGTTCGGGTTGTAAAGTCTGAATGTGTAAAACAGATTTTTTCAGAAGTTTGATTATGTTAGATTCTAAAATTTTAAATGCATCAAAATTATAGAATCCAAATGTGTAAAAGGTTGTGAAATCAGTTTCAAAGTCGCTTAAAAATAGTATTTGGGCAAGTTATAAGTTTAAAACGACAATATGGGAACAAAAATATATTAACCAAGAAGATAATTGTTCAAGTTAATTTATACAATTTGCTCGTAGCTCAGTACCAAATATGTTAAAATATAACAAAATATTACACAAATACAAAATCCTACTATGTCTGCCATAGACTTCATCATCCTCTGCCTTTGGTATCGGAAGACACTACAGTAGAAACTCTTTAAATTAATACTCGGTAAATTAATAAACTCTATAAAATAATAAATTTGTCCGGTCCCGACTTGGACCAATGTAAAAAAATTGAAAAACTCGATAAAATAATAAGATAATAATTTTTCGGGAGATCCCTTTATAATTTTCGGTCCCAAGAAAATCATAAATTAATAATTCATAGAAACTGAAAAAAAAAATATATATTACACTATTGAAATATGATTCAATAGTTGTCTGTTTTCCTTTAAAGTTCAAGTCTGTTTGGAGCTCATCTCTAACTTTTCTTATTGCATCCAATAGCTCAGGTGTTGTATTTTTGTATTGTATTTTTTCAATGCATATGAACACAGTAGTTACTAATTTACGTTGAGTCCCAAAGTTCGCTGCAGCGTAATTCTAAGAGGTATAGACTAATTTGTCTTTTTGTTTAGTATGTATTGTATAATTACGTAAAAACTCCTTAAATTAATTATTATTAATTTATCGATAAATTAATAAATTTCTCCAGTCCTAATATTATTAATTTATAAAGTTTCCAGTGTACTGTACTAGCTTCCCTAAGGATATCACACACAACATTCCATGTTGGGGTATCCTTCTGTATAGCCCCATTAGCCAGTAAACTAGATGACAAGTTTCTGATATGCTTGCATTGTGAAACCAAGTCTGTTGTCGGACCATTGCTCTTATTTTAATTGCGTCTTATAATAAAGTGTATCGTTGATGTTGCATCAAATAGGCTATTTTAAATCACTTGGAAAAGGAGATTTCTTAGCCAAGTATATGCAAGTGGCAAACATCAAGTGGATGAATGAGAAGACATGACATGTTATACGCGATCTAGACTAAATTGTTAGCATTCGAATTTGATGAACACAGTGGTATCTATAAAATTTGGTTGAATATGTATCATTCATTCAATCGGTCAGGTCACAACACACACACATATATATATAAACTAAAATAAGGAAAATTCTACCGTACATCCGAAAATTTGAGTGTATTAGTACACCAAGTCTTTAAATTAATAGTTAAATGAGTTATTTTTTTAAAGAAAAAAAATTATTATCTATCACCTATAATCATAATAACTAAATCTTATTTACCAAAAACGTCGGCGAAATAAAATTTAATTTTTTTGAATTTTTATTACTCATAATAGAGAATTTTGATTATTTTTTACAACTAAATGTAAAAAGAAAATGGTATGATTTTTATAAACAATGAAATGATGTTTTTTCTTCTTCTTATGAACTGATATTTTCTAAAATATAAATATCAACAAATAGCTATTTATTTCATAAAAATAATAGTTAATTTATATATTTTTGAAACAAGAGTACCGATAGACCAAGAAGAAGCGTAGACATATAATCAAATATGTACTTGCTTTAAAGAAAAAAAATCAAATAAGTACTTGCTTTAAAAAAAAAACAATTATGTACTTTGAGTATAACAATTGAGAAACTTTGAAAATATATTTTTGGAATATTTTATATTAATATGAAGTAAGTATTAAATAGTTTTGGTATTTTAAGACAAATATTTATTTTGATTTATGTTGTAATTTTTAGCCGATATTTTAATTGGCATTTAATTATGTAATGGTAAGAAATCTCTTTCGAATTAACCAAAGATTCTAGATTTGAATCTAACAATAGACATGTAGAAGTGTTAAATCTCTTAAACAAGAGTTGTGTCGTCATGTACCGTTTTACTCAACTTGAAAAATTAATCTTTCCAATTACGTACATATGATATCCCATTCAATAAAAACACCAATCTCTTAAACAACCTCTAAAAAGGCGATCTCTTAAACCAAAAAGCTACATCTCTCAAAATAATAGAAAAGGAGACAGTTTTGTAAGAGCAATGTAAATGATAAAAAGAAGTGGATTTTTTTTCCTAAGCTAAAGCTGTGAAATATTTGATGTATTGTGATGCAATTTTAAATTCATATTATTTATCTTTTATACATTTATTGTATGTGATTTTATATATATATATATATATATATATATATATATATATATATATATTGTATGCAATTTTTTTCTATAAGGGTACACTAACTATACTATTTGATTACTGAGCAATGGAAATAGACATTGGTCCACTATAGTAGACAAAAATGCAGTGAAGCGTGATATGGCATTTGTAAATTGTGATCAATCATATCCATGAGATCATGTCGCCTTCCATATTCTATCCTTTAAAAAAGTTTAGGGTTAACTTTTGCTCTGAATACACGAGTTATAAGAAGTTGATAAAGGAAGAAGTTTTTTTTTTAAATTATGTATCTAATATTGTAAAAGTTTATACATTTATATTTCTATATTTTCAAGACAAAACATATTTCTTATTTTTTTGGGTCATGCTAACTAGTGGATTCCCTAACTAGTGTCCCATGACATTAACGAAAACAAAAGAAAAAAAATTTACATTGAAAATAATGTTTTTACACTCTCAATAGTTTGATTATACAAGTTCCAATTTTTTTTTTATTATAGTTGTTTCCTTAATCAACGTCCACGGACATTAGTTGAAACTTTCCTATAAATAAAACTCATTTAAAATATATACATTTTTAAATAAATTAAAATAAATATAACATAAAATTAAAAAAGAGCAGTGATATTTGAACAACCATGTGAGACAATTTATGTGACAACTTTTTCTTCTCTCTTTTCATTGGTCAAAATCAATGGAGAGAGAGAAAAAAAGATAGAGAATAAGAGTATGATGTGAGTATGAGAGAGAAAATTATCACAAAAAAAATACACAAATATCATTTCTCAACTAAAAATTAGATAATGATCGTCTATTCAATCAAACTTCGTTACCACCATGTTCATTGCCCACCATGTACAGATTTTCAACTTTGCAGACAGTCACCACCTTCCTTTGTGTTTAACTATGTGGTGCTGAGTGAATGGTGGGTGGTCCTACATTCTTTGCGTCCACACATGACACACGCGAGAGGGGAATATTCTCAAATGTGTCAACTCGTGATTGCGTAACAGCTCCGAGATCACGGCTTAATTAAAATTAAAATATTTAAGGTTAAATATGTTTTTTATTCCTGTAAATATACCAATTTTTCGTTTTAATCTCTTTAAAATTTTTCTTCAACTTTTAGTTCCTATAAAATTTTCAATCACTACTTTTGGTCCTCGTTTTTAAACTAATTTTTGTATTTTTTAATGAAGTTGTGCAGAAATGTGTAGTATATTGTAAAAAAATTCCCAAAAGAAATTAGAATTTTTTAACGAAATATATATTAAATATGAATTTTTAACTGTCAAAAATATAAAAACTCATATTAAATTCATGTTTAATTAAAATATTCTAAATTTTTTTGGGAGAGATTCTTATAATATTATGATTTTTTCTGAAAAGTTTTATATAAAAATATGAATTCTACATATGATCTTACTTTAAAAGAGGAACCAAAAGTGAAAATAGAAAATTTTATAGAGACTAAAAGTTGAAGAAATTTTTTAGAGGGACTAAACGAAAAGTTGACATATTTACAGGGACTAAATACATATTTAACCCAAATATTTATAATTGAGTAACTCATTTTTAAATTAGTCTTTCATGATACAATATTCTAAATTAATCTATGCATTTGTTAAAAAAAATTTAATTAGATTATTCTCCTTTTGTTTTTGTCACGTGATAAAAGATTTATTAATATAAAATGTACAAGTTCAATGTAAAGTTTCTATTTTAAACTTCTTAACACGTGCAAATTTACACATGATAAAAAAAACTTTTAAAATATTAATAAAGTAGAAGGATTGAAGGTGTCTTACAAAGACAGAGACAAATTTAATGGTCTCGTTAATAATTATACTTAAAATTTAAATGCTCCCACACACTAGACCGTTGTTATTGTTTAATTTAATAAAGAGAAACGTTAACTTGTGTCTTTAAGACATAAGTTAAGAGGTGGATTCTAGGGTGAGGGTTAAAGATAAAATTATTGATTTTGAAATTGTGTATTCAACATTACAAAAGTTTAAATATTTATACTTTAAATATAAAATTTATTGTTTACCTTTTATAGCTCCTTAATTTATGCCCTCGAGACAAGTTAACATCACCCATTAATAAATCTTGATAATTGAGTAGTATTTTTAAAAAGTCAAACCCTTAAATTTTTAAGGGAAATGCTAACCGGTGCCCCCAAGGCACTGGTTAAGGATACTAAAAAGGGAAATTACATAGTAATTATTGCATTGAAAACTGTGTAATTAATCCATAAATAAGTCAACAAAGTTTCCTTTTATGGTAATAAATTCTTTTTTTTGTATGCTTAACCAGTGCCCCGGGGGCACCGGTTAGCATGACCCAATTTTTAATACATTAGAAATGCATATTTTCGTAAAAAATTACTCTTTTCGATTCTTAATTCTATAAGAAAAGTTAAAAAAAATGGTCATATTTATAATAAAATGTCACAACTTTTAAGGTATATTTATTGTTTAAAAGTCTTCTCAATCTCTCATCAAATATTTTACTTTTTAATATTCGGAAATGTTAACTTGTGCCCTTAAGGTACAAGTTTAGAAGCCAAATGTAGAAATGATGTATTGAAATGCGTGCATTAAATTTAATTTTTAATGTTTTAATATTTTAGCGAATGTATTTAATGTTTCACAATTTTCTATAAAGGTATATTTGTAAATAGTTATATTAAGTTGTGTTCTTATGACATATATTAAGGATTCCATAAATGATAAATTTTATTACAAAACATTAATTTTCAATCTTTAGAATAATAAATTAACACAATTTTTTAGATAAAATTTCCACTTTAGATTCTTTAACATGTGCCCAAGAGCACAAGTTTAACATTTTTCATTCGTAAAAACATACAAAAAGTTACAATAATTAATGACTACATTAATTTTGATGTTTTTTATTTTTATTTTTCTTCTTATAATAAGGATCGGAAATATCATTTGTGATTCTTAAAAAGTATTTTGAAGACACTAGTTAGAATTTCTCTAATTTTTTTATTTTTACTTTTCGGGGTCACGCTAAAGTATAATTTGATTGATATAATGCGCACCATATAGTTTAAATTATTTGAGATACCATAATAAATTAAAATGCTTTTTTATTTATTTATTTATTTATTTCAAAGTGGGTTGAAACCCAAAAATAAAATACTATTTAAATATATAAAACATTTGTTTTTTTTCTTTCTAATTCATTAAATACATGATATATGCAATCTATATTATAAACTAAATATATTTTTTATTCAATTTTTTTCTTCTTATATTTAAGATCGAAGAGTATATCAAATCAGTGTTTCAATTATGAATCTCAACAAACCCAATGGATGAAACGAAACACAGAAGGTACAAAATATAGTAACAAAACAAAACGTAGCATGAGGAAAATTGTCATGATTTGCGTTAGGTTTGGATTTGAGCCGGTTGTTTGTCTTTAGTTAAAAGAAATTAGCGAAAAGTTGAAATTCCATACTGTTAATTGAATATTTAATCAGAGAGTTAGGCGTTAGAAACACGAAACTCCTTTGTCATTATCGAATCGAATAAAGAAAAGAAACATGCACGCGTTCGTATAGGATTATATATAGTAATAAAATGAGATCTCAACAAAACAAATCAAAAACTCATAGTCAAATATCCCATTATGCTTCGCTCACAAGCAAGAGCATACGTGCAAGACGTTGTCTCTAGTTAATTGGACACACAAACTATTTATATGTTTAATTCGGTTGTTGAAATATATAGTTAATCACGTTCAGAAAATTATTTTAACAGAGATAACGTTCAGAAAATTATTATTGAATAATTGAACGTCATGAATTTAAATTTGTATATTCCTCAAAAACAAAAATTACACGTAAGTTCGAACATAAATGATGAACCATAGCTAGTGAATATAGTTATTTGAACATCTAGGCAAGGGCTATGCGTCCACTTTGTGGATCTGTCCGATTATTTTGTACAATTTAATAATTTATGAGGTTTCTTCAAAATTCTTCAATATTAAGGAAAGAAATTGCTGTATTTTTCAACATAAAGAAGATTTGATATCCCACTTGTTCGATAAAGTTAAGCATTTATCTTTTTTATGGTTGAAGGCGAAAATTGAAAACTTCAATTTTTATCATTATGATTGGTGGCTTAATCCTAATCCGTGTTTGAGTTTTTGTCACTTAACTTGTTGGTTGGTTCTTTGTTGATTGTTTTAGTATGTACCCTGACACTTCTTGTGCTAGGTAGAACTTTTTGCTTGATTAATGTATTAAATTTTAGTTTTTTCAAAAAAGCATCTTTGACACAAATTAGGCAGTCAATAGATATAATGTACTAATCTTTGCCCTCTTGAGTGGTCACTTGGTTGAAATGTCATCTTATTTGGTATTTTGAATCAAATCTAGCACCCACAAGGAATAAGAAAAAAAAATGCATCAATATTTCAAATGTCATGTACTTCATCAAAGAAGAATGTTAGTAACACACATTCTAACACACACTCTTCAACACACTCTTTTTAATTGGTTAATATTCAGACCCACCAAATCATGTGGGTCCCATATAAATTTGGTGGGTCCCATGTGAATATTAGCCAATCAAGGAGAGTGTGTTGAAAAGTGTGTGTTGTTAGCATTTCTCTTCATCAAATTGTACTAGTCATATTTTCAAGTTTAACGATTGATAAGTGATATGTCAAAATGTGTTTAATTAAGATAACGATTGAAACCAATTTTCTCATTAGGTATGTTTGTGCTTTATCTACAAGCCTAAATTATCAAGATTCATTTCTCCTCCTCCATCTTGCCTCTTGAATTTACTCTCCGTGAAAACTGGAGACCTGGTTCAGTAGAATTTTGTTTTTTTTCTTCCTTGCAGCCAAAAAATCAAATAATCAAGTTGACTAATATCACTTTTAAAAAATGTGGCAGTTAAAGTTCTAGAATGCCAGAAAATAATTAACATTCACATAATGAGAAACCAAACTAAAGTCTTTGAAATTCCAAAACCATTTCCATTCAACCAAACCTAAGAATTATAATCAACTTTACCAATCAAACAAAAATGTTACAACAACAGAACACAAGATTGGATCCACGCTAATATAGATCTTCAATCATCAAAATAAACAAAAATCATACATTATACATATACATTTTACATATCTAATTAGAATAACAATAGTTATTCCCTGCTATCTTCATACACAAAACCAATCACAACGAGTTGGAAGAAGCATGATGAAGAAGACTCTGCGCGCGCGAGAGCTGATCCATGAGAGAAACGATACGATCGTGATAATCACGCGCTTGATAAACAGCTTCTGCTTCCAGCTCTCCGAGCTGTGAGCATAACCTCTCCTCCGCTTCCTCCGCCACGCGCAGCCTCTCCCACGCGCTCTGTAACTGCCGTCTCATTTGCTCTTCTCTCTCCTTACTTTCCTTCAACTCCTTCTCAAGCTGATCGTTTCTTCTCTTCAACTCTGACTCCGGCACCGGCACCGCATTTTTAGATTCTTTTTTTCCTCCGGTGCCGATCACTGCCATCATCGGTGAAATGAAAATACTCATTATATTATATTAAAGTGAAGGGAAGAAAATTCTAAATATGAGAAATGTGTATTTTGGAGATAATAGAGATGCGGTGGAAGGAAGAAGCTTTGTGATTATGTTGTGTAGCGATGTATGGTATAAATAGATTGTAATCGAGTGTGTCCAGGTTCAATGAACCTGATTTTTACTGTTTCTTATGTTTTAGCCCGTTCAACGTTTGCTGACGCATTTGCTTTGCTTGCTTTGTTCGTTTGTGTGAGATCTAAGTAATGTAAAACAAACTGGAGTAAATGCTATTCCAAATTCGTTGATGTATTTGATACAAATATTAGACTAAATACGTCAAATTTCATTTATATGTGGGAATAGATACATCAACTTTCTCTTATACGTGGGAATAGCGATAATATCAGTTTTTGTTAAGTGAATGGTCTTTGTCAACAAATTTAGAGATAAATCTCTCGAGTTTCGCAGGACTTAAATATGATAAAATATGTTTATTTTTAATAGCTTACATAAGATTTGCACACATATTAAAAAAGGTTTAAATAAGTCTTTCGTTCATGTAAATACAGGTCATTTGAATTTTCGTCCCTGAAGTTATTAATCTTTCCACTTTGCCATTGCAAATATTAATCATTTGTAAAATGGTCCTAATTACATCGATTAGTAACTTCAGGGATCAAAATTCAAATGACCTATATTTGCAGGGACGAAAGACCTATTTAAGCCAACCATCTCGCTCAATCATCACTTGCCACATGGGCACCATGTCGCTAATGACAGTCCACCTCAACAAAAAAACCTAATTATGACCAAAAGTCAAATGATTAAAATTTGCAGTGGCAAATTGGAATGATTAGTAATTTCAGAGACGAAAATTCAAATGACATATATTTGCAGGGACGAAAGACCTATTTAAACCATTAAAAAATTATAAATTTACATAGGTTCATTTAATATTAATTGAATTTGTAAAAACCCTTCAATTTCTAGGAGAAGAAGATCTCACAATCAGGGACGGCCCCACATATGGGAGAAGAAGATCTCACAGTCGGACGACCCCACATATAGAAGAAGAAGATCTCACAATCAGGGACGGCCTCATATACAAGGGTATGTGGGCTTTGGCCCTCACTACTTTATAAATAAATAAATAAATAAATACAATACGTATATACATTATGGAGAAAAAAAAGGGAATGATAATGAAATCTAATTAAATTATTAAGGCCTACGTTGTAAATTATAAGAGAAATTTATTCAATTAATTATTGTTAGATTAGATATCATGATCCGAGTTCGAATCTAAGATTCTCACTTGTGTGAGTTTTTAAGTAGATATTTCACTCCCTTTTTCTACAAAAAAAAAAATCAAAATTAATAACACTTTACTTACCAAATCAACAAATTGCAGAACGAGAACCTAAATTCAAGAAAGAACAAAAATGAGAAATCCCAAATTTCTTATTTTGTGATAAAAACAACGGTCACATTGTCACATAAGGAATCATGAGCTTTGATTTCCTTCTCAATTTGTTGATTTTTCATCGACAATGAAAATGAGAAAATCATTCAATATATCTAGAATATGAAAAACTAGAGAGAACAATTATGATGTACACACACATATTTTATTTTTGCATTCCTTAAAAAAATTACAGAATTATATGTGTGGCCCACACTACTTAAAATTCATGGGTCCGTTCCTGCTCACAATATGAAGTTTAACCAAGAGATAAGTAAAATTCGATCAATAATTATTCACCCAAAAGTGAAACTTTAATTCTTCGTTATTAGATGAAGTTTATTAATCAATTGAGCAAAATTACTTGGTGTATAATTTTTATCTCTCTGGTGCTTAGGAGAAATCAACCCTGATAATCTGAAATTCGGCTGAGAGGTAAATAAAGTTTGAAAAAAACCATTTAATGCAAAATGAACAATATACTTTAACTTATCTTAATTTCTTAAAACACTTAATGTTTAACAAAAATAATAATTTAAATGACCAAAGATTCAGAATAGGAACATTATGTCGCACTTGAGTTTTGTCTCTTGAATTTTGTTTTTTGTTATGAAAATATTCTTAGGTTCATGGTGGCGGTCCCTTCTGTTAATGAGTTTGGATTTCATTTTAAAAGCCAACTTAAAGGATGAGGGTACTTAAATATATTTTTACACTCAACAGTCTGAAAACTTGAACAATATATAACTAATAACAAATTACAAACAATACAAACCACTTCAAAACAAACTTCATAACCCTTTCAAGAATACAAAATTTAAAAAATCCATTTTTTTTACCTATGTTATCTAATAGTCGATATTTATTTATATTTTTAAGAAACTTAGTATACGTTTATTTGAAGTAATTTAATAAAGTATCAAACAATTACAAGTTTTTGGAAATTTACGTGGTTGATCTATTTAATAAGAAATTTTATTTTACTGTTGAAGGGATGCACCCACTATTATACAAAGTTACAGAACTCAAATTACTCCTGAAAAAACTTGACGCCGCCTTATTTATATTATTATATACAATGTTTTGTTTTATGTATGGGTCCAATTAAGCACTGCTACTTTTAATTAGTGATCCACAATTAAACTACTATTTTTTAATATAAAGTGACTTTTTGTAGATATTTTGCAATTTTTAATTTACAATGCAGTCATTATATGAGTGATTTATCATCCATATACTTGTTTTTTCTTTTTTTTACATATATAGGCAACTTTTTGTTGATATTTTGCAATTTATAATTTACAATTCAGTCGGTTAATGGGCGATCGATATACTATTTTTTTAATACAATGTGACTTTTTGTAGATATTTTGCAATTTGTAAGCTACAATTCAGTCGGTTGATAAGTGATCCATACACTATTTTTTAATATAAGGTGACTTTTTGTAGATATTGTTTAAGTGTTCCATACACAATTTTTTAATATAATTTTTGTAGATATTTTGCAATTTATAATTTACATTACAGCCATTTAATGGGTGACCCATACACTACTTTTAACATAATGCAACTTTTTGCAGAATTCAAAAAATATAATGCAACTTTTACAGATATTTTACAATTTATAATTTACAATAGAGTCATTTATGGGTGATCCATATACTATTTTTTATATAAGGTGACTTTTTGTAGATATTTTGCATATACTATAATTTACTATACAATCGGTGCGACAAGAAAGAAAACATGGATCCGGATTCATGGAGCACGTGTCCCTTTTGTGATTTACCAGTTCCCGCATCTCAACTTCAATGGTACGAATTATGTTATGTTTGTCCCTTTCCTCTTCTTCCTCAATTGACATCGATGATATATCAATATGATTCTACATACATGTACATGCAGGCACGCCAATACACATTTTCATGATCCTGTGCTGCCCCAACAGGTTCATCTTTCTCCAGTAACTGGATGGATTAACTTATTTGAACTACGTAAATATTTGTCAGAGACAGATTGAGAGCTTATGAAAAAAACTTGCAACAACCTCGTTAGTTGTTTTCAGCTTATCAAAATAGTTTATAATTTATATTTATGTAATTTGACTTTATTTTATCTCATGTCATAGAAATAACTTATACATAAACACTTGGCGCTTATAACACAAAACATGTTGGGTATGGCTCGTAGGTGCCGACAAGTGGGAAGGGTTGTGTGATGGCTCGTAGGTACGGATCATGAGCATTGTTGTAAGTTGGACTGGACCGTAATATTTAAATACAAGTTGTAACACTGTAAACCTTAATTTTTCAGTGATAATAAAATGGAAAAATGAAACTACAACTACTTTATAGTCAGAGACGTAGGCATAATTGATCCAAATTTCATTAAAAACACCGTGTGTTCATTGCTTTGCGTTTATTGTTTCGCTAATCCTTTTGAACCGAGTTGGTGTTCTAACAAAACAGTTATCCAAATAAGGCTTGAACTTATGATTTGATTCCTAAACTATTACTCGGTGATATAATAAATAGTCCTATTTATAAATTATTCTCAATTCTAAAATTATCAAGTTAGTTCATAATTTCTCTTATTTTGAAGCTTAAAAATAGCTGAGAGACTAATTTGATAAATAAGAGAGTGATTATTTAGAGACTAAATTTAATGTTTACAATAGCCTAGTTTCTATGATCTATCTACCACTATGACTATCTTCAACAATTTCTGCTAAACCCAACTCACGCTTGCATCTTCTTTAGTGCTCTTTTTACTTTTTTCCCTTTCACCCCTTTTCCGTTAGATTATAAGTTCTGATGTCTAATGCATATTGAAAATTCTATTTGCATATTCAGATGAGATATATATATTCAGACTGTGTTGTAGATTGTCTTACATTATGCATTTTGCAGAGTGAACAATCAGTCAGTGGTTCGGGGCTTGAAGCAGTTTCTGGAGATTGTAAGAGTTGGCATGGTGGTGAGACTAGTAGAGATAACAGGGAATGCAAAATGGATGAAAAAATCTCCTGCTTAATTGGTTTACAGACAAGGAGCAACTTCTACAAAGTTGAAGCGGGTCTGATCACCTTATTGAGAAATTGTTTGGAGTCTGAAACTGAGAATTCAAAGAGCATTTTGTCCAGTTACATTGATCATTTCCAGAGCCTCAATTATGAGGATGCTGGATGGGGTTGTGGATGGCGTAACATTCAAATGCTTAGTTCTAACTTACTAGCACAGAGACCCGAAGCAAGAGAGGTTTTGTTTGGTGGTTCGGGATTTGTTCCTGATATCCTGTCATTGCAGAGATGGCTTGAGATTGCTTGGGAAAAGGGCTTTGATGCCCCAGGAGCTGCTCAATTGGAACATGTTGTTTACGGATCAAAAAAATGGATAGGAACTACCGAGTGTGCTGCTCTCTTGCGTTCCTTTGCTCTTCGGGCAAGAATAGTGGATTTCGGTCCTAAGGAATCCCAATCTGTTGTAGGAACAAGTGTTGATAACACTGTGGATAAAACAAGAAATGATAAGATGACAAATAGTAAAGTTAAAAAAAGTGAGGCCTATCAAGTTCTCATGGATTTCGTGTGGAATTACTTTTCTGATGAAAATGCAGTCCAATTTGGTCAGCAGCATGTTGTGATCAGTGAGAAAACGTGAGGGCACATTTTAGATATGCGTGTTTAACTACACAGACAATTTTGTTTCTTGTTGTTTAAATTTTGAAAGCTTTGTCGGACAGGCCCTTGTATTTTCAACATGATGGTCACTCGAGAACAATAGTTGGAGTTCAAGACAATCATCAACAGAATGGAGTTCGATCATATAATCTCCTAGTTTTGGACCCTACTCACGTAATTTGTCTGCCTTACTCTTTTAATTATTTGTTGTTAATATCCGCACTCTCATTGGAATTTCAATTATTTTTAGCAATTGCATATCATACCAGTGTCTGTTTCACACGTTTGCGCATCCATATTGTGTATTGATTATGCATCATTTCAAGTTTCATATTTATTACTTTTTCATTATAGAGTACGGCTACTCTTGAAAGATCACTGAAGCAGAAAATTGGATGGCAAAAACTCATAAAAAAGGGTCGGAATACACTGAAAAAGCCACAATACCAGGTACACTTCTTTTAACAAAAAAACTTAAAGTTGCATTTGATCCGTAATTGAAGTAGTCTTGATGGTCCTGTTTCTATTTCAGTTGTGTTATGTTGATCCCGGAATTGCCAGTGAGAATGAGATGGAAGAGCTCAAGACAATTGATAGTATTTTCCTTGAATTATAGGCAAACATATAAAACACTTTGCTACATCCAGCTCCAGGATCTATTTTTAATTTTTTTTTCATCAAACTGCATTTTTTGACATTTACTCTGACAATAATTTAATTATTACATCAGAAAAGAAATTTTAGAAAAAAACCTAGTTTTGTGAAATGATACAAGTAATTTTCATTGTTTCAAATACCAGATCTTTTAGAACTATATCAACTTATGAGGTTTCATCAAAGCTCTGTAGTCTGAATAATCTTGAATAGAGTCCTGCATCCATTTCTATTAGGGTTGAATGGGAGCCTGTCTCTACAATTTTACCTTTTTCCATGACTATTATGGTATCTGAATTTCTGACTGTGGAAAGTCTATGAGCTACTGTTATCTGGGTGATTCTTGAACGCAAACCAGTTTCTTCCTTTAGATTCATTGCTTTAATAGCATTTACTATAGTTCTTTCAGACTCAGCATCGAGAGCACTCGTTGCTTCATCAAGGAGTAATATTGCTGGCTTCTTTAGTAAGGTTCTGGCAATGGCTATTCTTTGCTTTTGTCCTCCCGAAAGCTGGCAGCCTTTCTCGCCAACAACAGTGTTATATCCATTTGGTAGATTACTGACAAATTCATGTATATTTGCTTCTCTCGCAACCTCTACAATTTCACTTTCAAAAGCTCCATTACTTCCATAGCAAATATTTTCTCTAATTGAGCAGTTAAAAAGCAGTGGCTCTTGTTGTACCAGCCCTATTTGTGTCCTTAACCATCTTAGATTGTATTCCCTCAAGTCTTTCCCATCAATTAATACTTTTCCCACCATCGGATCATAAAATCTTAGTAAAAGGGCCAAAACAGATGATTTTCCAGCGCCACTTGGTCCTACAAAAGCCACTTTAGATCCAGCTTCAATTTGTAAACTGAAATTGTCTAGAACAGTTACTGCAGGTCTTAAAGGGTATTTGAAATTTACATTTTCAAATTCAACGTTTCCTTGGATCCTCTCAGGCTGGGAATCGTCCGGTATATCAGGCTCAATTTCAGTTTTACGGTCAAGGGTTTTGAATGCCGGGGTTAGCATATTGATGGCAGTGATGACTGTCGGAATCAATGTGTATAATTCTGTGATAGAAGGAACTGTGAGAGAAAAAATTTGGTACGCTCTTATTCCATTTTCAAAGGAGGCTTGACGTCTGTCAACTAGAATTGTAGTGTACCACAAAGCAACAGCGTGTGCAATGTTCCATAAGCAAAGGGAGAAGCCTTGAATGATGCCATATTTGATACTTTCTTTCCTGTACTTTTTCTTTGGAATGTCCAGATATGTTTTGGCTTTCTCTAGCACTTGCTCTTCATGACAAAATGATGCAATAGTCCTTATGTTGGTTGTGGACTCGGACGCAAGAGCAACAAGGTCTGAATGTGTACCAGAGTAGTCACCTGAAAATCCTTTGGCAGACTTGGCTTGAATGAGGCCACCTATGAAGTGGCATGGCATCACAGCCCATGCGACCAAAGCCATTCTCCAATTGACATACATGCTAACACCTGTTGCTATAAGTATGGAGGAAACACATTGCACAATCACAGACATGCGATCAGCAATTATGATTTTGACCATGGCAGTATCACTGATAATGCGCGATGTTAATGAACCAACAGTGTTCTCAGGTTTGTCAAACCAGCCTACTTCGTTACAAAGCACACCTGAAATTTTTTAAATGATTAGCAACTGGTATTTGTTAAATAAAACAGGAATTTTACATATATGACGCATTGTTTTATGCTTTTTAGCTCATGCCTATAGTTTTATTTTTCTCCTTCAAGGAAAGAGAGTTTAAGTGAGTATGTAGAAATTCTAATAGGGAATATCTGATACCTGAATAGAGAGCGTGTCTGAAATTTGCCATGGCCTTTTCTCCAACCACTCCAAAGAAGTAATGCTGGAAGGTGTGGCTAAATAATGAAAGCAATCCTATTGCTGAGAAGATGGCTGAGAATAGTCCAACTTTTCGTTTTGCATCTTCTTGGAAGTATGCTACTCCGATGGTGATGATGTAGAATCCGAAAAACGGCTTTGAGATGCCAGAGAAAGCTGCTGCAAATGATCCAATGACAATCTTCACAAGCTCCTTCTTTTTTAAATCAAACCAAATTCTGAAAAATATTTTTTCTTCTGTTGTGACGATCTTGTTCTGTTCCTTTAGTACAGAGTGCTCTGTGAGATCTCTTTGGACCTCTCCCTGTGTCTCTGGTAATGGTCTAGTTTCATCAATAGTGTCTTCTCGGCGGACACTTTTATTTTTGGAAGTTGTAGTTCTATCCATTAAACATTTAAATCTGGTTAGAGTTATTCCTCGACAACCATTGGTTTGAGATTAAAATATGAGTATAAAGTGGCTAATTACCTTTGCTCAGGAGCTGGTTCAAGGTTCTGCATGCTGAATAATGTACTATAGAATTTGCTTGTGTCTAACAAACTCTGGTGTGTTCCTGTCTCTACAATTTCTCCATTCTCCACTACGGCAATCATATCTGCATTTACTACTGTTGAGAGCCTGTGTGCAATCAAGATGACAGTCCTTCCCTGCATAGCTGTATCAAGTGCTTCTTGAACCAGCTTTTCTGACTCTGAATCAAGGGCACTAGTGGCCTCATCAAGCAAAAGGATGGGAGGATTTTTCAATATGGCTCTTGCGATCGCAATTCTCTGTTTCTGACCTCCTGATACTTGGACGCCCCTTTGTCCTACCTGGCATGTCAAGCACACATATAGGACTATTAATCTCATGAATGGAATTCTGATCCAAATCAAAGAGGCAATGTTAGGAACCCAAGAGTTGGATTCCAAAGAAAAAACACTTTTATTAAGAAATAGGAGAGAAATTTCTCCTCCAAGGGTTTTCCCCTTCACAATAAAGTTACTACTCTATTCAAAAATGATTACAATGATCAACTCTAACATTGTATTCTCCTATTTATACAAATAGCCCTATAACAACCTCATCTAACTAACTAACTAACTAACTAATAGCTACAATAACAACTCTTGACTGCTTTAACTACTCTAATTAACCATTATTCTATATGGTAACAGACAACCTTAAGATTCTGACATGTTTCTGGTCTTATTTTATCTTTACTTACATCTTTGTTACTTATCTTCATTTCTTCCTTAATTATATGGTGTTAAACAAAAAAGGATCAGAATATGATTAATGTATACAATAATATATAAATCAATACAGAAAGTAGAAAATCACACAGGCCACAATTAGAGCTAACAAAAATGGCATGCTAGATTGAGTAGCTCACCTCAGTTAGGTACTGACTAGGAAGCTGTGATATGAAAGAGTGTGCATTAGACATCACTGCTGCCTTTTGAATCTCTTCATCATTGGCGTCCATTTTCCCCAGTTTCAAATTGTCCTTGATCGTGCCTGTGAAGAGTGATGGTTCTTGGTAAACAGCCCCAATATTACTTCGAAGGAACTTCAGATCAAGATCCTTGATACTGTGACTGTCGATAAAAATTTCTCCTGGAATGTATTTAACAATGTCAGGCTTGGCATCATTGATTGCATTCAATCACACTATCACTTCCTACAGTACTATGTTTTCTAATACAATATCAATACTTTTAGACTCTTTTTATATCATTGTCTAATCTTGTACCTAGATAATCCCATGACCGCACACAGTCAGCCACATATGGACCGTCTGATCTTGACTGGACGGTTCAGATGTGGCTGAATGTGTGCAGTGTGACTGCACATGATACAAATTCAGGTCAAGGTGTACCTATGTTTATATATTTCTTGCCTTAACATAGCTTGTTTACTCGTAAAGAAAGAACATTGGCACGAGCATGTGGTAAAATATAGAATATAACCAAAAGAAAAATAAACTAATTAAAACTAACCTCTAGTCGGGTCATAAAACCTAGTTATCAGGGAAATAACAGTGCTCTTTCCACAACCACTGCTACCAACTAGAGCTACTGTCTTTCCTGCTGGAATGGACAATGACAGTCCTTGAAGGATAGGTTTCTCCGGCCGTGATGGGTATGAAAAGTAAACATTTCGAAGCTCAATGCAACCATCAATCTTCTTAGGCATCTTCCCTTTCGATTCATTATGTACAAGTGGCTTTCTTTGGATCACTTGGAAGACCTCATATCCTGCAGCTTTTGCCTGATTGAATATTTGCATGTCTGGTGCTGCATAAGTGATAGATCTACACAATTCACAAAGAAAGTTTTGTCACTGGATTGTTAACCTTTATTTTCTTCATTCTAAAACTAGCTTCAACAAGTTTGTTGATTCCTTACATGGCACCAAAAAGAATGCTCATAACCGCAGTTATTATATCTCCTCCCTGTGCTCTCCCAGCTCTGACAACAACAGCTCCAACCCATATAATCAGAGACCAAGAACAAAAACTCACAGTTTGAAACATTCCTGTTCCAACTCCCTTCACAAGTGCTTCCCCCTTGCTTACAACATACTGTTTATCCATGTTCTCTGTGAAGGATTTTACCGCCAATCCCTCTCCAACAAAAGCATATACTGTTTTTATTTGTGATATTGTCTGTCATAATATCAATATTAGAGTTTGTTATAATCAGCTATAATTTAAATTGGTTAAGTTAGGCGAGGTCACACAATGTACATTTATGTGACATAGAATAGAAGTAGAGTACCTGCTCTATCATAGATGTGGCTTCAGAATGATAAAACAATTTGGTAGTTGAGATTCTGTTCATTTTCTTAGTGTAAGTTGCTCCAATTATAAGAATAAGAGGGACAACCACTAAGCATAGTAGTGCCACTTCCCAACAGGCTATCGTGGCGATCACCATTCCGGCAAAGAAAGTTGCGCAGCTAGAGGTGAAGTGACCTAACTGCGAGCAAGAAATTCATTGGGGGTGTTCAGTCATGAAATATGCTGGAAGAAGAAAGAAAAGGTGAAGCTTGTGACATTGATTTTATTTGCTTACCTTCTCACCAATGGCATCTTGTATGACACTCATGTGCTTGCTTATTCCAGTGATGACTTTACCACTTGTTAATTCTGTATCAAAAGCTCCTATCTCTTGACTGAGGACTGCTTTCAGATAAGTTAATCTTAGGCGTGATAACTGTCTTTCACTTGCATACATCCAACAACCAATCTCTGCATAATTTTTAATTTCATAACCCAAATTAATGCAGCTGCTGAATGGTAGAATAGAAGTACCATTTTTTTTCTTCATATATATAAACACATAAGAATTAACTGTCATAATATGAATTATTATGCGTCTTTGGTGGAAAAGTGGTTTTAAATGATTAAGGTAAAAGTGGATTTTAGCTAAAGGGTAAAATTGAGATAAAAAATGATATGCTATAAAGTTATACGTCCAAACACTATTTGAAGTAGTGTATGAAAAAAAACTATATAACCCAAGGAAAAAATAATACTATAAGCTTGTGAACATTACCATGAAGTCTATTTTGATCATGTAAGATTATATGTTGCACTATGAAGTTCAAAATTGACGGGTTGTCCTTTGTGAAATAAAATAAGCTTTAATTGGTTGACGATAAGTTTAAAGAAAGAAATATTATATATGCATGAATTATAAATTGTACTATTTTATAGAACGTAAGTTCTCAATTTTAGATCATAAAAGTTAAAAATTAGGATCATTGCCCGCTTAAGTACTTTTTGAAATAAACTACTACTCACTTTACAGATTAAAAAGAATAATTACAGTTAATTAGAATTCTTGAAAATCATGAAAGAAAAATATACCAAGTACCCCAGCAGGAAATGTGGCTATGGCCATGTACCACACAAATGGAACAACCTGAAACCGACAAGAACAACATATCTTAGTTTACTCAAATCAAATTTATACTCATAAATAAGTTTTTGTAATTTAGAGGTTTATCCAAGTATCTCAAACATGGATAACCATGAGTGTGCATATTCTGTATTCAAGAAATGTAACAACATATATGATCTTTTGACCACTTCTTTAGTATTTATATTAAATTTGTGTCATATAACTTTGGGACAGTGCTGCCATGAAGAAAATGAGACTCATGAATTAGTGGAATGTACAAGATTTTATCCGATAATAATTTAACTGTTTGACAGCTTTGACTTCTGGTGTTGGGATGTATTGTTATTTTTCTGGTTTGAACCGATAATAATGTATCATTCTATTGCATAATTTAGGCCTAATTTTCTGCTATCAATCAAGTGTCCTAAGGAAACCTAATTGGTATCTAGGAGTGTCTATTAGATGATCAAGGGTACAATTAAAGGAATCCATAAGTTGCTGGTTATCTTTTTTTAGTCAAGTTAATTGGGCATTTTGACTCCCTAAATTCTTTGGGTTCAATTTGAGTTACACCTAATTCAATCTTATAAAATTGGTTTATAAGGTGAGAGATGTTTCTCAATTATAAACATATTTTTATTTCATATATTTCATCTAATACGAGACTTTCAACACACATCTCTCACTTCCACGATGATATCTGGAGCGTGACTCGTGTGACATGATACCGGACGGTCCATCAGATTTTTTAGACTGAAAATTTGGTGGGTCTAAATCCTACAAAATCAACTTTTAAAATGAGAGACGCCTCTCATTTATAAACATGTTTTTAGTATCTGTTATAAGACTAATCTTTGAGTTGAGAGTGAAACATTTGAATTTTGACGCATGAGATTGGACCGACTCTCAAATGGACAACTTCAAAAATGGAACTCCGGTTTTTTTCTCTGTGGAGAGCCATGTATCTGAATCGTGGGAATGCTTTGGCTTTGAAGTAATGGTGTAATTTGGAATACTTTGTAAGTGGTCTGGTTGTATTGTATCTTTTTTATATTGGAAGATCTAATGCTACAATAGTTGCTTTCTTATAAAGTTTCTCTCTTTACTACGCGAGTATGCTTACTTCTTGGATCTTGATAACTGAATTTATACAAGTTAGTTGAAACAGTTTTACTATGTCAGCAAGTAGTTTGAAGTTTGTTACTCAGACTTTAGTTACGTTGTTAAACTTTTCAGTTAATGTTAATGCTACAGAACATGTATATAACAACTCTGTTGTATTTCATGTACTCTACTAAAGTAATATTTCTATGCTGGTGCATATACTGCAACACGTTTGAAACTAGTGTAACGTCTAATAATAAAACCTTATTATGACTAATGTGTTATTATAGTAATAGGAGGTACCTTTTTAAGAGCGGGAACCATAGCATCAATGTCATTAATATTGTTTCCAAAAGCATTAAGAGCTTTTCCTAACAACAAATAACCAACAGGAAGTGCCATGCCATGCACAATCGAACCTAAAGTTCCCAAACCCATAAGAATCCAATCCACATAGTCAGCATAGCTCAATAGTTTAAAAAATGGCAAAGCTCTCACCACGTTCTTCTTTATCTCATCATCATCATGCCCATTTTCTTCTTCAGTAATATCTGCCATTTGCACAACTTTTTTGGGTCTACCTGGTGGTGCCATTACTTAAGTATTATGGCAACAATAGTGTAAAATATTTTTTTGGGATTGAAATTGAATGTGTAGTATAATTTAATTGACTTGTGTATAAATAGACAAGTTTTCTGTATTAAATTATATCCATGATAGAAATGTGGGAAGAATATGCCTTGAGAAGATTACATTTAACTTAAAAAATTATTATTAAATGGCTTTGAGTTATTGGTTTAATTCAGTTGTTTGGTCGATGTTTACAAAGTTGCTGACAGTAGATATACATGCATACGCACATAAAAAAACATGCAATAATTTACCAAAGCTACCTGTATCCTAATAATTGTTTTCATATTGCAACCCTCTTCAATAGAGCTATACCTTGACGGTTAACGTTTGTTCTTTTTAAGAACTTCTATTACAGCACAAAACAAAGACATATGTTTGGTTTTCCAGCCAGAGCACTCAAACCCACGGTCATCCCGTCAAACCTTAAAGTCACACATATCCTTTAACAATATTGTTGGTTCTAGCTAACTTTGCATGTTAATACACCACAAACGACTATGCTTATAAGTCGATTCCATGTCTTAACATAAGCAATCGACTTCGAGCCAACTTTTCCATATAGCATGTGTTTGGTATAGAGTTTAGAACACCAAAAGCACGGCTGACGTGGTTACCAAAGCAAATCTACTGTGACTTTATTAAGCTACCATTTGGAGCTTTTGTGTAAACGTGATACATTATCGTGGTTTTCTATAGAACGTGGTTTGTCAAACGCAATGGCAAACAAGCTAATAGACTTTTGGACCAACCCAAACCGAATACCACGTACTTCCTTAAGAGAAATGATATTTGTACAACCATTTTCTAACAATTTTCTCTCTCATACCCACATTATCTTCTTATTCTCTCTCTTCCTTTTTCTCTCTATTATTTTTGACCAATCAAAGGAGAGAAAACTAAAGTTGTCATAAAAGTTGTACCAAAGAGTTGTACAAATATCACTACTCCTTCCTCCTTCCTTGATGTTATATAAACCCACATCACTACCAAACAAGATACTCATTATTCTAAATCTCTTACCCTCATACAAGGACTTGAACGCTGAAGTATTTTACAGGCACACCCCCACCATCGGACATTGTCTTCTCTAAGGATTCCGGCCAAAATCCCATCAACGTAGATTTTCTTTCATTGATCTACCTTCATTAATGTGGGATATTTTTTTTTGGGTACAAATTTGAGATATATTATTCTTTTATCTTTATTGATAATTCCGAGTTCTTGACTTGAACAACCCCTAATCCCCAAATATTTTATCATCCACCTACATGTATTATCCTTTAATCATAAATGAAATGGTTTTGATTTCTCCCCAAATAAGGTATAGATTTTTCATAAAGTAAAATAATTATGAGAAAAAGTTTATTAGACGGATTAGAACATAATTATATTGTTCTTGCCGCCGTTAGCATTACTCATTTGATAGGAACAATAGACATTGCATTATTTACATAGAGGTTGAAGTTCGAACTCTGGTTTTTCCACTAATTCGCCTTAAAAATATGAAATTCTAATCACTAACCAAAGTATGGGCTTTTCCACATACATCAGAAAGTTACTTCCCAGATTTGCCTTGGGACTGGTGCAGGAGAGATAAAGTGGATTCTGCATCTTCATGCCCATGCTTTGAGAGATTGTGTGGTCCATGTACTGTACCAACTCCCATGCGTTGTCTATCTCTGATTGAGCAGGACATATTTGCTTTTGCTTTTGCCTTT
>Ga0228711_1000550_pt1 | contig 47191 bp, 21 predicted proteins | sample MedpolnodulmetaG_2_FD_177996 | JGI IMG/M metagenome (GOLD analysis project Ga0228711, IMG submission 177996) | Root nodule microbial communities from Medicago polymorpha collected in Santa Monica, California, United States - brown nodules | ecosystem: Host-associated > Plants > Roots > Nodule...
AATAATCACTTTTTTTATTACGGAAAAACAATAATCATTTAGTTAGTAAAAGAATTTTGTATCGGTTTTTCTTTATTCAAATTAAAAAAAATCTTAAAAGTAGTGTTGTAAATCCATTGAAATCTTTGTTATAAATCCATTAAAATCTGTGTCATAAATCTTGAGTGTAAAAAGTCTTTTAAAATCTTACAGAATCAATACAATCTTACAAAGTCTTTTAAAATCTCAAAGACTTTTTTCACCAAAATAGTCTTTTAAAATCTTAATCGAATACAACCCCTAGAGCGACGCAAAAGATTTGTAAAACCCCTAGAGCGACGCAGAAGATTTGTAAAATACGCTGTTTCACATAATGTATAGCGGTTACAAATCTCGTTGTTTTGTGATATTGAACACATTCCATCTCGTGTCTTTTCATGTCAAACTTTAACATCTCTTCACCTTACAGTTGGGGCTAATATTTATAGTACAAAACCATTCCCAAATTCTCTCAATTTGCCAGCATTAACCACCTTGTATTTAGGGTTTGTTGTCTTTCATGGCGGTGATAATGGTCGCATTGAGCCCTTTTTGGCATGTCACAGGTTGAATAGTTTGACCCTTGATTATTATAGAATCATGGATGCAAAAACGCTTTGCATATCAAATTTCATGCTTGTCAATTTAAACATGCGTAGTAGTTATCTTGGGGAGTGTTTCGAAATGGAGCTATCCACACCAAATCTTTGTACCTTTGAATTTGGAGTTACACCTCTTCCGAAACTCTGTGGGAGTAAGAGCAATCTCTCTTCTATCAAGCATGCATATATTGATGTTGCAATGCTGGTGAATGATGTGGATACTCCTTTGATTCTACTAAGCTGGCTGCTAGAAGTTGTTAATATCAAATGGTTGACAATCACTTCACGCACTCTTGAGGTACCTTAAGGCCTGCTATGTTTGAGTTTTCTTTTTTACATTTCATTTTGTGTTTTCGCATTTAATTTCTTATTTTAGTTTCATGTTCTCTACTATTTGTTGCTGAAATGATGAAATAAAATATCTTTTTCCTTTTTGTTTCCCAAAATTTCGTCAAAGGTATATGGTGTGCATTAAAATGATCCTCTCACCCTTCATTGATTAGGTTATCACCTTAATTCCTGATTTATTCAAGGTCGAGTTCCATTCCTTGTGTAAATTGAAGTCACTAGATGTAAAAATTAATTCATCTTTCATTTCAAAATCCGAGATACTGAGAGATGCCAAGTTAGAGCAAGCAACTACCAAGTCATGGAAAGAAGATGCGAGGTTTCAAGAAGCATTTAATGCAGCATTGAAACCATCTTCACGTCTATCTGATGGACCAATTGACTTTTTGCTTCAAAGCTCACCATCAACAGAGGTTAACATCTTAGATTATTGTTGATTAAGGTAAAATGTGCATTCGACTTTTTCAATAGAGATTTTTTGGTTTGATTTTTGCCTCCTCTAGTTTTGTTTCCTTTGCTCTCTCATTTTAAGTGGATGCTCTATAGAAAGAATTGGATAGTGTTTGAAAAATAATCTTTATCTTTAGGTCAATAAAGGTTAATATGAAGAGGTTTGACCGAGTAATATCAATGTGTTATGATAAATACTCATACGATGTTCCCTTGAAATTTCTTTCTGGTTGTTTATTTCAATGCTTGCTATCTGGTCTGTGTCGCGATTGTAAGTAGTATTGTTTTATTTGATTTTATTCCCATGTATCCCTTATTGGTTGGATTGAAGGTTGATTCTATATCCAACTCCTTTGCATTTTTTCCCTTACAACTGTTGTTGAATAAAATGTTATTTGATTTCATTCCCATGTCGTATCCCTTATTGGTTTGATTGAAGGTTGATTCTATATCCAACTCCTTTGCATTTTTTCCCTTACACCTGTTGTTGAATAAAATGTTAAGTTGATGAGTTCTGGAATAGTCTTTCGTTCATTTCTTGCTTCCGGTTTTCTTTTTATTGGGTATCAGTTTTGATGTGCAGCATATTCCCTCTAAAATTTTAAAGATGCTTACTTAAGGATTGGATTCCTTTCTTGATGTTTTACTTGTCTGCTAAAATGAAAATGACTTGCTTGTTTGAGTTCATGTAATGCTTGTAAACTGAATTTGTGGGGAAGTTAATACAAGTTCATACTCTTAATGGTGTACCTTTTTCTGTTGAAACAAAACCAAGTTCACACGTGAATCAAAGTTATAGATGTTGGGTTTTGCAGAAAAAGCAAGGTGGAAGATACAAAAGCAAGAGGAATCTGAGATGCATAAGCATTGCTAAGAGATTGGAATCAACAGAGTCCTTGAAACATAGATTCTATAAACCAACACTTTTTCCATAAGAAATCTTTCTATTAGTTAGATTGCTGTTTAAGTTTATTTTTTCTGCTGTTAACTACATTATTGTTTCTACTTTGTCTTTCAAGGGGATTTATATATTTGAATATTTTTGAGCCATGTGTTTGATCCTTCTTTATTTTATTTTTATTTAATTGGGAAAGCTGGTGTGATTTGTATCAGTCTCTTATATCCAACTATTTGTATCATTTTACTTGATAATTTTGGAGGGTATCTCAGAATTGAAGTACTTACAGGTAACTGTTGACTTGGTCCGTTGATATATCATGATTGGTGACTTTCTGCTGTTTATACATGTTTATTGCATTCAGGACTTGAAGTCTTGAACTATGTTTCAGTCATAATTCCTGTTTTCCTTTGGCTTCTTGCTCATATAGAAATTTGCGACTTCATCCTAAATAGTGGGAACTAGAAACTTTAGAAAGACAAATGACTTCTGTTTCTTAGTCAAAGTGCATCTGACTTCTACTTGATAATTAATCCTGAAAGGAAGATGCACTATCATCATTTCAGCAAAAAGGTAAAAAGGTAAGGCTTAGAGATGTAGGAAGAGTACTCTTCTTGATCGGGGACTGCCTTGATTAGGATTCAGGTACTTTCTACATAAAACAAGATGAGAAATGATGTTTGTACAGCCATTTTCTTACAACTTTTGGGACAACACTCTCTCTCATACACTCATTATGTTTTTACTTTCCCTCTTTGTTGCTTTGGTTTTCGTGTCAAAATATACATTTCTTTCTATATTCTTGGTTGTCCCATAAGTTGTAGAAAAAGTGGTTGTTCAAATAACACACCTCAAACAAGATATCAATATCTATTATTTTGTGAAACGTATTTCACATGTTTCATCGACGTTTATTCATAGATCCAACATAGCCAAACACCTTGTTGAGACGATCCAATTCTAAGCATATAATTCAAAATGGGATAAAATTCTAAATAATAGGTAACTACTTAATCAAAAATCTAAAACATAGTTGACATTAAAATGTAATAGAACTGAATCCGTGTGATGTACGGGTGAAACACTTTACCATCAATAGGGGATTCACCCTTGAAGCCACTAAAATTCTGCTTTCTCTCCAGAGTGAACCTCTAGCACCCAGCCTTGCAGGGCTAACTGTGTAGCTGCGGATGAATGAAACTGTTTGCATTATTCCTCTGAGTTGAGTTATTTTCGCAGCCCCAACATGCCATTGGTGCCATGTCCAATAGTAATGAGGGTGCCTCTGCGTACTACCATTTTTTCACAACGAAAGAGTATGCTGTCTATACATTAAACTCTATTCTTTATTTAATCCGTCAACGTATTTTCAGTAACCAAATTTTTGTGGGCCCGATTTAATGAGTAGGCATCCTCTCCATTTCTCAAAAGAAACGTAGAGCTCTTAGGTGTAAAAAACACACATTTCATATTCTCAAAGATATAGTAACAGAGCCTTCTATTTCTCCCTCAAAAAAATAATAAAGAGCTTCTATTTCTTTTGACAAATAGAAAGGATCTTATTTGCGTTGATTTGCATCAATGACAATGTCAAATTTGTGGTGGATATATGTTGAATAACTCGGTTAAAGGTTTTGCTTCAAAGGGATAAGTTGTTTTGAATTATGACTTATTATTAGTTTTGTATGGACAAATCTTTGAGTATGGTCTGTAATGTCTATGTCATTTATATATACATTTCGTACTTTATAAGTTATTTTATCATGATAACGCCCTAAAATTTCATTTGATTTAACGGCAAATAAAAACAATGTTGCAACCCTATGTTTTCTTTTTCCTTTATCTATCTCATTGCTTATTTATGGCAGTCACATTTGTTCTATTTTCTAAATAAAATTTATTTGCATAAGTTGCTACTGTGAAATTCATTTTGTACTTATTATGTGTAATACATACAGAAAATCCTTTGATATGATATATTACAAATATTACAACGCTTCTGTTTACTTATGCTTCCATCCTCACCATTAATATCCATATTTTGTTCTTGTTAGCCGTCCATTGCTGTTGTACTGGGATTTATTGGGTGTAAGATGATCTTGGACTATTTTGGTGAGTATGCAACTACTCTTTCAATTACCAAATTTTCATATGATCCACTATACTTAAACTTCTCACCTATTCTCATTTGTACAGGATTCCATGTCTCAACGGAGGCATCATGAGATGGTATTTGACAAGCACACAACAAATTAGTTATGGTGAACCGTCATTAAAATTAGTTAGATTAATAAGTTCTATGGTGCATTTTAGTTCTATGGTGAACCGTCATTAAAATTAGTTAGATGTTACAATGAATTCTTTACACTATATTTTTTTTTCTTCTATCTCTCTCTCTTACAAAATTTCTACCGGATCTGCACCATAGACACGGTGAGAGAATCAGAGCCTTTTTTGAGGAAGAATCAGAGCCTTATATGTTGCCTTACTCACCGTTCTTTTTTATTTTGCTAACAATCTCAAACAAAATATCATTCGCAAGAAGATAATTGATCACTATTTGTTTAGATAAAATAAATTGGTAATTTTTTGTCCATTACTGATTGTGCGATGAAGAGAAAATTTACTTTTTAAGCTCATTCAATAAATGGTGTATCTAATTCATAATATAAATCAAATATATTATTTGTTGAATGAATCTAAAAACTTAATTTTCTTTTATAATAGATACATGAGTTATAATCATAAAATCATGTCTCCTTGGTTTTATATTAAAAAAATGGTTAAACATGTTTTTTGTCCTTATAAATATGTCAATTTTTCATTTTAATCCCTCTAAAAAAATTCTTCAACTTTTATTTCCTAGTTTTTTTTTTCCATTTTCATTAAAAAATTAACTTAAATATAAGAACTAAAAGTAATGATTGAAAATTTAATTCGGACTAAAAGTTGAAGAAATTTTTTAGTGAAACTAAAACAAAAAATTGGTATATTTATAGAGATCAAAACCATATTTAACCCTTAAAAAAATATATATGCTTTTATCTTCATAATTTCAACAAGAATGAACCGAATTGACAGGATATTTAGACCGAAGGCAAAAAAAAAAATCTTTTGGCAAGTCAATGAGCTTTGATGCGGCCACTTGTGTTAGTCGTGCGTGTAGCACGTGACATTGGTGGTAGGGTGCATGTACATTGAAGGAGGAAGTGGGGATGCATACCTATTGTATGTAATGTAACTTAGGGAAGGGGAAGTAACTTGCGAGGGCCTGGGGAGGAGGATGTAGTATCACATTGAAGGGTAGTCGGAGATGGTGAGACGAGTATGACAGAAGGGCTACGTGATGGTGGGTATGGAGGTTTGGGGGCATAGAACGGAGCATAAGAGGATGGAGAGGTAAAGGAAGATAGATGTGATATGACGTATGTGATTAATAATAGGATATAAGAGTTTGATTAATCTAATACCTCTTAATCGTTGTGCATGTTGTTTTATGAACGAGAGATTTGTTGAAGCCACACCCTAAACTTTTGACTTTTTTCTATAAGATTCTTTTTTTAAAAATTTTAAAGTATTAATGTTTTTCTAAAAAATGATAATAATTATTTTACATGATTTTTGTAAGAAATGAGTAAGTAATGAATACTATAAATAATATATTCCACTAAAAAAAAAAATACTATGAAGAACATATTTCGAAAACAAATATATATTTTGTGTGTAGCCATATATTTAAGCCTAGAAAATATTATAGAATTTTTTAGAATTGTATTTTTTTTTATCTGGGGTTTGAACGTCGAACTTTACTTATATATTGTCTTTATCAATTAAGATAAGTTTACCGAAATTTCTTAGAATTAACGTATGCAAAGTTTGTATTGCCTAACAATATTAAAAAACTACCAAGAATCATCGACCATTGACCGCATTTCTTACCTTTTTTTCTTGATAGGGACCTATATATAATTTCTAAATATATTTATTCTACATCATTAATTTTAATTTATCATTTAACTTATTTTGTTTTTATCTCTCTTATGGTATGGTATAGACTGCACATGAGTGTAGAAATATAATTTTCCAAATTCTAAATTAGATTAATTTGGAAAGAGATGAATTGCGGGTTATAAAAGGTGGGCTGACTTGAACATAGACAGATTTATGATTCAGATTCAGAATAGTGTGAAAATTGTTGAAAGTAAAGTTTGTAGTATCTTCTTGGCTTCCCAAAGAAAAAAAGTAAAACAAGCGTCATGGCTGACATGCGGTGCTGAAGCTGATGACTCACCAACCACGTCTATAAAACAAAAGGCTAGATATTATAGTTCACTTGAATCATATTATTTACATTACATCAGACACTGTGATTGTGAAGGAACAACATATGGCCACTATGTATGAAAGAAAACTCTTGGTTTTTACAATTCACTTTTCTACCATTTTTATCTCAAATAACTAACTAACACTCTTCTTTCTAATTACCAGCGGTGTCAAGCAACTTCTCCCTCCTCCGTTAACTTCAACTTCACAACCACCACCTCTTTTTGATGGAACCACCAGGTTTTCTTCTTTCTCCTATTTTCTATCTTCTCTCTATTCCAATTTCATATGCTCATTTTATTTTTATTTTTTTAGGTTGTACGTAAGTTATAGCTGCCCTTATGCACAACGTACGTGGATCACTAGAAACTACAAGGTTCTTACTCTTCCTCTTATATGCTATTTCAGACGCTTTATTTCTAAATTATGTTTATAATATTTATAGATTAAATTGATGGGGGATTCTACGGTGAAGTTAGAAAATTGACTTTTTTAAAAAAGTTATTTTGTTTAACCAATAGTATAACTGTCGATGTCATGTCGGCTAGTGTATGGACCACTCTAAAACTAAACTTTACCTTATTACAAATCAGTCATTGTACAAAATATTAAGGTGAATTTCAATCATAGTGCACAAATGAGAATCTATGTTTAATTTTGATTTAATCAGGGACACAATTGCAATAAGTAAATATATAATGACACACCTTATGGACAAATGTGCAATACACCATATAATTCGACGTGGCATGAATTAAATATACAAATACTCAATGATTGACCATTTAACTTCACTAAAAAAGTCATTCTCATGACTTCACCATAAAATTTTCCTAAATTGATTGTTTATTTGTTTAATTCAGATTTTCGTAGAATTACTTTTCTTTATTTATTTAATTGTGTTTGTTGAAATTGAACTACAGGGGCTACAAGACAAGATCCATTTGGTTCCTATTGACCTTCAAAATAGGCCTGCTTGGTACAAGGAAAAAGTATATCCTGAAAATAAGGTTTGTAAAGTTTAATTGGGCATATTAAATTGGGTACTAGGCTAGGCTGCAATGGTTGTCACTTGACTTATCTTCCTTATACTAATAGGTGCCATCTTTGGAGCACAATGGAAAGGTATTGGGAGAAAGTCTTGATTTGATCAAGTATATTGATGCTAACTTTGATGGAACACCTCTCTTTCCCAATGTAAGTAACAATTGTGCACTAATTCTCTTTTTTGCCATCATAACCTCTAGTCTAATCTCTTTTAGCAGTGTTAAGAATGCGTTTATAACAGGGGACAATCCTCACATTACAAACCGGTTCTAAACATTTAAGTTAGGCTAATCCTAAATTGTAAGATGGTATCAAGACCCATTGGGACTTCTGTTATTGGGTCATGCTCCAGATGTTTGTTAAGATCTATTGGCCATCAACTAGTGAGAGTATGTGTTAAGAGTCTTACATTGGATAAGTTAAACCCTGAAAATGAGTTTATAAAAGGGGACAGTTCCCGCCTTGCAAGCAATGAACTATTGATGTTAAGCAAGGTTTTAAACCGTAGTCGTGTTGTGATTATTGATATTGTGAGGCAATCAAGGTTGATGAGACCACAGTCAATTGTGATGCAACCACAAAAACCTTGGCCTTTGTGGTGCCCTAGCTTCTGGTTGAAACTTGAAACCTTTTTTATTAAGAAAACTGATTTTTTGTATAAGACTTTGTAGGATCCTGCCAAGAAAGAGTTTGCTGAGCAGTTGTTATCCCATGTTGATACCTTCACCAAAGAACTGTTTGTTTCATTAAAAGGGGATACTGTGCAACAGACCAGTAAGATGATTAAGCTTATAAACGGATGAAACCTTTTTTTCTTCCTTCAAATGTAAAATAGACCATTAAATTGGTTATTCTGAATCAGGTCCTACTTTTGAATTCTTGGAGAATGCTCTTGGTAAATTTGACGATGGGCCATTCTTGCTTGGTCAACTCAGCTTGGTTAGTTTAAACCAAATCGATGGTCTTGGCCATTTTCACTTTCCTTCTAAATTTATTGTCTTTTAGCTAGTTTGCTATAGTGTTCTCCATGATGCATTTTATCTTTCCCTTCATATAATTTGTAAATGCTCTGGTTGATCAGGTTGATATTGCCTATATTCCATTTGTTGAAAGATTCCATATTGTCCTTGCTGAGGTGTTCAAACATGACATTACGGAAGGAAGGCCTAAACTTGCAACATGGATTGAGGTACACTCATTAGAAGAACCAATTGTGTAGAATCTTACCTTGATTGTGAGAAGTGTACTAGTTTGTTTTCATCTGTATGCATTTATAATAATCTTCAATCTAAACTAGAAGAAAACACCTCCATTAGCTTATCAAGTGTTGAAAGATAAAATAATAATGCATTTGAAAAGAAGTAGAACTGCCAACTCTTCAGACAAGAGAGATTCATTTGTGAATGAAAATGTTATTTTTGTAGGAGCTGAACAAGATTGATGCTTATACACAGACAAGAGTGGATCCTCAAGAAATAGTTGATCTTTTCAAGAATCGTTTTCTGGTAATATATATTTGTTATTATAAATCTCTCAGTATTGATTTTGAAGAATTGTGATTAGATTTTGATTGTCTCTTTGCTACTTGGTTGAAACTTGTGCATTTCTGTTGTGCAGCCTAAACAGTGAAAGTTGGATTGCAGCAGTCTTCGTCTGAGATATTCGAATAAAGCATCATTTGTATTAGTAGGATCAGGATGCATCGTCAGTCAAATATTGATGTGTTATATGTAGATTGATGTCATAGTTATGTTGTTCCATTTTCCTGTTTGTTTGTTTGGTGTTGTAATAATGTTTATGTAGACCTTGTGATCACTGATCAGATGGTATTATCCTACTTGAACTACATATGTTGATAATAATACTTAATAAAATTTTATACTTGTCTGCAATGATTTATTGTTTTGTTAAAATTGTACACATGTAACTGTTTTTACCCCGCTGGTCCGAATATGGAACATGTAAAGCAAAACATTTTAATTAACTGATATTGATTAACTAATTAATTACATTTTTAAGCAAAGCAAATTTTCAAGTCTTGTTTGTATGACTGGAAAAAGGCAAATTGTTTGATCTGTTCGAATTCATCTAAACCTGTTATACGCTGACAAATTGAATGGATTGAGCCTCCTGATGGATTTTGAGTGCAATGATGGAAGAACATGCCTTGGCAAGTAGCTGCAAATAGTGCTACCCTAAGATTGTACTTGTTTTGGTGTTAATGTCAAAAACTTGATTTGTGATTAACGCAAACTGTGGCAAAGTCATTTTAAACCGTGTAATTAATCCATAAATAAGTCAACAAAGTTTCATTTTATGGTAATAAATTCATTTTTTTGTATGCTTAATCAGTGCCCGGGGGCACCGGTTAGCATGACCCTTAAATTTAAAACCTTTTAGAGTTGTTTTAATGAAGAATAAAAAAAACAATGTCAGTATCTCTATCTTGATAATGCGGGCCCCGACAGTCTCAATCCTCATCTTCAAGGTGCTACTCAACGAGACAACGACATCTATAAATATTTCGCTTGAATTATTTATTATGAATCCTAGACTACATTCTGATTCATATTACTCCTTAGTTTTTTAACCATTAGACAAAATCATCAAATCAAAATGGCCGCTATGTATGAATCAAAAACTCTTTCATTTTCTCAATTTTCTTTTTTAACCATTTCTCTTATTTTTGTCTTAATTAATTATTAGCAGGGGCGTGCAACAAGTACTTCCTCCCCCGCTAAATTCAACTTCAGAACAACCTCCTCTTTTTGATGGAACCACCAGGTTCTTCTATTCCTAATTTCATCTTATTTTATGTTAGAGCTAACTCAAGATTAAAGAAAATGTAAATCACAAACAATGAAACTGAACACGGTCGTTCCTCTGCGATTATAGAGCAGCTATAGTTCCGTATATTATTCGAGTGAATTAGAGTTATAGAATGTGTTGCAAGACATATTTACAACAGTACCTCTGAGCTGTAGGACCATCACCCCAGATTTGCAACGCTCTTTTGTGTCTATATAATATGAGTCATACTCAACATGTTTTCTTATATTATATATGTTTTTGCTTGGAATTTGACATGCACACGTTTTCTTATATTTTTTATTTATCAATTTATTTTTTAGGTTGTACACAAGTTATAGTTGCCCTTATGCTCAACGTGTATGGATCACCAGGAACTACAAGGTTCTTTCTTCATGTTCTGTTTTATTTATTTAAGTATTCCATGGCTAATCCATTTCATTGATTTATTTGATTGCATATAATGTCCATTTCTTTAGATTTTAGGCAAAATTTCATTAACTTAATTTCAGATAGCGATTTCGTCCTTTATCTTTTTTCATGTCATTTTTGTTCTTTTGGTACGTTTACATATGGATTTTCAAGCATCAAATCTCAAATTCATATGAAAACATGAGTGAATGTCTATAGATTTGAACAATAAGAGCTCATATCGAAATAAAATCATAGATTTGATTGAATCTTGAAAATTCATATGCAAATTGATCAAAAGAACGAAAATGACTTGAAAAAAATATACAGGATGGAATCGTTATCTAAAATTAAGTTATGGGACAACAAATGTAGTTTTGCCTTGATTATATAATATTTAGTCTTTGTCAGTTCTGTTTTTTAATTCTGTTTGTCAAAATTGAACTACAGGGGTTACAAGACAAGATCGAATTGGTTCCTATCGACCTTTCAAACAAGCCTGCTTGGTACAAGGAAAAAGTATATCCTAAAGGCAAGGTTTGTACATTGTAATTGAGGACATTAAATTGGATACTAAATTGCAATGGTGGTGACTTAAATTGACGGAGCTAATATCTTTATCTTCCTGACACTAATAGGTTCCATCTTTGGAGCACAATGGTAAGGTATTGGGAGAAAGTCTTGATTTGATCAAATATGTTGATGCTAACTTTGAAGGAACACCTTTGTTTCCCAATGTAAGTAATTAGAATTAGAATTGCACATTAAATTCTCTTTTTGTCCATCATCATGGCCTGTCATCTCATTTTCGTACTTAGAATGAACTAATGATGTTAACCAAGGTTTTAACACCACGATCAATTGTGATCATGTTGCGGCTGCTAAAACACCAGATATCTTGTCTGTTCACTTTTTAACATTTTCAATTTTTACTTTGTATATCATGGCTTGGATAACATTTAGTTATGTGCCTCAGCTCACAAATGAAACCTTTTTTTATATGATAAAATTGATATTTAGTATAAAACTTTGTAGGATCATCCTGCCAAGAAAGAGTTTGGTGAGCAGTTGTTATCCCATGTTGATACATTCACCCAAGACACTGTCAAGTCAGTAAAGGGGGATACCGTGAAACAAACCAGTAAGATTATTTTAAGTTTATAAATGGAGGAAAGTGTGTTATCTTTTAAAAAAAATATAAAATAGATTTTTAAAATGGTTATTTTGAATCAGGTCCTGCTTCTGATTTCTTGGAGAATGCTCTTGGTAAATTTGATGACGGACCATTCTTTCTTGGTCAATTCAGTCTTGTGAGTTTAAATCAAATCAATGATCTTGGAAAAAATATTCTTTTTCCTTTGAAATTTGCTGCCTTTCAGGTAGATTGTTATAATGTTCTCATGATGCATCTGATATAATTTGTAAATGCTTGTGTTGATCAGGTGGATATTGCCTACATTCCATTTGTTGAAAGATTTCATATTGTCCTTGCTGAGGTGTTCAAGCATGACATCACAGAAGGAAGGCCTAAACTTGCAACATGGATTGAGGTATACAAGAATCAATTATGTAAAATTTCCTATGTCCAAGAGGTGTCGGCTCTTGGTAAGAGCTTGATTTCGTAACCTCAAGGGACATGTTCAAATCCCACCTGGGAAAGTTATAAAATGGGGATGCATCATTAGTTTGCTTTCATTTGTATGTATTCACCATAATCTTTGATCCAAAGTAGAAGAAAATTTATCCATTAGGTTTGCTTTCATTTGTATGCATTCACCATAATCTTTAATCCAAAGTAGAAGAAAATTAATCCATTAGCAGACAATGATGCATTTGAAAAGAAGTAGAACTAACTAAACTAACTACTAACTCTGCAGACATAAGAGAGATTCATTTTTGTTAATGAAAATGTTTTTTTTTTTGTAGGAGCTGAACAAGATTGATGCTTATACACAGACAAGAGTGGATCCTCAAATAATTGTTGATAAATTCAAGGAACGTCATATGGTATTAAATTTTTTGTTATGAATCTCTTTATCACTATTGGTTTTGAAGAATTGTGATTTGATTCTGACTGTTCTCTTTGCTACTTGGTTGAAACTTGTACATTTCTATTATGCAGCCTCAACAGTGAAAGTTGAACTGCAGCAGACTTCCTCTGAGATATTCCTATAAAGCATCGTTTGGTGTAGTAGGATGCATATTCAGTCAAATCTTGGTGTGTTATAGGTTTATGTCTTTGTTATGTTTCGCTTTCTTGTTTGTTTGGTGTTGTACTGATGTTGCTGTACCAGCTTGTGATGACTGATCAAAATACGGTATTATCCTACTTGTAACTGTATAGTATGTTAATAATATTTAATAAAATTTGAGACCTGTGTCATCAATGATTTATTATTGTGTAAAAATTATATCGTGTTGAAAGCTGGGAATTCCAAATAAATATAATCTCTACAATAATGTTTCGCCCTCCTTATTTATAATATATTGTTCACATCTCCAGACTAGGGACCACATATCTAATAATATAATCCGTAAGTCTAACTATCATATTAGTCACGTAAAACTTTAGATCATCTACAAGGGATATAATAGACATGTATCTATATTCTTAGATGGACATGTTAAAAAACTCACATGTTATTGACTTGCAAGTCGCAACATGTGTGAGTACTATAGTCTATATCAGCTTCTCTGGTCCATATTGAAGGTGGAAATAACATGTATTAGTCATGATCTTCCATGCTTCCTCGTAAGTTTTTTCATATTCTCCCTATATCCAGCAGCTAATCATAGAGAGATTCCTTCATTGTCTCACCATGACACTTCTTCCTCTAGTCTCATGGCCTTGGCAGTTTTATGAAATGTATGCGAAAACTCTAAACTAACAATTCGTAATAATAATAGCTCTTATTAGTAGATTTACTCATCATCATATAGAAAGAACATTCATCCATACACTTAACAACGAGCCTCTTCTCTCTCTAATTTATCTGAAGTTAACTGAATTTCTAATTCTAAACTTCCTTTCCGTTTTCCTTCTTTATCATGGAAGAATTAGAGCTTGAAAATGAAAATATTTTATACGTGGTTCAATGGTCGAAAAAATATTAAATAAATTTGATGATGAGCTACTGGGGTCTTCATGCGTCGCCCATGCATTACACTACAGTAAGGGCAGATTCGCCCCTACTTAAACAGAGAAGAAAAAAAGTGTTAAGCCTCTAACCCAACTACTCATGACATATCAAAACATATAGACATTTTTTTTTTTGAAGCGGCAAAATATTATTAACCAACAAGCCCGTGCAAGATGCACTAATAAGCTCGGGTGGAAAAAAAAATACATACAAGGGGAAATCGGTTGCCATAATCACAGCGGCTCGAACAAAAACCCCTTAAAAACCACCCCGAACCAAAGGAACAATCCTCTGGAGAGAAACAACCTAAGCAGCAGCGCTGCTGCGAAACCAGCAGAGAAGTGACGCAAGCATATACTAATGGTAACCCACAAGCATACCCCTGTGTCAACTCCCATGACTGCCGAACCAGCACCCAAAGAACCTGATAGCAACCACCAAAAAACTGCCCAGCTAGCCACGATAACCACGCAACAAAGAAAGACCAGCAAGGCTACGAAAAACCAACAAAAGCACCAACCTTGGCATCCTCCAACCGAACCTGTAGTGGCTGAAGACCACGCAGAAACCAGAAGCCAAACAAACAGACTGCTGCCAGCCAAAACAACAACACAGAAAAACCTACAGCTCACAAGTTACACCCGAATACACACCCACCGAAGGCACCATTGAGGGTTCCAACACCATTCATAAAATAGACATACCGGAATACGCATCCTACTCAACATCCACCTCCAAGCCAAAACTTTAGCATCCTCCACCATCTTGTCCACCTCAAAATTTACATCATTGAAAATTTTGTCATTCCGGGCTTTCCACAAGACCCCAACGGTCGCCAACCAAATCAACCCCAAGCCCTTCCTCACATTCTTATTGCTACCCCCCCCAATACCAACACTCCCAATGGATGAAGAGATTCGGAGGAATAATAAAAACACGGTCTAACCACCCCATCAACTTATACCACACCGCACAAGCCACATCGCAATGAAGAAAAAGGTGTAGAACATTTTCTTCCCTTCGATTACAAAACACACACAATAAGGGTGCATCCGAGGCTAACACATTTCTCAACGCAAGATTTGCTTTGGTCGGAGCACGATTAAGAAGAACCTTCCAAGCGAAAGCCGCCACCTTCGAAGGCGCCGGTATCTTCCACAACTTATCGAAGACCCCCTTCTCTTCCTCCCTCCACAACACCTCACCAAGAACCACACCCTCCAACCTCAAATATGCCGATTTGACCGTAAACACCCCGGTCTCCTCTAAATTCCACCACCACACATCGGCTTGATTTGACAACCTCACCCCCTCCAAATCCTCGTTAAGGGTAACAAGAACCTCCTCTTCCCACATAAAAAGATGCCTTCTCCAAGTGAAATTCCAAACCATACCAATATCCAACACCTCCCCCACCAACGCCTCCTTTTGTGTCGAAATCAAATAAAGTCTAGGGTACTTTGTCCGGAAACACCTATCCCCACACCACTTATCGTTCCAAAAGCTAGATGATAACCCATTACCCACCCTTCGTCCCACTTCCGAATTAAACCAATTAAGCTCACCAAAGTCTCCAAGCTTAAGGATCTCCTTCCACCAATATGATGCCAATCTCAAATTCCCGCTCAAACCTCCTACCAACAAACTCCCCACATTGAGACCATATTTAGCATTCAAAACATCTTTCCAAAGGGCCATGTCCCCATCTAGCAACCTCCACTGCCACTTGGCTAAGAGACTAATATTCATCACTCGAAGGTCTTTCACCCCCAACCCCCCATTAATTTTGGTTTGACACACCGTCTCCCATTTCACCCAACTAATCTTCTTGCCACCTCCCACTCCACCTCACAAAAATTCCCATTGAATACTCACGAGCCTCCTCCAAACTTGAACCGGAAGCTTCAAGAAGGACAAATAAAAAATTGGAATAGCATTAAGAACCGCATTCAAAAGAACAATTCTACCTCCAAAACTAATATACTTGTGGCCCCACGAGTTCAACTTTCCGCTAAGATTCTCCACCAACGGCTCCCACGTCGACATACTACGCGAATTAGCACCCACCGGAAGACCCAAATACTTAAAAGGAACACTCCCTTGGCTACAATTCAAAAAATTACAAGTCATCTCCATAAATTCATTTGCCACATTAACTCCTATCAACGAGCTCTTAAAGAAATTAATCTTGAGGCCGGAGGTCATCTCAAAGCCTCTAAGAAGGGACTTGATAGCCCAAAGATTACCCACCGTTGGCTTACCAATACACAAAGTATCATCGGCATGTTGCAAATGAGACACCACCAATCCACTATCACCAAAAGTGAACCCCTCAAATAAGTCACGGTCCACCGCATTCCTCATCAAGCCACTAAAACCTTCCGCCACTAAAAGGAAAAAAAAAAGTGCAAGTGGATCCCCTTGCTTAAGACTACGGTAAATACAAATCTCCTCCGTAGGACTACCGTTCACAAGAACGGACATACTCTCACCAAAAACACAAGTCTTCATCCATGCCACCCACTTCTCACACATACGTACCTCATCATATACTCCAAAAAACTCCAATCCACCGAATCATAGCCTTCTCTAAATCCACCTTAAAAATAAGGCATTCTTTTTTGGCCTTTTTCGCAAAATCAACTAACTCGTTCACCACCAAGCCCCCATCCACTAAATGTCTACCTTTAAGAAAGGTCGATTGGGATGAAGAAATAATAGAATTCATGATGCCCGCAAGTCTCCTAGCCAATACCTTAGCTAATAATTTATACAAACTTCCTAGCAATGAAATTGGTCTGAAATCCTTTAATTCCAACGGAGAGGATACTTTAGGAATCAAAGTCACAAAAAACGCCAACATACTTTTAGGCAACACTTCATTGGCATGGAATTGGTCGAACATAATTCTCACCTCATTTTTGATTAAATACCAAAATTCTTTAACGAAGGCAAAGTTGTAACCATCCGAACCCGGGCTTTTTCCACCATCATTCTCCCTAACAACCTCCTCAATCTCAATCAAAGAAAAAGGAGCTACCAAAAGCCTATTCTCCCCATCGGTTAAACGCTTAAAGGCAACACCATCCAACCTCGGTCTCTCCCACCTATCCTCCGCAAAGTGATTAGTAAAATAATTAACCACTTTCCTACGGACCTCAAACGGAGACGTCGCCCACCCATCATTCTCCTTAAGGACCTTGATCGAGTTCCTCTGTTTTCTCAAGTTAATACATTTATGAAAAAACTTTGAATTAGCATCACCCTCTTTAATCCACCGCGATCTCGACCTTTGAGCTAACAAGGCATCCTTAGCCTTAAGAAGCCTCCACAACTCTTCAAACATCTCCTTCTGAAGGCCTACTTCCCTCTCCGTCAACGTACCTTCCTCCCCTTTTTCATCAAGATTCTTGATGTCCTCCACTAACCGAACCAACCTTTCTTCCATACCACCATACTCCCCCTTACTCCACTCCTTAAGCGTGACTTTAAGACATTTCAGTTTTTCCTTTAAAACAAAACTCATCCAACTGGATACATTTTGATTCCTCCAAGCCTCCTCTACCACCCCTTTAAAGTCCCTATTTTGTAGCCAAAAGTTGTTAAAGCGAAAAGGTGCTGGCCCCCAATTCCACCCTCCATTTTTAAGTACCAAGGGACAATGATCGGAAACATCTCTCGGCAACACCCAAAGAGCATACTCCCCCCACACTTGACCCCACTCCTTCGATACAAGCATTCTATCAATCCTACTCATAGATCTCCCATTGGGATGATACCAAGTATAGCAGCGACCCAAAACATTTAGATCCTCCAACTCCATATCCCCCAAGAAAGAATTATATAAGAACATCTCCAAAACTTGCGTCGAAGAAGCCTCCGTGTTGACCCCTCTCCTTTCATCTCTTCTCCTCACCACATTGAAATCACCAAGAATACACCAAGCTCCACCTCCCCTATTGTTCCGCTCCCTTATAAGGTTCTCCCATAAGCGTCTCTTTGCCGGTAAATCACATTTGGAATAAACATTAATTCCACCCCTCATTCCAAAATAACCCCCACATAACCTTCCCCTTGAAAGGACGACACCAAACTCGCACAAGATTTCCTCCAAATAGAAATAATATCACCACTACTACCTTTCGAAGGTCTAAACACCCAATCACAATCTTCACTCCGCCAAATAGAAAAACATAAAGGAGTTACCTCTTCTAATTTCGTCTCTTGTAACGCCAAAAAATCAATGATATTTAGCCTCACAAGTTCTCGAATCTTATTCTTCTTAATTCTTCCACCTAACCTCCGTACATTAAAAGTTGAAACAATCATAAAACCACCCCATTAGCCTCCCTTCTAGTCTTAGCCTTCACTGCCTTATCTTCAAGGTTTACAAGTTTGCCAATAATGCCACATTCCTTCATGGTAAAAGAAACCCCCGCCTCCATTTGAGTAACAAGAACTTTCTTAGCCGCTAGCACTTTGAGTTGCTTCCCACTACCATGATCTTTGCACAATTTAGAGTCTTCGCACACCTCACCCTTATTGCCAAAAACACGCCCAATACCGGAGCCATAATAACCTCTAGCATCCCAAGATTGTGCTTGTCCACCTCCCCTACCCATGGCATCCTCCTCGCTCCAATCCACCTCCCTTCCCACCGGATGGGACACCGTTCTTCTATGAGACGAGCAAACCTTATATTTTCTTTTGTCTTTTTCCACCTTTTAGGACTCCCTCCCAATTGAGCTTCTAAATCCACCCCCAAATGCTTATTAGCCAAAGACAAGGACTTTTTCTTACATGTATTCCTTTGTCTCAACTTCAACATCCTTTGGTCATCACTCACCAACTCCTCAATAGAGTCACTAAATTCCGAAATGTCGGACTCATCCGAAAGAAATCTAATATGATGGTTAACCGACACCCCTTCTTTCCCTCGGTACAAAGGAATAAAAGGACCAGCAACATTGCCATGGTGAACCTCTTGCAAAGCCACCCTACTGCCTTCAGCTTGGTCCCCAGAAAAAAGTGGCGGAGAAGGATCCACAAAATGATTCTGCACCCCCCGTGTTACACTACATGCCAGTTGTACCTCCCCAGAAAAATGGGTTTTGCTAGCAGAAGGCCCAAAAGAGTTGGAAGACCCACAACCCGGGTCCAGCTGGGCCACAGAAGTACAAGCGGGCCCCACCGCTGACATCACAGGCGTGTTGGGAATCTCTACCTCCAACAAAGCTGGTGTGTGGGAGACCGCTCCCCTTTTGACATTCCCACCAACTGAGGGACCCTCCCACTTGTCCCCCTCAGACCTAATGCAAACTTCAATTTCCTCTTTCCTGTAATCAACTCCCCCACCTCTAGCCTCCACGTGTGCACATGTAATTGGGTCTTGCAAAACCTGTTTCCCTTTTAAGGATCCACTAGAGTGAGAACCCTCAAAAGTACCACCCTGCACTTCTCTTTCTGCATCAGACCCCTGACCAGTCTGCTTCAAGGAATGACCAGAAGGAGACCGTTGATGAAAATGAGCCACATCCCGAAAGGCTAGACTCATCACTAGACTGACACCCTAGCTTCAACCCCACCACATCTCCCTCACGTGAACAGACGGAGGATGCCTCCTCACCTCCCATCTCACCCTGCTCCGGCGGCCACCTCCTACCACCATCTTCCTCCACCACCCACAAACAAAAATCGACACCCACCACCTTCAGGTTCAGCTGATCATTAATCACCCCTTTCCTCTTAGAAGAGACTTGAATCCTGGCCACATCCAACCTTCTTCTAGAAATGGTGTCATCATCAAAATTTAAAAACTTCCCAAACAAGGATCCAACCTTTTTGAACAGTGGTTCATCCCAAACATGAAGAGGGACACCATGAACAAGCAACCACACCACCCTATTGTCTGCTACCACATGAGGATTCCATCTATAAACTTTACAGAACATTTAATCTCACCATTCTAAATGGTTGTTGCGAACCGGATCGATATCCTTCAACCCCTCAAAATGCAGCAACACCTTCCTACCCCCCATCTGAGTCACTTTAACTCCTTGAATGCCCTCCATGACCAACGCTTGTTGGACCTCCACCGCTTCCAACTGATGAACCAGATCACCCACAAAAGCCCAACTCAGATAATCCAACATCTCCTCAGAAGGGAGAATGTCCAAACATGGAACCACCCCTGGCAGGGCCGGAAAATTATCCTTCTCTAACGTCCAAGCGTTTTTGAAGGATTTCCCCGGTATGGTAGTAACTCCAATACCTTCCTCCACCTCCAGACTTCTCCTCCCGTCCCTTACCTTCTGCTCCTCCCTACCAAAACGGGCACGGTTAACCTTCAACCGGACATCTCCTAACCACACCTCCTCCAACCGCGCTTCAAGATCCTCCAGTACCCTAACATCTTTAAACTTCACAAAACAAAACTTCCTCCCCCACCTATCCAACTTCTTAGGAACAAAGACCTCAGCCACATGACCATAACACGCAAAAAGCTTACACAACGCCGAGTGTTTCGTATCATCCGGGAACTTGGTGAAGAAAAAAGAGGTTGTGATGTTGTCGAGATACTTGAAACTCACCCTCCGCCCTGATGCCACCGTACCTGAACATGCCGGCGCCTTTCCATTTGAAACCCCCCTCACATTTTTCCTGGTGGACCCATTCCCCCCCACAGTTTCTCTCTCTAGTTTGTCACTCATACTTATCTTTCAACAAAAAGAATAAAACATACAGACATTGATTATCATTTCATTTGAGAACATGTGGAATGAAGATTAATCAAGTTAAATCATGTTTCATCAAGGCACTAGCTAGCTTATCCTTATCCTATTTTACTCTCCTTGAACTACCCCATTCCTACTCCTACCTTCGTCTTATTTATTTTTTATTCGAATTTTGCATGCCCATGTTCTTATTTTATGTATATTTTTTAGGTTGTATACCAGTTATAGTTGCCCCTTTGCACAACGTGTATGGATCACTAGGAACTACAAGGTTGTTACTTCCTTCTGTTTTATTTATTTCACTATATTCCAAAGCTAATCCATTTCAGATTTTTTATTTGAGTCCTACATAAAGTGTTTTATTTATTTATTTCACTATCAAAATAAAAATTCCGTTTGTTGAAATTGAACTACAGGGGCTACAAGACCAAATCCAATTGGTTCCTTTTGACCTTCAAAACAGACCTGCTTGGTATAAAGAAAAAGTATACTCTGAAAGTAAGGTTTGTGATTTTGTTATTATAACTTAATTATTAATTATAGGATATTAAAGGGGATGCTAGGTTGCAATGGTGACTTGAATGAACTGAGCTAATAATTCACTTCCTTATATTATAGGTGCCATCTTTGGAGCACAATGGAAAGGTATTGGGAGAAAGTCTTGATTTGATCCAATACGTTGATGCCAACTTTGAAGGAACACCTTTGTTTCCCAATGTAAGTAACATTTGCACATTACATAATACTCTTTTTGTCCATCATCATGGCCTCTCATATCTTTTTAGGGTATGTTTAGATTGACTTATGAGTTTATCTATTTATATAAGCACATGTGAGACTGTTTGTTAGAGCTTATACATGTTACAAGTTGTTTTCAACTTATTTTCATAAGCTCTTTATGATAGCTTATGAAAACAATGCATAGGTGATATTAAAATAGTTTGACTTTATTTTATCTTTTATTATAAAATTGCTTATACATAAGCGTTTATGTTATAAGCATTTTAATGAACTATTTATCCAAACATAACCTTAATAGTTAGAATAAACTAATGACATTGGACAAAGTTTTAGATCAGTCATATTGTGATCCTTGATATTATGAGGTTGGTTGAGGCTAATGAGACCACAGTCTATTGTGATGCCGTTGTGGAAGCAGAAACACATCAGAAACCTTAACCTCACCTTCATATTGTCATGCTTGAAACTTTTTTTTCTTTCAATAAAATTGACTTTTAGTGTAAATATTTTCTAGGATCCTGCCAAGAAAGAGTTTGGTGAGCAGTTGCTATCCCATGTTGATACATTCACCAGAGACTTCTTCAATTCATTAAAAGAGGATACCGTGCATCATTCTGGTATGATGTTTATGCTTATAAATGGAGGAGACTATTTCATTTTTTTTTTCAATTATGGAGAATAGACCTTAAAATTAGCTATTTTGAATCAGGTCCTGCTATTGAATTCTTGGAGAATGCTCTTGGAAAATTTGATGATGGGCCATTCTTGCTTGGTCAATTCAGTTTGGTGAGTTTAAATCAAATCAATGATCTTTGAAATTTTTCGTTTTCCTTTGAAATTTGCTGTTTCAGGTAGATTGATATAATGTTCTTCATGATGCATCCGATAATATCAACGAATTTAGTTTTCCCTTCATATAATTTGTAAATGTGTGTGTTGATCAGGTGGATATTGCCTACATTCCTTTTGTTGAAAGATTTGATGTTGTCCTTGCTGAGGTGTTCAAGCACAACATCACAGAAGGAAGGCCTAAACTTGCAACATGGATTGAGGTACATTACAAGAACCACTTGTGTAGAATTTCTTACTTCATTTATGAGAATTGTACTACTTTGCTTTCATCTGTATGTTTTCATCAATGTCATAATCTTCAATCTATAGTGAAGTAGAAGAAAATTTCTCCATTAGCTTATAACTTATAAGTAGTGTAGATAACAGATTGTTCCATTTAAACATGGCCCTCATCTCATGTAGTTGAAAAGAATCAAAACTACTCTTTGTTCAGACATATAAGAGATTCATTTGTGAATGAAAATGTTTCTTTTGTAGGAGTTGAACAAGATTGGTGCTTATACTCAGACAAGAGTGGATCCTCAGGAAATAGTTGATCTTTTCAAGAAACGTTTTCAGGTATTATAAAATTTCGTTATTAATCTTTCACTACTGATTTTGAAGAATTGCAGTTGGATTCTGAATTTTCTCTATGCTACTTGGTTGAAACTTGTACATTTTTACTTTGCAGCCTCAACACTGATAGTTGAATTGAAGCAGGCTTCCTATAAGATATTCAAATAAAGCATCGTTTGTATTTTGGGATGCATCTTTAGTCACTTAATTTTGGTGTTAAATTATACGGTTGATGTCATAGTTATGTCCCATTTTCCAGTTTGTTTGTTGTTGTAATAATCTTTGTGTACCAGCTTGATGTCATAGTTATGATACAATACTACCTAGAAGATGAGGAAATGCCTCTTATCTAGTGCCTTTTGAACTAGATCAACTAAGAAGCAGCAATCTACCTAGTATTCTTCATATTGATAGAGCAAAAAAATACATTTTATGAGTATGTTGTCTATGAAGAAGAAAGAAAATTTTGAAACAAATTTAAAGAATACATTGAGACCAGAAAACCTGTTCCAAACCATCGTCTTGTCTATCTTGGCCATCTTTGCCGTTCCATGATAGCGCTTTAAGACCAATAAAAATATTCAAAGTTCTCCATGATGTTTATCTTATGTTTGTTTGCTTGAACATCATACTTAGCCATTGCTAGTATCCATTAGATCGAAATCTGTACCAAGTTTCCAAAATCTCCAGAGTCAATACTTCATTGTGTGATAGCCAGCCTATCATCTTCCCAGGAGCTGAGAGACCATTGAAAACAAACTCGCCAAATAGCGCCAAATGTCTCAACGGATCTCCATCTTCATGCATGCTTATTAAGAAGATTTTGTGTTGTTTTTCGTTACTATGATCCTCCTTGTTAGCTGGTCTGGTGGTTCAAAACCAAGCTTGTCTTGAGCCAATTCTATTTCTATATCAGCAAGAAGCCAAGAACACAAAAGCAACCTTTTTAAACAAAAAGAAGTAAGTTTGTCTAAATAAAAAGAAAACTCAAAAGCTATCCGTATCAAAGGGGTAATAATAAAGTGACATTTTGGTATTCTTTTATAAGTATGTCATAATCGTCTCAAAAAACCCAAGTTTATGTTCTAGTTAGACGAACAATCATTGTTCAAGTTGACTCATCTTTGATCGAACTCAAAAATACAAGGAACCTCTTCCCATTGGAATCAAAAGGTTAACACAAAAAAGAGAAATGATATTTGTAAATTTTATCTCTCTTACTCAAGTTATGTTTTTATTCTCTTTCTCCATTTTTCTCTTTTCAATGTTTTTGACCAATAAAAAGAGAGAGAAAAAAAGTTGTCACCAAATTGTCTCAAATAGTTGTTCAAATAACACACATCTAAAAAAAAAAAAACTATTTAAAGTATTTGTCAAGTACTCGGTTTTAAGTTTGAACTTAAATTTTGTAAAAACTAGATATGACATGTTAGTCTACTTAAATATCAATTTAATATTAATATCTTTCAAATAAATAATCTAGTATGTGAAAATAGGCTAAGGAATTAAACGATAGCTTGCGGAATAAAAAGAGCATCAATCAAATGAGATTATGCTTCAACTTAAAAAAAAGTTCTTAATTTTAATGCTTTAGTATGAGACAAATGCATCAAAACAATTAAGCTCCGTATTCAAAATTTACATTCTCAACCGATCACAATTTTTTTTGGTCGTGAGCAGGGCGGATCTCTTTGGAGACTCCTAGGTGCCAATGCACCCCCCAGGTTTTATATAAATTTCATATTATGCTTGATATTTCAACAAATGTGTTGTTGTTACAGTGGTTATGCGGTCCCTCAATATTTCATAGGTTTCTGTGTTTGATCCCTTGAATGCCTCCCTTTTCTATTCATAGTGAATTTTTCTTTTTTTATTCAAAAAAAAAAGGTCCTAGTGGGTTTTGAACCAGCATCCCCCATGTATCAACCAATGTGTTGTTGTTGCAGTGGTTATGCGGTCCCTCAATATTTCATAGGTTTCTGTGTTCGATCCCTTGAATGCCTCCCTTTTCTATTCATAGTGAACTTTTCTTTTTTTATTCAAAAAAAAAAGGTCCTAGTGGGTTTTGAACCAACATCCCCCATGTATCAACCAATGTGTTGTTGTTGCAGTGGTTATGCGGTCCCTCAATATTTCATAGGTTTCTGTGTTCGATCCCTTGAATGCCTCCCTTTTCTATTCATAGTGAATTTTTCTTTTTTTATTAAAAAAAAAAGGTCCTAGTGGGTTTTGAACCAGCATCCCCTATGTATCAACCAAGCAATATTACCACCACACCAATTTACAATGTTTTACAACAATTGAAACTGTTTAATATATATTCTTTCAATATTTGGCACCCCTGGAAAAAAAAACTCAAGATCCGCCACTGGTTGTGAGTAGTTTATTTTTTGTGGTGCTGAGGTTTGAATACCGGACTTTACATATATTATGTATTGTCACTACGAACTAAGATAAATTCACAAGGACACAAAATAAGTAATTTACTCTTTAATTGTAAGACTTTACTTTTATCCACCGTTAATTCTACTGGTTTATATTAAGAGACAAACTATTATAGTTGTTTGCTCAATCGTCTATATTACATACTACTCTCAATATTTTCTTTCATCCTCTTTATGGTATTTACTTTATTATTTTGGAAGAAATGAAACGAGTTAATTTATTATATGAACCATTATTTACACTAGAATAGAAGACAAGCGGACAACAAGCTGCGCCGCTAGACCTTTTTGGATGGCAAAACAAATCCTCGTTAACACAACATTCATGGACCTAGGAGACATGACATTGTTATGCATAACCTTTTGAACTCTATGTAGAAGGTCAACAGTCTCTAGTGCTAGAAAACCGAAAGTGTAAAAAGCAAATGGTATAAAAGCATGTTCATTGTCAGAACACACTTTCTCATGTTTGGCCACTTTGCTTAACTCAGCTTTTAGGGCTGCATGTCCTACGGTAAAAGGTCTGACACCTAATCCCACAAGTATGTTTTCCACCTACCCATCCGTACACCATAACGTCCGCAGGCCTGAATGTTGATCTTCTATCTAGTAGGTCAGTCAGAAAGTTCACAAGCGTCTCCTTCACTGATATCCCCGCACGTCAAAAAAGAATTTTGGTTACAAAGCCAAAGGAAAATTTTTATTTTATGCTATTATATTTTATTTTCCTTCAAAAACTACTATATTTTATTTTAAGAATAAATATTATGATGGTCCGTCTCTGAGAGAGCGACATGTGGCAACATACCATAAACCAACTCTTGAAACTACAAAAAGAGGTTCGAAAAGTTGATGAGCATGCGACGTATACAGAGAAATGAGGAAGAAACACCACTCATATTCAGTTACTAGCATTTCATTTTGATCCTTTTCCGAATCTTACTCCCCAATCCCTAATACTTCTCCTCCTTATTCATATTCGCGCCAACTCTACCCAACGAAAATGGCGGAATCCACTTTCTATCTCCTCCACAATTTCGAATCATACAGGTATTTCCATTTCCACGCGTCTCAATACCCTAACATTTCGCTACTTCTTCAATCTAATGTTGAATGTTTCTTCCTAATACTCACTGTTCTAACAAAATACAATTTATCCACTCACTAATCAATTTTTATTCCGATCATCATCGTTAACTCATAAACCGATTTCTCGATTTTGATTTGTTAAGAATTGTTTTGGATTCTATTTGGATGTTACGCTTTCATGTATGAAATGTTGTAGTAGCGTTTTCGTTTGTGAGCTTAGTTTTCAGAGTGAAAAGCTATGGGCTGTAGAATTGCTACTGTTTTTAAACTATGTTGTTGTCCTTGTTAAGTAAGCGTACATTGGAGGTTGATTCCAGGTAATGTATATAGTAAATGTGATGTACACGTGTGTCGTCGATTTTGTATTTTTGTTGCTGTGCTTTGTTTGAATTTCTTAATTGTTTATTTATGCAGAAATTATTGGTTATGTGTTGTGTTTTATGGTTATAGTTCGTGTGTTGGAAATGAACGAGACTGTTGTCATTGTTTTCTTCATCAGAGAAATAATTAAGCACACGTGTATGTATGTCTACAGGGATTCTTATGGATTTGCATTAAGGCCTCAATACGCACAAAGATATAGAGAGTATTCCTTAATCTACAAGGTAACTATCCATTGTGCTTCAATTTGGGTTTATGTTACTGCTGATTGCTGATCTAGTTTGATATTTCAATCGTATATTGCCAAATTCAAATATACTTCCCTGAATAATCAAGGAAATAACTATTGAAGCGTTATATTTTAGCTTTTTGATACAACAAGATAAATGATCGAAAATCATGAGAACTTGTTTTTACAAATAAGTAACAGAAATACAATGTAACCTAAATTGTGATGTATTTATCATATCAGGAAGAGGAAGATGAAAGATCAGATAAATGGAGAAGTTTCATTGAACAGGTAGACAAATCATCTCAAACAAGTTCTTCTGAGAACGAACAAAAGGAAACATTGAAAGCTGAAAGTAGCGAGGTAAAAGAAGAGGGAACTCCTCATAGGGTAAGTAACGGGGATGATTCAAGTAGCAAGGTTTCTTCCGAAAGTCCAAAGGTAGAAGAGACAAATGCAGACAGAATTAGTGAAGGAAATGATTCGAGTAAGAGGAATTCTGCTGAAGTTAATGAGATAGTAGAAGAGACAATTCCAAATAGAGTTAACAAAGAAGTTGACTCAAGTAGAAGTACTTCTTCTGAAGAAACCGAGATAAAAGAAGTTACTGATCCTGGGAGGGCCAGTGAAGGAGATGACTCAAGTAGCAGAAAATCTTTTTCTGATTGTTCTACAGCAAATAATTCTGCAAAGGATTTACACCATTCGGAAGAAAGAAAGACCCGTAAGGTTCAACGCTGGTCTAAAATTAGACCATCGCTTTGTGCCATTGAAGAAATATTAAGCTCTCGTGTCAAGAAAGGAAAGAATGTGAAAGTTGAGAAGATAGACGGTAGTGATGACCCCCTTCCATCTACAGAAGAATCAGAACCTGTAGAAGGGGCTCCTGAGAAATATATTCAGGGAGAGGTCTGCACTAATGAGGCACTAGGTGGTGGTAACATCCCAAGGGAAGAAAATGATTTAATGAATCAAATCTTGCCAGAACTTTTTTCTCCATGGAAGGAACTGGAGTCTCTTGTTCTGGGAGGAGTACCAAAGGATCTTAGAGGAGAGGTAGATTTATGCTTTCTATTTCACTCAAGTTCCCACTTTTGTTGGGGAAAAAGTACAGTAGCCTTCCCTACACTATACAATATTGCTGTTACAGGTATGGCAAGCCTTTGTAGGTGTGAACACACGAAGGGTGGAGAGTTATTATGATGATCTGTTAGCTCAAGAAACTAACAGTTGCGAAGGCAAGGAGCACGATGTTCTATCTGCTGCAGCAGGGAAATGGAGAAAGCAGATTGAGAAGGTCATTAGCTGCATGCGCCTTGGAATTTATTTTGATTTGTAGGTGCTGCATCTTTTGCTTTATATTGCAAATTGACTCTCTCCTTAGACTAAATAGCATTTTCCATTCTCAGGACATACCGCGAACTTTCCCAGGTCACCCTGCTTTGGACGAAAATGGCAGAAATTCCTTGAGGCGTTTACTACTAGCATATGCTCGACATAACCCCTCTGTTGGGTACTGTCAGGTAACGATAGTTTTAAATAAAATCTTGGTAAATACTGATTCAGCTATTATTTCCGAATGTTTAAGTTTTTGGAATTCACTCATAAAATTTCCATCCCTCCAAACAAGTATTTTCCTTGCAAGGAATAAAGAAATTGAAATATATTGTACCATTGGGAAATTTATCTATAATGTCCAGAAACTTATGGTCATTTTCCCCTTTTATGAAAAATTAGTTAGTGATCATGTATTGTAAAACCTCTCTCTCTCGCTCTGTAAAAATATTTTTGTTTGTTTCTTTGTTTTCACCTTGCTGTTTTTATTTACAACATTATTGAGAATTATTTGCATAGAGGTAAATCCAGAGTCTAATTTTCTTATATATCTAGCCACTTGTTATCTAGTTTGCAAATTATGTCATATAACTGATCATGGATGCTTCCTTTCAAGAACTACAAAATGTGTTTATAGATGTTAATATACTGTAAAACTGGTAACTTCTTTTGGGATTCATGATTTGAAACTCATGATTTACTATTTCCAGTCTAAATTTTCTTTTCTAAAGGACTTATGTTCTGGAAAATGTAAAGCACAATCGGAAAAAAACTGATAATATAAGAAGCCAAATTATTTTTCTGAGCTATGGATAGGATTACAAAATAAAAGGTTTAGAATAGCTTTTGAGGTGTCTTTTCATTTGTTGAGGACATCTGTTAATCTCTTCACTGGTGGTATTCTTCATCATTGTTGTTGTTGGTGTCATCGTCATCATATTGTTTGTCATTAATTTTGTTACTAAATACATGCAGGCAATGAACTTCTTTGCTGGTTTATTGTTGCTTCTTATGCCAGAAGAAAATGCCTTTTGGTAGGTTTACGAAACTTGCCTAATATTTCCCCTTGTCAGTCCCCCTATACAACATAGATAGATAATAGTTGTGCCAATGAATAAACTTCCATCAACTGTCTTTTGGCAATTAATTATAAGGGAAACTCAATATTTTAAATATGTGTCTATTTATGACTGCATATTGGTTGGTTTAACACACAACATATTAGAACTGTATCAAAAGAAGTAATGGAATATAATTTTTAATAATTTGAATCCTTAATCCCTAGTTTTGTACCAACATGATACACAAACAGAGGTCAAGGATGGTGAAAATATAAAAATGTTATTGAGTATCCAGGGGTTCAAAAGACCTGGTAACTCTCCTAACTAGTGTTTCCCAAAATACAAGATAACCAAGAATTTCTATTTTCCAGATTTATGTAACTACCTCCCCCTTATTGACTGCAAACTAACTAACTAACTCTAATAAGTAGTAACCAACAGTTACCTATGCTGCTCTGCTACAATTATTACTTCCTTTAAAGCTCTATTTTCCTGCTGCCCTGCTTATTTCTTCTGTAACACAAACCTTCTTTATTGGATGTTTACTATCAATACTTGGTTTAATTTGTCTTATGTTTATAGGATCTGATTTGTTGTACTGGTATAACTCAGGACATTCGTTGGAATTATTGATGATTATTTTGAAGGCTACTATACGGAAGAAATGATAGAATCCCAGGTGTGAATCTAACTTATGTCTTTAATAAAATGGAAAGAAAACATTATTTATCCTGATTCCTGAGTCATATTTGATAATCATAGTATTGAGGGACACTACTTTCTTTGCCATTCACAGACTCACAGAAGCTTTTAACTTGTCAGGTGGACCAGCTCGTTTTTGAGGAATTGATGCGTGAAAGATTTCCTAAACTTGGTTCGTATTTATCATCTTTGCTCTTTAGTATTCTTCTTATTATTGTCTCAATGAATCAGCTTGGGTAGCTTTTTTTATTCTATGAATGTTTTTGGTGCAGTTAATCATCTAGATTACTTGGGAGTGCAGGTGGCATGGATATCTGCGCCGTGGTTTCTATCAATCTTTATGAACATGATTCCATGGGAAAGTGGTAAAATATTTTTTGGAATGAGTTTTTAATATTACAACATTGATTTCGAACTTGGCATATACTTAAATGTTACCTTTTGATGTGTTTCTGCATCTTAGTTATTCGAGTTTGGGATGTTCTGCTATTTGAAGGGAACCGTGTTATGCTATTTCGAACAGCACTGGCTCTAATGGAATTATATGGTATTGACCTGTGTTTTTCTATTTTTGAGTCTGATCTGTGCTGACTAGTTTGTACATATAGTAAACCAAACTAAGTTATTGTTTACATAGTTAAAATAATATATCTTTTATTCTAGGTCCTGCATTAGTTACAACAACAGATGCAGGTGATGCAATTACTCTATTGCAATCACTTGCTGGCTCAACATTCGATAGCAGCCAGCTTGTCCTTACTGCTTGTATGGGTTACCTAGCTGTGACTGAGGCAAGATTGCAGGAACTGAGGAAAAAACACCGACCGTCTGTTTTAGATATTATAGAAGAAAGGTCAAAGAAAGGACGAGTTTTTAAAGATTCCAAAGGGCTGGCATCTAAGTTGTATAGTTTCAAGCATGACCCAGGGTCACTGGTAGAAGAAAAAAAACCTAATGACAATGGTGATATGGTAGCTGATAAGAATGTGCAGTTGGACTTGGAGTCACATTCATCTAATATAGATGAATTGCTCAATAGCCTCAATATTGATGCCAAAGTGGATTCCCTACCAGATGTCCATGAACAGGTTACTTCTCCTCCTCAACTTTCACCTTGCTTCTCCCTTGCAAAAATAGAGGCTATCCTTGTGAATTAGATTTAAAATTTTCTACCATTAAACTCTAATTTGATGTATAAATCCACCTTATTATGCTAAAACGCCTTCAAGTCGTGTCTGTTTTGTTATGTTCTATCTTGAGTCAGGTTAACCTGATAGTGGTAAAAGGTTTGCACTGTTTACAATTTAAAATTCAACAATCTGTATTATCAAGCGTGAGGGTCTCTACCTATCTGTGATACTGAGATATAGCATTTGACTCAGGTTCGCTTAAAAGATTTAAAAGGAACTAGAATAGGATGATATTAGATTGCAATGCTGGATCTTCAGTGGGTTTTTATTTGTTGATTTTATACTTCTGAGTTATTGTCCTTTAATACAGAATTACATCTTATCCTTCAGAAAATCGTACTTAAAAAATGCTTGCTCCATATGGAGATAATTATTTTCTAAGCTGCATTTCTATAGTGTTTCTTTGATTCACTCTAACATATAATTAAATCAGTATTTATAGATATGTTATCTGTCTACTTAACAAATATGGGTTGATTGCTGCTTGTTACGGCTTTGTTTTGTATAAATGGAGAATTTATAGAAGATCATTGTGCACATTATTTGGTCAACTAAATACATACTTGAGTGATATAAATGTTTGCAATTTAGCTTGCTATTTTCAAATTTAGGGCTAATTATTTTGACTTTTTTCGATAAAGAAAATGGAGGATCACTATGTCACGGACAAAACATGTTTAATGAAATCAAAATTTGAAATTTCCATAATCTTACTAGAGAAGTAGCAATTGTATGCAAATGTAACTTATTGTCTATGCGTTGAACTTTATTTTTGGGGTCGTGTGGGTTGACTACTGTTAAATTGTTCTATATTACATTGCATATGCATAGTTGGTAGTGTAGGTTGGCTGTGTGACTCAAATCTTCTTGATGGAATCACAGCTTCATTTGTCAAATTATATACTCTTAATGGCCAAAATTTGAAATCATGTATTATTACTTTCCTGACAATTCATAATTTAAAATTCTAATTTCTGGGTTTAATTATGGTTTACAGTCATCTGAAAGTATTTATCGTATAAATAGCTGCTTTATTATAACCCATTATTGTGCAACTCTTCATAAGTTTCAATGATTTACAACTTCATTTGTCAAATTATATTTATTCTTAACGGCCTATATTTGAAATCATGTATTATATTATCATGACAATTCATCATTTCAAAGTCTAATTTTCTGGTTTAATTACGGTTTAAATAATTATTTATCCTATAGACGGTTGCTTTATTATAACCCATTGTTGTGCAACTCTTAGTTTCAATGATTAACAGCTTTTTTGCAGGTGGTTTGGTTGAAGGTTGAGCTATGCAGATTGCTGGAGGAGAAAAGATCTGCCATACTCAGGTTATTATTACTGGCGGTCATATTCTAATTCTCAATCCTTTTCAGCCTGCTACGTATAAAGTTGCCAGAATGTTTCCAAAATATAACTGGATGAAGGAGTTATCAACCCAGTGCAATTAGCCTCATGCTTAGCCCTGTTACTCTCCTATCTGCTGCCATTGGAGTAATTCAAATCCTACCTATAAGAAATTCCTTTCAATATTTCCAATGATTGTGTTCAAATCAATCCCCAAAACTGAGTTTGGAAATAGTTCTCAACCAACAATATATGCATCTTTATAGAATGTCACTTACCTCCGTATCGTTGACCCATTTTCAAATATTCTTTATTTTGTTTACTCGCTTTATATTCCATTAAGGTCTTCTTGCTTGTAATTTCATGTGTCATAAATCTTTATAGAGCATTGCATTTAGCACTTTTGATTTCATATATGTATCATTCCCCTTTTCATTACCCATGTTACTTCATTAATATGAAAACTTTATCTATTCCACACATAATTGTGAGATATATCAATACCTTATCCATTTCCATGTGTGTTTCATATCTTGAACAGAGCCGAGGAACTAGAAACAGCTCTAATGGAAAAGGTGAAGGATGATAATCGTCTGCAGTTGAGTGCAAGGGTATGTGCAACATTTGAAAATTGTATCTTGCTGTTTTAATTATCTATTTGTTGGTATTTGTGTTTCTTAGAATATGGACTAAACCTGACTCAATTCCAAAAGCTAGCTCAAGAGGTGAGGATTGTTCAAAGCTTATAAGGACTACTTTAGCCATGTTTCTTGTCGAAGTAGGATCTCAACACACCCCTTTGATACCCAAGATAGAAAATCTATAGTGTGGACAAATGTGGGTGGCCCAATAACAACACCTCATCACGTCTAGAGCTAGATATGTAGATAGAGAGTGGACAAATACGGCTGGCCTGATAAAAGAAATCTAGGATATACTCCGATAAAATATTAGAACTTGAGCTAGGAAGAACTCAATTACAGAAGCTAACCCATTTAGATTTTCAGAGCCTTTTGAGGACTATATTTTGGCCATATCTCTGGTTTATGTGGATCTCAATAGTGTTTATTAAAATTTCTGAAAATGGAAATCATTTTCGCCTTGCTCTTATTTTCCTATAAATATACTTCATGGTGCAAAAAGCGGATCAATGGAAGTTAGTCTGATTAGTGAAGGTTGAAGACTAGAAAACCTGAGGAGAAACCATAAAAACAACAATCGATTTATCTAAAATTGGTTTCTGATAGATCCCAATGGTATTGCTTGGTCCATATAGCTAACTCCATCCAAGGGTACTAAACTTGGTTGTTGTTGATACTTGATATATTTCAAGCTTTTGATATATTATGTCAATTTGCATTTATTTTTTTGGTTAAGGTATGTATCTTAGAGAGACCATTATATTAAACTCATTCCTGAAGCACACATATTAGTATAAGTAATATGTGAAAAACAGGAAGGCAGAATTCTTTTGAATGTGTTTTGAGTGAGTTAGTACCTGACAGAATGTTTAATTTATACACATATGAATTACAAGAATAATAAATGTCAACGAAATTTACAAGGTGAGTAGGCTTTACTCCCTATGATACATGGTTATAAATAATCTTCATTAAATATCATGTAATCATTCAATCCGTAGAGAGGACTTTTTACTGAACCCCGTATGACAACTACTAGGAATGCTAGTTCAGCGTCCAAGTACAAAAATGTTTATGATTTCTTTCTTCTTCTCCACAGACTTCTTATATGGTAACTTGACTTTCAAGGTCTATAAAAATATGTGATCATGCAGATTGAGCAGTTGGAGCAGGAGGTAGCTGTGTTACAACAAGCCCTTACCGATAAGCAAGAACAAGAAGCTGCCATGCTGCAGGTTCTATGTGCACCTGTTTTCTCCAGTGTCTATTTCTGTAAGCTTATTTGCAGAAGGAAATAAGTAAATAGAAATTGAGAAAAATATCTATATAATTTATATGAAGTTTTTTTGAACTCTTCTACATGGTCAGGTCCTAATCCGGCTAGAGCAGGACCAAAAAGTTACTGAAGATGCCCGCAGAAGAGCAGAGCAAGACCTTGCAGCTCAGAAATTGGAAGTTCACATACTCCAGGTAACCTCTCCCCTTTAATGATCATGGTGATTCTGGTCATTTGTTACTATATAGTATATATCAGAGTAAAATTATGATATGAAAACAGGATTAGAATATCATACCATTGTTTTTCCTAAAAAGACGAGATATGGAGACAAGTCTTGGAAGCGCATAGTTTTTTCCTAAAAAGAAGTCAAACAGAGTATATGGAGGGAAAGTTTAGACAAACAAATTCCAACGAAGAGGTGAAAAATGGAGAAGATATAATACCACTAGTCTCGCACATTATGTGTTTTGGGTTTATCATATAAAGTGATGTGGAGATAGAGGCCGATGTCAACCATTGTACCCTAGTGGGGAGGACCGTGGATGAAATGGAGGCATGTTGAGTGTAATATGTGATAGTAAGATCCTCAATGTTGTATGGAATTGAATCCTGAACGTTGAAAGAGAGTAAGGTAGTAAACTTAGTGTTACAAAGAAGAGAAAGTTTCAAAAGATGAAATACATTTCACTAGTTAGAGGTAGAAGGAGCCATACTACCAAGAGAGAATTAGATTTAAACGGTCTACTATTGGACCTTTTTATAATAAGACGTGACGATGTCCATCATTGGACTTGGCAGGACATTCTAATGTTGTTGAATCCATTTAGTTAACTCTTATATCGGAAAAAGGATTTGGTGGTGGTGATGGTTGTTTCTAAAATATATCAAGACATACAACAAATTATGAAACTCAAATTCATAGAGGCACGATATATTTATCGTTTGTTTTCTAATGCTCAATATACCGGTTTGAGTATTTTTCTACTTGTGTCACGGGCAACTTTGCAAGTACTATCCTGTTGATACTTTTGCCTGATAGGGTTTATGGAAGCACGGGTAGTTAATTAATATAACTTTTACTCAAAATGTGATAATCTAATATATTTACGGGTACCTTTTCTCTTGATAATTTTCATGGAAAAGATCATATTATTTTCTTTTTGGCTGTATTTTGTTCATTATGGGCTGTGGATGAAGGTCGCCTTCTACTTTTTGGGCTACAAAATTATGAAATTCAAATTTCCCCTATATCTTTGCTTTGATCCTAATACCCATAGCATATCCATGACGTTGAAGAGATTTCTCTAATTTCTGGTATCAGAGAGAAAGAAGTAGCCACACTGTGTTAACTATTAAGAATCTTACTAGGCATGATTATATCTATTTCCAGTATAATAAATATGCAGGAAAAGTATGAGAAGGCCATGGCATCAATTGCTGAGATGCAGAAGCGAGTTAAAATGGCAGAAAGTATGTTGGAGGCAACCCTTCAGTATGAATCTGGTCAATCTAAAGCATTATCTTCTCCAAGGTACAAATGTTTTAGATGTCACATTTTTGTAGATTCTATATTCAACTTTCTTCTTCTAGTCTAAATTGCTTCTTATTACATTTCTAGTTCAAATTATTTGTTATTACTTGTTATGATTCTCCTTTGCAAGTTCTTGAACTTGATATCTGAAGAGCATTTTTTTTCCGTTCTCAGATAAATATCAAAACTAATCAAACGAAGATAGTTCTCCTAGTTTAAACTTGATGTAAACAGCATCCTCTGTGAACTACCCATATTGCATTAGCTGTACTTAGTAAACTATGCACAATGGAATTTTTTAAACAAATAGTATTAAACGGTCAATTTCATTGATGAAACTAAATAGCAAAGAAGCAGCCAAGGATTCAGTGAAAGGTTTGAAAATCTCTTGGTAAATATATCATCATCCATGATGATGCTCCTCTAGTGCTGAACAGAAAATAACTTTCGAAAACAACAAACTATTGGAAAGAAGATTGTTATTTTGATCTCCAATTTTAGAAAGTGTGTGTGGTAATACTCATTCACTTATTTATTTCTCTTTAATAATTCTCTTTACCATCTGATTCCTTTGACTGACATTATCTAGTTTCCATGGATTTGCTGGTAAGGGATGCTAATACAAAAAGCGTGTTGCATATGATGTGAGACGAATTTGTTAGACTACATTCTTTTGAATCATTTGAGGTATTTTTGTAGGGCTGGTCGTGTTGAAAATCCTCCACGCAAGGCTGGTCTTCTAAGTTTTGGACTTGGTTGGCGTGATAGATACAGGGTAAGATCTTCTATGTATGTTTAAAGTATGTCTTAATATTCAATTAGATGCTTACAGTTTTGCGTTGATAAATCAAATTCAGAAGAATTCTTCATTGGACGTTACACCAGTTCAATTGGCAATTATTGGCATTAAAATTCAATTCATTGCACATTTTTTTAACCCATAGCTTCATGTTTTGAGGGAAAAAAACGTTGTCTATTTTTTTTGGAATTTAATTGTTGGAGGTATTCCCAAATTTATAGCATGTCCATGAAGAGTTCCCCCAACACATTATTTTCAACACACTTCTTACAATTGATCTATTTCTACAAAAATGAACAAATTTTTACGAAATAGATCAATTTACAAAGCAAATATATTAACTTTAAAGATAGACCAATATAAAGAATTGGTTGAAGAGTATCGCTCTATTTCCATTTGGAAGGGCTTTGCCGCTTTATCAGCAGCTGGAAGTTTACTTTACTGTTTATAAAGATCGTCTCTTCACATCCCCTATGAAACAGGGAAAACCCAACACTGAGGAATCTAGCGAGAGTCCGCGTGACAATGCCACTCCAAGAAAAGAATCCAATAAGGAAGAACAAGATAAATAGAGCATCCAGGGAAGTGGCGCACGAACCCACAACTCAGTTCTTTCCTGCCAACTGTTAAGTTGTTGCTTATTCCTGATTATCACTTCTCCATTTTCATTGTTAATTCCCCTCCTTTCTTCATGGTCCATTGTATTCTGCTAAACTAAAATCCGATGTAAGGAATTGTTTGATGTATTGATAGATCATTTAGGTGTAGAAAATATTTTTTGTCTTTGACACCATTGTTCCAATAAATGTACATGCTAAATATAGTAGAAAAAATAGATGAAATTATGTACTAACTGAAAGAAGAAAAAAACTGATCTTGGTTAACAAGGACTATTCTTTATCCATATTCAGATGTTCTTGTCATGTTTCCTTGTAAGAGTTTGTGCTTCCTAGGTTCGACAGTAAGAGTTGAAATGTAAGAAAAGCTATAATGCATTTGTTTTGATGGAAATAACGGCACTGTTATGCTAGCAAGAGAAAACGAGAGATTAGATTCAACATTAAAAAAAAATTAAATGTTCAATTCTACCTGGCAGTAGCTCGTATCAGGTGATGGTGAAGGGTTATGAGTCACTTGTCAAACTCGTGTGCTAAATCGCAAAAAATGTATGTACGTTCACGTTTTTAGATATCAAATTCGATTGAACTTGTTTATAAAATTGAAATTTGATAAACTTGCTACTTTGATAAACTCTCGAGTTTAAAAAGCTAAACTCGCGTGAACTTCTGTGATTTTAGACCGATTTCAGCTAATCCGATAATCAAACAAATAATTTAATAAATATCTATAATTTAAGGTCTCAAAAATGTAAATAGTTGGACTCAAACAAAGTCTTTCTGGTTAAAACAAATGGACTACACCATTGTTACAACGCAAACTTCATAATATATGATTATATCTGTATATTTTGGCCCTCCTAAAATCATGCAAAGCTCCACCACTGGATGCCTGGCTATGGTAGTTGATATGCTAGGCAGGGCCAATGTCGGGTGGTGGAACAACAATGGTGAAAGGCGTGCAGTGGTGGTCAGTGGAGAGTTCTTAACGAGAGTGATAATGAAGGGTGTCTTGTGATGGGAGTGAAGGGTGCGACAATATCAATGGTAAATGATAATTTTAGATTTCTAGACATAAGTTAGGATAATTTAATTGGTATGCTTAAAAACTAAAATGTTTTAAGCCTATTTACTCCTCCTTATGAATCTCCCAACATTGAAAATAAACGGAAGTTGAGGGAGGACAGACCTTAACACATTCTATACGTCTACGACTACACCCCTTCTCACCAAACAATAAAAAAATTGTTCCTACAACTGTTCCCCCCACATACTATTTTAGTCCTATGTAAATGAATTTGGTAAAATTCATGGTCGCTAAACATTTCCATAGGATCAAGTACGATCACACTAGAGAACCTTGGCGCAACAGTAAAGTTGTTGTCATGTGACTGAAAAGTCACTTGTTCAAGTCCGGGTAAGGTTGCTTACAATACATCAAATGGTGAAACCTCTTCCTAGACCCTGCATATGCGGGAGCTTTAGTGCACCAGACTGCCCAAGAATGATAGCATTGTTGTGACGATTTTATGGTAAGATTAATACGATAACAAATATTCGATAAACTAGTTTCATCTTTATTTTTTAAGATAAAAACATTCAGAAAACCGATGTGGCATACTTAAATACTTGGAAAGACCAAACTGAGTTTATTTAACAAGTTATTGCTACTAGTCTACTACCCTGGCCGTGCTAAAATGAAATGAGGGCAAGCAATTTGAAGCTTGTTACTACTCTTCACTATCATAACAGCGCCAATGCAATAGTTCTCTATCAAGAATCGTGCTATAAGAAAATGTGTTTTCATTTGATGAGCAATTACAAGTTACATCGAAAATCGGTAAACAGCCAGATTAACTTCCAAAGAATATGAAAGCAAATAATAACACAGCATGCTATCTTGTGTGATTTAAAAAGCTATATTTCCATAGAGCTTCATAACTACATAGCAACCAGGACAAAGAACCATTGCCTAGATACATGGAACACTTGGTAGAAATTTATGGAAGAGTGAGGAAATACTATCTTCTGCCCAAAATGAAAATAGGATCAATTATGCGTACCATAAGAAACAAAATTTCACAAGATATTTAAACTATGCTATGAACTGAGATAGTAACACCATAATAACACATATAGTATTAAAACCTATATAGCCTATATATCTTGGAGTGTATTGTAAGATATGTGAAAATTGCACCAGACTATCAAACTCCCCTCCTGGTTCGAGGAGGAGTACCAGGACCAAGGCGAGAGCTTTGAACCGTCTGTGTATTGGGCTCATATCTCTGTGAAGCAAGGTAACTCAGAGCTGTCACCACATCAGCTATAACTGGACGCATGTTTGCCTGTTCCTGAACACACATTGCTGCAACAGCAAGGGCTTGGTATATCCCTCTTGAAGGATATTGACCTTGGAGCATTGGATCAGCCATTTGTGTGAATTTTCTTCGATCTTTAAACAGGGGTCTAGCCTGCAAATAAAAGGTAAAAAATTTAAATATTAAAAATAGGATTTGATGGTTTGGATTGTCACAGAGGGACATGAGGATTTCTCACGGGAGAGAATCCTTTCCCCATAATTGGACATGCAAAACTTTGACACTACTTCATTGCAAGAACATCGCAATAAAAGGAATTTCTTTTACGAGATAAATTTATTGATAAGTGAAAAAATGAGGAGGTTCATAAAGCCTCCAAAAATATCTCAAAAAGATGTACATCTTTAATTGTGTACCAGTTTTGTTGCTTTTATAATTAAGAGGGAACCAAAAATTATAAAATATTTTAATGAAAATGATTTCTTAGCGCATTTGCCAGCTTAATTAATTATTGAAGTAAAATTTGCAAGCTATTTTAACTCATGCAAATACTTAAACTCCCCTTATTTAATCCACACTGACTACTATTTGAATTTGCTGAAAAGAAATAGCAGCACAAGTGTCTTACCCATGCAACAAGATTCTGCTCTGCTGCACATTTTGAATTGTCAATAGCTTTCCTTCCTGTAATTATTTCCAGAAGAACTACACCAAAACTATAAACATCTGATTTCAGAGTCAGTTGACCTGTCATTGCATACTCTGGAGCACAATATCCATAGGTTCCCATAACCCTTGTTGATACATGAGTGTTTTCCCCCACAGGACCAACTTTAGCCAAACCAAAATCAGATAGCTTAGGATGATACCCTTCACCAAGCAAAATGTTAGAGCACTTTAAATCTCGGTATATGACCGGAGGGTTAGCTTTGTCATGTAGATATTCCAACCCTTTTGCTGCCCCGGCAGCTATTTTCATTCTTGTGCTCCAGTCAAGTCGTTTCTTGCCCGGAGAAATATCTGCAAATCCACCGTATATTACCAATATTAAAAGGTATTATGAAAAAAATTGAGAAGAGAAAAGATATAGCATATGCAAATTTGAAATATTTATATACCATGTAAGTGGTCTTCCAAGGATCCTAATGGCATATATTCATAAACTAGAAGCCTTTGATCACCATCAGCACAGTAACCAATCAGGTTGACAAGGTTAGGGTGGTGAAGAAGACTTAACATCAACACTTCAACAAGGAATTCTCTATTCCCTTGTAGCCCATTTCGGTCAAGTTGCTTGATTGCAACAGTCTGCATTCGACATTAGAAAAGATTAAGTCTTTTCAACTCAAAAAGTTCAATTTTAAAGCTCAGAACTAACCAATATTGACAAGGAAGAAATGATGAATAATATAGAAAAATGAAGTATTACTTCATTTCCTTGTAATTTTCTTCTATTCTTCATTAACAATAACAATAACAATAATAATAATAATAGAGAAACAATTCACCTGATTACTAGATTCTAAATGCCCTTTGTATACTCTGCCAAAGCCTCCCTCACCCAGAAGACAGTCTGCTCTAAAATTTCTAGTAGCGGTTGCTAACTCACGGAAAGGGAATGTTTGTGCGGCAATGTGTTCAGAGTCTCCATTTTTGGAGGAATTTCTGGAATTCATAGATGAATTCTTCTTCAATTTCCCTGTACTCAATTCCACAGAAAATGATTTAAATGGGACGAAAGCATAAATCATAGTAGGTCTAGATTTCAATTCTAAAATCAATCCATGTTCCTTCGGAAATTACTATGTGGCATGCCGTAGTTCAAATTCAGAGAAGAAAACACAGACTGATTTTTCCTCATATAATGTGTTGTTTCAAAATTGTCATCGGTAGTACAATTTAAACCTTAATATGTAATACACTTCGTAAATGAGGAAACCAATAAGTGGAAAAAAGAACAACTCAAATAAAAAGTATTACGGAAACTGATGAGGTAATTTTAAGTAAATTTATTGTCATAACAGTCTCACATTGTCAGTTTTTAGTTTTGGAAATTATTTTGTTACTAGGATAGATTTGATTTTTTACACTACTAGGATAGATCACTAGTTACCATAAATTGAGTCTTATTTTAGGAAAGGAAATAATTGATTAACTTGTCATAGCTATCAGAGCTACTATACTATCAGAGCTCTCAGCATCTGCCACCGTAGACTGCCTTCATGGCAGCAGACAGCCATCGGACAGAAGCCTTCATTTATGCTGCATTTCACTCTATTTCTGCACCTTCGCAGTCCTTCGATATTACTCCAACCATGTATCGCATTGCCTCCTTTCCAACTGACTATCTTACTGGACAGACCACCATCTGGCCTGGTCTACAAGATAATCGTAAGACATCCCATATGCAGTGTGTGGCAGTGCATCTGGCCAACCATTGAACTTATCTCTGTTTTCCAAAAACCCATCTAACCATATACTGTGTCTCGAGTCTCAACCCATTCGACCGAGTTCCTCCAACCACCACACCTGACATAGAAATAGAGACCAGGTGTTACTCTACCACCAACCAACCTACCCATAACAAGTACCCAATACTTATTTACTGATTTTTCTAAAAAAGGGATAACCCTGTAACACAAAGCTATTGCCATGGCAGGACCCGGACAAGGGTTGGACCCATTGTTGGCCTGCATATAAGCAGTCTAACATCATCAGAAGTCATGTTAGTTGAAAAAGGACATACGAATCGAAAATCAAGAGACATTTGTCCAATGTCTTAGAAGAACATACCGGAGAGTCCTAATCTCTATTATTAGTCACTGCAAGTGGGGAGTTGCAATAGTTTGATGTTGAAAACCATTCCTAGATTTTGAGAACTTTTATATGGATATTCCGCTCAAATATCATTTCCCCCTTGGAGGGAATAAGGTGTGAAACTACAGAAAAGCATATTATGGATTGAAACAGTGTCCTTGAAGATTCACAGAAGCAATGATGTCCTTGGTATACAATAGTAAATGTGATCATATATTCATAGCTCATTTCTAAAGCACTCACAATATGGTAATGTCGTCACTCTACTTGTATATGTTGATGACATATTTATGTTTGGTGATTCCTTGAGGCTGAGATACAACTAAGAAGGAAAAGTCATTGGATGATATCACAGTCTAATATGAAATTCCTAGAAGCAACTTTGTGACAAAAAATCAGCAATACTCAAAATCAGGTTCGGTGTGATAAGACAAAACACACTAAGATACAAAGATACTTCATTAAGAAGAAAACAGGCAATGGATTTATTAACATAATACATGTTCCTTTAGGAACTTACAAGCACACTAGGTGTGATCGATATTAGAATGAGTCATATTCTAGGAAATAGCTTAATAGTAATTATTTAGTCTAGCATATTAATTGTACAGTTATGCTATCTATATAAAACACAACTAAACTAAAAGGCACAAAATCTACAAATTGAAAAAAAATAACAAGCTTTTGAAATCCAACACATCAGATAAGCATAAAATATCTCAATATTATCCTATAACAAATATAAATAAATTAGATTATAAGACTTGAAATCTTTACCTATACAAAATGCCAGCAATCTCTATCTAGGAAGTTCACTAATCAAAACACAATTTTTTTTTTAAATAAAAAAATCTCCCAGCATTTTTTACTAGTTATACAAAAAGATACCCCAAATTAGATCATGTTATCAAACTCCAAAAATCTTCATCAATAAGAACCAACTAAAATCTATAGAAATCACAATTATTACAAAGAGGGGTTTCACAATCACAAACCAAAAATCACTTTTTTCCATTCAACGCAACAAAATCAACATCAAAACCTACCTGGGTTGGCTTTGATCGCAGCATCACGCATATCCTGCACTTCCTCCAATTTCTTCTTCTTTATCTTCTTCTTAGTATTAGAACCTCCAGAACATGGAATCCAACCCATTTGGATTTTCTCTTGTTTTTGAAACAATTAACCAAATGGGTCGTTGAAGATTGAAAAAAGAAAAGAAAAAAACACAGATCACTCAAATTTCAGACAAAAAGGAATCGTTTTTATTTTTCTTCTCTCACTTGATGATGTTATTTTCAAATCGTGTGACTGTGTCACTTTGAATTGGTCTAAGGTTGTTTATTTATTGTTAATAGTAAAAATTTGATTTGATTTTTATTTAAGGAAAAAATTTAGTGATTGGTTTGTTTTTTGTCGGAAAAACGCCACAACATCATTTGGTTTGGTGTAGTTGAAAATCACTGGATCCAGGAAGAAACAAAGTCTGACTTCATAAAACGATGTCGTTTCGATGTCGAATAAATAATTGCATTTTTGGACGGACACATGTCTCTCTGTCTTGCAATGCTACTCACTCATTTCGAGCAATTCTTCTCCACATTAGAGGTATTTTATACTTTATTCATTCGGTCATATTTATAAATAAATATTCTTTTTTTTAGATTTATTGAATAACTGATGTATTTGTTTTTTTTTTTTTACAAACCGCTGTATTTGTATTATAATATTATCTAAGTACATCAGTTATTTAATGAATCTAAAAAATAGGATAGTTGTTTATAAATGTAACCAGATAAAGTATCATAATTGCTGACGGAACACTCTCGTTACCTCTACTATTGTTACTAAGGGTTAAAACTTTTGAACAAAAATATAGCAAGTGGTAAATTTATCCATAAGTTGTCTTGTATTTAGCTCATTGATATCTTTGTGCATTTGAAGTGTTAAAACGTGGATTTGAATATGTAATTCTTCACTTCTCTACTTTTAAAGTGTGTAATTATTGTTAGTAAGTTATTTGATTAATTGATGACGGGTAAATTATTTGATTGAGCTAATAAAATTAAACGAATCAAGTTAAAGGTATAAGGTTCAAATTTCAACAAAAAAAAATACTTAATTTGTCATTAAAAGAATTATTTTACAAACACAAATTGAACCATAACTTTAAAGACAATGTCAATTTCTTTATAGTAAAATTTTAAGCGTTGAGATGGTATCCCACTCTAAAATAGGAAAAACTTTAGAGTTCAAAAACAATCATAAAAAGACAACATTTGGATCCAAGACCTATCATATTATTTCTTGATTAAACACTTGAAGTTCTAAATTTTGAAGGCAATTTGCATTGTGAAAACTTTTTTGTTTTTATTTCTTCAAACATGTGTTCATTTTATTATGTAAATAAGAAGATGAGTGATTTTTTAAATGAATTTATATGATAGAGAGAAGATACATAAATCTAATTGAGGTTTATGTATTTTTGAAAATAATAACAATAATTATTTTGTTATTGAGAACTTCAAAATTTGGTGTAAAATAAATTTATGAGAAATGATATTTTGACATTAAATTTTTTTATGTCAAATACCGTAACCTTTAATATTTATGTTTTTTTAAATGTAAGTAAGATATAAAAAATAATAAATAAGAGACAAATAGAAACATAACTTTTTTTAAATGAAAAATACTTATATCGCTTTCTTATTTTAAGGTTTAAATAATATTGACTCTCCTTCAAAACAAAAAAATAAATAAAAATATTGACTCTAATATTTATACATGGTATGTCCATTCAGTCACTTACTTAAGCATTGCAATGTAACGCAATGATTGTGAAGTTTTGGCCACCTGAGTTGAACTTATAGCAACAACTGAAATAGTAACAGCTGTGAGTCTTAACACATTCAATAATTATTACAAGGAGGGTCTCACAAGTCCAACTCAAATTTTGTCCTCTTATATTTAATAAAAGTATATTTTGGATTGGACTATGTTCTTATCATGGCATTTTATTTTTTCACCCAAAATAAAAAGTTGACCAAAATTTCATGGTCTTTTATTATTATTTTCAGAAGTACTATACTATGTAGGCAAAACACGATTTATAATGTCTTTTATATGTAACAGAAACACGTGTAGTAGTTACTTGAAAAGAACACTGATGTTTCTTTTTACCACATTGGACTTTGCTAGAAACGAGTCATAAAGGTGTCTTTTAGCAACCTACATCTTAGGGTGTGATTTCCACTTTTTAGTTATAACTTTGCTAAAAGACACCTTCGTAAAAATTAGTTGGTGTCTTTTAGTAAATACTCATAGAATAATTTGCTAAAAGACACCTTCATAAAATATTTCTTCTAACAAAACTCATATAAATTACACAAGTGTGCTTGGAAAAGTGTTAGGTTCTCTACTAAAAAGAATTGAAAATAAGATGGAGGTTTGAAAAATCAACTGCGTGAAACAGCTGTAATGTAATGAAGCAGGTTAACAAAAAAATGAATTATTTGCAATCATACAATCGAGGTCCATGTCCATATTTTAATTTCTGCTTTGGACTCGTTTTCAAAGTCAAGATATACATACACATACACACACATAAAAAATATATATATGTATATATTATTAAATCATGGTTAAATAACTGGAACTGCAAGAATGTGTGAATGTAGCATTACTCCGACCACATAATCTTAGTGAACAACTTACAATAAAATAAGTTCACCTATATTTTGAGATCAAAATTAATGATTATGAAAGTCGTGTAGACGCTAATGATATACATAGAAATTTCAAAAGACAAAGGAATATTAAGAAACTAAAATTTTGATCATAGCAATCAAAGTCTATAATCTCGTTCATCTACTCCCAATATGTACATCAGCAAGTTTTTTCTCTACAAAGATGGATGAATTTAAAGACTACGAATCTTGCATTATTCTTGACCATCGACTATATGTTAAAGAAACCTGTTGGCTTTTTCAGATTAATATTTTGGTTGTAAATTTAACATTAAATTTTGAACTGTTAAGTATATCAATGTCGTGTTTTTGGCTTTATGAATCACTAGTATGTGAAATTTTTTTGTTTCTGCCCTAGTTTTTGTTAAAAATTACAAAATTGCCCTACTTTTTAAAAAAATTGCAGAATTACCCTACTTTTTCTAACTTTCTGGTACCCCTCCACTTGGAGTTGCAGGGTACCTTAAAAAGTAACGAAATTTTGTCCTTATTATACCTCGCAACTTGGACTTGCGAAGTATTTTTCTATTTTTTTTTCGAAAATTTTAAATATCCCTTTACTTGGAGTTGCGGGATATAATAAGGACAAAATTTGTGCATTGGTTTCCGTTTTTGCATGCATAATATATAAAAAAAAATAATTAAAATAATTTATTTTTATAATTTAGGCATTAATAAAAAAGTAATTATAATAATAGTGATAATATTTATAAAATTAAAAA